>ERZ808267.9-NODE-9-length-170816-cov-4.339065_pt1 | contig 170816 bp, 139 predicted proteins | sample MGYA00521241_ERZ808267 | MGnify/ENA primary metagenome ERZ808267 (study PRJEB31516, sample SAMN03275592) | gut metagenome | biome: mammalia-associated habitat; material: feces | host: Papio cynocephalus | place: Kenya | collected 2012-07-19 ...
CATTGTAAAGCCGCTCGGAATATGTATCTTTCAAAAGGGATGCGGCTGTCGGGCGGTCTTTTTCATCGGCAAGAGAGCATACATAGCCAGTTGGCTTATTCAGAAGCACATAGCGTTTTTTTTCTTCAAGGGTGACTTTTTTTCCGTCAACGCAAATTTCATCATCTGAAGAAACTTTTGTCCCCATTTCTGTTTCCACAGCTCCGTTTACTGTAACACGGCCGTCCGCAATAATTTTTTCAGCGGCACGGCGGCTTGCAACTCCGCAATGCGCAAGATAAACCTGAAGCCTAAGCCGATTTTTCTGTGAATTTTCTTTTTTTTCGTTATCTGGCAAGTTCAAACCTCTGTTCTTCATCTTCATCAAGTTTTGGCAAATCAGCAATGCTGTTCAGATGGAAAAATTTCAGGAAATCTTTTGTAGTTCCAAACTGAATCGGTTTTCCTGGAGTATCGCTGCGGCCAACTTCTTTTATAAAATTCCGCTCCACAAGCAGACGAATCATATTATCAACGCTTACGCCGCGAATCTGCTCAATTTCACTTCTGGTAATCGGCTGCTTGTACGCGATTATCGATAAAGTCTCAAGTGCAGATTTTGAAAGACGCCCACTGTTTTTTTCACCATAACGCTCAGAAAGAACGCCCCAGAACTCTTTTTTAGGCACAAGGCACCAGCCGCCAGTTATAACCGCAAGTTCAATTCCAGAACATTCAGATTTATATTTTTCTTTCAGGTTTTCGATGCAATGTTTTACAACCTCTTCTGAAAGCTGCGCAATATTTGAAATCTGTTTTTCCGTAACTGGCTCACTTTCAAGAAACAAAACAGTTTCCACAAGTGCAGTTTCTTTTTCAAGCTCCATTTTTCCAACCAAATTATTTTTCTATTTTTTATTTAGTCAAAATATCGAGTTTTATAAATTAAAAAAAACGACATCTGAACTATTTAGTAAGTTTACTGAATTTTTTCGTTTTCTTCACTAAATTTATCGATTTTATCAATTGTAATCTCAAAATTTTTGAAACTTTCGTGGTTATCAAGACGGCGGCAGATTTTTATATCACCAAACAGGCGGTTCTGCATTATCGTAATCATCTTGAATTTAACAGCCTCAAGGATTGCCATGAATGCGCAGATTATATCCATTTCGTTTCCGGCGCGGGTAATTAAATCCGTGAACATACATTCGTTGTTTTTTTCAAAAAGCTCGTTCATAAGGGCGATTTTTTCGTTAACAGAGATTTCCTCGTACATATTCAGAATCTTTTCATTTGAATAGCGGCTTACCATGTTCTTGAAAAGTTTCTGCATCTGCTGAAGCAAATCCCATGTGTCAACTTCTTTCCATTCATTTTCACTTTCATCGAATGGAAGAACACGCTGAATTTTGGAACGCTCGTAATTCCAGTCAGAATTATCTTCTTTTTCTTCCATGAGTTCTGAAAGTTTCTTGAATTTCTGGTATTCAATCAGTTTTTCAACAAGCTCGTCGCGCGGATCTTCAACTTCATCATCGTCATAATTTATCTCAACCGGAAGCAGCATTTTGCTCTTCATGTTCAAAAGCATCGCCGCCCATTTGTAAAATTCACTCAGGTCTCCAAGATCTGTTTTTACGGCGTAATCAAGATATTCAAGATACTGCTCGGTTATATTTGCAATCGGAATATCATAAATGTTGATTTCACTTTTGTGGATAAGATACCAAAGCAAATCCAGCGGCCCCTCAAACTGTCCCGCAACAAATTTCCGCTTGTTTTTCTCTTCAGGAATAGCCTCGGCAACAACCGCCACATTAGATTCTGCTTGTTTTTTTTCCATATCGTTCCGCCAGAATTACCGTTCAAGCTCTTTTTTGAACTGAAGTTGTATTTCCTCAGGGCATTTTACAACTCCCTGATCAGGCAGTGCGCTCAAAAAGCTTTTGAACTTTGCCTTTAATTGTTCATCGGCAGAAGTTGTCAAAATCTCAATAGCTGGAAGCAAAACAAATTGTCTTTCGTGGACTCTAGGATGAGGAATCATCAGAATTGGCGGTTCATTAACTACAAGTCCACCGAATTCTTCTATATCAATATCCAAAGGACGCGGACCAAAGCGGATTTCCTTATTGCGGTCGCGGCCGAATTTTTTTTCTATTTCGTGAATTTTTTCAAGGAAGGCGAAAGGATTTGTCGAATCTGCGACAAATCCTTTCGCCGCCATGTTGAAAAAATTCTCTTGTTTTTCGACATACATTGGTTTTGACTCATAAATACAGGAGAATACCGGAGACAGCAGAATCTTAGACAATTCCCTGCAGGCAGAAGCAAGCAGCTCAACTGACTTTTTTCCGTGAAAATTTGTATTTGAACCAAGACCAAGTATAACAGTTTTCAATTAGAACAAACCTTCCTGAACTGGAATTTCTGTTTTCACAGAATCATCAGCCTTTTCTTCAGATTTCTTTGAAGATTTTTTCTTTTCATCTTTTTCTTTTTTAACAGGATTTCCGTCCTTGTCTTTTATCACAAGATTCGGGAAAAGCTGCTCACGCAAAGTATCCTCAAGCATCTCTGCAAATTCGGGATTGTTTTCAACAAAAGATACGGCATTCTCATGGCCCTGTCCGACCTTTATATCACCTTTCGTGAACCATGCGCCTTTTTTGTCAACGAGTCCGTGTTTTACAGCAGAATCAAGCAAAGAAGCATAACGGTTAATACCTTTTCCGAAATAAATATCAAGTTCAACTTTCCTGAACGGTGGCGCGACTTTATTTTTTACAACCTTAACGCGAACCCTGTTTCCGATTGCATCCTCATCGCCCTTTCCGTCAATAGTCTCAACACGACGAATTTCTAGCCGCACAGAAGAATAGAATTTCAGCGCATTTCCGCCTGTTGTTGTCTCAGGATTTCCGAACATCACACCAATCTTCATTCGGATCTGATTGATAAAAATCACAATACACTTGCTTTTTCCGACAATTGCCGTCAGCTTTCGCAAAGCCTGACTCATAAGGCGAGCCTGCAAGCCCATCACAGAATCACCCATTTCACCTTCAATTTCTTTCTGTGGAGTCAAAGCCGCAACAGAGTCAATTACAATAATATCAACCGCCCCGGAACGCACAAGATTTTCCGTGATTTCCAGCGCCTGCTCACCACAATCCGGCTGAGAAACCCACAAATTATCAATATCTACCCCAAGATTTTTCGCATAAACCGGGTCAAGAGCGTGTTCCGCATCAACAAAAGCCGCGATTCCGCCAAGTTTCTGAGCCTCGGCAATCGCATGCAGTGCCAATGTTGTTTTACCTGAAGACTCAGGTCCATACATCTCAATAATTCTTCCCTTAGGATATCCACCAATACCAAGAGCTTCATCCAGCAAAATAGAACCAGAAGGAATGACTTCTATACCTTCCATATTATTCTGCGCACCAAGCCTCATCAAAGAATTCTGTCCATACTGCTTTTCAATCTGCAACCGTGCAGCTTCAAGCGCTTTTAGTTTTTCTGACATATCTTTAGTTTCTGCCATATCGCCTCCAATACCTCCCACTGAATTTATAGACGAAATTTTTCAAAAAATGAAATAAATCACAAAAAATAATTAAAAATTCACTGATTTTTTATGCTCTGATAGACAGATTTTCCGGCAAGAGCCATTTTTCCGTTCTCAGAGACAATCTTTGCAAGCACAGTCACAGGCTTGTCATTTTCAATCTTTGGCGGCACCGAAAAAGTCAACGGAACAATTCCATCAACTTTTTCCATTGTCTCATAACCAACCAGCAGATCGCACGAAAAAGAAGAATCATCCTGAACAACATTGGAAATTCTTCCAGCCCAGGAAACCCAGCAGTCCAGATAAAGCGCAGGTTCTTTTTCAACAGCCGAATAACTCGGAACATCTTTTACTGTATCAAAAGACGGAGGCTCAAGATACGACATAAGAAGGCTCGCCTTTCTTTTTACTGCAACAGACGCATTGGAATTCAAAATCCGGTTTATCTCAATTTGAGCAAGATTATCCCGATAATTTTGAAAATATCCTTGCGCTTTCTCGTAACACTCATTTATCTGAGAGGAAGAAAGAATATACGCAAATGAGCCGCTGGACAAGTCAGTTTCCTGAATATTTTTTCTCTCATCAACAGAAAGAACAAGAGAGCTCAAATCAGCACGAGTTCCTTTTTCCGGGCGAGAAAGAGGAACAACCCGGACAGCAACAAGAATTCCAAGCGCACAAGCCACAACCGGAACAACAATTCCTGCAACTTTATACGGATTCACCCCAAGCGGCGGATAAAACTGCTCAATATCGCCTGTATCAACCCATTTGCAGATTGTTGAATAATCGCCTTTTGTGCGGATAAATTCCATCGCATTCTGGGCAATTTTGTTTCCAGGCTCGTAATCAAGGACATCAAGATAATACTGAAGCGCGCGGTCAGTATTTCCTCTTCTAAGAAAAAGCGCAGCCTGCCCGAGCAAAAGCATTGTGTCCGTTATTTTTATTTTTCTGGCCTTCTGAAAATATGCCGAGGCAGTTCCTGTATCACCGACATAAAGACAGGCTATAGCAAAAAGAAGATAATAATCAAAATTATCCTCATAGATTTCTGCGCGGCTTTGAAGAATTGTAATTGCTTTGTCAAACTGCCGCCGCCTCATCATTTTTTTCGCAGCGGCAAGAACATCAAGGGCCATTTTTTACTGCTCCAATCGCTTTATTGCTTCATCAAGCTCATAATTCAGCTTCAAAAGCTCATTGCGGTCCACATTTTCGCTGTTTTCCTGAAGATTTTTTATTTTATCAATGAGATTCTGGATATATTCAGAATCGTAAGTCAAATTCTGCGTTTCTTCTGGAATTTGGCTTGCAGGTTTTAATGTTTTTGTCGTTTTTGCATTCTTTTTTGCAGTTTCCGCTTTCTGTCCGGCATTTTCAGAATCAAAAGACGGTCTAAAATCGTTAAAACCAAGTTTTTCCTCAATCATTTTCTTTAAATTTGAAAGCTGATAAGTCTGATTCTCAGGATTTTTCCATGCTTCGCTGACAACCCGGTACGCCTCGTTGTATCTTTGAGCCGCATACAGTTCAGAAGCCCTTGCATAACTGTCGTCCGCCTCTTTTGGCTCATCAGAAAAACCAGAAACCGAAGAATCCCCTAAGCTTTCAACATATTTATTTCCGTCAAGAGGGATTCCGTCCGTGGAAACTGCGATATAATAAGAAACCTCAAACTGCTCTTCCGGTTCAAGATAACTGCCTTCCCAATTTATGCAGAGTGCGGAATTATTGTAAGAAAGAACCGAGTCAAATGTCCGCGATGAAATAACCTGCGGAATCCATTTTTGCAGCGCAAGCAAATCCTTGTTGCTCAAAGAAACCGCTTCAGGAGCCTTTATTCCATCGCCGCTAAAAATAAACTGAATTCCAGCCTTTGAATTTGAGCTTGAAACCCATTTCACCTTGTCAAATCTTCTATATTGACGTTCGCTGTTTATCGCAATTTCCTCGCTTGTTGAAAAATGAGGTCCAAGCTGCTCACCAAGAACTGTATCAAAAATCTCCTTTACAGAAAATTTCATTGCACGTTTGCTTCGGTTCTTGACAGACAAAGTGACTCTTATCACGTCGGAAGAAATCTTCTTTTTGGACAGAATTTTTTCCGGCACATTCTCAAAAGAAAGAAGAACGCGCGCAACATCAGGAACAACATAAACCATCTGGATACCTTTTTCGGTTTTTCGCGCGCCAATCACAATCCCGATATTATTTGTAAGTTTATATTCTTTTTTTCCAGCAAGAAGAGAAATAAAAGAGGAAGTAAATTCATCGTAACCGGCAAGAAGCGGAATCTGGGAACCGTTTTCACCCAACGCATAAAGCTGGAAACTTCCAACCGCACCTTTTGCAAGATATTTTACTTTTCCAACGCTATTCTCAACAGTTTTTGACTTGAAAGTTTCTTCCGCCGCAGCATCAAAATCTTTTGCAGCACCAGAATCCGCAGAACTTTCAGATTTTGCGTCTGCGTCTAAATTTTCCGTTCCCGACTCAAAAGTCAAAGCAGAAACAGAAGAGACAGAATCCGCAAGCGCCTTTGCCTTTTTTGATTTTGAGGCCGCAGAAACCGGAACAGAAAATCCACCGATTAAACTGAACGCAGCAAGAGCCGCAAAAAGATTTTTGTTCATATTTTTCATTTTGCATTCTCCGAATTTAAAGTAGAATTCTTACCGTCAAGAAGCTCCTGTGCCTGCTGGGCTTTTCTTTTCAACTCAAGAATAAATTCATCGCTCTGACGCTTTGCCTCGGATTCCTGCATCTGATGCTCATCAAGACTTACCTTGAGGCTGGAATTCTCATCAGTAAGCTCCTGGACTTTTTTTTCAAGCTCAGAGACATTTTTCTGCAGATCAAGGATTCTTCGTCTTACATCGCCAGAATTTTCCGCGCCGGCATATTTCAGCTGACGTTCATATTCCTCTTTTGCAGCAAGATATTCTTCCCCGGTTTCCTTTAAAAGATAGAGCAGTTTTTCTTCCCTGAAACTCTGGGCAATCGTGTCAATCCTAAAGCGCGCGGCCGGAGCCTTTGCATCATCGGGATAATCATTCACGACAGTTTCGTAAAGGACTTTTGCCTCATCATAGTTATACCCGGCAAAAAATGACTCCGCAATCCAGTAAAGCGCAGAAGCATACATCTCGTGGTCACTGTACTGATGACAAAAATCGCTAAGCACAAGAATTGAATTTTCATATTCGCCCATAAAAAAAAGCGCACGACCTTTGTGGTAAAGAACATAAGAAGTATACGGACTGCCCGGAAAATTTCTTAGATAAAGTTCACAGTCCTGAAAAGCATTTTTGTACTCACCTGCATACATTTCCGCAGCAATCAGCATATACCAGGTTTCCGCATTGTTGTTCTCGCTGTAGGAAACAGCTTTTCTAAGCTGAAATATTGCTGACATCCACTCGCCGGAACTAAACGCCTTCGCACCCTGGACAAACGCCACAGAAGCAACTCCAGAACTTGAATTCTGCGCAAAAACCGGCGAAAAAACAGCTAGGTTCAAAAAAAATGCCACCAGAAAATTTTTATTCTTTGTTTTTTTGCAAAAACTGAACATAAACTATTTCTCCCATTTTAACTGGCCGCTGAAAAATGCCGAGCCAGAAACAATAATATCAGCGCCGGCTTCCGCAACCGTCCGCAATGTCTCCGCATTAACACCGCCGTCAACAGAAATCTTAAAATCCAAGCCGAGCTCGCCGCGGATTTTCACAAGCTCGCTGATTTTTCTTACACATGAAGGAATAAGCTTCTGACCGCCAAATCCGGGATTCACAGTCATAACAAGGACAATATCAACATATTCAAGCAACTCTTTTACGGCTGACACAGGCGTTGAAGGGACAATTGAGATTCCGGCCTTTTTGCCTAAATCATGGATTTTCTGAACAAGACGATGCGAATGAATGCAAGCCTCGTGGTGGAACGTAATCCAGTCCGCACCGGATTCCGCAAAAGATTCAACCTGCTCTTCCGGGTGTTCAACCATAAGATGAACATCAAAAGGCAGCGACGAATATTTTCTGAGACATTTTACAACCGGCTGCCCGTAAGAAATCTGCGGCACAAAACGTCCGTCCATAACATCGATATGAACAGCAGAACCACCGTTTTTTTCCACAAGCCCAAGAGCATTTTTCAAATCAGCCAAATCCGCACTAAGCAAAGACGGCGCAAGAATTCCATTTTTCATTGTATACTATAATAGCACACAGTGGAAAATCTGACAACAAAGCAGACAACGCAGAACGCACTCATTTTTATGCGCCGCGGTGGAACGGTTTTGCCGGCGTCGGCGGCAAAAGGATTTAAGAAAGTCTGTTCCGGATGGAAAAGACTTTCTTAAAGACCGAGCGTGAGCGGGCCGTGAAAGCACGGTTTTCTGAAAAAAATTGCGCGTGCCCAGGAAATTTGCCGCGGAAAAAAAAATCTTAGCGCAATTATAAAAAAAATGTAAATTCTGCAAAATTTCTCTTGACAGACAAGCGTTTTGCCTGTATAAACTATAGCTCATTTTTAGTAAAAATTTATATTTCCATTGACTAAATTCCCCAATCTGCTATAATTAATTTTACCGCTTATGGATATTCAAACTGAAAGAGGATTAAAAGAAGCATTTGACTTTCTTGAAGCCGGGAATCCTGAAGAAGCCAGTAAAATTGTACAGAACAGTTTTCTTTACGATTCCATCAGTCCAGAACTTATTTTTACATCAAACTGCTGCAACCGCTGGATTGACTACATAAGAAATGTGATGTTTCAGGAAGATCCAATGGAGCGCGGAGAATCGCTTCTTGCTGAATGGAAAAATTTTCTTTGCTATGTAAAGGCACAGGATTTTGTTTATCAGCCTACAGTTTATGCTATCTGCCGCGGTGTTTTTTCGCTTGCGCTGCAGAATTTTAACCGTCTTCTGAACGAGAAAGATCCAGTGATAAAGGCCGATGTCCTTAGAAAAACGGGGCTTTGCTACAAGAAGCTGGGGGAATTTGAAAACGCAAAGATGTGCCTTACGCAGGCAAACACGTTGCATCAGGGGCAGGCTGCGGTTCTTGCGGATCTGGCGGATTGCTACGCTTTGTGCGGCGAAGACAAGTATGCGAAAGTTCTTTTCAGGGAAGCGTTTTTTATTGACCCTAAAAAGATTGACCTTGAATATCTGGATTCTTCGCTGATAAATAACCTTGCGGAAAAAACGGAGGAACAGGGCTACACAGGCGAGATTCTGAACGCGTGGATTCCAGTCTACGGTGTTCTGTGGGGAGTTTTTTCAATACGGAGAAACCTGAAGCCACAGGAAGTCGCAAGGCTCAGACAAGAAATTTATGCCATGGAAAATGAACACAAAGATCCTTCGAGGGATTCCGAGTTTCTGGTTCCACGGTTGATAAATAAATATTTTTGGCTTATTGATTACTGCCAGACTGTCAATGACACAAGGCTTATCAATGAGATTCTATTAAAAATAAAAATTCTGGACACTGAGATATACAAAATGTATGTAAAGTAACAGAAAGAGCAAGAGTTTATAAAAAAGACAGTCTTAAATCAGATCCAAAGATTGGCTTTAATGAAAAAAAGGGGTTTTTTATGGCAGAACTTATCAATTCCGTACAGGAAATGCTCAAAGAAGAGACTTGGACTCGTGCCGCGATTTCCAATTACACAAAAGAAAAACTTGTTGAACTTTCGGGAATCATTGAAAAGGCTCGCGCGGAAGGCTGTCTTGCTGAACTCAAGGAAATTTGCGATGAGCAGCTTTCTCATTCCCGCGAAAGCATTATTGCCCTTTATATCTCCGGAATGATTTCTTTAAAGGAAGGTATTCTTGACGAATCTTCTTTGCGTGAACTTGTGGATATCTTCCAGAAAAACCACAAGGAAAATGTTGTTGAATACATCTGCCAGACAATCATTGAAGAAGACGAGAACAATATTTTTGCGTTAAGAACCCTTGCAGAGGCATACCGCGCGGAAAACAAGGAAGAAGTCTGGGATTACTACAAGAAGATTGTAAAACTAGACTTTGAGGAAGCCGACCTTGCAAAAGCCCTTGGCGAGCATTTTGAGGCAACAGACATTGAAACTGCTATTGAGTATTACAAAAAGGCAATCCTTAGATATACAAACGCAAAAAATATTAACGCAATCAAGGAATTGTGGACAAAGCTGATTGAACTTATTCCAGAAGAAGTTGATTTCTTCCAGCTTGTAAAACGAAAGATTGCCAAGACTCTTGGCGAGGACAAGACAGCAGTTCTTCTTCAGGAACTTTACACAAAATACAAGTCAATGGCTCCAAATGAACCAAAATACTGGGACATCGCAATCGGACTCCTTAAGGAAATCCTTCACATCGACAACAATGATGTGTGGGCACGCCGCGAGCTTGTTGACTGCTACAAGAATAAATACGAAGGACACAGCCATCTTGATGACTACATCCGCTCTTCTGATTTGACGGCAAACTACAGAAACGTTTTCGAGGCGATAAACGATTTTGAGAAGCATATCGCTTTCGATGAGAAAAGCTACGTATTCCACAAGTCATGGGGCGTCGGTCAGATTGGTAAAGTAAGCGACGACAAGCTTTTTATCTGGTTCGGAAAAACTGCGCCTTCTAAAAAAGACCCAAAGAAAAAGACAAAAGTTTATGACACAATGTCTCTGAAAATGGCAGTAAGTGCGCTGACTCCGCTGGCAAACGACCACATCTGGGTTCTTAAGGCAAAGAAAGCTGTTGAAGTTTTGAATGAAAACGGAGTTCCTGTACTTGACGGAAAAACCGGCAAAGCTCTTACTGTTCCTTTAAAGGAAAAAGTAAAGGACGACAAGGCTTGGACTTTAAAGACAATCATCAAAAGTTTTGGAAACAGCTGCGATTTCAAAAAAATCAAGGCTGAGCTTGTTCCTTCTGTACTTACACCGGGCGAATGGACTTCATGGAATTCTTCTGCAAAACGGATTCTTGAGACGGATTCTTCTTTCGGTGTAAACCCGAACGATATTTCACAGTACACAATTGTGAATGATATTACTCCTGAACAGAAACTTGCAAACGAATTCAAGGCACAGAAACAGTTCTTTGCAAGAATTGATATTCTTATGAAATATGTGAACAAAGAGGAAACTGACAAGTCTAACGATTTGTTCGCCGAAATGTTCAATTATTTTGTTGGCTATGTAAAGACTCTTGAATCAGAGGATATGTTCCCTAAAGTAAACGAGCAGATTCTTGCATCTTATCTTGTTGTACAGAACGTTTCTGCCCAAATCAAGGAAATCGCATACAGACCATCTGTTACATTCCAGGAAATTTATTCAAAAATTGAAGATCCGCGCGAAATGTATCTTATCCTGAAGGACACAAAAAATACAACTTTGCGCCACGACTTCCTTGCAAACATCAAGATGCTTCCAAACTGGGCTGATGAATATATCCGCCTGTTCCCTACAGTTCTTTCAGGAGAAATGATTACATATCTTCTGAACAATGGCCAGGAAGAGAAGCTTCAGAATCTTGCAGTCACAGCTTTTGAAAATTGCCGCGACTACCGAAATGCAGTTCTTTACTTCTTCAAGGAATGTCAGGACGCTGAATGGTTCAAGAAGGCAAATATTCCTTACGAACGCCAGATTATCGCGCTTGTCCAGCTTATCCAGCTTGCATACCGCGAAATCAACAACCACGTAAATTCAACAGAGAACAAGAAGATTATCGACAATGCGACAAACCTTCTGTTCGGAAAAGACCGTTTGTTTGATTATATGTTCTCTAACGACGAGGAAACAGTCAAGCGCATCTATACATTGATTGATGATGTTGATGGAATGGAACCGAGCTGCAAGGCTCTTATGAGAAACAAGATTCTTGAAAAATATCCTGACTTCAAATTCCATGTTACAGAAGAAAAATCTTCTGCGCCAAAAGGAATGCTTGTTACAAGCGCAAAACTCGAAGAAAAAAAGGCGTTGCTTGAAGATCTTCAGACTGTTCAGATTCCACAGAATGCGGCTGAAATTGATGAGGCCCGAGCAAAGGGCGACTTGAAGGAAAACGCTGAGTACAAAGCCGCAAAGGAGCATCAGCATTACCTTAACACTCAGGTTGCAAAACTTACTTCTGAGCTTAACCGCGCGGTTATCTTTGATCCTACAACAATCACAACAGCAATTGTTTCTTTTGCGACTGTTGTTACTTTGCACAACAACAAAGAAAACAAAGATGAAACTTATACGGTTCTTGGACCATGGGAATCCGACCCAGACAACGGAATCATTTCTTACATGGCTCCGTTCGGAAATGCAATCATGAATGCAAAAGTCGGCGAAAACCTGAAATTCAACATCAATGAATACAGCTACGATTACACTGTAAAATCAATCAAGGCTGCAAAAATCTAAAGGTTAGCGCAAAAAATAAAAATCCCCCGGTTTACAAAAATGCAAATCCGGGGGATTTTTGTTTTAACATTCACGTTGAAATATCAGAATATTTTTGGGATTCCAATATTTCAACGCATAATACTTCTTTCAAGCAAAAAATCTATTCAACCTGCGCAACAAAATATTTTTTCTTTCCGCGGCGGATAATCAGAATCTGACCTTCAATCGCCATTGATTTTGTTATCATCGCATTTTCATCGGTAAGAATCTCGCCATTCACAGAAACAGCCTTTGCCCCGATAAATTCCCTTGCCTCTCGCCTTGACTGGGCAATCTTGTTGTTCACAAGAAGATCAATCAGAGGCTCGTCTTTTTCAAATTTAAATGACGGAACGGATTTCATTCCAGACATAATATCTTTTGCGGAAAGCCCCTTGAAATCCCCGGCAAAAAGTTTTTGGCTTACGTTCACAGCATTGTCAGCCTCATCTTTCCCGTGGATATCTTTTACAACCTCCCAGGCAAGAGTTTTTTGAGCAATTCTTGTTTCCGGGTGAGCCTGCTGCTCGGAATAAATCTCTTCAATCTTCTCTTTTGAAAGAAATGTGAAAACCTTAAGATATTCAAGGACTTTTGCGTCGTCAGTGTTAATAAGATACTGATAAATTTCATACGCAGAAGTTTTGTTTTTATCAAGCCAAAGAGCATTTCCCTCTGACTTTCCGAATTTTTTTCCGGTCGAGTCAAGAATAAGTGGCATTGTAAAAGCATATGCGGTCTTATCAAGCATTTTTCGGATTAAATCAACGCCTGTAGTAATGTTTCCCCATTGGTCGCTTCCGGCAACTTCCATTATGCAGTTCTTTTCCTTAAAAAGATGGACAAAATCATAGCCCTGCATAAGCATATAGGAAAATTCCGCATAAGTTATTCCATTTTCAAGTCGGCGCTGAATAATGTCTTTTCCAAGCATATAATTCACATTGATATATTTACCGATATCGCGCAAAAAATTCAAAAATGAATAATTTTTCAGCCAATCATAGTTGTCAACAAGCTCCGCATCCGGAACAAGCCGTGAAACCTGCGCACGGATTCCTTCAATATTATGGTTAACTGCTTCCTCAGAAATAATCTCGCGCTCCGCAGTCGGGCGTGGATCTCCGATTCTTCCTGTTGCACCACCGCAAAGAAGAACCGCATGATGACCTGCGTTTGTAAGGCGTTTTGCCATGCACAAAGAAGAATAATGACCTAGATGAAGACTGTCAGCAGTCGGGTCAGTTCCCCAATAAAAGCTGAACGGTTTTCCGTTCAGGACTTTCTGCAACTCACTTTCTTCACCGGCAACATCTTTAATAAGGCCGCGCCATTTCAGATCTTCAAACAATGACATATTTCCATTCCTATATAGTTTTTTTTGATAATAAAGTATAATCGTTTACAGAAAATTATGAAAGACACAAATATAAAAAGAAACTTTTTTTCAGCAATTGTAATCTTGATTTTTTGCTTAAATGCTTTTTCCATGGGAATCGGACCGCAGCTTGATTTTACAACTGGAACAGACGGAAATGAAACAAATTTTCAGGCGGGAATTTCTTGTTCAATAAAAAATGACAATTTTCCGCTGGTAATTTCCGTGGCAACAGATTACGATTTTTCTGAAAATTCGTTCAACGCGTCCGTTAAAGGCGATTATTGGCTTTTTAACCCTATGCTAGGCGATTACTGCTCATTTTTCGCAGGTTCAGGTGCTTATGTTGGAGGAACTTTTTTTGACGACAAGGCATTTTTCTGCGCCGCACCGCGTTTTGTGCTTGGATTCAGCTGGATTTTTTACGATGGATTTCTTGAATATTTTGCTCAAGCCGCAATTCAACCTGAATGGAACATCGGCGGAACAACTGAATTTGATTTCAATATTCCATGCAACGCCGGAATCAGGCTATATTTTTAAAAAAGTTCCACTTTGAACGAGCCGTTTCCATCTTTTCCAAGCAATCTTGAAAGGAAAGGCAGAACCGACTCAAGATGTTCTTTCAGACCCCAGCAAGGCTGAACCGCAAAGATTCCGCTCCCATAAAGGCGAGGCTTTTCGCTTCCGATTGAATTTTCCAGCGTTGTCTCAACATGGCTGTCCTCTGTGTCAACCAAAAGCTGGGCATCAAGGATTTCTGTGTGGATATCGCGATTTTTTGCCGACGAAAGAATAAACTGCTTCATATTTTCAATTTCTTCAGATTTGTTTGCCAAAAGCGGATACCAAAGAAGAATTGTGGCTGCGTTCCATTTTTTGTGCGCCTCGGAAAGAAGCTCGGCGGCGTTGTGATAATCAGATTTTTCCTCGTAACTCGGATCACAAAGAATCACACCGCGTTTTATTGCAGGCGGAATATTTTTTTTCAGGATATTCCAACCGGAATCATTTAAAATATTTACAAAGCATGACGGTTTTAAGGATTCAACATTTTTTTTGAGCGACTCAAATTCAGTCTTGTGAAGTTCCGTTAAATTTATGAATGAGCCTTTTTTTGAAAGAGAAATCTCAAACGCCGGACTTCCTGGATAAAATCCTTTTTTTAACGAATCTTTCACAAAATCAATGTAATTAAAAAGTTCTGCCGGAATTTCTGAAGGATTTTTTTCATATTCCGAAAGAAGCTTTTCAATTCCAAGTTTTGCCTCGCCAGTTTTGAGCGCATTCTCATTTTTCAGATTATAAAGTCCGGCTCCTGCGTGCGTATCAAAAAATGAATATGGTTTTTCTTTTTTGTTCAGATAGTCAAGGACATAAAGCAAAGTCACGTGCTTTAAAATGTCAGCGTGGTTTCCCGCATGAAAACTGTGCAAATACGAAAGCATTTTTTCTCCAGGATTTATTTCAATTTGTCGATTTCTTCTAGCCAGATTGAGGCGCTCGCATCGCTTGGCATACGCCAGTCGCCGCGCGGAGAAAGATTCACCGTTCCAACTTTTGCGCCGTCCGGCATGCAGCTTCGTTTAAATTGCTGGCTGAAAAATCTTCTGTAAAAAATTCTGAGCCATTTCAGCTTGAAATCATGCGTATACGGAAGCTCTGAATTATCCGCAAGATACAGAATTTTTGCCGGGCTGAATCCAAATCTCAAAAGATAATAAAGAAAAAAGTCGTGAAGTTCGTACGGCCCGACCAAATCTTCTGTTTTTTGAGCAATATTTCCATCTTTTGGAGGCAAAAGTTCCGGGCTCACAGGAGTTTCAAGAATATCTTTCAGGACTGAAGAAAGCTCATCATCTTTTGAATCTTCCGCAAACCATTCAACCAGAAAACGGACCAAAGTCTTTGGAACGGAAGAATTTACACCGTACATGCTCATCTGGTCACCATTGTAAGTGCACCAGCCAAGCGCAAGTTCACTCAAATCACCAGTTCCGATCACAATTCCATTTGTTTTGTTAGCAATATCCATAAGAACCTGAGTCCGTTCGCGCGCCTGGGAATTTTCGTAAGTGATGTCGTGGATTTCTTCGTTCTGGCCAATATCCTTGAAATGCTGGCGAACCGCATCTGCAATCGGAATTTCAATCAGCTCTGTTCCGCATTTTTCTGCAAGCGTACAAGCATTCTTATATGTACGGTCTGTTGTGCCAAAACATGGCATCGTAACAGATTTGATTCCGTTACGGTTTATTCCGCAAAGGTCAAAAGCGCGACAGGTTACAAGCAGAGCCAATGTTGAATCAAGTCCACCGGAAAGCCCGATTACACAGGAAGAACAGTGGATATGTCGCAAACGTTTTGCAAGGCCTTCCGCCTGAAGCTGAATGACAGAAAAGCAGCGTTCCGCACGTTCAATTTTTCCGTTTGGAACAAAAGGATGGGAATCAATGAAGCGGCACAAATCGTTTGACCGCGGATTTTTCTGGTTTAGCGCAACAGATATTTTTCTGTATTTGCAGTTTTTAGCATTTTCCGCGCATTGGGCAAAAGTCATTGTTTTTCGCCGTTCCTGCACAATCCGTTCAATATCAATGTCCACATAAAGAAGTTTATTTTCAAAAAGTTTTGATTCCGCAAGGACTGAACCGTTTTCCGCAATCAATGAATGACCTGAAAAAACCAGATCCTGCGTTGATTCACCGCAACCGGCGTTCGCATACAAATACGCAGAAACTGTGTGCGCCGACTGCATTTTCACAAGATTTTTCCGATATTCAGCTTTTCCGATAATTTCATTTGAGCCGCTTAAATTTGCAATCACAGTCGCACCGGCAAGAACATGATTTAAAGAAGGGGGAACCGGAACCCAAAGATCCTCGCAAAGCTCTACGCCCAGAACAAAGCCTGAACCACAAGAATCGCTGATTAAAATATTCGAGCCGAACGGAACTTCTGGATTTTTTTCAGAAATAAAAACAGACTGCGGAAGATTTTCGGATGCAGGAGAAAACCAGCGCCGCTCGTAAAATTCACTGTAATTCGGGATAAAAGTCTTTGGAACAAGAGCAAGAATTTTTCCTTTGTAAAGAACCGCAGCGCAGTTGTACAATGCGTTTTCTACGGCAACCGGAAGACCGACCAGAACAATGCAGTCAAAAGATGAAGTTTTTTTTGCAATGCGTTCAAGGTTTTCTATGGCAGAAAGCTGGAGCCTGCGCTGAAGAAATAAATCTGCGCAAGTGTAGCCAGTTATGCAAAGTTCCGGAAAAACCAGAAGCCGGACGTTTAACTCGCAGGCAACACGAACCGAATCAATAATTTTATCCGCATTAAAATTGCAATCCGCAACAATCAAATCTGGCGAAGCACAAGCCGCCCTAAAAAAACCGTAACTCATGCAGAAAGTTTATCATTTTTTTTACTTAGTTTCACCAGGTTTTACAGGCGGAGTTGATTCTTTTTTCACATTGCAGAAATATCCGCCGTCTTCAAGATAACGTCTGCGCGTCATTATCAGCCCAATCAGCTCCTGGTACATATTAAAATCAATTTCAAGAGCCATTGGAAGCAGAAAATATTCAGTCTCATCGCAATAACGCTCAATGAATTTCGGGTCGGTAACGTAACCAAGAGAAATCATATTTGAAATTCTGTCCGCACATTTTAAAATCTTTGCGCGCTGGCTTCCAGTGTCAAGAATCCGCTTAAGGAACTGGCGTTTATCTTCATCCTCACGGCGAGTAACTTCCAGGACAAGCTCAAGAACCTGAGGTCCTTCTTCATCTGCATTGATTATAAGATTTTTGTCAAATCCGGGAATATCTTCAACCGTATCGTGTATTATAGAAGCTTTCAGAAGAACTGAATCGATGTATCCGTAATCAATAAGAATTGCCAGTGTATCCATCTGATGGCGGAACATATTTCCGCCAGCATGACGCGCCTTTCCGATAAGTGCCGTGGCAATCTGCATAAAAGGGGCAAGATGCATATCGCTCAGTTTTTGCATTTCACTAGTTTTCATATTTTGTGAACGTTCAATTTTCATCTCATACTTAGCTTTTTTCATGCACTTGCTCCTTTTATTTTTTATTTAAGTCTGATTAAAGACTTTTCAAATATGAACGAAGTTTTTCAATTGCCCGAAGGCTTTCATTCATTCTGTCGCGCTCCTGCTGAACGATTTCTGGTTTTGCATGCTGGGCAAAACTTCCGTTCAGCTTGGCTTCGCTGCGGCGGACATATTCAGACTCAGTGTCAATCTGCTTCTGGAATCTTGTCTTCAAGGACTCTTTGTCAATATTTTCGTCAACAATGATAAATGCCTCAAATCCTGTTCCTACAGCGCCGATTGCTTTTTCTGGCTTTGAAGAAACAAATTCTGTCTTTGATGCGCCGACCAGAAGCTCAATCATATCAACTTTTTCCTTTGTGCCTTCCGCAGGTGAATCTGGAGTCACAAGAATCGCGATGTGAATTTTACTTGCAGGATCAAGTCCACATTCTACACGCAAAGCGCGGATTTTTCCAATGAGATCTTTTAGAACTTCAAATCTAGCGATTACAGTTTTATTTTCACGTTCCGCAGAATACTCAGGGTATGGAGCGTTTATAATCATTCCTGTGTATTCAGAGTTAGAGACAATCTTGTTGTCTCCAGCCTTTTTACGGGCAGCAACAATTTCTTCAACAGGAAGTTTTGAATAGATTTCTTCTGTAACAAACGGCAGATATGGATGCAAAAGCCTTAGACTTTCTTCAAGCAAATTCAAAAGAACAGAAGCCTGGCGGTCTTTTTCCGCGTTGTCGCCATTTTTGAATGAAAGCTTAGAAGCCTCAACGTACCAGTCGCAGAACTCATTCCAGAAATATTCCATTATCGCACTTGCAGCGTCATTGTAGCGGTATGACTCAAGAGCCTCGCGCACATTTCTAGCGGCTTTATCAAGGCAAGAATAAATCCAAACATCAAGTTCTGTAAGATCTGAATCTTTCACAGGAACAATATTTCTTCCGTCAAGATTTCCCAGAAGATAGCGGCTAGCGTTCCAGACTTTGTTGCAGAAACGTGAGCCAAGTTTAAACGAATCCTTATCAATAAGAATATCCTGTCCCTGGGCGCACATAAATGCAAGAGTGAATTTCAATGCGTCTGAACCATAAATATCGATAATTTCAAGCGGGTCAATTCCGTTGCCCAAAGATTTTGACATTTTTCTTCCCTGCTTGTCGCGGACAAGACCGTGGATATAAATGTCATGGAACGGAACTTTTCCTGTAAATTCAAGTGAAGCCATAATCATTCGGCTGACCCAGAAGAAAATAATGTCGTAAGCGGTAACCAACGCTGAAGTCGGGAAGAAATTCTTGAAATCCTCAGTTTCTTCCGGCCATCCAAGCGTAGAGAACGGCCAAAGCCAAGAAGAGAACCAAGTATCAAGAACATCTGGATCCTGCTGAAGTTTTTCCTTTGAGGCATGACATTTTGGACATTCACAAGGATCTGTGCGGCTTACAATAGTTTCTCCACAAGACTGGCAGTACCAGACTGGAATTCTGTGTCCCCACCAAAGCTGACGCGAAATACACCAGTCGCGGATTGTTGTAAGCCAATGCTCATAAGTATTTTCCCATTTTTTAGGGAAAAACTGAATTTCTCCATTTTTCCAGGCTTTTAACGCCTTGTCCGCAAGCGGCTGCATTTTTACAAACCACTGGTAAGAAAGATAAGGCTCAACAACTGTATTACAACGGTAACAATGTCCTACAGAATGAGTGATTTTTTCCTCGCCCTTAAAAAGTCCGGCATCCGTCAAATCCTGCAAGATAACCGCACGGGCTTTTTCGCAGGTAAGGCCACGGTATTTTTCAGGACAATTTTCGTTCAAAGTTCCATCAGGATTCAAAAGATTTATAACTTCAAGATGATTTCTCTGCGCAACCTGCCAGTCATTCGGATCATGGGCTGGAGTTATTTTCACCATACCAGTTCCAAAATCCTTGTCAACGTAATTGTCAGCAATAATTGGAATAACGCGGTCAGTCAATGGGAGTTTTAATTTTTTTCCGACAATATTCTTGTAACGCTCATCAGAAGGATTCACGGCAACTGCTGTATCGCCAAGCAAAGTCTCCGGGCGGGTTGTGGCAACTTCAATTCTTGTAGAGCCATCAGGAGCCGGCCCGTCCGCATATTCGTACCAGATATGATACATCGCGCCGGCAGTATCCTTGTGGTCAACCTCATCGTCGGCAAGAGCCGTTCCACAACGCGGACACCAGTTCACAAGATAATGGCCTTTATAAATAAGTCCGCGCTCATACAAAGTAACAAAAACCTCGCGGACAGCCTTTGAAAGCCCCTCGTCCATTGTAAAACGCTCGCGGTCCCAGTCAGTTGAATTTCCAAGTTTTCTCTGCTGTTTTACAATTATATCGTGATGCTGCTGTTTTACCTGCCAAGTCCGCTCCAAAAAAGCGTCTCGCCCCAAATCGTTGCGGGATTTTCCTTCTTTTTTCAGCTGACGTTCAACAACGTTCTGAGTAGCAATTCCAGCATGGTCAGTTCCAGTAATCCACAAAGTGTTGTCGCCCTTCATACGGTGGTAGCGCACAACAATATCCTGCAAAGTGTTGTTCAAACCGTGTCCCATGTGAAGGACTCCAGTAACATTCGGAGGCGGAATCACAACAGAATAAACGCCAGTTTTTCCGCCACATTCCTTGCAGCCGCATTTTTCATAATTTTCATGCACAGGCGACTCTTTATCGCTTGCCGGCTTAAAATAGCCATTTTTTTCCCATTCGTTATAAATTCGGTCTTCAAAATCTTTCGGATTATAAGCTTTTTCTAGTTCAATTGCTTTCATAAGGAACTATTTTAATGAATTAGACCGTTATTTTCAATTCGTTTTTTTATGAAGGGCTCCCGCCCTACGTCTCAAACCTTCGCTTTTCGCAAGTTTCGCGCAAGCGCTCAACATCTCAAACCTTCGGTTTTCGCCTACCCTCCCGGCACAGGACCGCGCTTCGCTGGTCGGATTTTTAAATTGTACAAATGCCGAGTTTTATTTCTGAAAAAATAAATTGAATAAGCGGGAAGAAAAAGAAAGCGGCAACCGAGCTATTCTGAGCGATAGCTTAGTCTGATACCTTGTACGCTCAGCATAGCGAATTGACGCGCTTTTTCTGGTAGCTGATTCAATTTCTATGCTGAATTTATAAAACTCGGCATTTGGGATAATTTTTTATTCCTTCAAACTGTTTCCTGTGTAAAGATTGTAATACCGTCCTTTTTGAGCCATCAGAGTCTCATGGTTTCCGCGCTCAATTATCCTTCCCTGTTCAAGCACAAGAATTTCATCCGCATTTCTGATTGTAGAAAGTCTGTGCGCAATCACAAAAACAGTTCTGCCGTGCATAAGGCGATCCATTCCGTCCTGAATCAGTTTTTCCGTTCTTGTGTCAACAGAACTTGTAGCTTCATCCAAAATCAGAACTGGCGGATTTGCAACTGCCGCACGCGCAATTGAAAGAAGCTGTCTCTGCCCCTGGCTCAAACTTCCGCCATCACCGGTAATAATAGTTTCATAACCATTTTCAAGATGATTTATAAAAGAATCAGCATTCGCAAGCTTCGCGGCATTTTCAACCTGCTTACGGCTTGCGTCAAGATTTCCGTATTTTATGTTCTCTAAAATTGTTCCTGTAAAAAGATGCGTATCCTGCAAAACCATTCCCAAAGATTTCCGCAAATCATTTTTGGCAATCTCATCCAGCGGAATTCCATCGTAAAGAATTTTTCCGTTTCCGGCCGGAATATCATAAAAACGCGTCAAAAGATTTGTAATCGTTGTTTTTCCAGAACCAGTTGAACCGACAAGCGCAATTTTCTGTCCGGGTTTCGCATGAATCGAAATGTCATGAAGAACTGTTTTTTCAGCTGTATAGCCAAAATTCACGTGCTCAAAAACAACATCGCCTTTCATCGGAATAAGATGATTGTCCGCGTTATCTTTCCACGACCATTCGCCTGTGTACGCAAAGCTCTGGTGGTTTCTGAACGAATTTACAAGCGTAATTCTGCCTTCGTTTGTTTCCGGGATTTCATCAATTATGTTAAAAATCCGTTCTGCACCGGCAAGCGCATTTAAAATCGAATTAAAAAACTGGCTTATCATTGTGACCGGCCGGCTGAAATTTCTTGTGTACTGCAAAAATGCCGCAATTGTTCCAATGTCGTGAAGCCCGAAAATCACAAAAAACGCGCCTGCAACCGAAATCAGCGCATACTGGACATGGCCAAGATTTCCCATTATCGGTCCAAGAATGTTTCCGTAAGTGTTCGCGCGTGTTCCAGCCTCGCAAAGCTTGTCATTCAGAATATTGAATTCTTTAATCGACTCCTGCTCATGGTTGAAAATTTTCACAACTTTCTGTCCTTCAATAAGTTCTTCTATATAGCCATTTATTTTTCCAATGTTTTTTTGCTGTTCCCTGAATGCCTCCGCTGATTTTTTTCCGATTTTTGTGGCGAAAATCATCATCAAAGCCAACGTAAAAACCACAACAACCGTAAGAAGAGGCGAAAGAACCAGCATCATTGCAAAAACACCAGCAACGGTAAGCAAAGATGACATAAGCTGAGGAACTGTCTGATTCAGCATATCGCGCAAAGTATCTGTGTCATTCGTAAAGCGGCTCATAAGTTCACCATGCGTGTGCGAATCGTAAAAATGAATCGGGAGAGACTCCAGTTTTTCAAACAAATCCGTACGGATGCGGCACAAAAGATTTGAACTGATGTAGAGCATAAGGCGCGCGTTAAGCCAGCTTGCAAAAACTCCGCAGACAAAAATTATCGCGACCTTTAAAAGCAGACTGAAAAATTCCTTGAAATCAGGTGATTCCTGTCCAATCAACGGAATTATGTAATTATTCAAAATTGGTTTTATTATGTAGGAACTTAAAATATCAGAAAAAGCGGCAATTATGACGCACGCAAAAACCAGAAGCCACAACGCCTTAAAGCTGCCCATGTATTTCAGGATTCGTTTTATAGTTTTTTTTGTATTTTTTGGCTTTTGAAGCCCTTTTACCTTTACCGGTGGCATTTTCTTCCTCTTTTATTTTATATCCGCGTCGCCCATGCTGGACTGACTTTCAAAGACTTCCATGTAGATTTTGCTGGTTTTCAAAAGCTCCTCATGAGTTCCGCTTGCGCTGATTTTTCCATCGTCAAGCACAAAAATTATGTCCGCATCTTTTACAGAAGAAATTCTCTGCGCAATTATGATTTTTGTGGTTTCCGGATGCAAAGAACGCAACGCATCCCGGATTCTTTTTTCTGTAGCCGTGTCAACCGCACTTGTAGAATCATCAAGAATCAGAATTTTCGGGTTTTTCAGAAGCGCCCGGGCAATACAAAGCCGCTGTTTTTGTCCGCCTGAAAGATTAACACCGCCCTGCCCAAGCTCTGTTTCGTAGCCGGCCGGAAGATTTTTTATAAAACTATCGGCATCACTAGCCATACAGGCAGAAACAATTTCATCATCAGTTGCGTCCTTATTTCCCCACTTAAGGTTTTCCTTTATAGTTCCACTGAAAAGCACATTTTTCTGAAGAACAACCGCAACATTTTCGCGCAAGGATTTTAAGTCATAGTTTTTTACATCAATTCCGCCGACTTTTACAGTTCCAAAAGTCGCGTCGTAAAGCCGCGGAACAAGTGAAACCAAAGTTGTTTTTGAAGAGCCTGTTCCACCGATAATTCCAACAACATCTCCGCTTTTTATATGAAGATTTATTCCCGAAAGCACAAAATTCTCTTTTTTTCTGCTGTAACTGAAAAAGACATTCTCAAAATCGACAGAGCCATCTCTTACATTTTTTTCAGCGTTTTCCGGCTGACAAATGTCCGGAACTTCATCCAGAACCTGGCAGATTCTGCTTACACTGGCGCGGGAAAGAACTAGATTCACAAAAATCATTCCAAGCATCATCAGAGACATAAGAATTTGTGTCACATACGTAAGAAAACTAACAAGCTCGCCGGATTTCATTGAGCCAAAAACTATCATTTTTCCGCCGAACCAAAGCACAAAAATAATGCAGGCATAGACAACGAACTGCATAATCGGCATTAAAGTGATTACAATTTTTTCCGCCCGGACCTGGGATTTTTTGACATTCTCCGCTGCTTCCCGGAATTTTTCGTTTTCAAAATCACCACGGACAAACGCCTTTACAACGCGGATTGCAATAAGATTTTCCTGGACAATATTGTTCATTTTGTCATATTTTTTTAACATTTCAGAAAAACGTGAATATGCAGCCGAGGAAAGAGCCGAAACAGCAAAAGCTAGAAGCGGAATCGCAACAAGAAAAACCGTCGCAAGCCTTGAATTAATCTTAAATGCCATTATCGTTCCTGCCGCAAGCATAAACGGCGCGCGGAAACAAATTCTGCACAACATCTGGTAGACATTCTGTACATTCGTAACATCAGTTGTAAGCCGCGTAACCAGACTTGCAGAAGAAAAATGGTCTACATTCGCAAAAGAAAAATCCTGAACCTTGTTAAAAAGCCTGCGGCGCAGATTCCGGGCAAAACCAAGGGCCGCAACAGCCCCGAAACGAGCCCCGCAAGAACCAAAAAACAAAGAGACAAACGCGCAAAGAATCATGACCGCACCAACTTTCAAAACGTAATTAAAATTATGTTCCGCAATTCCAACATCAATGATTTTTGCCATAAGAAAAGGAATCAGCGTTTCCATTACAACTTCGCCAATCATCACAAGAGGAGAAAGAAACGTGTTCAGCCAATATTTTTTTTCAAGACCGGCAGTAATTTTTTTTATCGTGTTCATTTTTTCTTATTCTATCAAATTTTCCAAAAAATCATTCCACATTTTTTCATTCCAGTGGAATTCTTTCATAAATTTATTGTCCAGCATTCCAAAACCGTGCTTTCCCCATTCATAGACGGCAAGTTCTGAAGAAATATTTTTAGACTGAAGCGCATCGTAAAGAGCAAAACTATTTCTGTAGTCAACAACCGGATCGTCAAGACAAACAACAATATAAGTCGGCGGCATATTTTCTGGAATCTGAAGTTCCATTGAAAATTCATTTTTACGGGATTCAGACTGATTTTTTCCAAGAAGACTTTTTCTGCTCCAGCGGTGGGCAATCTCATCATTCATGCTTACAACAGGATAAACAGGAATGACGAAATCCGGACGCAAGCTGACTTTATGCTGAATTCCAAGTTTCTCAAGTTCATCGTGCGACTCTGCGAACGCTCCGGCCATTGCAACAAGATGACCGCCGGCAGAAAAACCGATTACACCAACTTTGTTTACATCAATTGAATAATCTTCCGCATTTTCGCGCACAAGCTGAATTGCACGCTGAATATCCTGAAGCATTGCCGGATGATGAAAACCGTTTTCCGCAGTGCGATAGCGAAGCGTAAAAGCCGTAACGCCTTTTGAGGCAAACCATTCGGCAGTCTTGTAGCCTTCGTTGTAAAGCCCAAGATGATGATAACTTCCACCGGGACAAATAATTACAGCCGCACCGGAATTTTTTCCCCGGGCTGGATGAACATACATTGACGAATTATATTTTTTCATCTGAGGAATATCTTTCCAGAGCCGGACAGGAATTCCACTTTTTGCAAAACCAAATGATGAGATAAAAAACACAGCAGCGATAAAAAGATTTTTTTTCACGCGATAATTGTAACAGATTTGCAAAAAAATGATAAATAGGTTTTATTTTTTGTAAAAGAAATTGAATAAGCTACCAGAAAAAGCGCGTCAATTTGAGATGCGTTAGCGCTAGCAGTGGTAAAAAACGTGAGTTTTTTTATTGCGGAACGAAGTGGAGCAATGAAGTGAGCCGGGCGAACGTAACCACGGATATAGCGACCTGCCGGTGGCAGGGAACGCCCGGATTCTAATACGGAATTTTAAGGTTCGCCAGATTCTGGAGAATTTTTTCCATGAGCATAAAACTTTCTTCGGTGAGTGAGGAAAAATTGTCCTGCGGCGTGTGGAATTTTTTCCATGTGGGTGGAACCATTTTTTCGAGGAAAGATTTTTCGGTGTCCGGCGGAATTTTGTGGTTCAGGATAAAATCCTCCAGTTGCGGATAGCGCACAAGATTGAACATATATTCGTTCGCCTCGTTCACGGGAAGCATTGTGATTGCAACGGCTGCAATTCCGTGCGCCAAAAAGCCTGCGTTGTCGCTGTATGGAACTGGCAGTGAAGCGAATTTTCCGTTGCTGGATGAACGGAGAATCTGTGAAATGCGTGATTCGAGCGAAAAAAAACTGTTCTTGAACTTTTGCCCCGCATTTTTTGGAACAAAACTTTTTGAAAGAACCGGAACTGTCCCGCGTCCAACGCAGTCAAAAACGTAGACATCGTCATCGGTTATGTTCAGGCGCTTAAAAACGTTCGCAAGCCCGAAAGCTCCCTGGGCGGAAACGGAAGATGTGTTCCTGGACGAGGCAATTTCTTCACCATCTGTAAAAATAAGCCTGACATTGTGCTGGATTCCGCTTTTAAAAAGCTGAACCGCCCAGTTCATAAGGCAAAAAACCGAGGAGGAATTATCGTTTGCGCCGGGGCTTCCTGGAAAAATATCGTAATGGGCAATAACCGTCTTTATCTTAAAAAGCGGACTGTACGAATCTTTTGGGAAAACAACGTAAATGTGCTCGTGACCGTCAATCGGCATAACGGCGGTTTTTACTCCGCGTGCGTAAAGCCAATCCAAGATAAAATCGCGGCGGTTTGTCTGCGGCTCAAGGAATTCCTTAAAATTTTCTCCCAAATACATAGAAGAATTATAGCACAAAATGTAAAATATTACCTGATGAAAATGTTTTTTAGAAAAATTGCGCTTTTGTTGAAGAAAGAGATTATGCTTTCTGTTTCTGTCGTTGTCGCGGTCGCATCTTTTTTTATAACTCCGCCAACAAAAGATCTTTTTTATGACATTGACTGGAAAACTCTTTCTACGCTTTTTATGCTTCTTACTGTTCTGGAAGGTTTTAAAAGCGAAAATATTTTTAATCCTGTTCTGAAAAAGACCGGCAGCCTTAAAACGATTTCTGGAATTTCAGTTTTTCTTGTTTTTTCTGTTTTTATTTCATCAATGTTTGTAACAAATGATGTTTCGCTTATTATTTTTGTGCCGCTTACAATGATGATTTTTAAAGCCGCAGACAAAGAAAAATATATAATTCCTGTTCTGACTTTTGAAAATATCGCCGCGGTCCGTGGTTCGCTCCTTACGCCGTTCGGGAGTCCGCAAAATCTTTATCTGTACAGCCAGAGCGGAATCTCTACGCTGGCTTTTATGCTGATGATGCTTCCGCTATGGGTTTTCAGCGCATTTCTGCTGCTCCTGTTCATTGCATTTCTTTACCGCAAAAACATCCACGGAAAAATCCATATAGAAAAAAATTCATTCTGCAAAAAATGGATTCCAGAAAGGCGGAAACAACGGATTTTTTATTTAATTCTGTTCATTCTTGTTGTAATCACAATCGTGACGAGGACAAGATTCTGGCCTTTTGTGACAGCCGCAGTTCTTGTTTCAGTTTTGATTTTTGACGCGAAAATTCTTTTAAGGACTGATTACGTTCTTCTTTTCACATTTTTATGTTTTTTTGCGTTCAGTTCCTCAATCTGCAGAAACAGTTTCATCGCGGGAATTTTACAACAGCACGTCAAGAACCACGAATACGCCTGGAGCATTTTGCTTAGCCAGATTATATCAAATGTTCCTGCAAGCATTGTCCTTTGGCCGTTCTCTAAAAATCTAAGGGCTTTGCTTTACGGGTTGGACAGCGCGGGTTTGTGCTCAATAATCGGTTCGCTCGCATCGGTCATAAACCTAAGAATTTACTCAAAGGAATATCCAAAAAACTCGTTGAAGTTCATCTTTTATTTTACCGCGATAAGTCTTGTGTTTTTTTTAATCGTAGTGTTTCCGCAGCTTTGGCTGATACGTTCCGCACAATAATCATCCAACCGCGGATAATCAGATAAAATGTCGATTTTTGTTGCTGAATCCATATTGAATGAACGAGAAAAAAAAGAAAGCGGCAACCGGGCTTTAATATTGATTTATATAAATCAACTCATTATCTTTCTATTATGTCTTTATTTTTAGTTTTAGCATTTTTATTTTGTGTAGGAAGCATAATTGGCTGGGCAATCGAAGTAATTTACAGGCGATTTTCTCCGCTAAAGGGCGTTGAAAAAAAATGGGTAAATCCGGGATTTCTTACCGGTCCGTATCTTCCGATTTATGGAATTTCGCTTATCGTCCTGTTTCTTCTTTCCCAGATAAATGTTTCGTTTATCCAGAATCCGACCTTGCAGAAAGTCGTTCTTTTTGCCCTTATGGCTCTTGCAATCACAGCATTTGAATATGTTGCCGGACTGATTTTTATCAAAGGAATGAAAATTATGCTCTGGGACTACCGCAGCCAATGGGGAAATATCCAGGGAATCATCTGTCCGCTTTATACTTTTTTCTGGTGGATTTTGAGCGCGGTTTATTATTTTCTTATTCATCCGCACATTGAAGCTTGGCTTTACTGGTTCACAAACCATATTTCGTTTTCATTTGTAATTGGATTTTTCTACGGAATTTTCGCGGTTGACCTTTTCAGCTCATTTCAGGTTATGGCAAAAATCAGAAAATTCGCAGCAGAAAACAAGATTGTATTCAGAATCGAAAACTACAAGAACCATCTTCAGCAGAAACACGAGGAACGGAAAGAAAAAATCCGCTATCTTCTTACATATAAGGCGGAAAAAAATCTTGCAGAAAGCCTGAAAGAATACCTTGACAAAGTCCGCAGCCAGAAAATCAAATAACTACTTTGAAGAAAGTGCCTGGACGATTGCATACACACAATCGCCGGCTCTTTCGATTTTTCTGACAATATCCATATATTGAAGTTCAGCTTTTACATCGCCACCGGCTTCAATTCTTTTCCGGCTTGCCTTTTGCAGTTCTTTTTTGTTCTGGTCGATTTTATCCTCAATCTGTGCGGACATATTTCTTTCATCATCCGAAATTCCAAGCGCAATAAAAGTACAAGCCTGTTCATAAAAAATTCTTACCTGATCAAGATACGAAAGAAGTTTTCTGACCCTGCCAGAGCCTTGCGTGATAGTTTTTTCAGAAATATATTTTGCGACCGTATGCATCATTGAGCAACATTCATCGCTAAGGTCTTCTATGCTCTGCGTCACATGGATAAGGCGCGAATAATTCTGGCGGTCATTATGGTTTGCGTTCTCAAGGCGCGAACAAATCTGCAGAAAATGAGAAATCGCCTCGTTCATCTCGTCAACATAAGCTTCATCCGCAGTGATTTTTTCGGCAAATTTCAGGATCTCCTCGCCATCGCTGGTTATGCCCTGAGCAATCAAATCAATCATTCCCATGACGCGGCTCGACATTTTTGCAATTTCCTTTTGCATCTGGAACGAATAAACATCAGCGGAAATGTGGTTTTTAGGCAAAATTACAGGAAGCTTGTAATGCAAATCCTCTTCTTTTTGTGATGATTTTATAAATTTCTGTGCAAGGAAAGCAATTTGATTCACAAACGGCAAAAAAATCAATGTTGCGCAAAGATTAAAAACCGTGTGAAGCATTGCTATGTGCGTTGTGATATTGGAAGCAGGAGTTCCCGGAATCAGAAAATCCACAAAACGCAGGAACGGATCAAAAAATATAAGCGCAATCAGAGTTCCAGTAACATTAAAGGCAACATGAACAGCCGCAGTGCGCTTTGCATTTATATTTGCCTTGAAAGAAGACATAACCGCGTCAACAGTAGAACCAATATTGCTTCCAAGAACAATTGCCGCCGAAAGTTTCCATGTGAGAGAGCCGTTTGCCGCCATCGCAAGCACAATCGCCGTCATTGCGGAAGAAGAATGAATCAGCGCCGTAAAAAAAGCTCCAATCAGAACTCCGAGCAAAAGCCCAAAAACGCCAATATCCGTAAGTTTCTGTATAAAATTTATTGCCGCAGGACCAAGCTGCATTGAATCTTTTAAAAGCCCAAGTCCCATGAACAAAATTGCAAAGCCCATGAAACAGTACGCAAAATTATGAATTTTCAGTTTCTTAAAATATTGAAGGATGAATCCAAGACCAAAAAGCGGAACAGCGGCGGCTTCCATGCTGAATGAAAATCCGAAAAACGAGACAATCCACGCGGTTACAGTTGTTCCAATATTTGCGCCAAAAATGATTCCAATCGCCTGTGTCAACGAAAGAATTTCCGCATTAACAAAACTTACAACCATTACAGTTGTCGCCCCGGAAGATTGGATTATCGCAGTAACCGCAAATCCTGTCAAAACCGCGGAAAACCTGTTTCCCGTTATTTTTCCAAGAAGAGTCTGAAGGCTGCTTCCCGCCCCTTTCTGAATACCGTTAGAAAGCATGTCCATTCCAAAAAGAAGAAGACAAAGCGCACCGGCAAAACTTAAAATCTGTCCAATAAAATTTAAAACCAATTGATTAACCTTAAAAAATTCAGCAAAGTCTTTATATGAAAAGAATATACATAGGTAACCTTAATTTCAAGACCACAGAAGAAAATCTTAAAGAAAAATTCGCACAATTCGGCGAAGTCACATCAGCAACAATCATAAAGGACAAAACCAGCGGACTTTCAAAAGGATTCGGCTTTGTTGAGATGCCAAACGACGATGATGCGGAAAAAGCAATTTCAGACTTAAAGGGAAAAGACATTGACGGGCGAAAAGTACGAGTCTCTATCGCAGAAGACAAGACAAAAAGACGTTCATCTTATTGAAAAAAGCACCTTTTAAAAGTAAACTTAGCTATCAAAAAAAACAATTATTTATGGAGTTTATATGTCAACACCACTGGAAGAATATCTTTCATCCTGCAATGGAAAACCGAACGCAGCAATGTGTTCTTATGTGGCAAACCTTCAGCAGGTTGCCGCAGTAGGCCCGGAAATCGCCGCATCCATTGTAAACGAGCTTGAAAACCAGAGAAGCCACCTAAAACTTGTAGCCTCTGAAAACTATTGTTCGCTCAATGTTCAAGCCGCAATGGGAAACCTTTTAACAGACAAATACGCAGAAGGCTATCCGGAACACCGCTATTACGGCGGATGCGTAAATATCGACGCAGTTGAAAACACTGCAGCGCATGAAGCTGAAAAACTTTTTGGAGCAGAATACGCTTACGTCCAGCCACATTCCGGCGCTGACACAAACCTTGTTGCATACTGGGCAATTCTTTCCGCAAAGATTGAAACTCCAACACTGGAGGAACTTGGCGTAAAGTCTCTGAATGATTTGACTGCAGAGCAGTTTGATATGCTCAGAAAACGTTTCGGAAACCAGCGTCTTATGGGTCTTGACTATTCTTGCGGCGGACATCTTACGCATGGCTACAGAATGAATGTCTCTGCCCGAATGTTTGAAAGTCATCCTTACGGTGTTGAAAAAGATACAGGACTTCTTGATTACGACAAAATTGAAAAACAGGCAATGGAAGTAAAACCGCTTATTTTGCTCGCAGGATATTCGGCTTATCCAAGAAAGATTAATTTCAGAAAATTCCGTGAAATCGCAGACAAATGCGGAGCAGTTCTTATGGTTGACATGGCTCACTTCGCTGGTCTTGTCGCAGGAAAAGTTCTTACAGATGATTACGATCCTGTAAAATGGGCTGACATTGTCACAACAACAACCCACAAGACTTTGCGCGGACCACGAGGCGCATTGATTCTCTGCAAAAAAGAATATGCTGATTACGTAAACAAAGGATGTCCTATGGTTCTTGGAGGTCCTTTAGGACACGTAATGGCTGCGAAAGCAATCGCGCTGAAAGAGGCAAATACACCTGCATACCAGGAATACGCACGAAACGTTGTAAAAAATGCACAGGCACTTGCGGAAGCATGCAAAGCTCTGGGAATGCCGCTCCAGACTGGCGGAACAGATAATCATCTTATGCTTGTTGACGTTACAGTCTATGGTCTTACAGGAAAACAGGCAGAAGCAGCCTTATTCAACTGCGGAATCACAGCAAATGCGAACGCACTTCCTTACGACAAAAACGGCGCATGGTGGACTTCTGGAATCAGAATCGGAACTCCGGGGCTTACAACACTTGGCTTTAACACAGAAGATATGAAAGAAGTTGCTTCTATTATCGATTTTGTTCTTAAAGGCACAAAACCTGGACTTACAAAAGATGGAAAACCTGCAAAAGGAAAAATCAATCTTGATCCTAAAGTTCAGGAAGAAGCTAAAAACCGCGTGAACAAATTGCTTTCCGCTCATGTTCTTTACCCGGAACTTGACCTGGACTTCCTTAAAAAAGAATTTGTAAAATAACACATAAAAAAGGGGCTTCTGCATAAAAGCCCCTTTTTTATTATTCATCGCTTTTGGAATCCTCGGTTGTTTCTGTTTCCGAATCTGATGAAAAAAGATTCTTCTCAAGAAATTTAAAGAATGAATCTTTCACCTTGTTTCCCGTACTATCCGCCTGGTCAACAATTTTTTTTGTATCTTTTTCAACCTGCCTGGAAGTTTCCTTCAGCTCATTTTTTGTAGTTTCAATCTGTTTCCTAAATTTTTCCTTTGTTTCTGTTATCAGCCACGAATTATATTCGCTGTGCGCTTTTTTGCATTTTTCCGGCATAGGAACATTTTTATATTCCGCACATTCAGTCAGTTTATGAGTTCTTTTGTTGAATTTGCACGCAAAAACGCCTGAAACCCCAAGCAACAGACAAAAAACAACGCAAACAAATCTTTTCATCATATTTTCCCCCATAAAAGCAATTTCCAAAGAATCTATTTTTCAGCAACTGTAAGATTCACAAGCCAACGCTCTTTTTTCAGCCAAAAATGCGCAATCAGGGCTTTTGCAACATCGCTTAGCTTAACAATCGCATACATTTCAATCGGTCCAAGTTTTGTAAGAAAAGTAAGAATCAACATTCCGCCAATAAAAAGAATGTTAGCAACTGTGTCACAGATAACACCCATAGTTGTGTCTCCACCAGTTCTTGAAACCGCATATTGACCGTTCAAAAAAGCCCACAGCGGAAGATATGCCGCCGCAACAAGAATAAGGTGCCTTGCAATTCTCTGAGCCTCAAGAGTAAGATTTTTAAACACAAACGGAACAATTCCTGTAGTACCAAAACCAATCAGCATGAAAATCACACCGAAAATTGTTGCACCGCTTAAAACCCAGTTCTTATATTTTCTGGCCTGCTCAAGTTTGCCAGCTCCAAGTTCCTGCCCCAAAATTACGCTTGCAGAAGTAACAATCCCACTGAAGCAGATAAAGAACAAGTTCGCAACCGCAAATCCGCCTGCCATTCCGCTTACAATCTCTGCACCGCCACGCGTATTATACAAAGCGTTTGAAAGTGTTTCTGAAAAAGCCCAGAAAAGCTCTGAATACAAAATCATCAGTGACTTTGCAAAAATATTCCCAAAAAGCTTGAACTTTATAAGAAAAACTTTCAGCGGATTGAACATAAACGGCGGTCGTCTTGCGACACAATACGCAATGAACAGCAAAAGCTCAACCCCACGGGCTATAACAGTCGCATAACCGGCACCGGCAACCTCAAGACGTGGAGCACCAAGATTCCCATAAATCAAAATCCAGTTAAAAAATGTGTTCACTAAAGTTGCAATAGAAGAAATTATCAGCGGAACTTTTACAATTTCAATATCGCGCAAAGAAGAAGCAAACGACTGCGCAAAAACCATGAAAAACCATGAAAGCGCGACCGCCCTGGAATAAATCTGAGCCTGATCAAGAATCTGAGGAGCATCCGTGTTGATTGTAACCATTATTCCAAAAAGTTTTCTTGGAGCCACAAACGAAACGACCGTATACGCAAGACCAAAAATTCCAGTTATGATAATCTTGAACCGCAGTGTCTGCTGCATTCCCTCTTTGTCATTCGCGCCTTTGAACTGGCTCATAAAAATTCCGGCAGAAAGGCAGACCGTATTCACCAATATAAGAAAAAGAAAATTTATCTGTCCGGCAACATTTACGCCGCTCATTTTTACGTCACCAAGTCCGGCAACCATAAAATTATCAATTAAAGAAACAAGATTCTGAATCAAAAGCTGAAGCATTACCGGAACAGCAATTTTTATTGCGCGTTTATAAAATTCCGCAGTTCCCAGATATTTATGTTCCAAAGTTACCATAAAAAAGAAATCCCCCTTGATTTCACTTTCATGCTGGATTCTATCAGCAAACAGAATAGTATTTCAATACGTACTACTAGTTATAACCAAAAATTATTACATTTTACGTTTTTGCCGAAAATTCTAGGCATCAATCTCGGAAGCAAGATGATGAACAATAAAATCCCTACGTTCCGGTGTATTTTTTCCCATATAGAATTCAAGGACTTTTGGAACATTCTTTAAAGCCTGGACAGTAACTGGAGTAAGGTGCATTCCCACATCCTCACTTTCGCCTTCTTTACGCTCGCGGATGAACATTCCAAACTCATCACCATTGATTTCTCCAAGACCTTTGAATCGAGTTGTCTCGCAGTCCTTTCCAAGTTCCTTCTGGGCTTTGTCGCGGCTTTCCTCTGAATAACAATAAATTGTCTTTTTCTTGTTACGAACGCGGAAAAGCGGAGTTTCCAGAATAAAAACGTGCCCTGTAAGCACAAGCTCCTCAAAATAAAGCAAAAGGTACGTCATCACAAGATTTCTGATGTGAAAACCATCATTATCGGCATCCGTCGCAATGATAATTTTGTTATATCGCAAATCTTCAACATCTTTCTGGACGCCAAGGCTCAGGGTAAGATTTTTCAGCTCTTCGTTTTCAAAAAGCGCAGTTTTCTTTCGCCCGAACATATTTTCTGGCTTTCCGCGCAAACTGAAAATTGCCTGCACAGAAACATCGCGGGAATTAACCATTGAACCAGTCGCAGAATCTCCTTCCGTAATAAAAATCATTGAATTCGCACCCTTTTCACCATCTTGAAGATGGTAACGGCAATCCAAAAGCTTGTGTATTTTCAAGGTAGCGGAACGCTCCGCCTCGCGGATTTGCTTTGCAGTGACATTATTTATCTCATCGCGGGCTTTCATGTTACGGATGATTTTTTCCTCGAGCGCATTTGCAACTTCCGGATTATGCCTGAGCCAGTCATCAACAGCAAGCTGAACTTCCTGGATTATCGGCTGGCGGATTTCAACATTTCCAAGTTTATTTTTAGTCTGGCTTGTGAACATCGGGTTATCAATTCCGATTTTTAAAGCAACAATCAGCCCGGAAGAAACGTCTTTCTCGTCATATTCCTTCTTGAAAAAAGAATTAACGCCGCGCGTAAAACCGTCCAAAAATGAAGTGACGTGTGTTCCGCCATCCTCTGTAACCTGGCCATTTACAAATGAATAAATCACTTTGTCAAGACTTGCGGTATGCGTAAGAACAAAATCGATATTTTTACCTTTATAACTGAAAAGTTTGTAAAGTGATTTTTCCGCACCGTCCATCTCATGCGTAATCAAATCCTCAAGACCTTTCTCGCTTACAAAAACTTTGCCATTGCAATAAATCTGCAGTCCCGGATTAAGGTACGCATAATACCAAAGGCGTTTTTCAACCATCTCCATGTTATAGGAAAATTTTCCGAACATTTCGTGGTCAGGCACAAATTCAAGATAAGTTCCATTTTTTACGCCATGTTTTGCCGCCCCGGTTTTGGAAGTTTTTTTCACACCGCGCTCATATTCAACAACAGCCATTTTTCCGTCACGGATTGAGGCAGCCCTGAAATATGAAGACAAAGCGTTTGTCGCCTTGATTCCAACGCCATTCATACCGATTGCCTGTTTAAAGACTGAATTATTGTATTTTGCGCCGGTATTAACATCGCTTACACATTGCTCAAGTTTTCCTAGCGGAATTCCACGTCCGTAGTCACGGATTTTTACACGACCTTCATCAGTAATCTGAATATCAATCCTGTCACCAAAGCCTTGCGAAAATTCATCTACAGCGTTGTCGATTCCTTCCTTTAAAAGGATATAAATTCCATCATTCTCATTGCTTCCATCGCCCAGAGAACCAATGTACATTCCCGGTCTAAGCCTGATGTGCTCAAGTCCTTCCAAATGAAGAATGCTGCTCTCATCATACTTTACAGAAGATTTATTTTTCTTTGTTTCCTCACCCATAATGTATAGTATAAAGGCAGACAAAAACTTTTACAAGAAGATAAAAACAAGACAAAAAAAGGCGAACACTTTTAAGCGTCCGCCTTTTCTAGCCATATGATTTATTAGAAAACTTTATTTTGCAAAAGTGGCAATAAATACACCGGCCGCAATCGCAGTTCCGATTACACCTGAAACATTAGGTCCCATAGCGTGCATCAAAAGGAAGTTCATCGGGTCGGATTCTTGGCCAAGCTTGTTTGAAACACGAGCCGCCATTGGAACAGCAGAAACACCAGCTGAACCGATAAGCGGATTGATTTTCTTTCCTTTTGGAAGGAAAAGATTCATAAGTTTTGCCATAAGAACGCCACCGGCAGTTGCAACAGCAAATGCCACAAGACCAAGAAGAATAATTCCTATTGAGCGGCCGTTGATAATCTTTTCTGGAGTCATCTGGCTTCCAACACCAAGAGAAAGAAGAATTGAAACAATATTCATCATCTCATTTTCCATAGTCTTGGAAAGACGTTCCGCAACTCCGCACTGCTTTACAAAATTTCCGAATGCAAGCATACCGATAAGTGGTGCAGCAGCCGGAAGCAAAAGAATTGTTACAGCCAAAAGGACAAGCGGGAACAAAAGTTTTTCCGCCTTTGAGACAGGACGAAGCTGTTCCATGCGGATTTCGCGCTCATGTTTTGTTGTAAGGGCACGCATAATCGGCGGTTGAATCATAGGAACAAGCGCCATATAAGAATAAGCCGCAACCGCAATTACAGCCATAAGCTCAGGAGCAAGTTTTCCTGAAACATAAATTGAAGTAGGACCGTCCGCGCCACCTATAATTGCAATTGCACACGCCTGAAGAATATTGTAGTCAAAAACTCCAGGAATAAGATTCAACAAAGAAACGCCGAACAATGTAAAGAATACACCGAACTGAGCCGCGCCACCAAGCAAAGCCATTTTCGGATTCGCAATAAGAGGTCCGAAATCAGTCATTGCACCGATTCCCATAAAAATCAGCATAGGGAAGAATTCGTTTCCAACACCAGCATTGTAGATAATGTTCAACATTCCGTCCGGAGCATTTCCCATGCCGGCTCCAGGAATATTCACAAGAATCGTACCAAATCCAATCGGAATAAGAAGAAGCGGCTCAAATCCACAGCCTGCGCCAAGATAAACAATAAGAAATCCGATTGCAATCATTAAAAGATACTGCCAGCCTGGCGCTGTCTTTGCAAATACATTGTCGCCTTCGCTTTTTCTAGCTTCCTCAGCAGCCTCTTCAGCCTGAGCAGCGGCAATTTCTTCCGGAGTCTCAGAATGAATCATCTTGTAAATGCCGGTTGTATGCCACAAATTACTAAAGAACGAGCCGACAGAAATATCATATTTTCCGTTCCAGTTTTCTGTTCCTGGAATAACTCTTTCCATGCCTGCAGGTTTTTCAGCAACCGCCGCCGTATCCTGAGCAAAAACTTTTGTTCCAATAGACACAACAGAAGCAGCCGCCATAATCACAAGCATGATAAAAGCGATTTTTCTTGTATCAGTTTTTGTATTATTAAGCATTATGTTCCTCGAAAAATAACTTTAGCGATACATTATCCTACTGAACTTCAGCAAGAGTCTGACCATTTGCAACCTGAGAACCTGTAGCAGCAACAAAATGAATTTTTCCAGCCGCAGGAGCCTTTACTTCAAGTTCCATTTTCATAGATTCAAGGATTACAACTGTGTCGCCCTTGTTTACAGAAGCACCTTCTGCAACCGCATATTTAAGCAAAGTTCCGGCAACAGGTGAAGAAACAGGAGTTCCAGAACCAGACGCAACAGGAGCAGCTTCTTTTGCTGGAGCAGCCTTAGCAGCAGTTTTTGCAGGAGCAACAGGAGCAGAAACTCCACCAACAGAACCAAGTGCCTGACCTGCAGAAACCTGATTTCCCGGCTGAACAGAGAATGAGACAACGCCATCAGCAGGAGCTTTTACCTCAAGTTCCATTTTCATAGACTCAAGAATGATTACTGTATCACCTCTTTTTACAGAAGCGCCAGAATCAACAGCATATCTCAAGAGTGTTCCGGCAACAGGCGAAGAAATTTCTGTTCCGCCAGAAACAACAGATGCCGCAGCTGGAGCCGGTGTTGCCACAGAAGCAGCTCCAGGTTTTCCGAACGCAACATTGTAAGAAGTTCCGTTTACGTTGATATTTCCTTTTCCGTCAGAAGTTACATTGTAAGAAGTTCCGTTCACGGTGATTGAATAAGAACCTCCGTTAGAAGCTGCCTTCGGAGCAGAGGTCTCTTTCTTTGCGCCAAATGCTGTCTCAGCATCAACAGGACCTTTTGAACGTTCAGCAAAGAATTTCGGAGCAACATTCGGGAACATCGCATAAGTAAGAGCATCCTCATCAGAACCGTTTCCACCGTTTTTCTTTGATTCCTCAAGCATTTTGTCCCATTCAGGAGCAATAAGGTCAGCTGGACGGCATGTAACAACCTTGTCCATCTTGTTCTGTTCAAGCGCTTTTTTAACCAAATCAGGATTTGGATCAGCAGGAAGTTTTCCAAATCGTCCTACAAGAAGATTTCTAAAGTCCTGGGTCATTGTTGTGTATCGCCCCATAAGAACATTCATTACAGCCTGAGTTCCAACAATCTGGGATGTTGGTGTTACAAGCGGAACATAACCTGCATCCTTGTGAACGCGTGGAAGTTCAGCCAAAACATCATCCATCTTGTCGCCTGCGCCCTGCTGCTTAAGCTGATTTTCAAGATTTGAAAGCATACCGCCAGGAACCTGTGAAACAAGAATACGTGTATCAGCACCAAGAAATTTTGATTCAAGCGAAGCATAATGCTTTCGAACTTCGCGGAAATAAGCCGCAATTTCAAGAAGAGCCTTTGTGTCAAGCTCAGTGTCCAGATCTGTACCCTTAAGCATCTCAACAACAGTTTCTGTAGGAGAATGCGAAGTTCCCATGGACATAGAAGAAATAGCTGTGTCAAGAATATCAGCACCAGCTTCTGCAGCCTTAAGCAATGTCGCAACAGAAAGACCAGTTGTGGCATGCGAGTGGATTTCAACAGGAAGATCAACCTTTGCCTTGATAGCCTTGACCAAATCATAAGCAACGTAAGGCTTCAAAAGACCAGACATATCCTTGATACAAATTGAGTCAGCGCCGAAATCTGCATAAGTTTTTGCAAGTTCCGCATATTTTTCAATTGTGTGATATGGAGTTACCGCGTAAGAAATTGCCATCTGAACATCAACGCCAGATTTTTTCGCGGCTTTTGTGGCACGCTCCATGTTGCGCGGATCATTGCAGGCATCAAAAATACGGAAACAGCCGATACCGTTCTTTGCGGCTGTCTCAACAAATTTGTCTACAACATCATCAGCATAGTGTTTGTAGCCAAGAAGATTCTGCGCACGCAAAAGCATCATGATTTTATTGTTCGGAAGAGCCGCATGAAGTTTTCTAAGGCGTTCCCAAGGATCTTCATTCAAAAAGCGGATACAAGAATCGTAAGTGGCACCACCCCATCCTTCAATATATTTATAACCGATTTTATCAAGCATTGGACATGCAGGAAGCATATCTGCCGTTGTCATACGGGTTGCGTGAAGCGACTGATGTGCATCACGGAGTACAAGTTCAGTAATTCCTACTTTAGCCATTTTAATTTTACCTCTTATAAGTTAGATGTTTTCTTTTTCATGAACCGCCATAGCGATTGCGGCAATTATTGCCTTTTTGTCAACAGCATTATTTGCAGCCGCGGCAACTGGTTTTACAGCAGCCTTTGCAGCCGCTTTTGCGGCAGGCTTAACTTCGTCTTTATCAAGCTTGAGCGCATGAACAACGCAACGAAGAACATTCATACATACAATCAAGATGATTATAAAAGCGAATACAACAGCCATACCCAGCAAAGTCAAAAGACCGCTCTGCCCGAGCATCTGAGAAATTGTCATATATCCTCCTGAAATTAGGACTATTTTGAAAAAACAAAATATTTCATAAATTATAAAAGAATCCAACCTATTTTTCAATAAACCGTGATATAATCAGTTACTAAATTATGAGCATTTTTAATATTTTATTTTTGGTTTTTACAACACTTTTTATTGCAAGCGCAATTCTGGAAATCATCGGGTACCACAAGAAAATCACGTTGATGGAATACATTGCAAATCCATGCCTGTATATTTTTCTTCTTGCCGCATGGCTTATGGTTCTTGTGCCGCTGATTCCTGATTCCCTGAACATAATAATTTTTGTTTCGGCCGCTGTGCTTTTTGGCCTTGCAGGAGCGTGTCTCCAGTTTCTGCCAAAGAAAAGAAAAAATGTCATAACGAGCGCAATATTTTTTATCGCAAGTTTTTTGTGCTACATAATGCTCATCCGTCCGTCATTCAGACTTTTCAGCCTGCCGACATGGATTTCCGCGATAATATTTATGGCATACGTAGCAATGTTTGTTCTATATTACATTTTTGTGATTGGAAAAAGGTCACCTGCAAAAACAGTTGGAATCGCATTTTTCATGGTTCCACTGATGTTTCTGCACTACGGCTCGATTCTTACACTTTTTGGCCAGCCACGGCTTTATTCAGCGTTGCTTTTTGCCGGATGCACAATTTTTATAGCCGCACAGGCATTAATCGTAAAAGGATTTTTTATAAAAGCCAGCGCAAAGGACCGTCTTTTCAGGATGATTCTATACATTGCCGGCCAGTTTTTTGTGACTGCCGGATTTTCAATGATGGTTATCTGATTTTTTTAGGCGGACAATCCACTGATTGACTGCGGACGTTGCAAGAGCGCGGTTAAAAAAAATAAGCGGATTTTTATAGGTCAGAATCAGCTTTCCTATGAAAATCCACTTGCGCGGGATTGTAACCGCTTGCCGAAGGCAAGTTGCGAAGCAATGAAGTAGCACGAAGTGAGTACGGAACGGTGAAAAGCCCGTTGCGGTGGTATTTTGCGCCCAAAAAAAGAAAATCAGAACAAATCTTCCATTTTATAGAGTGCGCCTTTTTTTAATGCGCCGGTTTTTACTGCGTCTGAAAGTTTTTCCAGCGCGTGCACTGCTCCTACGGCAAAACCTTCGCGGCTGCGTGCGCGGTGAGTGATTTCAATCGTGTCCGCCTTGCTGTCAAAAAATACTGTGTGGGTGCCGGGAATTGAGCCGCATCGTGTTGAAGAAACGTGGAGCTGTTCCGGTCTTGGCTTTTCGTGGAACGCGTCCGTCACAATTTCAGTCTTCTTTTTGGTGTTTGCAAGAATTGTCTGGGCAATTGAAAGCGCTGTTCCGGACGGACTGTCTGCCTTCTGGTTGTGGTGAGCCTCCCAGGTGGCAATGTCGTATTCCGGCCATTGCTCCATGATTTTTACGGCTTCCGCAACGATTTTAAAAAGCATATTCACGCCAATCGAAAAGTTCGAGGAAGTCATTATTGTTCCACCGCAACTTGCGGCAAGCTTGTTCACCTCGTCGTACTTGTCATTCCAGCCGGTTGTTCCAACAACAACAGGAAGTCCGAGCGGCAAAAGCGCCTTTATGTTGCCCATTACGGCTGTAGGATGGCTGAATTCAATAACGCCTTCTGCGCCGCTTGATTTTACCGCGCGCGCCACAGCCCCATAGTCGCCGGAAGAAACTTTTACAGTCGCGTCATCAGAAACAACGTCAACGGTCGCAACAATTTCGTGACCAAGATTCTTAGCACATTCAGCAATCATGTGTCCCATTTTTCCATATCCAATAAGTGCAATTTTCATTTCTATATTTCCTTTTAAATAAAAAATCCAACCTAGCCAAAATATGCCTTGTGCAGAATCTGAACAGTTCTGTCGGCTTCGTCATCGTTCACAATAAAGCTTATGTTTACTTTTGAGGCGCCCTGACTTATCATCTGAACATTGATTCCCTCATCTGCCAAAGCGTCAAAACCGCTTGCAAGAATCGCGGAAGAATGCTCAACATCGCAAATAACAGTTATAATCGCACGCTCGCGGCGGACAGAAACATCGCACGCCTTGCTCAAATCCTGCACCAAACCATCAAGTTTTTCTTTTCCACTTACAGTGCAGGAAACAGAAACCTCTGAAGTCGCAATAACATCAATACACACATTCCATTTCAGGAAATTATTGAAGATATGCGCCAAAAAACCAGCCGCCCCAAGCATACGGTTAGAAACCATATCAATCAGCTGCACATGTTTTACAGAAGTAATCGCGCAAACCGGCGGAACCTTTCCACTGTGCTTCTCAACAATTATCGTGCCCTTGCTTTCTATATTGTAAGAATTCTTTACCCGAACCGGCGTTCCACTTTTTCTGACCGGAACCATCGAGCGCGGATGAAGAACCTGCGAGCCGAACATCGCAAGCTCCTGCGCCTCCTCGTAAGTAACTTCAGGAACAGGCTTCGCCTCTTTCACAACACGCGGATCTGTCGTAAGAATTCCGTCAACATCCTTCCAAGTCTGGACTTCCTCCGCATTCATCGCCGCGCCAATCATTGTGGCAGTCAAATCCGAACCGCCGCGGCCAAGCGTCGTTATAACACCTTTTCTGTCCTTTGCGATAAAACCAGTTACAATCGGAATTGCGTTGTCCGCCCCTTTGTCGTAAGCGCCCAAATGCTGCGGAATATTTTCCCAGACCTCCTCCAGAAGCTCCGCCGCCATATAGTTCGAATCGCTCACAAAACCAATATCCCACGCGTCATAGAATTTCGCGTCAATTCCCTGGCTGTTCAGGTAAGCCGCCATCATTCTTACGGACATACGCTCGCCAAAAGAAACAAGATAATCCCGCGACCTTTTGCTGATTTCCTTCAACATAGAAATTCCAGTCAAAAGCTGCTTCAGTTCCGCCAAAAGCGACTCAATCGTGTCAATATTTATTCCAAGCTCTTTCGCAGTTTCCTCGTGAAGTTTTGCCACACCGGCAACATCAACAGTTCCAGTAACCGCCAAATCCGCAGCCGCCAAAAGATGGTCAGTTGTGTCGCCCATCGCGCTAAGAACAACAACCGGGCGTTTTTCCTTATAAGCCTTGATAATCGAGGCAACATGCTTAATTCTTTCTGCATTGGCAACTGAAGAGCCGCCGAATTTCATAACTATCATATAAATAAAATACACATTTTTGTATATTTATGCAATTTCATTTTAAGCCCAAGAAAGCGATTCTTTCTTTTCTTCCGGGCGAAAATTCCATCCGCAAACCGCACTTCCAGGGCCCGCTCACGCTTGGTCTCGCTTCGCTCGCCTTGCTCCGCAACCCTTCCACCACGGCGCAAAAGGCTCCGCCAACCCACCGCGGCTCCGCAAACAATAAATTGTTCAAATATCGAGTTTTTTCTGAATCCATAAATTGAATGAGCGGAAGGAAAAAGTCAAGTTTGGCGTCCTTGAAGGGCTTTTTGCCGAATGGCATAAAAGAATTATTGAGCATTTTCTGAAAGAAAAGCGCAGATAATTCTTCAAAAAAACACTTCACCATAGCCAAATCTTGACTTTTGACTGGTAGTTCATTCAATTTCTATACTGAATAAACAAAACCCGATATTTGATCTAATCTTCATTTTTTTTCTGTTAAAACCACATTTTTTCTGCTATATTTAAATCATGTTCAAAAAAGATTTTCCTGTTTTATACAAAAAAAATTGTGCCGTAATCCAGGAATTTGAAGGCGACAAAATCGTTGTAAAATTCCAGGTTTCACCAGCAACGCCGACCGGCAAAAAAGCCCAGTATGCAACGCAAAAAGTCCGCGAAAAGGACATAATCGCCCTTTCAGAAGAACCTTGCACTTCACTGGAAAAACTTCTGGATTTTTCAGACACAAAAATCCCGGAACAGATAAAAGAAGCGCATGAACTGCTTTTTAGCGATGAATCAACTGCCGCCGCGGAAATAACTTTTTCAGAACTCACAGAAATTATCCGCGGAACCTGCGTGCCGGACGAAAGCTGGTTTCTGTTCAATGCGCTTAATACCTCAATGGAATTCGCGCTTTCAGAAGACGCGCTTAAAGCCGGAAAAATAATTTTTATTCCGCGAACGCAGGAACAAATCAACTCAATAAAACAGAAAAATTACGAGAAAGAACATGAACAGGAAATTCACGATGCATTCATTGAACGCCTGAAACAGAGAAAACTCAACCTGCCTGAAGATGCAAAATTCATGGCAGAAGTGGAAAATGTAGCGCTATGCAAAACTGAAAAATCAAAAATCATGGTGGAAGCCGGTGTTACACAAAGCCCGGAAAAAGCCCACAAACTTTTAATAGAAACAGGAATCTGGGACATCACAAAAAATCCTTACCCGACGCGTTACGGACTTTCAATGGTCAGCGCAAAAGAAGGCCTTGGAACTCCGCCGCAGGAAGAACGCCTTGAGCTGGATCAAGTTGCCTACGCAATAGATAACGCCTGGTCAGCAGACCCGGATGATGCAGTCGCGTGGGACGGAAAATATTTATGGGTTCATATTGCAGACCCGGCATGCTTTGTTCTTCCAGATAGCTCAATTGACAAAGTTGCTAGGAACAAAGGAACAACGCTCTACCTTCCAGAAGGCGCAGTCCGAATGTTAGCGGAAGAAAGCCTTGCTGACTACGCGCTTGGGCTTCAGCAAAAAAGCAACGCGCTTTCATTCCGGATTCTTTTGAACGACGACAACACAATAAATGAATGTCAGATTTTCAAGACAAAAGTCAACGTGAAGCGGCTCACTTATGAACAGGCGACAGAACAAAAGAATTCACCGGAACTAAAGCCGCTTTTTGAAATTGCAGAAAAAAATATTGCGCGACGAAAAAAATCTGGCGCAACAAACATTGACCTTCCAGAAGTCCACATGAGCGTTGATCCGGAAACAAAAAAAGTCTCAATATCGCCTTTAGTCCGCTACGAGGCAGACTCAATGGTCTGCGAAATGATGCTTTTGGCTGGAGAAGGCGCAGCTAATTTCGCGTTCAAGAACAAGATTCCGTTTCCTTACGTAAGCCAGGAAGCACCGTCTATACCAGAAAAGCTTTTGCCTGGGCTGGCAGGACAATTCCAACTTTTACGATGTATGCACAAACGCAGCGTTGGAATCACCCCTGCAATGCATTCAGGGCTTGGAATTGCAATCTACAGCCAAGTCACAAGTCCCCTCCGCCGCTACAGCGACCTTGTGGCGCACCAGCAGCTCAGAGCATTTCTGGCAGGACAAAAATTAATAGACAAAGATTCAATGCTTGAACGCATAAGCCAGGGCGATGCAGCGAGCGTTGCCGCAAGAAAAGCCAGCCGCCTTAGCGAAACCCACTGGAAACTCATCTATCTTATCCAGAACCCGGAATGGCAGGGCGAAGCAGTCTGCGTTGACAAAAAATTTGATGATCCGCTTTTTATGATTCCAAGTCTTGCAATGCAGACAACAATAAAAGGCGTTCCAAATACAGAATTGAATGAAAAAATCACTGTAAAAGTAAACAGCCTGGATATTACTACCCAAGCTGTTGAATTTATAAAAGTCTGAAAAAACTAGATTCTAAAGCCTAGCGTCTTCCGGATTTTTTAGATGCCGCTGTGTTCAGTTTATATGTCCAATATGCGCCAGTTGACCAGCACCAGCGAGACTTTCCATCAAATGATTCGCGGTGCTCTGTGTTCAAGTAAGCGTCAATTGAATGATGGTCTGTCAAAGCAATCTTAAAGTCCGGGCGAACTGTAAAGATATTTCCTGTGCTCCAGTCCTCTGTATCTTCATAGTCATCCCAGCGTTTATCCTTTGAACCGATTGCAAATGAAGAATAAACATCCAGAACAAATTTGTCATTGATGTTCCAAAGGAATGTGCATCCTGCGTACCAAGCTGGAGTATAGTCAGTATTTTCAAACCAGTTCACAGAAGATTCTGGAATAAGGGAAATTCCAACTTTCTCAAAATTGATTGTCATTGTTGCGCCTGTGCTGAACGACATATCCTCGTAATTATCGGAATTCTTGTCATCATCAGTGTCAATTGAATCCCATGCAAAATAAACATCAAAGAAGAACTGTCTTACACCAAATTCTGCGCCGGCATAGAAATTTCCGTCTTTCTGGAAAAGTCCCTCGTACGCAAGCGAAATACCGAATTTTTCAAACTGGAACTACGCACCAAAATTTGAACGGAAGTTGTCTGTGTTTGTTCCGCTAGGAATTGCGCCGCCAACCTGGAATGTAAAATCACCTTCATGCAGGTAGCGTACACCGATTGCTGTTTTTGCATATTTATTTGCGTAAGGAACAAAACCTACAACATCAGCAGAGCCAGGCGCATCTGGAGTGAATTTGTAGCTGTCAACAGTGCCATGTCTGTCATCATAAGCTGTAGAAAAACCGCCCTGACGAACATGGGCATTAGATTCCCACAGCCAAGAGCCAAAACGAGGAGCCGGACCAACCTGCCAGTTAAGCTTTGTTCCCATTCCAACATCAAGACCGGCAAGAGGATGCCACAAGAAGTTCACATAATAATCATCTGTTTTTGTCTGACCTTGAACATAACCATTATTATGTTTTGCCCCAAATTTTGCAACAGAGCGCGGATCCGTTAATGTTATAAAGTTCTCACTCGCCTCTCCATAATGATAATAAAGCGGATTTTTATCTGTGTGCTCAAAAGTAAAGTTGTCAAGATTTCCATCATCATCAACGTTTGCAATTGCGCCCCAGTTCAACATTCCTTCAAGCGTAAACTGACCAACATCAATCCGCGCCTGAAGAGTGTCCAAGAAGCCATAATAAATCGGATCTCCAATAAGCGGAGAACCAAAACCTGAATAAAAAGTATTTTCAACGCCAGGATTTTTCATAACCTGAGCGCTAGCTGCTCCAGCAACAAAAAGGGCAGCCGCAGAAGCAATGAATAATTTTTTCATTAAAACACCTCTTTTTTTATATTTTTCTATAATCAATGACAATTCGGGTTTGAGCAAGACGCGCATTTTTCATTTGTCTTAAACATTTCCCGCATTGTCCGCCATCCTAAAACCGCGCATTTTACACGTGCAGGCATTTTTGAAATATCCTGCAGAGCGGCAGCCTCATCAAGCTTTTCAATATTTTCCTCAGAAGCCTCGCCACGGATCATTTCCATAAAAATATCGTCCAGTTTTCTGGCTTCATCAGTTGTTTTTCCAATCACCAAGTCCAGCATCATATCGCAACTTGCCTGGCTTACGGCGCAACCGCTTCCTGTAAAAGAACCGTCAACAATAACACCGTTCTCAACTTTAAGATTCAATGTGATATTGTCTCCACAGCTTGGATTTACTCCGTTAAGCTGCATATTCGCATCCGGCAGTTCAGTCTTGTGCGCCGGATTGATATTATGCTCATTCAGAATTTCCCGGTATAATTCTTTTGTATCCATAAAAATCCCAAAATATTATCTTTAGTTGTTGTTCTTTCCAGAAAAATATTTATCATATGCTTCCTGCATTTTTGCCTGTGAAGCAAGATATTCCTCTGAAATATTGTATTTTTTTGCAAGAGTGTTCAAATTAGAAACCTGAGTCTGATATGGAAGGAACAGCAGAACATAGACCGTTCCATCATCAGCGATGAAATAATTTTTCTGCTCAAATCCGCTCACGGCAGCTTCCGCAGTCTGAAGAGCATTTTCCTCAAACCCCTTGATTGAATCTGTTGAAGAGCCAGAAACCATTGTCTGTGTAACATCTTTTGTGACTGTCTGGATTTTTCTTGCAAGGCGATTAACCGCATCGGCTTCAGCCATTTTTCGGCTCACCATCACATCAACCATTTTTGCAGAGCCGGTCGCATAAATTCCGTCTTTGCTAGAAGGTTCCTGCATTACCCAGTCAGGAAGATTTTTTGTGCTTTTTGCAACATTTTTTGTAGAAGCGCACCCCGAAAGAATCAGCGCAACAACAATTCCAAAAAGAAAAACGCTTTTTTTCATAATTTTCCCCTTTTTATAGATTTATAAAGTATCCTTAATTTTTATCACACGCCAGAGCAACAACAAAACCGATAATCCAGCTCGGAATCCCACAGATGACAGACGTCACAGAACCAACAACACCACCAATAACAGACGCCTGCCTGGAAACCCGCTTTGCCGAGTCCGAGATGCTTGTCTTTACAGAAACTGTATTTGTCGTGGAAGAAATAATTTTTCTTTCATCGTTCCAGTTCACTTCTTCCTCTATGATATTATCAGTTATTTCAGCTTTTGTTAAAGGCTTGCGGTATTTTTTGTATTTGTACAAATCTGAATTCTTGTATTCCGCCTTAAGTCGCCTAAGTTCCTTCGCATCTTGTTTTGTGTTAGGCAGAATAAATCCCCAGAAATTGCCATCACTGTTTTTTGCGCGGTAATATGCAAAACTTCCGGCAAAAACATTCAGCGCAGAATATCCCACAACTTTTGCGGCTTCGCGAACAGTGCAACCAAGAACAACCCAAGGAAGCCCAAACGAATAAAATGCCATAAGCTTAGCGTCAGGAGTGCACGTTGACTTTACAGTCCTATTTTTTTCAACATAATGAATTGAATTTGAATCAGGGTTTCCAGTCGCGTCTAATGCTTCTTCCTCAGAAATTATCTCAACATCGCGCGTATTATAAAATTTTGTAGTTGCACAGGAAGAAAAACAGACCGAAAGAGAAAACAAACTTAATAAAATAAATAAAATTCGTTTTGCGTTCAAATTTCACTCTCTGCAATGATTTTAATGAATTCTAGTCTTTATATCCACTCATTTTCCGAATATTGCACAAAACTGAATAAAAACGCTCGACTTCTTCCTCATCATTGTAAAAATACAGGCTGGCCCGTGCCGTTGCAGGAACTCCAAGATAAGCTCCAAGCGGCTGCGCGCAGTGATGTCCGGCCCGGATTGCAATTTTTTCTGTATCCAGAAGAGAAGCCACATCGTGCGGATGAACTCCTTCAACAGTGAAAGTAACAATTCCACAATGTTTTTGCGGGTCAGGATTTCCAATGATTTTTATGTACGGATTCTGTCTCATTTTTTCAATCAAAATTGCCGCAAGATTATTACAATGTTCCTCAATCTTTTCAAATCCAATTGACTGGATATATTTTATTGCAGCGGCAAGCCCCACAGCCCCGCTCGCATTCACTGTTCCGGCTTCAAATTTATGCGGAAGCTCAGCCCAGGTCGCGTCATCGCGGGTAACATATTCAATCATTTCTCCGCCACGCAAAAACGGCGGCACTTCCTCTAAGATTTCTTTTTTTCCATAAAGAACGCCGATTCCCATAGGACCGCAAAGTTTATGTCCACTAAAAGCAAAGAAATCAGCATCAATATCTTTTACGTCAACCTTTAGGTGAGGAACAGACTGCGCGCCGTCAACAACACAGATTGCCCCGACTTTATGCGCAAGCTCCGCAATTTTTTTCACAGGATTTGTTATTCCAAGCACATTTGAAACCTGCCCGACCGCAACAATTTTGGTTTTTTCGTTTATTTTTGCAAATTCAGACTCAGGGATTTCTCCGGAAACTTTGTCAGGTTCAAGAAAAACAAGTTTTGCGCCTTTTTCCTTGCAGACCATCTGCCACGGAAGAATGTTCGAATGATGCTCAGCAACAGAAACAACAATTTCATCGCCAGCTTTTATATTCGCCATTCCATAAGTGTAGGCAACCAGATTCAGGCTTTCCGAGGCATTCCGCGTAAAAATAATCTCACAGTCTTTTGCGTTCAAGAACTTGGCAACTGTGTGACGTGCATTCTCATAATCCTCTGTTGCCCTGCCGCTCAAGTCATAAAGTCCGCGCAATGGATTCGCGTTGTTGTGCGCATAAAAATCAGAAATTGCATTTACAACACAATCAGGACGTTGCGTTGTAGCCGCATTGTCAAAATAAATCAGACCTCTATTTTCTGGAGTTTTAAAAATTGAAAAATCTTTTTTAAAAACGTTTGCCATTTCAGAACCTTGCCTTTATTCCTCGCCAAAAATTGCGTTCATTTCAGAATTGATTTTTTCAACAGTCTCTTCATCATTTATTGTTGAAGAAACCGCCTGCACTTTTGCCCGCGCAATAATTTTTTCAGCATTTTCCCTGCTGATTCCACGCGATTCCATATAAAAAAGAATTTCATCGCTCAAGCGGCCGATTGTAGCACCATGCTCGCCGGAAATATCTTCCTCTGTACAAAGGATTATCGGCATTGAATTATTAACAACATCCGGACTAAGCAAAAGTGTTTCTTCCTGTTCATCACCAGCCGAGCCTGAGCTTCCGGTCTTAAAATCAATCGTACCGCGATAAGTTTTTTTGGAATTATCGTTCAACGAGCCAGCGACCTTCATTTTGCACAAAGTTTTTTTGCCAAAATGATTCACAAGAAAATTCATATCAAGGAACTGGTCATCCCTCAGATAATATCCAAGGTCAGATTTGAACGAACCTTTGTATTCCTTCAAATTGCAGCCAGCGCCAACATAAACTTTTGAAGCTCCCAGTTCAACATGCGTAAGCTCGATTTCCGAATTTTCCGCCGCATAAGAAGCCGTATCATCAACCTGAACAAATCCAGCGCCCAGCAACTGCACTTTCACAATCCGGATTCTGGAATTCGGTTTAGCGTAAACTTCAGTTCGAAAAGCCTGAAAACCTGCCGCATTTTTTTCTGAAGAATTCACAATTATTACAGTCGCCTCGGAATTCTCACCGGCAACAATTATCTGTCTTGTAAGCGCATGATTTTTTTCTGAAAAATCGTAGTTCAGAACAAGAGGTTTTTCAATTTTCGCATTTTCCGGGATAGAAATTCCAAGCGAAAAAGATTTTTTTCCAGAATCTGAACTTTCAAAAACTGCGTCAGAGGATTTTCCCGTTCCAGACAAAAGCTCAGGGAATTCTTTTTTCAGCTCATCACCGTTTTCGCAAAATACAATATTCTGTCCGTTTCTTGTTTCCGGAAGAACATTTTCCAGCGAAAAATCGAAATTCAGTTCTGCCTCATTTATTTTCAGCCAGCTCCAAGACGGAGAAACAAGCTTATTTATTTTTAAAGATTCAGCCATCACATTGTCCCCTTCATTTCAAGCCGGATAAGATTGTTCATCTCAACCGCATACTCAAGCGGAAGCTCCTTTGAGACAGGATTTGCAAAACCGCTGACAATCATGCTCCGAGCCTCTTCCTCGCTGATTCCACGACTCATCAGATAAAAAACCGCATCATTCGAAATCCGCCCGATTTTTGCCTCATGTCCAACATCAGCCTTGTCCGTAAGGACAACATTTGCAGGGATTGTGTCGCTCCGGCTCTTGCTGTCCAGCATAAGAGAAGCGCATGAAACGCTCGCCTTGGAGCCTACAGCCTCTTTTGCAATATAAACCGCAGAACGATATATTGAAGCACCACCGCCCTTTGAAATTGATTTTGTTGTAATAACGCTGGTTGTGTCCGGCGCAAGATGAACCATTTTTGCACCAGTATCAAGTTCCTGCCCCGCACCGGCAAAAGTCACGCCTGTAAATTCTGCGCGCGCATTTTTTCCGACCAGATCGCTTTCCGGATAAAGACAACCGACATGGCTTCCAAAAGACCCTGAAATCCATTCAATAGAACCGCCTTCCTCAACCTTTGCACGCTTTGTGTTCAGGTTGTACATATTTTTGGACCAGTTCTCAATTGTCGAATAACGAAGATGCGCGTTTTTCTTTACAAAAAGCTCAACCGCCCCGGCATGAAGATTCGCCACATTGTATTTTGGCGCTGAACAACCTTCAATAAAATGAAGATCCGCCCCTTCATCAACAATAATAAGAGTATGCTCAAATTGTCCTGCACCTTTCGCATTCAACCTAAAATAAGACTGAAGTGGAAACGAAAGCTTTACGCCCTTCGGGACATATACAAATGAGCCGCCAGACCAGACAGCTCCGTGCAGAGCCGCAAATTTGTGGTCTTTTGGCGTAATCAACGTCATAAAATATTCTTTTACCATCGGTCCCCACTCAGGACTTTTCAGCGCGCTCTCAAAATCAAGGTAAACAACGCCCTGTTTTGCAACCTCATCCTGAATATTGTGGTAAACCAGCTCGGAATCATACTGGGCGCCAACTCCGGCAAGACTTTTTCGCTCCGCTTCCGGAATTCCCAGTTTTTCAAAAGTATTTTTTATATCATCAGGAACATCTTCCCAACTTCCAGCCATTTTTGTCTTCGGGCGCACATACGTTGAAATATCTTCTATATGAAGCCCCTCGATATTAGGCATCCAGTTCACCGAAACGCCCATTTTATTGTACTGCTCAAGCGATTTCAGCCGGAATTCGCGCATCCATTCAGGATCGCCCTTTTCCTCGCTAAGTTTTTTTACAATCTCAGGATTCAGCCCCGATTCAATGCGGTAAAATTCCTTTTCGGACTCCTCGTAGCGGAAATTATAAAAATCCTGATTTATATCGTGAATATTTGTTTTTTCGTCAGCCATAATATTCCTTAAAAAAATGGAACTTTTCTGATTCAGATGGGGAAATCTTCCCGCCGTTCAGACGCCTTGCTGTCTGAACTTACCAGAAATTGCCAAAGTCAATTTCTGGCTCTCACTTCAAGCGGGGAAAGTCTTCCCCTCGGCTCAAACCTTGCGGTTTTCGCCTACCCCTTCCAGCGGGAGGTCCCGCAACGCCCCTTAGCCATTGATATATTTGTCAAAACCCTTTTCGTTTATTTCCTCAACAAGCGAACCATCACCAGTTTTTACAATCTGTCCTTTCACAAGCACATGAGTGTAATCAACATGCAGACTTTCCAAAATCCGTGTTGAATGAGTAATAATCAAAAGTCCGCCGTTCTGATTTTTCTGGTATTCCTCAACACCTTTAGAAACCGTGCGCACAGCATCAACATCAAGCCCTGAATCAGTTTCATCAAGAATTGCGAATTTCGGCTTTAACATCAAAAGCTGAAGAATTTCGCTTTTTTTGCGCTCGCCACCAGAAAATCCAACATTTAAATCTCGCTTTGCGTAACTTTCATCCATATTCAAAAGCTGCATATTTTTCTGAAGTTCCTTCTGGAACTGAAAAAGTTTCACGCGCTCGCCAGTTCTTTGCTGAATGGCAGAACGTATAAATGATTCAAGCGAAATTCCCGGCACTTCAAGCGGATTCTGGAACGAAAGAAACATTCCGGCTTTTGCGCGCTTATCTGTGGATTCGTTGGTCAAATCCTGCCCGTCAAAAATAATTTTTCCGCCATCAAGCCTATAAACAGGATTTCCCATAAGGACATTTCCAAGAGTCGATTTTCCAGCTCCGTTCGGTCCCATCAATACATGAGTTTCACCTTCGCCAATCTTAAGATTTAAATTCTTAAGGACAGTTTTTTCGTCAACACTGACTGAAATATTTTGTACGTCAAGCAATATCATATTCGCCCCTTAAAGGAAGTCGAGAATTTAGTTTCAATATACTGAATTTACAGTAAATCGGCAAAGTAAACAATGCGACTAAGTTAGCAAACAACAACTCTTTCCGTAACAAGATGATTTTATATTTTTTTTCAAATTTATTCCATTCGTGTTGTTTCTAAAATTTCAGAAACTGTAATTGTCTTCAAATTCCGACTGTGCAAGTCTTCTATGATTTCCGGACGACAATCGTCCTCAACAACTATTGTTCCGTTCGATTTCAGGCTTTTCTGAAGAATTCCTCCGTGCTTGTAAATCAGTTCGGCAATTTTCAGGCTGAAATCAACGTCTTTTTTGATTTTAAAACCAAGCGCAAAATTTCCGTTCAACCGCTGCGACAAAAATGCTTTTGCCTTTTTTCCGTAAAGCGCAGAAATTTTCTCAATAATCTCCTTGTTGTGACGGTTTATCTCGCGCTGCTCAAGAAATTTTTCTATACTCAGCTTGTTTCCCTTGTTTTTTTCCGCCAAAGAATCCATGGTTTCATTTTTTGACTCACAGAACGCCTTAAAAAGAAGCATTGTCATTTTCGCATCGTCGCTTGACTTATGGGAAACCAAATTCTCGCACGGAACTTTGTATATTCTGCACCAGTCTTCCAGGCTTTTTCCATTTTTTACGCTGTTTGCACTGTCAATGATTTTTGCAATGTCGTAAGCCGCATAATTTATGGAAGGCAAATTGTAACGTTCGCAGGCACTCTGAAGAAATCCCATATCATTTTTCACAGAAAAACCGAAAATTTTCCGGCCGCTAGCTTCCATCATTTTTTTTATGCCGCTGTAATAGCTTTCAAAGTTGCGCTGTGCCCTAAAATAATCTTTTGAATACGCAAGTTTGCATCCATGCTTCTGGTCAAAAAGATACCAGTCAAATTCTGTCTCAGGATTCATAACCACATCATCCTCGTCAAGAATTGTCCAGTCCTGATTTACAATAACATACCCAAACGAGCACATTTTTCCAACACCGCCAAAACAGTTGGCACATTCAATATCAAAAAAAAGATAAGTCTTATCCATAACCAATTTCCCCAGTTTTTAGCAAGAATAGTGAATTTTTATGAATTGTGAAAAATCGCTCTCAGCGAATTTACAATTTGCTCCACCTTCCTTGCAAGAATATCAAGTTTTTATTTCAAAGCTAACAGAAGCGTAGTCAGATTTTTAATTTTTGAAGACTTTGTGCGATTGTATCAATTAAAGTGCATAGCACCCAAAGCAACACAAGCAAAGCGCGAGCACAACCGTCTGGAGCAAATTGAAAATCTGACGTGAGCGACCTTTCACAATCAACAAAAACTCAGATATTCATCCTATTTATATATCGCAAAAATCGCCGGAACTTTCTTTAATTCCGGAAATCCTGATTTTTTCCATTGCGCAACAGTTTTTGTCTTTATGTATTCAACATCGGTTGTAATTCCTGCCGCAATGCAAAGTCTTGTTTCAGCCCGGCAAGTTTTTAACACAGTCTCAAAAAGCTGGGCATTTCTGTACGGAGTTTCTATAAAAAGCTGAGTCTGATCTTCCTTGTAAGCACGATTTTCAAAAAATTTCAGTTTATTCGCACGCTCATTCGGCTTTACCGGAAGATAACCATTAAAAGCAAAACTTTGCCCGCTAAAACCGCTTCCCATAACCGCCATGATTATTGAATTCGGTCCGACCAACGGAACAACCTTCAGCCCTTTCTTCTGGGCCAACGCCACAATATCCGCGCCAGGATCAGCAACCGCCGGGCAACCAGCCTCGCTTATAACACCAACCGGCTCGCCTTTTTCCAAAGAATCCAGATAATGCAGAATATCCTTTGACTCAGTATGCTCGCTAAGTTCCACAAAATCACCGTCATCAACGTGGCTACCCTCAATTTTCGCCAGAAACCTTTTCGCCGATTTTATGTTTTCAACAATAAAATGTCTTATCTGCCTGATAACTTCAATATTATACGCCGGAAAAACCTTGGAATATTCAGTTTCACCCAAAGTCACAGGAATCAAATACAAAGCCGCTTCCATTTTTTCCTCCATCTAAAAAATCGCAAGTAGCTATGCAGGAGGGCGCCTGCCCTACGTTTGGAACGCTGTTCCTCACTACCCCTCTAACGGGGGAATCCCCCGTAACGCCCCCTTTACAGCCAATCCGCAAGATTTTTGCGGAGCTCAGCCACGCTCTTAAAATTATATGTCTTTAATCCAAGTCTGGCAGCCGACTCACAATTTTCTTTTTTGTCATCCGTAAAAAATGCATTTTCAGGAATTTCGTTTTCACATTCAAGAATCAGTTTCCAAAAATCCGCATCCGGTTTTCTTACACCCATGTAAATCGAAGCGTAAGTCATGTCAAAAATTTCATAGTCGCCACGGCATTTATGATTATCATAATGACTTTCAATAGTATTTGTACCGCAGACAACACGGTGCCCTTTTGATTTCAACGCAAGCACAACTTTTTTGGTTTCTTCATTTAAAACAGGATGAAAAAGCAGCCTGAACCAGTCGCAGCAAACTTTTATTCGTGAACGCTCCTCAAAAATCTTCCACCATTCCGCAACTGAAAGAGTTCCTTTTTCAAGTTCAAAAAAAAGATTGTTATTTGTATTCCATCCCATCAAAAAAAGAAAATTTTCCAGTGAGATTCCAAGTTTTTCGCTGACTTTTTCATACAAATTTTGTCCGGCAGTAGTCGTCACAACACCGCCCATGTCAAAAATAAAAAGCATATTGAAATCTTAACCCAAATAAAAATAAAAAAAAAGACGTGCATAACAAAACGCACGTCTTTTACCGCAGTTTACATATTACAAAACTGCATTTTTTTATTATTTATTCTCAATCGCATCAATATAAGAAAGATTCAAGCGACCCATTTTATCAACTTCCAAAAGTTTTACAGGAATAACCTGACCTTCTTTAAGAACATCGCTTACTTTCTCAACGCGCTGCTTAGAAAGCTTAGAAATATGGCAAAGACCTTCTTTTCCAGGAAGAATCTCAACAAAAGCACCAAAATCCATAATGCGCTTTACAGTTCCCTGATAAATTGCACCAACTTCCGGATCTTCTGTGATTCCTTTCACAGCTTTTTTTGCCTTTTCTGCAGCTTCACCATTTTTTCCGTAGATTGTAACAGTTCCGTCATCATCAGTGTTGATTGTAACATCATACTGAGAACACAACGCTTTTACATTCTTTCCGCCTGGTCCAATCAAAGCACCAATCTTGTCTACAGGAATTTTCATTGTGATAATCTGAGGCGCACGCGGACAAAGCGGAGCCGGCTTATCAATTGTCTTTTCCATAATAGAAAGAATATGAAGACGACCAAGACGAGCCTGTTCCAATGCATTTTTCATGATTTCAGTTGTTACACCGGCAATTTTAATATCCATCTGGAATCCAGTGATACCATCTTTTGTTCCAGCAACCTTAAAATCCATGTCGCCAAGGTGATCTTCCTCTCCAAGAATATCAGAAAGAATCTTGTAGCGTCCGTAAGGATTGTCGCCCTCTGGCTCTGTGATAAGACCCATTGCAATTCCAGCAACCATTTTTTTCATAGGAACACCGGCAGCAAGCATTGCAAGACATCCACCGCAAGTAGAAGCCTGAGATGAAGAACCGTTAGATTCCATGATTTCAGAAACTACGCGGATTGTATAAGGAAATTCCTCGCGGCTTGGAACCATTGCAGCCAAAGAACGGCGAGCCAAATTTCCGTGGCCAATTTCGCGGCGGCCAGTTGTAAGCTTTCCTGTTTCACCAACAGAATATGGAGGGAAATTGTAGTGAAGAATAAAATGCTCAGAGCGATTTCCATCAATATCGTCATAAGACTGCTCATCCATCGCAGTTCCAAGTGTACAAACAGCCAAAGACTGAGTTTCCCCACGAGTGAACAAAGCTGAACCATGTGGAGTTGGAAGAACGTTTATTTCACAAGTAATCGGGCGGATTTCATCAGTTTTGCGTCCATCAATGCGAACTCCTTCGTCAAGAATTGACTTTCTTAACAATTTGTACTGAATTTCATCCATCAAATTTGCGTAAAGTTTTGCCTGAATAGGATCTTCAAGCTGTTCTGCGTGGTTTGCACCAACTTCCTGAATAACTTTGGCAATCGCCTTGCCGCGGTTCATTTTTCCATCCTGGAAACAAGCTTTTTTTAGAAGCGGAGTTGCCTCTGCCTCAATCTGCTCCGCATTTGCAAGAGTTACATCAAGCGGGTTCAAAGGAAGCTTTTCTTTTCCGCATTTTGCAACAAGCTCTTCCTGAAGCTTACACATTTCCTTGATGAATTTTTCTGCCTCAGCAAGCGCGCCGAGCATAACTTCCTCAGAAACTTCTTTTGCACCACCTTCAACCATTGTAAAACCGTCTTTTGTTCCGGCAACAACGATTTCCATGTCAGCTTCTTCAATTTCCTTGAAAGTCGGATTGATTACATATTTTCCGTTCAAGAAACCTACACGGCAAGCCGCAACCGGTCCATGGAACGGAATATCAGAAATGCAGGTTGCAGCAGAAGCAGCAATTACCGCAAGAATATCCTGAGTGTGAACACCATCACAAGAAACACAAGTAGGAACAATCTGAAGTTCATGTCCGAATGATGGCTCAAAAAGCGGTCGCATAGGGCGGTCAATAAGACGGCTCACCAGAATTTCTTTATTCTTCGGGCGACCTTCGCGCTTTACAAATCCGCCTGGAATTTTTCCAGCCGCATAAAATTTTTCGTTATATTCAACTGTTACAGGAACAAAATCCTGACCTTCTGTCACTGCGCTAGAAGCACAGATTGTCGCAATAATGGCAGCTCCGCCCCACTGAGCGTAAACACAACCATTTGCCTGTTTACCGATTTTTCCTGATTCAATAATTAAATCAGCATCTCCGAGTCTGTAAGTTACTCTTGTTACTTCTGACATTTTACCTTTCCTTATGTCGTATTCTTTCTTTTACATCGCGCCATATTCCTAGGAAACTTTGCGATGCACCGCGTTATGCACAAAAAAGCCTGCGCCACCACGGTGTATGGCAACAGGCTTTTACTAGCGGACAAGAACTACTTGCGAAGTCCAAGTTCCTTGATGAATGCACGGTAACCTTCAAGGTTTGTGCGCTCAAAGTATCTCAACATCTTGCGACGCTGACCAACAACTTTAAGAAGAGCTCGTTTTGCTCCAGCATCTTTCGGAAATCTTTTTGTGTGTTCTGTAAGCTGCTTTGTTCTTTCTGTAAGAAGAGCAATCTGAACTTTTACATTACCTGTGTCGCCTTCTTTTGCACCGTATTTAGATACGAGTGACTGTGTTGTTTCTTTTGCAAGTGCCATTGTTGGAACCCCTTAAAATAATTTTCTCTGAATAAGCGGAATCAATGCAGGTCAATCTCCGGGTCGAGGGAAATTAATCACAAAAAATCCGTAAAAACAGATAATTAAAAGTTTATAGAAAACATAAGCATTAATCAATAACCCAAAAGCTTTTCTGCCTTATCAATTTTTTTTTCAGCAAGAAGTTCTCGGATCATTGTGCTGCTTATGCGTTTTCCATCTTCTTTCACAAGTTCAATAAAAAATGAAGAAATATTATTTTCAGCGCAAAAAGCCTGAATCTGAGGTTTTGCAAAAGAACCGTTATGCCCGCAGCAAAAATCCACGCCTTCCACGATGCACTTCAAATTCAGTTTGTCTTTTAATATGCGGAAAAAATCACTTCCCTCAATCTGCTTGAACTTCTCATCAAAATGAATCACAAGAACAAAATCGAAGCCAAGTTTCCTGAAAATTTCAAGGCGTTCTTCCAAAGTTGAAATGTCACCTTTGTAATCATTGCCCTGTTTTATAGAAGAAACTGGTTTTTCAAATGTGACAAGACCACTCAAAGTTCCATTCTGACGCGAAAAATCCAGGATTTTATTAAAAATCGCAAAATGACCTTTATGCGGTCCGTCAAACGAACCGATTGAAACCGCTGTTTTTTGCCAAAAAAGATTTTCATTTTCTTCATTCAGCAAGTCAGCCCAAGTGATGATTTTCAAGAATTATTTTTCCCATAAAATTTCAGGATAATATCCCTCAGAGATTTTTTTGGCGATTTCATTTTTTACGTTCTCACGGTCTTCCGGATAAGTCATTCCAAACCAGCTTTCCTCAGATGTGTAGACTTTCACAGAACCTTTTTTATCCCTGATAATATCGCTTGCAACAACCGGCAGAAGCGCCTCAGTTTTTTCCGCTTTAACGTTATTTTTAATAAAATTTTCCCAGTAAAAGTTGAATTCCTCAAAAGCTTTTGGACTAAAACCAAAGAGATTCATGCTTACAGTTTCTTTTCCGGTAAGAATTTCCTTTCTGTCGCCCATGTCCGACACAACTTTGTCGCCATCAAAATAAATTTTCAAGTTTTCAACAATTGAAACAAGATTTCCGTTTTTTACAGTGCATACACCGCGGCTTACAGAACCATTGCGGCTCATCGTTTTTTCAAGGACATAACCAACCATCGCATGCTCAACAGAGTCATTATTTATGGAAGAAAGATGTTTTCCCAAAGTCTCAAATGCGCTTCTGCCATAATAATCATCAGAATTTATTACCGCAAAAGGCTCGTGAATTGATTTTTCCGCGCACAAAACGGCATGCGCTGTTCCCCACGGCTTTATACGTTTTTCAGAAAGTTTAATCTGCTCCGGTGTCAAAAGACTTTCATGCGACTGGAAAACATATTCTGCATCCATATTGCGCGCAACCCGGTCAAAAAGTCGTTCCCGGAAATCTTTTTCTATATCTTTTCTGATTATATAAACTACTTTGCCAAAACCAGCTTTTTTCGCATCAAAAGCAGCAAAATCAAGAAGACATTCGCCGTTCTTGCCAACTGCGTCAATCTGCTTTACTCCACCGTAACGGCTGCCCATTCCCGCTGCAAGAACTAAAAGTGTAGGTTTCATATTTTTCTTCTCCATTAAAGTTTTTTTGTAATTCTTACATTATTCCACAATTATCGTTTCAAGTGCAAGTATCATCATATCTTTAAATGTTTTTTCACGCTCTTCCGCAGTTGTCTGGCCACCTTTTACAATATGATCGCTTACTGTAAAAATTGAAAGGGCTTTTCTGTGAAATTCCGCAGCCAACGTAAAAAGTTCCGCAGACTCCATCTCAATTCCAATTGCGCCATACTTTTGCCAAAGTTTCCAGTTCTGGTTATCATCGTAAAAACGATCGCTTGAAACAACCGGTCCTACCTTCACCTTGATTCCAAGTTCATTCGCCTTGTTGTAGGCATTGTAAAGCAACCCGAAATCTGATGTCGGAGCATAATGCAAACCACCGAAACGCTGATTCAAAAGATACGAATCGGAAAAAGCCGCGTTCGCAATGACAGTATCTTTTAGATTTATCTCATCCTGAACAGAACCGATTGTTCCAACGCGGATTGCTTTCTGGACGCCATAAAAACGGAAAAGCTCATTCACATAAATAGAAAGCGACGGTTGCCCCATTCCAGTTCCCTGAACAGAAACCTTAACGCCCTTGTACGTTCCTGTAAAACCATACATTCCACGCACTTCATTGTAACATTTCGGAGACTCAAGAAAATTTTCCGCAATAAATTTTGCCCTAAGCGGATCCCCGGGAAGAAGAACTTTATCTGCAATTGCACCCTCAGGCGCGTTAATATGTGTACTCATGCTTTTATTATATCACAGATTTTTTAATCAACAACAATACGCAACAAGAAACAAAAATTGACAGCACTCTAGCCTAAAAAAACACAACTCCAAAAAGAGCGCCAACACAGACCACAAAAAAAGGATGAAGCTTGAATTTCGTTCTGAGCCAAAGAAAAACAAAATACATAGAAAGATTCATCCAGTTAAAAAGTTCTTTCCAGCCAACCACAGAAAAAAGAGTTTTAAAATCTTCTGGAACGTTCACAAGAATATTAATACACATATTCACTGCAATCACAAAAATCATTCCAGTTGCGGCAGGGCGCAGAAATGTAAAAACGTGCTGAACGCATTTATTTTCCCTGAATTTTATGATTATTCGGGCAATAATCAGAATCGTAATCAACGAAGGAAGAACTTGCCCTAGCGAAGTTATGATTGCCCCTGGAATCCCGTAAAATTTGTATCCCAGGAAAGTCGCCATATTAACTCCGACAGGACCTGGCGTACTTTCAGAAATTGCAATCATATTATAAAACTGGTCAACAGAAATAAGTCCTCTATCAACAATTGTCTGCTGCATCAAAGTTATCGCAACAAGACCGCCGCCGATTGTAAAAAGTCCGATATAAAAAAAGATACAAAACAGCCATAAAAGGCTTACATCGCTAGTCATTTGAATCCGCCTTGATTTCTAAAGAATTTTTCTTATCATTTTTTTTGAATTTCTTTTCTATAAAATAAGCAGCAACTGCGACAAGAGCAGCCCCAAGGATAATAATATACGATTTGACATTAAAAAAGAAAATCAGGCAGAAGGAAAGCAACATTAACACAATGCTGACCACCCCCTTTGAAGTCTTTTTTGCAAAATTAAGGGTCGCATCTGTAATAAGCGCACAGACTGCAACATTTATTCCTTTCAAAGCCTTCTGTACATTCGGGTAATGATCAATCGAATCAATAAGATTTGCAAGGATTGTAATAAGCACAACGCAAGGAGTAATCACACCAAGCGTTGCAACAATTCCGCCAAGAATTCCTGCCTTCTTATAACCAACAAAAGTAGCTACATTTACGGCAATAATTCCAGGCGTTGACTGACCAATTGCATAGTAGTCAAGAATTTCATTTTCAGAAACCCATTGTTTTTTATCTATAAGTTCATTTTGCATCATCGGAAGCATGGCAATTCCCCCACCAAAAGTAAGGGAACCGATTTTTGCAAAAGTGATATAAAGATCCAGATAAATGTTTTTCATACAGAAAACATTAACCTTTTACCGCTCCAGCCGCAATACCTTTTATAATGTATTTTTGCAATGCAAGATAAAAAGCAATAATCGGAATCGAAGAAATCGTAAGTGAAGCGCACATTGGGCCATACTCCTTCATAAACTGACCATTAAAACGCATCTGGGCAAGCTGGATTGTTCCCTGTTTTGCAACAATCAACGGCAAAAGAAAGTCGTTCCAAATCCACAAAGCATCGATAACAGCAACTGTAGCTATAATCGTCTTGATAAGCGGAAGAACAATCCTAAAGAAGATATAAAATCTTCCGGCTCCATCCATTGCCGCAGATTCTTCAAGTTCAAGCGGAACAGACTTTATAAAACCGTGGAACATAAAAATCGCAGTCGGACAACCCAAGCCCCAATACATTGGAATAAGCCCCGGAACACTCATAAGATGAAGGTCGGCCGCAAGAACTCCAATCGGAACCATAATAATCTGGAACGGAATTACAAGCGAGAACGAGAAAAATCCGTACAAAATCCAGGAAATTTTGGTTTTCGAGCGGGCAAGTCCATACGCACACATTGCAGAAGTAATAATAATTCCGCCAGTTCCAAAAACAGTAACCAGAAGCGTATTCAGAAAAACGCTTGGAAATTTCATCTGAGTCCATGCCTGAACGTAATTTCCAAAGAAAAGTTTCGCCGGAACACCTGTAGGATTTATAATAATATCAGCATTTGGCCGGAACGAATTTATAACTACAAATATAAGCGGATAAATAAAAAATAAGGCAAAAATAACCATGCAAGTAGTAAGCACAGTCTCCTTTGCAGTCTGTTCCTTTATATCCCATTTCAAAAAAGTCATTATGCTTCAACCTCCTTGCGTTTCATCACATAAAGCTGAATTCCTGTGATAACCACAATCGCAAAGAACAAAACCATCGCCTTTGCAGTAGAGAGTCCAGCCTGCTTTAAAGAGAATGCATCAAAATAAATATCCATAACAAAAGGAACTGTTCCTGTTGCATAACCGGTTTGTCCAATCATCGCGTATATAAGATCAAAGCTCTTCAACGCATTTGCAATTGTAAGGAATAATGAAATTGTAAGAGACGGAATCATAAGAGGCAAAGTGATATACCTGAATCTCTGCCAGCCAGTCGCTCCATCAATCTTTGCGGCTTCAATGACTTCTGTGGAAATATTCTGAAGCCCGGCCAGATAAACAATCATGTAATAACCACAACCTTGCCAGACAGCAACAAGAACAAGAAGCCACGGGGTCTTATTTGAGTCAGAAATCCATTTTTCAATTCCTGTGATTGCTGGCAGAAGCTGAACGAAAAGCATTGACCAGATAAGTGCAACAATAATCATGGAAAGAACATTCGGCAGGAAGAAAATAGTACGCAAAATCTTTTGTCCGCGTATTCCTGTGTCCAATGCAAGTGCAAGCGCAAAAGCCAGAACGTTGATTCCAATTACAGAAAAGAAAGCAAAAAACAGAGTAAATCCAACAACACCCATATTATGCTGCGTAACAACCCAATTTTTCGCAAGGACTTTCTTGATTTTTGAGACCTTCAGTATCTCATTTGAAAGTTCTATGATTTCTGACTTATTGTTTTCAGAAAGCCCATTCTCATTTGCAAAATCGATTGCCACATTGTGAATATCATAGGCATTCTGCTTTAGTCCATAATTTTTCAACGCCCGGATAAGCGTATCAATTTTCGATTCCGGAATTGACTTTCCAACACCCGGCAAATCCCAAAGAAATCCTGTAAGAACAAATTCATCATATTTTGAATCAAGCTTGTATGCGTTCGTTTTTTCGTCAAATTTGTAGACTTCTGTAAGCAGCTTGTATTCTTCAGAATTTTTTTCCATTCCTTTCAGGACTTCATTCTGAAAATCCTTTTTCTGGATAATTCTAGGAAGTTCTGAACTTTCTGTGAATTTTTCAATTCGCATTTTATGTGGATAAAAATCTTTATCAATTTTTCCTGTAAAGATTTTCTTGTAGTTTTCCAATCCGACAAATTTATAACGCTCAGGTTCATAACCTGTTTTTTTTACGATTCGTTCAAGTTTTTTTCGCGCAACACCACCAATACTTTTTCGCTTATAAGAATTATCAAGCGGATCGTATTCATAAATTGACTGAATATAATTTCTGTCTTTCTGATTTAAATTTCCGCTGTATAAAATTTTGGATTCAAATTCATTTTTCTCAAGAATGATAGGCGTCTTTGGCGTAAGACCATCCCAGTTTGTAAGCGAAATTCCAATTCCTCTAAAAAAAGGGGTAATAAAGAAAATCAAATAAAGAATAAGACAAGGAATAATGAAAGCTGTAAAATAGAATGCTTTCCTTGATTTTGCTTCAACCATAAAACTGGTTCCTCTCAATTTTTTTCAGGTTTGTATAAAACCGCAAAATATAAAAAAGTCCGCGACCGCAGCCACGGACTTTTTACTCACTCAGAATTATTTATTAACTGAAGAAGCCCACTGAGCATCGATTTCTTTGATAACGTCTCCAGCAGAGCGTTTGTGCATCATGTACTGCTGCGCGCCGTTCTTGCAAGAATCTTCGAATACATCTGTAGGATACTGTGAGAATGCCCATGGAGAAGAGCCCTTAGCTTCTACAGAAGCCATAAGATCTACATATGGACCACCGAAAGCAGAAACATCAACACCCTTGAATGGCGGAATAAGCTTGTATTCATCCATCCAAAGTTTCTGGCCTTCATCAGAAGTAAGCCAGTTAAGGAATTTAACAGCAACTGCCTGTTTTTCTGCACTAGACTGAGAAGAAACACCAAATGTCGAGTCTACATCAGCATAAAATGTGTTCATTTTTGCATCATTGTAAACCGGGAAAGGAATAAACCCTGCGTTCAAGTTTGGATTGAGTTTAAGAGCGTCTACATAAGCCCAAAGCCCCTGAACCATCATTGCAGATTCACCCTTTGCAAAAGACTGCTGCTGCTCACCGCCGCCCATTTCGGCTGCGTTTGAATTCATGTTGTCGCGGTAAAAATCAAGAATGCTGAACAATTTTGCTGTGTCAACATCGCCATAAGAAGCTTTTCCTGCGTTCATGTCAGAAATGAATTTCTCAACTTCAATTCCTTTTTCTTTAAGAAGCGCTGTATGAATCATTGTGATAAAATGACCCATTGACCAGTTTTCCTTAAGAAGACCAGCAAATGGAACTATATTATTTTCTTTCAATGTGCGGCAAGCCTGCTCAAGTTCGCGGTAAGTTGCAGGAGCTTTGATTCCGTATTTATCAAAAATATCTTTGTTGTAGATAATTCCAATTCCTGCATAATCCATTGGAACCGCATACTGCTTTCCGTTCCAAGAAACCGCTGGAAGTGAACTTGGAAGAACTTTTCCCATCGCTTCTTCCTTTGACAAATCCAAAAGGAAACCCTTAGACGCATATTCCTTGATGCGGGAATATGACTGCATCTGAAGAATGTCCGGCAAATCACCCTGAGCCGCTCGCGCAGACATTGCAGAGTCAGCATCATTAGGAATGATAAGCATATCAATTGTAACGCCTGGATTCTGTTTTTCAAATGCTTTTACAATTTTTTTTAGACCTTCCTGGTTTTCCTGCTTGTAATAATACATTTCAAGCTTAACTGTACCAGCTGCTGAAGAAGTCTTAGCCTCTTTCTTTGAGCAACCCGTAAACATACCTGCTGCCATTGCAAGCGCAGCAATAGAGAATATTACCTTTTTCATTAAATCCTCCGTCAAAAGATAACGTTATATAAAGTAATTCTAAGTCCACTATTTTGATTTGTCAAAAAAAATCTGAAAATCTTAAAAAATTCTAAAAAAAATGGACTTCAGAACAAAAATATTATCTGCTCCGAAGTCCATGGATTTCAATTTTTTTTCAGCAAATTTCTGCTATTTTTTTATATTTCGTCCATACAAGTCAGAAATAAAAGCAAGGAATTCCGCATCCTCTTTCTTTAAGCCGCCCGGAGCAATTCGCCAACCCCAGTTTGTTCCGCCCAAAGTATTCGGAGTATTCATTCTGGCTTCTGCGCCAAGTCCAAGAATATCTTGCATTGGAATAACCGCGTAATTAGCTGTTGAAGCAATCGCAAGCTTAATTATCGCGCGGCAAAGCTCACCGTTGTCAGAAAGAGTCCTTGCCTCCGACTCAGACATTTTGCGTCCAAAAGCATATTCCGCGGCAATTTTCACGGCTGCATCAGAAGCGCTATTCAACCAGCCCTGCATAGTGTCGTTGTCGTGAGTTCCTGTGTAAACAACAGAATTCTGCGGATACATGTGCGGCAAGAACGCATTCACCATTCCCTGGCTGCCAGCCTCATTCGGATCGAATGCAAACTGAAGAACCTTCATTCCCGGGAAACCAGCGTCATCGCGGAGTTTTCTGACACCATCTGTAATAACGCCCAAATCCTCAGCAATAATCGGCAAAGTTCCAAGAGCCTTTTTGATTGCGTTGAAAAGTTCAATATTCGGACCTGGAATCCATTTTCCGTTCACAGCAGTCGGATCGCCATAAGGAATTGACCAGTAAGCCTCAAAACCACGGAAATGGTCAATTCTCACAACATCAACAAGCTCTGTCATTCTTTTAGTGCGCTTTACCCACCATGAATAATTGTCCTTTTTCATAGCGTCCCAGTCATACAAAGGATTTCCCCAAAGCTGACCAGTAGCAGAAAAATAATCCGGCGGAACTCCAGCAACCTTCAAAGGAATGCCGTTCTTGTCCAGCTGGAAGAATTTCTGGTTCGCCCAGACATCTGCAGAATCAGCCGCAACGAAAATCGGAATATCGCCAATCAAAGAAATTCCCTTTTCATTTGCATATTTTTTCACAGCAAACCACTGCTCAGCAAAAAAGAACTGGATTGTCTTGATTTGCTCAATATTTTCAGTGTGCTCAGAATTCCACTTTGAAACCGCCGAAGGATTGCAGGCAGCCAAATCCTTTGGCCAGTAAGCGTTCCACATCTGCGCGATTCCGCTTACCCCCTCTTTTTCAGCCTTTGCATCGTAAAACTGCTTGATGCTGGTAAAATTCGCATAATTATCAAGCCACTCGGCGTTGTCGTTCTTAAAAGCCTCGTAAGCAACTCTGTCCTGCTTTGAACAGTTTTTCTGGAAGTATGACGCACATTTAGCCAGAACCGGCATTTTCCACCATACAACAGAACCATATTCAACAGGTCCGTCATTTTTTATGTAATCTGCAGGAATAATATCATTCTTATCTGCCCAGCCCTTTTCAACAAGCCGGTCAAGATCGATCAACAAAGGATTTCCTGCGTGTGTTGAAAAAGACGCATAAGGAGAATCTCCGTATCCTGTAGGACCAATAGGAAGAATCTGCCACAAAGTCTGATGTGCAGATTCAAGCCAATCAACAAATTCATAGGCAGCCTTTCCAAGCGTACCAATACCAGGCGTTCCCGCAAATGATGTCGGGTGCATCAAAATACCACTGCTTCTTTTCATAATCTAAAATATTAAACCAGGTAAGCAAAAATGTAAAATGAATTTTTTATAAGGGCGGACAACTACGTTCGCGTCTTCGCCGCTCACTCCTCAGCAAAAGCCATTCTGTCTTTTGCTGACGCCACATTTTCATCATTCAAAAGGGCGGACAACCGCCCTACGGTCGCACTTCGTTGCGTCCTACCCACCGTACGGGCTCAAACGCCGCCCGTAACGCCCGCTGAATCTTCACGCTTAACAAAAGCCGCCTGAACCGTAAAAGTTTTTCCAGTGCCAGTTTCCCTGCGGTTCGAGCCAAATTCCAGATTGTGGCATGTACAATCATTCGCCACAACAATATTCTCATCGCGGATTCCAGCCCTATCCAGAACGCAAAGATTCGCTTTTTCCAGCGAAAGCCTAAAAAGCGGCCCGGAACCGCTGTTCCAGTTCAACGCAGCTCCACGGCAAGGAATTTCACCATCTTTTAAAGGCTTGACACATTCCGCCGTAAAATTCTTTGCAAAATAATCAGCGCGCTCCTTGTTTACTATATAACAACAATTTCTTATGTGCGCGCCAATAGCAACGGCTATATTCTCTTTTCTTGCACCATATTTTTTTGCCACAAGCTCAACAGCCTCCGCGGCAATTCCAGTTCCCTTCCACCCAGAATGAACAATTCCAAAAAATCCAGTTTCATTATCAGAAAAATAAATAGGCACGCAGTCGGCAACCGTAACAACAGGCATAAGATTTTTGTTTCGCGTAATGATTCCATCACCGATTTTCTGGAAAATTTCATTTTTTTCTTCTATTAAATAAACAATTTTTGTGTGATCAAGTTGAACTGGAACAACTTCGCAATGAGCAGCGATTTCCGAAAGAAGTTTTTCTCGCGCTGGATTTTTCTCGTTCCAGCGAAAACGCATCGAGCCGGCAGAACGGACTGTCATTCCCCATACGGCAGGTTCCTCGGCAATTTTTCCGTTCCTGACAAAACTTGAGACAACAAATTTTTTGCCTGAAATCAAGGGACTTAAATCTAAAAATGTCATTTCTTCTTTTCAACCTTAGGAAGATCCAATGGTTCAATTTCCGCAAGAATTTTCCGGCACTCCAAAAGCAGCTCGCGCTCCGCCTGAAGGCTGTCCCGGTAAGCTCGGTTTTCCCTTCCTTTTATTGTCATAAGATTTTGGATTGATTCATATTTCTTATCGCTTTTTTCGTCGTCCAGAATTCCACTAAGAACTCGTTCTATTATGCGGCAACAGTCGCAGAATGCGCTTTCCCAGCCACGGACAGAAGTTTCAGCATTCAAAATAATTGAATTCACCATATTTTGCCCTTTCAGCGTACGCACATGCTCAGAAATCAATTTTGCAAAAACGCTTCCCACAGAACCTTTTTCATTCAAGGATTCCCCAAAAAGCTGAACCTGATGATTTATATCCGCAAAACGGTTCAATGCCTCTGAAAATTCAGCACGGTTCTCATTGTTCAGAAAAACGCCTTCAAGAACAAGAACATTCAGAATTCCCATGACTTCATCGTATTTTAAAGTTGCAAACCAATAAAGGAAACCGCCTGTCATTTCGCAGCGGAACGGAACACCACCCCAAAGTTTTGTCCACGGACGGAAAGGCAACTCAGGAAACTGAGAAATTCCAAATTTTTCAAGAAGAACATCAGCAAGCTGGCTTTTTTTTCTGTCTCTTAGCCAAGATTCCCAGCGCTCATCAAAAACAACTTTCCACTCTTCCTTGAATTTTACAAACCAGTCCTCTGCACCACCGGAATTGTCAATCTGCCAGTCATAGTCAGAAAAAATAACTTTTCCAAGCGCCAGAAGCGGAACTGTAGAAATGAACATCTGGATCATCGAAAGACTTGCCGCAGATTTTGAAAGGAAATCCCGCATAGATTTTTCTGTATCCTGGTCAAGTTCCACAGAAGCTCCGCCTTTCCGCTGAGGGAACAGGAACAACGCCTCAAGAGCCTCGTTCGGAATCGAACGCGCATCGCTCAAAACATTTGCCAGCGTGGCAAAATCGGTCTGCGCATTTGTAAAAGGACAAGTATAATCTTCTGAAATAATCGCTGTGAACTGAGCCAAAAAATGCGTATAAGGAATTTCTGTAAAACGCTTCAGCCAGTTCAGGGCTTTTACAGAATCATACATCACAGCCCGGCTTTTCTGCGGAATATCCTTTAAAATTCCATCAAGTTTTTTCAGCAATGAGGAACGGACTTCTTTCGTGCCTTCCCTTTCAAAAGGAATTGAATACGGATCGGCTTCCGCATTTATTGAGGAAGCAATTTCCGGCGCGATAAAAGTGCTCATAAAAACGTAGAATTTTCCAGGATTCTCATTAAAAACTGAAAAATATGGCTTAAAAAAATCAGCGGCGTTCTTCAGTTCCTTTAACTTTTCAAAAAAAAGAGAAAGGACAAGACCGTTCTGCATATCAATAATTCCAGGATGATTCCGGTTTATTTTTCTTGCAAGGCTTCCGACAAGATCATCGTTGTAAATTTCAATTTTTTGCTTTTTTGAAATCAAGGAACGGAGCCAGAGAAAAAATTTATATAAAATCGATTCCGAGTTAAGCTTTACATCAAGCGTAAAATTATCTGTTTCCTGGCGCAACGGCTGCATCAAGGGAAAAGACTGCTCCCGGTTCTGATTTATTTTTGCAAGAAGATATTTTCGTTCATCAGAGCTGATTCCTGCCACAAGCTCATCAAATGAACTTCTATGCTGATCATCGTTCATAAAATCACCTAACACAAAAATTATAAATTAATACTGTTGTTAATTCAAACTTTTTTCGCAATTCGCTATAATTAAAATTATCAGGTTGAATATATAATCAATGTGAAAAAAAATATTCAGCCTGACAATTTTAATTAGGGGAACACAAAATGGAACAGGCTTCTAACAGCGAAATTGTGCTTCAAATTCTTGTATCAGTTGGAATTATTGTTATTGCGGCAAAGTATCTTGGCACTTTGGCAAAAAAAATCGGATTTCCACAGGTTGCCGGCATGATTGTGGCCGGGCTTCTTCTTAGATTTTTGCCGTGGTTCAACAACTTCGGCTCAAATCCTTCCGGTTCATTGTATGGAGAAACAGACAGATTCATTTCTTTTATGTCTGAAATCGGTGTGGTTCTGATTATGTTCAGCGCAGGTCTTGGAACAAATTTAAAGTCGCTTGCAAAATCCGGCATAAAATCCACAATAATCGCGCTTTGCGGCGTTCTGGTTCCGCTTGCAATGGGAACTGTAATGGCATTATGTTCCTGGGGTTTTGACGGGTTTGGAACTCCTCAGTTTTACAAGGCAATGTTTATCGGCACAATTCTGACAGCGACTTCTGTAAGCATTTCTGTCGCAACGTTAAAGGAACTCGGTCATTTAAAGAGCGACCTTGGACAGACTATAGTCAGCGCGGCAATAATTGATGATGTTTTCGGAATTATTGTGCTTACAATTGTACTTGGAATCAGCACCGGTACTGGCGGAATTTTAATCACATTCGGAAAAACAATTCTTTTCTTTATTGCAGCGATAATTTTTGGTTTCATCGTGTTCAGAGTTTTTAAATGGTACGACAGACGCCATCCGCATTCAAGAAGAATTCCTATTTACGGACTTGGAGTTGCCTTGATTTTTGCTTATGCGGCAGAAAAATTCTTTGGAATCGCTGATATTACAGGTGCATACATTGCCGGAGTTGTATTCTGTTCTTTAACAGATGCTTCTTATATGGAACAAAAAATTGACATTAATTCCTATATGATTTTCAGTCCAATCTTTTTTGCAGGAATCGGATTGAAAACTGACCTTTCTGGAATGAATTTTTCGCTTCTGTGGTTCAGCATTGCCTTTGTAATAATCGGTTGTCTTTCTAAATTTATCGGCTGCGGCTGCACTTCAAAGCTTTTGGGATTTACATGGAAGGAATCATACAAAATCGGGCTTGGAATGATGGTTCGCGGAGAAGTTGCGTTGATTGTTGCGCAAAAAGGTCTTTCTGTTGGAATAATCGAGTCAAAATATTTTGCACCTGTAATTCTTCTGATAATTATTTCCTCAATGATTGTTCCAATTCTGCTGAAAAAAGCATTTCACGGAGAACCGCCAGTTTTACCAGATGAAACAAGCGCAAAGTGAAATGGGTTTTTAAGGGCAACGCCCTTAGGAGAAGGGGTAGGCGAAAAACGCGCAGCGGATTGAGCCGAGGGGAAGACTTTCTCCGCAAAATAAAAAATCCGGGTTTCCAAAAGACTTTAGGCTTTTGGAAAGTAGTGAGGAACGAATGTTCCGAACGGGGGGGAGACTTTCCCCCCCCCGCCCCTAAAAATCCCATAAATATTGTAGAAAAATAGAAAATTTATTATAGTTTTACTATCCGATTGATTAGGATTGAACATTTTATTAAATGAACGAGGCTTATAAAATGGCTACATGGGCAAATGCTGACACACTTTCTTCTTGGAAGAAGTTGTTTTCCCTAAAGGGAATGGTTTCTGTTGCGGACGAACTTTCTTCTGCAGATGCAGTAAAACGCATTCAGGAATATTCAATACCGATGGCTGAAGGTTTGACTTACAATTATGCCGCAAAACAAGTTAATGAACAGATTCTTAAAACTTTGCAGGATTTGTCTGATGAAGCCCAGCTTCTTGAAAAATTCGAGGCTCTTTACAATGGCGAAGTTGTGAACACCGGCGAGAAACGAATGGTTTTGCACCAGCTCACACGCGGTCAGCTTGGAAAAGATGTTATTGCTGATGGTCAGAACAAACGTGATTTTTATATAAATGAGCAGAAAAAAATCGCTGATTTTGCGGAAAAAGTTCATTCTGGAAAAATTGTAAACGAAAAAGGCGAAAAATACACTCAGGTTTGCCAGATTGGTATCGGCGGTTCAGATTTGGGTCCGCGCGCAATGTATTTGGCTTTGGAAAACTGGGCAAAGGCAAACAACACATTCAAGATGGAAGCGCACTTTATTTCAAATGTTGACCCGGATGACGGTGCGGCTGTTGTTGCTTCCCTGGATTTGGCTCACACTATTTTTATTCTTGTTTCAAAATCTGGAACAACTCTTGAAACTCTTACAAATGAAAGTTTTGTAAAAGATTTCCTTAAAAAGGAAGGTCTTGATGTTTCTAAGCACATGATTGCTGTTACATCTGAAACTTCGCCGCTGGCGCACAACCCGGATTATATGCAGGCTTTCTATATGGACGACTACATTGGCGGACGTTACTCTTCTACTTCTGGAGTTGGCGGAGCTGTTCTTTCGCTTGCATTCGGCCCTAAGGTTTTTGCGGAATTCCTTGACGGAGCTGCCGCAGAGGACAAAACTGCAACAGAAAAAAATATCCGCAAAAATCCGGCGCTCATGGACGCTTTGATTGGAATTTACGAAAGAAACGTTCAGGAATATCCGGCAACAGCAATTCTTCCATATTCACAGGCGCTTTCAAGATTCCCGGCTCACCTTCAGCAGCTTGACATGGAATCAAACGGAAAATCTGTAAACCGTGACGGCGGAAAAATTGATTATGTTACAGGTCCTGTTATTTTTGGTGAACCTGGAACAAACGGCCAACATTCGTTCTATCAGCTTTTGCATCAGGGAACAAATGTCACTCCGCTTCAGTTCATTGCATTCAGCGAAAACCAGACAGGAAAGGATGTTGTAATTGAAGGCTCAACAAGCCAGACAAAGCTTTGCGCAAATGTCGTGGCACAGATTGTTGCTTTTGCATGTGGCAAAAAAGACGCTGATCCAAACAAGTCTTTCGCAGGAAACCGTCCTTCAAGCCTTATTTACGGAAAACAGCTTACACCAAAAACTCTTGGCGCACTTCTTGCACATTTTGAAAACAAAGTTATGTTCCAGGGATTTGTTTGGAACATCAACAGTTTTGACCAGGAAGGCGTTCAGCTTGGCAAAAAGCTTGCAAAGGCAGTTCTTTCAAACAACATGGAACCAGCCTTGGCAAAATATGCAAGCCTGCTGATAAAATAAAAATTTTCAAAAGAGATTTTTATAGATAACGCATGAATAAGCCAGCATTACGATTTTCAGTTCTGCTGGCTTTTTTTAATTTACAAAGGAGAACATATGACTCAAGATGAGAATTATGATTCAGGTCCATGGTACAATCCTGAAAATTTGCACAACAACCCGGAAACCGGAAATGAGAACCGGACAAAAAATAAGAATACAGAGCAAAAATCTGGGTCCCAGGATTTTCTTTCTGAAACCGAGGACAACGCCCTGGTTTTTGGCACGATTTCTATGGTTGTGGGAATTTTTTCATTGCTTGGAGAAAAACTGGTTCTTGGCATTATAGGATTGATTTTTGGAAAAATTTCCAACAGCAAGAAACCGAACACTTATGCAAAAGTCGGGATAATCTGCTCAATAATAAGCATCGCAATTGGAATTATTTCAATATCCGTTGTCCTTGTGATTTTTATTATCTATGGAACCGCATTTTTTGAAATTTTAAGAAATACGCTTCAAATTCAAGCCTGAAAATTGAATCAAAAGCAACCAAAAATAAATTTTTGTTATAATCATTAATTAACGGTTCTTTTACGTTTTTTTAACAATTTTCTAGTTTTTTTTTAGAAAAATTTTAGATTTTTCAAGTAAACTCCAAAGTAATCGTATACAAATATTTTTGGAGGCATATATGCTTAGAAAAAAGATTGTTGCTTTAGTTGCAGCTGGCATGCTTGCTGTATCTACTTCAGCATTTGCAGGAAATGTAGGACCTGGTCTTGGATATCTTCTTGTAAATGACAAAGAAGGAATGGGCTGGGATTTGCTCGGAGCTTTCCTTAACGGAATCTGGTACAACCAGTTCTTCGCTATCTCTTCTGGAACATGGGGATATGACAAGGCTGCTGTTGCCATGACAGAAACAAACCAGTTCATCACAGACAACATGGACGCACTTGCTAATGACATTGCAAAGGGTGAAGGCGAATATATCGACACACTTTCTTCAATGCTCAACGTTTCTGATTCAGTTGCATTCAAAGCTTCTCTTCAGAACAACTTTGATGAAATCTTCTCTTCTTCAGAAGTTTCAGCTCAGGAAGTTGCTAGCAAAATTTATTCTCTCGTAGGATAATGTGATTTCCTTTTTAAAAAAAACAGGATGCAATTTTAGTTTTTTTACAAAAACAAAGGCTGCATCCTGTTTCTTGATTATCATCTTATTTTTCACCTCGTCATTACCAATTTTTTGCACAGATTCAGACTCTGTATCATATTCAGAAAAAGCAGAAATTTTCATCAAAAAGGCTAATGAACTAAAACTATATAACGATTCCTATTGGCGCACGCTTTTACATTACAAGCCAGCATTATTCTCCCGCTATAAAAGTCTTGTTGACGACCCGAAATTTTTCTGCGCAAAAAACGGAAAAACCAATCCAAAAGCAGAACTGAACGCAACCATAAAAGCTTTTTTTGAACCAGCTCCTAAAGACTCAAAAACAAAACACGCGATTGAACGTTTTCCCGGACGATATAAATGGCTCTGCGAAAAATTAGGGCTTTCCGAGAACGATTTCCCTTACAATGGCGACTTCGCCTTTCAAAACATACTAAAACAGGTAAATCCAGGAGACATATATCTTGTATTTCCTTCAAGCTACCTTAAACGACCTGCCTCAGTTTTTGGACACACATTTCTTCTTGTTGAAACAAAGGATAAACCACGGCTTACCGCAAATTCCATAAACTATGGAGCCGTAACAAAAGTCACCGGCGGTCCGCTTTACGCAATTCTTGGGCTTATGGGCGGATTCAAAGGTTATTATGGATTTGAAGCCTATTATGAAAAAATAAAGCAGTATTCCGATATGGATATGCGCGATATCTGGGAATACAAACTGAATTTTAACGATGAAGAAAAAGAAAAAATGTTGCGCCACACATTTGATTTGGCAGGAATATATTCAAGGTATTTTTTCACAAGCGAAAACTGTTCATATAATCTTCTTTTTTTGATTGAAGCCGCACGCCCATCCACAAAGGCAACGGAAAAACTTTTTGGAATTGTGGAGCCGCTTGCAACAGTAAAACTCGCATACGAACTTGGACTTACGGAAGAAACAAAATACCGGCCTTCCGCATATTCAAAAGTTGAAAACGGAAAACATAACCTTAGTCTGCAGCAGCAAAAATATATAAAATCCGTGTGCATGGGCAAAAAAACTGTACAGGATTTCCCATTTTCTGATCTTCCAGTTGAAAAACAGGCACAAATCTGGAACACGGCATCCGATTATCTTAGTTCCCTTTTGAACAACCGGAAAATCACTTCTGCCGAATACCGCTCAAGATTCATTTCAGTTTTGTCCGCAAGACGCAAACTTGGAAAAATCGAAGAGGAAAATGTAAAAACGCCAGAACTGCCAGAAAAAGCCCATGGTTCAAAAAAACTTTCTCTCACAGGCGGAAACGATATTAACGGCGGTTACTGCGGAATGGAATTCAGGCTTGGCTCGCACGAACAGCTTGAATATCCGGCGGGATATTCTGAAAATTCAGAGATTGCTTTTGTAGATGTAGAAGTCCGTTACGCTCCAGAAAAGAATGATTTTTGTCTAAACAAAGCAACTTTACTTTCAATTCTTTCATTGCCGACATCTGACACATTTTTCCTGAATGGAGCAACCCAGATATTAACCGGATTTGCACAAAACCCGAATAAAGACCAAAAACAAGATTTGGCATGGCGCCTAAAATTCCAGTTCGGAACCAATATCCGGCCAGCCGAATGGATTCAGCTTTATCTTATGGCTGGAGCAGACAGCTATTTTTCTCCGGCATATAAATATGGAACCGATTTGCTTTTAGGCGGAGAGACAGGTTTTATCGCAGGAACAGACAAATGGAAAAATAAAATTTCAGCAAGCGTTTTACAGTCGCCATTTAATTTGGACCATTTAAGGACGCAATTTGCCGCAGACACTTGCATTTTCCTGTCGCAAAACATGGCTTTAAAAGGAAACTATTCCTTCAACATGGACTATGGAAAATACCGCCACGAATGGTCTTTTTCCGTGAACGCATATTTTTAGAAGAATATAGAAAAAATCAGAATTCAAGTATATATTTTTGCTTAAGTCAGGAAGCACAAAGATGAAAAAAATTGAAAAATCAACTACGCAAAATGAAACAAAAACAAATTTTTCTGAATTCTTTTTGAACGAAATAAATGATTATCTTCAAATAATTCAGTCATCTGCAAAAATTCTTGAAAATCCGATTGATCCAAAAACCCAAATTCTAGTGTCAAACCTGATAAAAAAAAATGTGCATGAAATAAAGAATATTTTTGGAAATACAAATTCAGACTCCGGTGACAATTTTCCGGAAAACAGCATTTCCTTTGAAAACCGTAATATTTTCATCCAAAAAGAAATTCCTGAAAAAATTTCAATCGGAATTTTCAGCAAAAACGAATCTGTCAATTTTAAGCTCCGCCTGGTGCTCCAATCCTATGGATTTTTTGTGCGGATAATGAAAGATTATGAGGAAACGCTTTCTGCAATCCAGGAAGACCTTATCCAGCTGCTGATAATTTCACCGGAAAACGAAAACGATGATGCATTTTCTCTGTGTGCTGAAATCCGAAGGAAAAATTCGCCACAGGATTTTGCAATTCTTCTGATTATAAACAAATTTCATTCCTATCTTATTGAAAAAATTTTTGAACACAAAATAAACGACTATCTTATTCGCCCGTTTGATGTCTCTGCGCTGCTTTTCCGCATCCAAGAAATTGAAAACAACAGAAATCTGAGCCACAAAAATCAGGAACTCTTGAAATCTGAAAAAGAAAAAAATACATTTCTTTATTTTGTAACCCACAACGTGAACACGCCGCTTACGCTTCTTTTAAATGAAATCCAAAGCCTTTCCGAAGCATACGAAAGTATTCCGGACAAAGATGAAAAAATCTTAGATTTTGGCGACACAATTCAAAATATACAGAAAAATGCGCGGGCAATAAATATCATCATCCAAAATGTGCTGGATTCGTATAAAATTTCAGACAGAAGATTCATAATAAATCCAAAAATACTAAACCTTGAATCTTGCCTGAAAAAGGAAAATGGTTTTCTTTCAAAAAAAGCCGAGAATAAACGCCAGAATTTCACTTTTAAATGCTCTGTAAAAGAACCGTGCGTTTTCTGCGATGAATACAGTCTGAAAGGAATTTACGAAAATCTTGTTGATAATGCAATAAAATACACAGAATTCAATGGAAATATAACAGTTTCGATTGAAGAACAGGCGGAATTTATAATTCTGAATGTAATTGATGACGGACAAGGAATTCCAAAGGAAAAACAGGCGGTAATTTTTGAACGATTTGCGAAAATCGGCTCAGCACCAACCGGCTCAGAGAAATCCTGCGGGCTAGGACTTTTTGTTGTAAACGAAATCTGCAAGCTGAACGATCTTGTCCTTGAATATTCTGAAAACAAATCCGCAAAATCTGGAAGCATTTTCAGCGTAAAATTTAAAAGAATTGGATAAAATCAAAGAAATCAAGTAAAATATAATACAATGCAAGAAAACGAACTTATATTGATTGTTGAAGACTCAGAAGATTTGAATAATTTTATAGCAAAAAACCTGCGGAGTCAAAATTATGAAGTTGTCCAGTGTTTTAGCGCAGACGAGACTTATAAACAGCTCTCAAAAAATTCTTTCAGCCTTGTAATTTTAGATTTGAACCTTGGAAATGGCGACAACGGAATGGAAATTTTACATTCAATCAGAATTCAAAGCAAAATGCTTCCTGTAATAATCGTTTCCTCAATCCAGAACGAAAAAATTAAAATTCAGGGATTCAGAGAAGGTTGCGACGACTACATAATCAAACCGTTTTATATTGAAGAACTTATTTTGCGCGTAAAACGGATGCTGGAAAAATTTTCATTCTCAGGATTTGACAAAAAACCGCTGGAAGAAGTTTATTCATGCGGAATTTTCAGAGTTGACACCACAAAACAGACCGTCTACAAAATGGAAAAACCAATTCCCATGCGGAAAAAACAGTTTGATATGATTCTTTATTTTATCCAGAACCCAAATAAAATCCTGTCTTTTGAAACAATTTTCCAGAATGTATGGAACGAGCCTGTTCCAGATGAAAAAACACTGGAAAGCAATATTTACGTGAACATAAAATCTTTGCGGAATCTTATTGAAGACGACAAAAAGAACCCGAAGCACATTGTTTCCGTAAGCAAATGTGGCTACATTTTTGCTCCATAAACATAAAACATCAAATGTCAAAAACTAAAAAAGGTAAGATGTGCGCTCTTTTATAAAATCACGTTTTTTTAAATCCGCAAGCGAAAGAACCTTGTTTATATTTTGCTGAGGAATAATTTTTGACCAACCGACAGAAATAAACGGCATCTCATCAATCTCCGAACATTCCTTAACAAATTCCTTGAAAAATTTCTTGTTAAGCTCATCAAAATCAAGAAGAATATCCTTTGCAATCACGCAGAATTCCTCGGTTCCAATCCTGAACAACGGACCATATTTTCTGTAAAATCTGCTGAAAACACGCGAAACAGAAATCACCAAAGAATCAACTTTTTGACGGTTGTAGTTCAGCTTTAGTTTTTCAAAATTATCAATTTCAACGACAATTAAAACCGCATCTTTTTTTTGCGCGTCCAACATTTTCTGAAAACTTTTATAATTTCTTAAATAAGTTTGCGTGTCGAACTGCTGATAAAGCGAACCGTGGTACATAAAATAAAAACTGATTGAGATTATCACCGCAAGCCAAGTGACCTGAATATCCGGGCGCACAACCTGAACCGTTCCGCCAATAGATACAAACATAAAATTCAAGAAAAGAATTCCACAGTTGTTCTGCCAGAAACGAAGCGAAAGAATTATATTCTGAATCAGAAAATACAACAGTCCGGCTGCATAAAAAAACGCATATACATAAAAGCCTTTTGCCCGCGAATAATGATTCATTTTATCAACGTAAAAAACGCCAAAATCATTTCCCAAAACAAGCATCAGAAACATCCACAAAGAATACAAAAGCCATGTGCCGAAAATAAAAATCATCTGCTTTTTGTCTTTTGAAACTTCCGGCAACAACGCATTTCCAAGCGAAAAATAAACAAGCGGAGTCAGGCTAAAACCAAAATAATTTGACGCAATGTGAAAAAATCTCCAGCGCAAAGCACTCCCGTCAAAAATCAACGTAAGGACTTCCATAATGCAAATCACAAAAACAATTGAACAGGTTGTCATAAAATTCATCTTCTGAAACCTGCTGATTACAGAATTATTTTCTATTGAAACAAACAGCATCACAAGAGAAAAGAGATTTATAAAAGTAATTGCTATAAACCAAGAAGACATAACAAAATGACAAGAGATGAAATAAAAACTGCCGGGAACCAGACTCGAACTGGCACGACCTTTTACGGTCGAGGGATTTTAAGTCCCTTGTGTCTACCATTCCACCATCCCGGCGTAAAATGAACAGATATATAATATAGAAAAAACTAGCATTTTGCAATACATATAAATTTTTGCTACAATAATTTTATGTACTCAGACACACATTTTCATTTTGAACATACAATCTGCAAAAACAGCATGGAAAATCCTATAAACGGAACAGAAATCCTACAGGAAATGGCAAAAAGAAACTGCTTTTTCGGACTGGATATTGGAACAGAATGCGATGATCTCCTGAAAAGACAAGCTTGCATTGATAGCGCCATTGCGCAGATAAAAGACACAAGACTTGCGGACAAAGCACGGAAATTCATTTATTTTGCGGCGGCAATCTGGCCAAGTCCAGAAGAAATAAAGAGCTGGTACAAAAGCATGGAAATCCTAAAAGAACAAATCAAAGCGGCAAGCAGCTCAAAAGACAACGACACATTGAACCGGAAAATAATTGCAATCGGCGAATGTGGCCTGGATCACCATTGGAATCCTTCTGGTGTTGACGGCAGATGCGAATCAGACTTTGACCAGCAAATGCTCAGCGCGGAACGCGAACTTTTTGAAATGCAGCTTGAGCTTGCAAAGGAACTTTCTCTTCCTGTAATAATTCATTCGCGGGATGCTTTTGAAGACACATTGAACTGCATAAAAAATATCGGCTATGACAACGGAATAATCCATTGTTATTCTTATGGCTCGCAAGAAGCAAAGGCTTTCCTTGACCGTGGCTGGCACATAAGTTTCAGCGGCTCAGTAACTTACACAAAAAAACGCAAAATGCCAGAAATGGAAGAATTAATAAGACTTGTTCCAGATGACCGGATTTTGTGCGAAACAGATTCACCATATCTTGCACCAGTTCCATTCCGCGGAAAAACAAACACACCATTACTTATTGATCAGACTTATAAGTTTATCGCAGAAATCCGAAAAACACCGCCTGAAAAACTAAGCGAAACCGTTGATTCAAATATTAAAAAATTATTCAACCTGGCTGTATAAACCACTCATTTCATCGCGCCATTCCGGCCTGGAATCTCTTCCTTCCCATTCAATTATTTTTTTGATGTGGAAATGTCGCTGATCCCGAATGTTCTCATAAGAAAGAACGGCAAAACGCCCTTGGCCGATATAAGCAATTTTTTCATTCTGGCCAACAGGTTCCTCCGCAGAAACCTGTTCCATCGCGCATTCAAAATGCATTGGCTTTCCAGAAGATTTTTCAACCATCGCGCTCGCAATATCAACAATCATCTTTCCGCATTTCGGGCAAATAATCTCGCGGGATTTCAGCTCTTTTATAGCCTGCTCGCGCTGCGCAACAGATTCTGGATTTTCGTGATTCACAAACTGAAACTGTTTTTGATTTGTGTTTGCGTTTTTTCCAGAAGAATTCGCCTGGAAATTTCTGTTATTAAAAGAATTTTCGTTTGTGTTTTTTTTCTGTTCATTCCAATTGCGGTTGCGATGTCTATTTCGACTGTGCCTATTTTTTTCCATAAAACCAACTCCCATTTCGGAAAATCAAAAATAATCTATTCCCGAAACAAAAATTCATTAGAATCTTCAACCAGTTTCCGGCTGATTACCTGTGCAATTCGCTGGATGGCATTGTTCACATAATCTTTGTCATGTATTTTTACACGCAACTCCAAAAGCCGCGCAGAAATCACATCTTCATTTCGGTCAAGAACCAAAGTTTCAGTTGCATCCCTTAATTCTGAAATCATAAAAGCTCCGCAAACGCATTTTCAATATGATACACCTGCGGTAAGCCCGGCATATCAAGTACAATCACATCAAATCTGATATAGCTGTTACTATATTGTCGATTGATTGCAAGAAAACGTTTAGCGGTTTTGACAATTCTTTTTTGTTTTCTGCCATCCAAAACGTGTGATAAAAACTCAAAATTGCCTTTGGGAAGCGTTTTCACCTCCACAAAAACAATATATTCTCCTTTTTTTACAATTATATCAATTTCGCCCTGATTTGTCCTAAAATTCCGCACAACAATCTCATAGCCGTTCCGCACAAGAAATTCTGCCGCACGGTTTTCTCCGGAATTTCCAGTCTGCTTTCTTTTATCAGGAAAAATCAAAGGCTTTCAAGCTCCTCAACATCATCCGAAAGCTGTGCCCGTTTACTAGCCATCTGATTTTTCAAAGTTGAAGGCTTATAATCCTTCGGATCAATCTGATGCCCAGCCGTCAACAAATATGGGATTTTCCAGTGAACTAAAGCCGAAACATGATATGGTTTTGCCTGTTTTCCTGCCGCAAGAAACATATTTTTTCCATCATCAAAATAAACCGGCTCAGAAAAACAACTTCCAATCTGAATCAAACTGCAATCCAACTTGTTCATTTCCATATAAAATAATTTTACAACTTTTTATCACATTCCACAACCGCGGCAAAAATTTTTGCAATAATCTCCCAAGTATTTTCCGGTATCGCAGAGCCAATTTCCTGAACAGAAAGAATATTTGCCGCTGTAATATTTTTCACAACCGGGATTTTTTGTTTTTCGGCAATTTCTATAAGTTTTTTAGCAAGCTCGCCTTTCGCCTTCGCAGAAACAAACGGAAGCTCAGCATTTTCTGGGTATTTTATCGCAACCGCTTTCAATTCGTTTTTTTTCATACGCTAAGACTCACACTTCTGATTTCAATATTATCCGCAGAAAATTCAGAAAAATCCCCGACAGAATCAATACAACCGACTTTTGTTTTTTCAAATCTTGACTTCAAAATCTCCAGAAGCATTTTATTTTCTGCTGAAGCCGAAGCACCGGCGTTAAGATACAGCAAATTATTTCCGTTCAAGCCAAATTCAAAAACATATTTTTTATCTGCAATATCAAAACAGACAACAGCTTTTTCAAGTTTTTTTGAGCTGTTTCCTAAAAAACCGCAAAATGAACCATTTCCACATTTTTCTTCAATATTGAATTCAAACGGAATTTTTATCCAGCTGCCAAATCCATTTTCTGAATGACTAAAATTTGGCTCTGCAGCAAAGTTAAAACCAAGATGATTGAACAACGTTAAAATTCCAGGCTGATTTTTTCCATTTTCCGGCAAATTCAAGATTTTTTCAAAAAAAACACGGAAAGAATTTTCGGGCTGAAGATTAATCACACGTTTTCCAGAAAAAATCTCATCAGCATCATCGTCGGACTCTTCTGCATTTCCCAAAATGTGGGAAACTTTTTTCTCATCGGAAGGAATTCCTTTTTCTTCCAGAATAAAAGCCGCATCGGAAGCAGTTTTTTCCTTGCCTTTTAATTTTTCAGCAATTTTTCTGATTTTCTGAAATGTATCCATAGAAAAGCGCGCACCCAGCATCTTCATCTGCTGAAGCATAGAAAAAGAAAGATTATCGGGAACAAGTCCCATTTTTTCAAGAAATTGCCCTTGATTTTCCTGTGTAATTTTGTAGATTGAATTTTTGCTTTCCGTGTTTTGCTGTAATTTTTGAAGGATTATTCTTCCATTTTCAATTTTCAGCTTTGCTAAAAATCCACTTCCTTCTGATAAAGGAATTCCTGATTTCAACAGAAACCGCCCGCCAGCAAAAGACGCAAGATAAGAATTGTCTCCGTTGTTTTTTATTATGCGCACATAAACAGAACTGCCCTCCCTAAGTGAATTTTTTCCATTCACATTCGAGAGGGCAGTCAAATGCACTACAACATCAGTTTTCATGCACCGGGAAAGTTATTTCTTTGCTTTTGCAGCTTCTGCAGCAGCATGATCAGCATTGTGTTCTGCCTTAAGAACTTCTTCCTGTGCGTGAGCAGCTGCTTCTGCAGCCTTGTTCTGCTGTGCGATGAATGAAGAAATTTCTCCACCAAGCATTTCCTTAACTTTTTTGCCTTTACCAACCTTGTCGCGAAGATAGTAAAGTTTTGCACGACGTACTTTACCAGCACGAACGATTTCTACCTTTACAATGCGTGGGCTGTTTATTGGGAAAACACGCTCAACACCAACTCCGTAAGATTCCTTGCGAACTGTGAATGTCTTGCGAACGCCTTCATTCTTGATGCAAAGAACGATTCCTTCATAAACCTGAATACGTTCTGTTTTTCCTTCAATAATCTTAAAATATACTTTTACTGTATCACCAACTTTGAACTGAGTTGTAAAAGCACGTTTCTGTTTTTCTTCTACTGCTTTAATAAGATCCATTATAAATCTCCTGGATTCACAGACTCACGCAATTGCTTGCGCGCCAACTTCTGCTTTTTCTTGCAGTTTTTTATGGCAGTCTGCTCTGTTATTTCCTCAATCATCAATTCGGCTTCTAAAGAAAGCTGATTATTCTTGCGAGCCTCCCAAATCATGTCCGGGCGAACGCGCAAAGTCTTTTCAAGACGTTTCTTTAACCGCCACTTCCGAATAAGCTCATGATTTCCCGAAAGCAAAACTTCTGGTACTTTCAAGCCCTTGTATACTTCTGGCCTAGTATACTGTGGGTATTCAAGAAGTCCGTCGCTATGACTTTCCTCTGCAAGTGAATCGCTGGAAATTACGCCGTCAATCAATCTGTAGATTGCGTCAACCATAACTGTAGCAGCCAATTCACCACTGCTCATAACGTAGTCGCCGATGGAAATCTCGTCGTCCACATAAAAGTCTATAACTCTTTGGTCAATACCTTCGTAACGTCCGCAGATAAAAACCAATTCATCTTCGCGACTTAATTCAACAGCCTTTTTCTGTGTAAAAGGAGTTCCAGCAGGCGTAACATAAATCACGCGTTTTCTGCTTGCCTTTACACTATCCAAAGCCCTGCTTAATGGTTCAGTCATCATAAGCTGACCGGCACCACCGCCATAAGGAGCGTCATCACATTTCTTGTGCTTATCAAGAGCAAAATCCCTGATGTTCACAAGGTCGTAGGCAATAATTCCCTTTTCAACCGCTTTAGCCATGATTGAGTTTTCAAAAAAAGCCCGCGGAATTTCAGGAAATAAGGTCAGCACAGTAAATTTCATGGAATTACTCCAGAATCCAGAGGTGCATCAGCTGAATCGTTTTTTCCTTGATATTGACGTTACAAATATAGTTAAGATTCAAAGGAACTAAAACCTTGCGAACCTTTCCAGAACTTGTATGTTTCAAATCATCAGAAAGAACAGTGCAACTCTCGGAGAGAGAAACTTCTAACAAGTAACCAGCTCCGCCTTCCAATACGTCTGTGATTGTTCCAACACTTTCTGTCAGTGCAGTCCCAGCTGCCGCTTCTTTGCCATTCCAAATCAAGGAACAGCCAATCAAATCTTTGATGTACCACTCATTCTCACCAAGAGGATGAGCATACTTACGGTCTACAACCAATTCCCATCCGTTGTACTTGCGCACTTCCTCAGGAGAATCAATTCCCGCAACTTTCATATACAAGGTACCGCATCCCATTTCCGCAAATTCAATTTTGAATTTTTTTGAATCAGAACCGTGCCTTAAAGTAACTTCCTTCAACACTTCGATATGCTCGTAGTCGCCAGAAGCACTTTCAACTTTAAATTCACCCGTAACTCCATGCGAGCCGCGGATAAAACCAACAACAAGTTGCTCGTTACTTTCCATCAGCAAAATTAATCCAGAATATCCAGACTGTAGCGCTTTCCGTCTTTTGTAGCAGAAGCACTAAGAACAGTTCGCATAGCTTTAGCAATGCGGCCGTACTTTCCAATCACCTTGCCAATATCGCCTTCAGCAACTTTAAGTTGAAGAACCATACCTTTTTCGCCTTCAGTTTCGTTTACTGAAACCGCAGATGGATCATCGACCAATGATTTTGCAATATATTCGATCAGGTCTTTTTCCATTTCCGTTTCCTATTCTTAGTTTGAAGACTTTTTTGACTGTTCTCTAATCAACTTTTTTACGATGTCTGTCGGCTGAGCACCAACACCAATCCAGTAGTTAGCACGATCAAGATCGATAGAAACCTGGCGTTCTTCTGCTTCAATAGGCATGAAAGTACCAATTTCTTCGATGCAAACTCCATCACGTGGCTTGCGAGAATCCTGAACTACAACACGGTAGTAAGGACGCTTCTGTGTACCGAATCTCTTAAGTCTGATTTTGACCACTTTATAACCTCCACAGGACTCAATCGTACTGGATCAAGTCCCGAAATTTCAATTTTGCATAGTAATACTCATTGTGAGTATGAATAAATATTTTATAGAATTCTTGCGTTTTGGTCAATGTAAAGAAAGATGGGGGGGGAACGCATTCCCCTCGGTTCAACTGTTTCGCTCCGCTCACCATTTTCGCCTACCCCTTCTCCTAGGGGAAAATTTCCCCTAAAACCCTTTTTTAGCGCAACGCAGAACCTTCGAACCTTGAAAGGAAATTCTTTGTACGCTCCTGCTGAGGATTTCCGATGACCTGCTCCGGTTTTCCTTCCTCAACAATCACACCATGATCCATAAAAATAATATAGTCGCTTATATCGCGGGCAAAAGACATTTCGTGAGTAACAACAACCATTGTCATCTTTTCTTTCGCCAAATCTTTTATTACAGAAAGAATTTCGCCTGTAAGTTCAGGGTCAAGGGCGGATGTCGGCTCATCAAAAAGCAGAACTTCCGGTTTTAGTGCAAGCGCACGCGCAATAGAGACCCGCTGCTGCTGTCCGCCAGAAAGTTCGCACGGATAAGAATCTGCCTTGGACAAAAGCCCCATGCGGTCAAGAAGCTTCAACGCTGATTTTCTTGCCTCTTCCTTTGATTTTTTAAGGACACAAAGCTGAGCATCCATCACATTCTGCAAAACAGAAAGATGCGGAAACAAATTGAAATTCTGAAAAACCAGCCCGCTTTTCAGGATTATTGAATGCATCTCCGGTTTTGGAACATAAACACCATCTTTTACAAGATGCCTTCCGCAAATCTCAATCGTTCCGTCATCAACTTTTTCAAGTTGACTTATGCATCGCAGGATTGTAGATTTTCCAGAACCGCTTGGCCCTATGATTGAAAGAACCTCACCTTCCAGCACCGAAAAAGAAATTCCTTTCAGAATGTTCAAAGTTCCAAATGATTTTTTTAAATTTTCTACCTTGATTATCTCGTTTTTGTTTTCTGACATGAAATTTCCTACCGGTAATAAGAAAGTTTTTTCTCAAGCTTTGCAAATGCGAACGAAACGCCCCAATTCATCACAAAATAAAAAACTCCAGCAATAAAAAGCGGCGCAAAACTGAACATTGCGCTCTGGCGTTCCTTTGCAACCATCAAAAGCTCCGCCACGCCAATAACAGAAACCAGAGCTGTGTCTTTTACAAGAGTGATGACTTCGTTTCCCATTGCCGGCGTAATTCTTTTTACAACCTGAAACAAGACAACTCTGAAAAAAGTCTGATATTTTGTGTAGCCTAAAACTTTTGCGGCTTCATACTGGCCTTTTGGAATTGACTCGATTCCGCCACGGTAAATTTCAGCAAAATACGCCGCATAATTTATTGTAAGCGCAATAATTGCCGCCACAAAACGGTTCCATATAAACTGAATTCCAAGGTTGAAACTATCATTAAGCCATTTTATCAAAAGCCCTGGAGCAAAATAAACCACTAAAAGCTGAAGCATAAGTGGCGTTCCACGGATTATAAGGAGAAAGACATTTGTCGTATTTGAAAGAATCTTATTTTTTGACATTCTTCCCATGCAAACTAAAAGCGCAAGAGGAACTGCAAAAATCAATGTCAAAAAGAATACTTCCAGCGATGTTCCAGTTCCCCGGAGCATCGCAAGAAGCATTTTTACGTAACGCGGACTCAAAACTATTTTCCGATTACAGTAATATCACTGCCGAACCATTTTGTTGAGATTCGCTCAACAGTCCCATCAGCCTTCATAGCTTCCAAAGTTTCCTGAACTGCATCGCGAAGTTTCACATCATTTTTACGGAATGCAATTCCATATCCTTCCTGTGCAAGAACTTCTGAAACAAGAACCAATGGCTTTTTACTCTGTGCAATATCATAAGCGGCAACAATGCTATCCATAACAACACCATCAAGACCACCGATTACAAGATCATTGAGCGCAGTAATATTTTCCTTGAAAAGAATAATATCTTTTACCGAATTTGCGAATTCCTCATTGTCTTTTATTGCATCCTGAGCAGAAGAACCACTCTGAACACCGATAGTCTTTCCTGCAAAATCAGAAAGTTTTGAAAGTCCAGAATCCTTGCGCACAACAAGAACCTGATCGTTGCTCAAATATGGCTTTGTGAGCGCAAGAGCTTCCTGGCGTTCCGGAGTAATTGTAAGTCCGTTCCAGATACAGTCAATTTTTCCTGTTGAAAGTTCCATTTCCTTCGCATCCCAGTCAATCGGCTGAGCCTTGAAAGAAACTCCAAGACGGCTTGCAACCTCAGAAGCAAGATCAATATCAAAGCCTACAATTTCGTCATCATCGTTGCGGAAGCCCATCGGCGGAAACGAATCATCAAGGCCAAGAACGAACACACCGCGTGATTTTAATTCTTCAAGAGAATTGTCAACTTTCGATGCTTTTTTACAACCTGCAAGACCTGCAACCAATGCTGCAGCTGCAACAAACAATGCGATTTTTTTCATATATAGCTCCTATTTTATTTTATTTTTTTAGCAAATTCTTTTAACGCTGAAATTTGTTCAAGAACTTTTGACTCCGCAGGACCGCCATCAGTCTTTCGCGCATTCACGCACGCTTTTGGTGAAATAATATCATAAATATCATTTTCTATAAGTTCAGAGCAAGATTTAAATTCTTCTATAGATAAATCCTCCAGACGACAATTTTTTTCTATCGCAAGCCGGACAAGGCGCGCACTGACTCCATGCGCAGTGCGGAACGGAAGCCCCTTTCGAACAAGATAATCCGCAACATCTGTGGCGTTCAGGAAGCCTCCCTCGCAGGCAGAAGCCATTTTTTCAATATTCCACTTTGCAGAGGAAATCATTTTTGTAAACACGCTAAGATTTGCGTTAACAATATCGCAAGCTTCAAAAAGACTCTGTTTATCCTCCTGCATATCGCGATCATAGGCAAGCGGAAGACCTTTCATCATTGTAAGAAGCGCAATCAAATCACCATAAACGCGGCCAGTTCGACCGCGGATAAGTTCTGCAAAATCAGGATTTTTTTTCTGTGGCATAATAGAAGAGCCGGTTGACCATTTTTCACTCAAATCAATGAATGAAAATTCAGTTGTCGCCCAAAGCACAATCTCCTCGCAAAAACGAGAAAGGTGCATCTGCACAAGAGCCATATTGTTTGCGGTTTCAATACAATAATCGCGGTCAGAAACGCTATCCAACGAATTCATTGTGATTTCAGAAAAACCAAGCTCCTTTGCCTCAAATTTTCTATCAAGCGGAAGCCCAGAACCTGCCAAAGCCCCGGAACCAATCGGACTTACCGAAATACGTTTAAGACTATCCTCAAGACGGCTCCAATCACGGGTCAAAGACCATGCCCATGCACACAAATGATGCGCAAGCGTTACTGGCTGGGCGTGCTGCATATGCGTGTAACCAGGAATTATATCTTTTGTGTGATTCGCTGCAATTTGGGAAAGTGAATCTATCAAAGTCAAAATTCTATTCTGGATTTCCGGAATGAATCTTGTAAGGTAAAGACGCTCGTCCAGCGCAATCTGGTCGTTACGGCTTCTTCCTGTATGGACTTTTTTGCCAGGCTCGCCAATTCTGTCTGTTAAAGTTGCTTCAATAAAAGAATGAATATCTTCCGCTGAATAGTCAATTTTCAGCGTTCCGTCCAGCAAATCTTTTTCGATTGAATCCAAACCTTCAACAATTTTCTTGGCCTCATCGTTTGAAATAATTCCTGCATGACCAAGCATTTTTGCGTGAGCACGGCTGCCTTTTATGTCATCCAAAGCCATTCGCTCATCAACATTTATAGAAGTTTCAAAAGCAACAGCCTCAGCGTCAGGACCTTCCTTGAAACGTCCATGCCAAAGCGCCGCATGATTATCTTGAGTTATTGTTCCGTGTTCCATACTTTGATTATAACGGATTGAACATTGATTTACTAGTAAGTGCCGGAGCAAACATGTTATAAAATATTTATCCAAAAATACTTGCACTTCCAGCGGAAAACAAAAATCAGCTATGGTTGCAATTTTTTTTATGAAGAAAACTTCAATTCGCAAAGCTCATTTTCAGTTTTCCTTTATGCCTGCGGCAAAAAAATGGCAAATTACGCTATTTTTGCTTTTCCGCTTCCGTTCCAGTATTTTTTATCATTTCAGATTTTATTATACGTTTTCAGTCAAAATTCATCTTATCAATTATATCTGATTCTTGGATCGACAAATGCCAGCAGAATGTCGCTCAGGACCATTCCGGCAAGAACAAGAGCCGAGATGAACATACTGTTTGCAAGCACAAGATTTATATCCTGCTGAAGAACCGCCTCATACATCAGCCTTCCGATTCCCGGATATGCAAAAATGATTTCCAAAACAAGGGAACCGCTAAAAAGACTCGCAAGCAGATTCGCGCTTCCTGTGATATACGGATTCAACGTGTTCCTGAACGCATGATTCAAAAACACGCGTTTTTCACTGATTCCACGGGCACGGAGCGCAAAAATATACGGAAGTCCCATCTGGTCAAGCATTGTTGCACGAATCATACGCATTGTTCCGCCGGCCCCACCCAAAAAAGACGCAAGAAGAGGAAGAAAAATGTGATGGATATAACTGAACGAAAATTTCACAGGCGACTCCGCAAAAGGAAAATCCGGATAACCTGTGACTGGAAACAAATTTGTAACTGACGCAAAAAGCTGAAGCAAAAGCAGAAGCAGAATTCCCGGAAAAGCATGAAAAAAAAGAGCAAAGAACGTTACCGCTGTATCAATCTTTGTTCCTGCCTTGCTTGAAAAATAAACACCAAGCAAAAACGAAATCAACGTTATAAAAACAAGAGAAATAAGATTCAGAAGAACTGAATTCCAGATTCTCGTCCTTATAAGGAAACTAACCGGTGCGCGCGAAATAAGGCTAGTTCCTAAATCATGATGAACAACAACGCGGTTCAGCCATTTTAAATACTGGACATAAAACGGTTTGTCCAGACCAAATTCAGCCCTAAGCCGTGCCATCTGCTCCCCGGAAAAATTATTGTCGCCTTTAGCATTGTTTCCAGAAATTTTTCCGCCCTCAACAGAATTCATTATCTGCTGACTCATCATCTGGTCAACAATATCGCCAGGCGCAAGTTCCATCAATCCGAAAAGCGCAAATCCCAAGAAAAACAGCAGAACAAGCATTGTACAAAGGCGCCCGAAAATAAACGAGACAAGCGGCGCTTTTTTTCTGAAAAGCTTCCACGGCAAAGAGACAGTTTCCTTTATTTTTAGAAAAAGATTTTTCAAATTCATTCTGGTTACAAGTATTATACAATTCTTTTAGTTTTTCAGATACACAAAATCATAGACCGCGCCATTTTTATTGTCATAAAAAACATTATCAAGATTCCATTTATTTCGGATTGCAAAAAAACTACGGCTGCGCAAAAGATAAATCACAGGACATTCCTCCAGAATCAAACGCTGATATTCATTCCAGATTTTCTCTGCGGCTGTGCGGTTGTTCGTGTAACAACCCTCGTTGTAAAGATAGTCAATCCGGGCTTCCCATTCAGTTGCCGGAGTTTTCTGCAACGGATTCCAAAGATGAAGATTTCCGCTGGAAGGCCAGACATTACTTCCCTGAGACGGAAACATGTTCGCGCCAAGCCCGATTATCAGCGACTGCCAGTCATAAGTTGAAGTAAGCATTTCCACCATTTTCTGGAAATCAGTCTGACGGATATTAACTTTTATCCCGATTTTTGAACATTCATCCGCAATAATCATTGCAATATCGTTTACAACTGTATTTGAAGAAGCTATAGTCAAATCGTATTCAATCTTGTTTCCGGCAGAATCACGCATAACACCCGAGGAATCGCGGTAAAAACCTATGTCAGAAAGAAGTTTTACCGCGCGGTCCGGATTGTACCTGTACTGCAAAGTAATATCAGGATTATAAAAAGGATTTGCGTCCGGGAAGAAATCATATTTTGGTTCCGCAAGACCACGGTAAGTCTGATTTATAATCCGGTCGCGGTTCAAAAGACAACTCATCGCCTGCCGGAATTTTTTGTTTGTGAACCAGGAATAACAGAGAGAATCTGAATTTCTTGGGTTCTGGTTAAAACTCCAAAGCTGCGCACCCATTGAACCTTCCGCATTAAAAACTGTGTAGTCATCTTTTTGATTTTCAACAACATCGTAGACTTCTTCAGGACGCGGGCTGAAAGTCTCGGTTTTGCCTTCCTTAAAAAGCAGATAATTTGTGTTCATATCGCCGACAATCTGGCAGATTTTTGTCTCATAATAAGGAACTGAAATTCCATTTTCATCTTTTTCCCAATAATTCGGATTCCGTTTAAAAACCAGCCTTTGCGCCGGCGTATATTCAACCAAATACCATTTTCCGCAGCTTGGAATTGAAAGAGGATTACAGTCCGCAGAAAAAAGATTTTTCACAGCCTCCACACCGCCCTCATCTTTTGCCTTTTTATATATAAAACTTGGACAAAGGCTCATATTTGTCGCCAAAAGCGGATCTGCCACAATACGCGGAAAAACAAAATCAAAACGCTTGTCATCAATCTTTACACATTCAATGCGTTTTTCGCTTCCATCCGGCATTTTGCACCACTGCTGGCCATAACCAGAACTTGAAAAAGCCTCATCGCCGGCAATTTCATTGTACCAGAACACAAAATCATCGCTTGTCACAGGAATTTTTCTGTCATTATCATAATACGTCCAGAAAATTCCATCGCGCAAAGTGTAATGGACGGTAAGAATTCCTTTTTTCTCATCAGTCTCAACCTCAAAATATGCAAGCCGCGGTTTCCACTTTCTAAGATATGCGTCATAGTCAACAAGATAATCAAGAGTCTCGCTTATAATTGCGCTGCTTTCGCCGTCACGTTCGCCAATAAGCTGATTGAATGTCTTCGGATCAGAAAAAATCGCATCATTCCAAGTTCCGCCCAATTTTCCAGGCTTCAATTTTTCCGCCTTCCACGGTTTCCTTAAAGTTTTTTCAACAAGTGCAGAATCTCCTGTTTTGGTAAGCGCCGCAATTTCCGCAAGAGTCATCTCCTGTGTTTTTCTGCACGCAAAAAACAAAAATATCACAAAAAATAAAATAACGGCTGGAACAATTCTTTTCATATTTTATATTTTACAACATTCCAGGCAAAAAAAAAGCGTCTTTTACTGAAATAAGATTCAATAAAAGACGCTCACAAATCAGAGGAAATCTAAACGGTTTTTATCTTACCATTTAACTTCAACTACATCGCAAATATTCTTTTCGCCTTCTTCCATAGAGAAGAATTTTGCCTTTTCCATATTTGGAACAACATTGATTGTGTCGCCGAGGCGGAATTCAGCATTCGCTGTTGTCTTTGCAATAACCTGCTGACCTTTGTTAGAAACAAGATACAAATGAGTTTCTGCACCAAGAGGTTCCTTGTTTACAATCTTCATCTGCATATTGTCTTTTCCAACCGGCTGAGCTGAATACTGCAAATCTTCTGGACGGATACCAAAAGAAACTTCCTTGCCGATATAATCCTTAAGACAAGCAGTCTGAGCTTCTGTAGGAGTGATTTCGAAAGAACCTTCATCACAAACAATCTTTCCAGAGCGTTCAAGAACTTTTACTGTCATAAAATTCATCGGAGGTGTTCCAATAAATCCAGCAACGAACTTGTTGATTGGGTTATTGTACAAATACAACGGAGCACCAATCTGCTGAACATGACCGTCTTTCATAACAACGATTTTTGTACCAAGAGTCATAGCTTCTGTCTGGTCGTGTGTTACATAAATCATTGTCTTCTGCTGTGTGTTGTGAAGAGCAGCGATTTCCGCACGCATTGTTACACGGAGCTTAGCATCAAGGTTAGAAAGCGGTTCATCGAACAAGAATACTTTTGGTTCACGAACGATTGCACGGCCTACAGCAACACGCTGGCGCTGACCACCAGAAAGAGCCTTTGGCTTTCTCTGAAGATATTCAGTAAGACCAAGCTGTTTTGCAGCTTCCCGAACCTTGCGGTCAATCTCCGCCTTGTCAACTTTACGAAGTTTAAGACCAAAAGCCATGTTATCGTAAACTGTCATGTGCGGATAAAGCGCATAGTTCTGGAATACCATTGCAATATCGCGATCCTTTGGCGGAACATCATTCATCTCAACGCCGTCAATAAGAAGCTTTCCTTCTGAAATTTCTTCCAGACCAGCAATCATACGGAGAGTTGTTGACTTACCGCATCCAGAAGGACCTACGAATACGCAGAATTCCTTGTCTTCAATAGTGATATTTGCATTGTCTACAGCGCGAACACCGCCATCATAAACTTTTGCAATACCTTTAAGTTCTACTTTTGCCATTTTTTGTGTGGCCTCCTAATTCAGCAAACATTTCTGTTCGCTATTCGGGTTATATTATGTTCTATATTTTAAGGGCAAATAATCAGGATGTCAAATTTTTAATTAACTGAATGTTGATTTTTAGTAATTGAGTAAAGAAATTGAATCAGCTACCAGAAAAAGCGCGTCAATTCGTCATGCGGAGCCAATAAAGTATCGGACTGCGCAATTTTCTTCAAAATTGCTTGCCATAGCACCGAATGACTCGGTTGCCGCTTCCTTTTTCTTCCCGCTTATTCAATTTATGGATTCAACAAAAATTCAGGCTAACAGAAAAAACAGCGGATTTTATGCCCGTTTGGAAGAGTACTGAATTCCGGCAGCTCTTCACGGCATTTTTCTGTTGCTTTTGGACAACGATATGCAAATGGGCAGCAATGCTCCTGCTCAAGAGTTGTTTTCACCTCAATATTAGACCTTGAAAGCTTGCCGGCCGCTCCCTCAAAAAGAAGTTTTGTATACGGATGAAGCGCGTCCTTGTACAAAGTCCGGGCATCGCCTTCCTCCACCATTACACCGCGGAACATCACGCCGATTCTGTCGCAAAAATACGAGGCAACCTTCAAATCATGAGTGATAAAAATAAAGCTAAGATTTCGTTTTTGGCGCAAATCCTGAAGAAGATTTATAATCTGTCCCTGAATAGAAACATCCAGGGCCGAGACAACTTCATCGCATACAAGAAGTTCCGGATTCATAATAAGACCGCGCGCAATTGAAATTCTCTGCCGCTGGCCGCCCGAAAATTCCGACGGACGCCGCTTTAAATCCTCAGAAGAAAGTCCAACTTCCTGAATGATTTCTTTCGCCCTCATACGAGCATTTTCTTCTCCGCGCCACAAAGACGAATAACGGAGCGCAGAAACAAGAATTTCATATACAGACATCCGCGGATTCAATGATTTTGCCGGATCCTGAAAAATATATTTTACTTTCTCTCGGTAATTTTTTAGCTCTCTCCTTTTAAAAGAAGAAATATCGTGGCCAAAAAACTCAATTTTTCCGGATGTCTGCCTATACATTTGCACAATCAGCCGGGCAGTCGTTGTTTTTCCACAACCAGACTCACCTACAATCCCATAAGTAGAACCGGCCGGAACCTTAAAAGAAACATCGTTCACCGCATATACAGTTTTTTTGTTCCTGGCAAAAAATCCAGCCTCCAGATTGAACTGCTTTGTAAGCCTGGAAACTTTCAGCGCGATTTTTTTATTTTCCGGGGCGGTAGCAAAATCGCTTCCACAAGAATTAATATCTTCAGTCAAATTTTTCCTCTTTTGAAATTGAAGCCATTTTCCCTTTTGTATAATGCTCGCCAAATTTCGGCAATGCGGAAATCAACGCTTTTGTATAAGAATGAGCTGGATTTTTCATAATCTTTTCAGAAGAATCTGTCTCAACAACACTTCCGTGGTACATTACACAAATTCTGTCGCTTATCTGTGCCACAAGATTTATATCATGGCTTATAAAAATAATCGAAAGCCCACGTTCCTCTTTCAGCTGCAGAAGAAGAGAAATTATCTGAGCCTGAATCGTTACATCCAATGCGGTTGTAGGTTCGTCCGCAATTAAAAGCTCACAGTTCTGGGCAAGAGCCAACGCAATTCCTATTCTTTGCAGCTGACCGCCCGAAAACTGGTGCGGAAAAGCCTTAAGACGCCCGAAAGAATCCGGCAGCCCCACATCCTTTAAAAGCTGCGCAGCCTTTTTGTCAGAATCTTCCCTTGTAATATCCGGCTCGGAAACTCTGAACGTTTCAAAAAACACGCTTCCGATATTCTGCAATGGGTCAAAACTTCTTCCTGGCTCCTGAAAAATCAGCGCAATTTTCTGTCCACGGAAGTTCCTAAGTTCCTTTTGGCTAAGACTTGTCAATTCAACACCATTAAAATAAATTCTTCCAGACATTTCAGCATTTTGCGGCAAAAGTCCAGGAATCGCAGTTGTGGAAACCGACTTTCCTGAGCCAGATTCTCCCACAATCCCCAGAATCTCGCCTTTATTTATATAGAAAGAAACATCTTTTACAGCCTGAACAAGGACTTTTTTTGTTCCCCTAAGCATTCTGAACGAAACCGCAAGATTTTCAACAGAAAGCAATGAATCCTTGTGCCTGCACAAAATATTTCCAGGCTTTTCAACATTGACATTCCTCTTCTTGAACACAATATTGTATGGATCAAAAAAATCGCGCAGAGCATCGCCCAAAAAGTTAAAAGCAAGCGTAACAAGAAGGAGCATAAAAACCGGCCATAAAAGCCAAAGAAAATTCCGAAGATTAGAAAGCGTTGAAATATCGCGGTTTATCAAAGACCCCCAGCTCACCGCAGGATCACTTATTCCAAGCCCAAGGTACGAAAGAGTTGTTTCGCTCATTATGAATCCCGGAACAGAAAGCGCTGTGCTTACAATCAAAAGACTTGAAATCTGCGGAATTATGTGCCTGAAAATCACAACAAGACTTGGAATTCCTTCCAGCTGCGCATCCACAACAAATTCCTCACGCTTTATTGAATGAACCATTCCGCGGATTGTGCGCGCGCTTCCCGGCCAGCCCACCAAAGCCAGAATCAACGTAATCACCATGTAAGACGTACCGGAATCCATTTTTGTGTTCAAAAGAGAACGCAAAAAAAGAATGAAATAAAGCGATGGAATCAGCATAAAAAATTCGGCAAAACGCATGATTGCCCAGTCGGTAACACTTCCAAAATATCCGGAAAATCCGCCAAGGACAATAGCAAGCAAAAGAGAAATTGCTGTTGCGACAAAACCGATTGTAAGAGAAATTCTGCTTCCATAGACAATTCTGCTGAAAAGATCACGACCAAGATTGTCCGCACCCAAAAGATAGACAGGATATTCAGAATCCGAACCAAAAAGATGAGTGCGGCAAGGAATAACACCAAGAAGTTTGTACGGCTCGCCTTTTACAAAAAGTTTAAAGTTGTGGATACATTCCTCATCTTTTACGCGAACATAATTCCACGTAGCTTTGTTTATGGCGCGGAACTCGCGGACTTTAAGCCCATTTTTTGTAAGCTGAAGATTCGCCGGATGAAAAGTATTATTCTCGTAGGTGCGCGAGGCAGAATACGGCGCAAAAAATTCCGCAAAGATCATCACAAAATACATAAACACAAGCAGGATTACACTTGTAAATGCAAGAGGACGAGTCTTTAAATATCGCAGGAAATTCTTCATCAGGCTTGCTATTTCTAGTTGTTTTTCATCCAGTTTTTAATACCGCGTACAACATCAGAATCAATCACATGCTCAACACGGCAAGCGTTCTGCTCAGCCTGATCTTCTTCAAGCCCAGTGATTTTCATCAGGAATTTTGTAAGAAGCTGATGCCTGTCATAAACATCCTGAGCCTTCGCCAGACCTTTTTCGGTAAAATTGATATGCTGGTTTTCATCAACAAAAATATAGCCGTCTTCCTTTAAAATTCCCATTGCGCGGCTTACGCTAGGTTTTGAAACATTCAGTTTGTGGGCAACATCAACAGAATGGCATTCATTTTTTTCCTGCCAAATCATCAAAATCGCTTCAAGATAATCTTCACCAGACTCGTACATCACTATTGCTCCTATCAGTTTCCTTCATAAAACAGTATAACACAAAATCATGATGTACGGTAGTTTTAATCGTTAGCCATGACTTCCTTTGAAAGTTCAAGAATCATATTGTAGATTGGCTTTCCACCTGGAACCATAGGCAAAACCATTTCATCCTTGTCAACTCTTGCATCAATAACAGCAGCCTTGCCGGATTTAAAGGCTTCATCAAAGACTTTTGCAAATTCCTTTGCATTCGTTGCCTTGTAACCCTTGATTCCATAAGCATCAGCAAGTTTTATCCAATCAGGACCAAAATCCAACGTTGTCTGGCTGAACCGTTTTCCATAAAACAGACGCTGCCACATTCGGACATTTCCAAGCGCATTGTTATTTTCAACAACAATTACAATAGGAAGATTATAATGCGCGATTGTCGCAAGTTCATTACAGTTCATGCGGAACGAACCATCTCCGGCAATATGGACAACTCTACTTCCTGTCTTAGAAAGAGAAATTCCGATTGCCGCGCCAGTTCCGTAGCCCATAGTTCCAAGCCCGCCAGATGTAACAAAACGTCGCTTTTTTCCAAAAGGATAGAACTGAGCCGTCCACATCTGATGCTGTCCGACTTCCGTGGTAATAAAACAGTCATCGCCCACAACCTCATGGATATGCTCACAGATAAATTTAGGATTTATCGAATCCTTCGGATTTTTATCATAGCAGGAAGGATAAGTTTTCTTCCATTCGTTAATCTGTTCGAGCCATTTCTTGTGTTCATTTTTGTTCACAAGCGGAATAAGTTTTGAAAGAACATCTTTTACATCACCAACAACGCTTGCGTCTGTATCGATATTCTTGTTGATTTCTGCCGGGTCAATATCAATGTGGAGAATCTTTGCGCGCTCAGCAAACTTTGAAGGGTCGCCATAAACGCGGTCGGAAAAACGCGCGCCAATCGCAATGACCAGATCAGCCTCGGTGATTCCCATGTTGCTTGCATAAGTTCCATGCATTCCGACCATCCATGTGCAAAGCGGATGCTTTGAAGGAAAAACATCGCGCCCCATCAATGACTCACTTACAGGAATAGATGCCTTTTCAGCAAACTGAAGAAGTTCCTCTTCCGCACCAGAGATTTTCACACCGCCACCGGCATAAATTATAGGGCGTTCAGAAGCATTGATTATCTCCGCAGCCTTTTTAATATCATCTTCAGAAGGAGTCGGAACAGTAACCGCACGCTTAAAGCTAGAAGCATTCAGTGCAGCCCTAGCAAGAGAATCAGGATCTTTTGAAGGTTCAAATTCATACTGGACGTTCAAGGCTGTAACATCCTTTAAAATATCAATAAGAACCGGTCCCGGACGACCAGATTTTGCAATAAGGAATGCTTCCCGGATTGTCTGAGCCAAATCCTTTATATCTTTAACAAGATAATTATGCTTTGTGATAGGCAGAGTTACGCCGGTAATGTCAATTTCCTGAAAAGAATCACGGCCAAGCAAAGCCTTTCCAACATTGCAGGTAATCGCAACAAGCGGAACAGAATCCATGTAGGCTGTCGCGATTCCTGTTACAAGATTCGTCGCTCCAGGGCCAGAAGTCGCCATACAGACACCGACTTTCCCCGTGGCACGCGCATATCCATCAGCAGCGTGGCAAGCACCCTGCTCGTGTGCAGTAAGAATATGTTTAATACGGTCCGAATTCTTATAAAGCTCATCATAAATATTAAGAATACAGCCTCCAGGATAACCGAAAACTGTATCCACGCCCTGCTCAATAAGACATTCAATAACAATCTGAGAACCGTTGATCAACATAACATTTCCTTATTCTATTTTTAAAATATACTATAGGATAACGTTTTTTTATGTTGATTTCAATGTGTGGACAAAAATTGAATTTTATCTTATATCGTCGGCAACAATATTCAGTCTCGCCAAAATTTCTTTTAGCTGGACTTCTGTAATTCCTGCAACTTTTACCGTAAGACGACGTTTTCCAGCTTCTTTCAGCTCGCGAGTAACAAGGGAAACAAGATTTCCGTTTTCCTTTGCGATTTCATCCACAAGTTTAGCAAGCTGACCAGGAGTATCGTCCAAAGTAAGGATAAAGCGGACACCGGCTTCGCGAGAACCAAACATATCAGTGAACAGCTGGAACAAGTCGCTTTCCGTGATGATTCCAACAAGGCATTCGCCGGACATTACGGGAACACAACCAATTCCATTGTCAACCATAAGTTTTGCGGCGTTTTCCACAACCTCAGACTCAGGAACTGTAACAACTTTTTTGGTCATAATCTTTTCAACAGTGATTTTTGAAAGAAGATAACCAATCTCAAACATATCAAGAGTTGTGGCCTCAGAAGGAGCGGCCTTCGCCAAATCTTTTTTTGTAAGAATTCCTACAAGATTATTGTTTTTATCAACTACAGGAAGTTTCCCGATATTTTTTTTGGTCATCAAAGCCTTGGCTTCTGTGATTGAACTTTCAGGCGCAATTGTGACAGGATTTTTTGTCATTACATTTTTTACCAACATAAGCAACTCCAATGAAAAAAGTTTTTAATTTTGAGTTTTAGAAATTACAAATCAGCTTAGGCTTTTATCTTTTGTTCCAAAAAACTCAAACATTCAGACTACGTAATTATACCACGAAAATATAAAAGCAAGGAAAAAAATCAACCACCAAGGTATGCTTTTTTCACGGAATCGTCGTTCAACAGTTCAGTGGCGTTGCCGGATTTTATTATTTCCCCTGTTTCAAGTACATAAGCGCGGTCTGCAATGGAAAGAGCCTTGAATGCATTCTGCTCAACAAGAAGAATTGTAGTTCCGTCCGCATTGATTCGTTTTATGATTTCAAAAATCTCGTCAACAAGAATCGGAGCAAGCCCCATGGAAGGTTCGTCCAGCAGCAAAAGTTTCGGCTGGCTCATAAGCGCACGTCCCATGGCAAGCATCTGCTGCTCACCGCCAGACAAAGTTCCTGCCGCCTGCTTTATACGTTCCTCAAGCCGCGGAAAAAGCGTAAAGACATGCTCAATATCTTTTTCAATTCCAGCCTTGTCCTTTCTAAGATATGCGCCAAGCTGAAGATTTTCCAAAACAGAAAGGTTTGCAAATACCCGGCGTCCTTCCGGAACTTGAATAAGATTTTTTGCAACAATTTTATCCGCGCCAAGATTTGTTATATCATCGCCGTTAAAAATAATTGTTCCCTTCTGCTTTTTGATTATATTTGAAATTGAATGGAGCGTCGTTGTCTTTCCAGCTCCGTTTGAGCCAATCAAAGTAATTATTTCGCCCTGATTTACATCAAAACTGATTCCGTGCAAAGCCTTGATCGCACCGTAATTCACACAAAGATTTTTTACCTCAAGCATCATAGTCAGATTCTCCTAAACCGAGCGTTAATTGTTTCCAAGATATGCTTTTACAACTTCCGGATTCGCCTGTATTTCCTCTGGAGTTCCCGCCGCAATGATTCTGCCGTAGTTCAAGACCATGATTCTTTCGCAGATTCCCATAACAAGCTTCATATCATGTTCAATCAAAAGAATTGTAAGCTTAAATTCCTTGCGGATAAACGCAATAAGTTCCATAAGCTCCTTTGTTTCCTGAGGATTCATTCCCGCGGCAGGTTCATCCAGCAAAAGAAGTTTAGGATTTGAAGCAAGCGCACGCACAATTTCAAGCTTTCGCTGCTCGCCATACGGAAGATTTTTAGCCTTCTCATCTGCCTTTCCAGAAATCTTAAAAAGTTCAAGAAGATTCATAGCTTTTTCAGACATAACCTGCTCATCTCTGCGGAATTTCGGGGTTCTAAAAAGAACGTCAAAAACTGATACGCGACGCTGGTTGTGAAGCGCAATAAGAACATTATCCTTTACAGAAAGTTCGCCAAAAAGACGGATATTCTGAAAAGTTCTTGCAACTCCAAGTTTATTCAGCTGCGCAGGCCCAAGTTTATTTATTACATGAACCTTGTCATCCTTGTCCCAAAAACTAATCTGACCGCTTGTAGGCGTGTAAATTCCAGAGACCATATTGAACATCGTTGTTTTTCCGGCGCCATTAGGTCCAATAAGCCCAACAAGCTCGCCCTCATACAAATCAAAAGAGGCATCGCTTACAGCACAAAGACCGCCAAACACAATCTGAACATCAGAACATTGAAGAACCAGTTTTTTTTCAGCCATTATTTCACCTCTTTTTTAGCAAATTTAGCAGGAAGCTCCAAAAAGAATTTCTTTAGTCCGCCTGATTTTATCCAGTCAAATGTGTTCACAAAACTGAATTCTTTTGTTCCAAGAAGTCCCTGAGGTCTGAAAAGCATTACAAAAATAAGAACAACCGGGTAAAAAAGCAGACGGTAATTCTGAAGGAAACGCAAAGCTTCCTGAAGATAAGTCAAGACAAAAGCCGCAAGGACAGAACCAGTCATAGAACCCATTCCGCCAAGAACAACAAAGATAAGATAATCAATTGATTTTGTAAAAGCCGCCTGTTCAGGTTTTATAAAACCTACATACATAACGTAAAGCGCGCCGCCGATTCCGGCAACAAAACTTGCAAGGACAAAACCTGCCATCTTATAGTGAAAAACATGGATTCCGCACGAATTTGCGGCAATCTCATCCTCACGCACAGCAAGAATAGCACGCCCGAAAGTTGAACGGACAATATTCTGCACAAGCACAACAACAAGAACCAGAACACTTGCAACAACAAGAACCGCAACAGTCGGATTCAACGTAAGGATTGTAGGAAAAGATTTTCCGTTCGGACCACCAGTCCACTGCTTTAAATTAACAAGGACAACGCGGATAATCTCGCCAAAGGCAAGAGTTACAATCGCAAGATAGTCACCTTCGAGCTTCAATGTTGGAAAACCAATAAGGAAACCAAAAAACGCAGTTATAAGACCAGCACAAATTACAGCCAAAGGAAGCGGAACGTGTGCATTTGTGTTCAATAAAATTGTCGCATAGGCACCCAAAGCCATAAATCCTGCCTGACCAAGACTAAGCTGCCCCGTAATTCCAGAAATAATGTTTACGCTTATAGCCATAATCGCATAAATTCCGGCAAGCGCAAAAACTCCGGAAGAATAAGCGTCCATAATGCCAGTTGAAGTAAGAAGTGTCGGTACAGCAACCACAACAAGGCTAACAACTGAAAGAATCAATGTATTTCGTATAAATTTATTTTTCATTTTGACCTCATAAAATCCAAAACACCGGAAAATCAAACCTTAACAGTTGTTTTTTTGCCGAACAAACCAGCCGGTTTTACAAGAAGAATTACAATCAGGATTATGTAAGAAATTGCGTCCGCATACTGGCTGCTCAAATAGCCTTTGGTCAAAGTTTCTGCAATGCCAAGAATTATTCCGCCGGCCATTGCACCAGGAATTGAACCTATTCCACCAAGAACCGCCGCAACAAACGCCTTCAATCCAGGAATATATCCCATAACAGGATCAACCTGCGGATACGCCGTTGCATAAAGAACTCCGCCTGCACCAGCCAGAACAGAACCAACAACAAAAGTAACAGCAATAATCCTGTTCACATTTATTCCCATAAGGGCAGAAGCCTTTAAGTCGTAGGAAACAGCCTGCATGGCCTTTCCTGTTTTTGTCTTATTTACAAGAAAGTTAAGAAGAACCATAAGAACAGCACTAGAAATAATTACAACAAGCTGAAGATTTGAAATAGAAAGAATTCCGAATGTAAAATTTTTTGTCTCCATTGTAGGAAACTGACGCGGATCTGGACCGACAAAAGGAAGAACGCGCATAAGATTCTGCAGAATAAGTTCAACAGCAATCGCGGTTATCAATGAATTAAGACGCGGAGACTCCCGCAAAGGACGATATGCAAAACGTTCAATCAATATTGATAAAAGACCGCAGAGAACCATAGCCGCGATGAATGCGCCAGCCATTCCAAATGCGCTAGCCCCAACTGCCACAAGAACAAAATAGCCAGCATAGGCACCGACCATCATGACATCACCGTGGGCAAAATTTATAAGTTTTACAATACCATAAACCATGGTGTAGCCAAGCGCAATCAAGGCATAAATGCTTCCAAGCGACAAACCGTTTATAAGCTGCTGTACAAAAATAGAACCAGAATTCACGAGTTCACCCCAAATATTTTAGACTTCATATAATTTTAGTTGTAATATCCAAAAATGAAAAGGGGAAAAAATGTCCAATAATAACTTATGTGCAGGTTTTTACAATTTTTTTATTGATTTAGAACGAAACGCTCACAGCAGATTTGCAATTTGCTCCAGACGGTTGTGCTCGCGCTTCGCTTGTATTTATCAAGGTGCTACGCACTTTAATTTGTTTTATCGCACAAAGTCTTCACAAATTACAAATCTGCTTACGCTTTTATTCCTCTTCTTAAGAAAAACTGCCCAAGAAGAGGAGATTTTTTTACATGTGACCGATTCGGGCTTGTGGAGTTGTCATTTTATCGCAGTCCTCTTTTTCTTTTGAAGTATTGTCATCCGCACCTGAATAAAGTTCTCCTGCCACATCAACCATGCAAGGATCCCAAGGAGCACAGTCCATCAGTGAACCGCCGCCAGTTGTAAGTTGACGAATACCAATTCCCCGAGACTCAACATCTGCTTTTGTCATACCCAAAATTTTCAAAGGAATTGTGTACCAATAGCTCATATCAAGGTCATTTGTTTCAACAGCGGTATAATTGTCAGAAGCCATAAGCATTTCTCCAGTCTGTGCAGATGTTTTTCTGTTATCAGTTGGAGTAGATTCATAATAAATCTGTTTGCTTACAACGCATTGTCGTTTATATTTTATGTCAATTCCAGAAGTTCCAGTTGTCGTTCCGCTGTTCAAAGAAAGACAACGACTTGTATCAGTTGTTGTATTATAAGAAAAATAACCATCACTTTGAACATGGAAGAATCCCGGAGTTCCGACACCAATAAATGTTCCATCAAAAGTTCCGTATTTTGAAGAATGATACAACAGCCAGTCAAAGCCATTCGCATCTTCAAAGGCTATGCCATCATTTGCTGTTCCCCAAACACGTGTTCCTGCAGCATCCAAATAAGAACCTTTTGCAAGAACAGATGCTCCTGTATTAATTGCAAGTCCTAAAGGAATATCACGGTTATTCCACCACGCATTGTCGCTAGAGGCAAAATTATGGAACATAAATTTTGCACGGTCTACCATATTTGTAAGTTCAACCATTACATAAAGATTCGTGTCATCATAAGCCGCGTAAAGAGCATAAACATCGTAAGGAACTTCCTGCAAACCAGTCCAAGTTCTAGGGTCGTCATAAGCCGCACACTGTGCAATTCGTTCTGCTTCCGTCCAGTCTGACCAGCTGGAAATTGTTTTGTTTGTGCCATAGCCGTTTTTGTTCGTCCAATAATACTCTGAACCTTCGGCTTTTGTGTAGTCCACAGTCAATGTGTAGGTTGCGCTTGCTGAGCCGTTTTTTACTGTGATTATGAATTCCGTTGACTTTCCGTCTGCGATTGTTGCGCTTTCCGGACTTACTGACACTTTTGCAGAACTTGCATTTGCCACTGCTGTTACAGTTACAGAGCAGGAATCGTCCGAGCCGCTTAGAGACTTTTTAAATGATGTTCCAGAAAGAGAGCCAATTGAAGAACCGTTTACTCTAATAGAAGAAAGTGTTACATCGTTTGGAGATTCGGCTTTTCTTGTTACAGAAAGTGAATATGATTTTACAGTTCCGTCCTCGGCTGTTACAGTAATTGAGAACGATTTTGGTTCGCCCGCAACAAGGGAAGTTTCGCCGCTCGGACTTACAGAAACCGTTGCCTTTGAAGAATTTGCAACCGCTGTAACTGTAACTTTTTCTGTTTCTGCAGGAACTTCATATTCTTCCTCCAAACCGATAGAAACTCCATTCACCTTGATTTCTTTTAAAGTTGCGTCGCTGTCTAAAGTTGGTGCGGTTGTAGGGTCGGAATCGTAGAATTTTGAACCGTCGTACCAGAAAGTTCCTGCAATTTTAGAATCTAAATCAGAACTTTGACTTCCACCAGCAGGAATAAGAATTATATTTATTGCCTCTTTTGAACTTCCGTATTTTTCAGTTACATCAATCATATACCAACCGCTAGGGTCATTCATATAATCAGAAGTTGCATTTGTTGTTAAAGTTGTTCCTGACCATGCACCGCACAATTCAATTTTTGAAGGAGTTGTCCAAGCATAAAGATTTGTATTTGCCGCACATTTCACAAAAATAACAGTTTTTCCAGCCAGAGCATTACCAATCAAAGTGTCAAAATCCGCAGAACCAACGCTAGGAACAGTTACAGTTCCCACAGTTTTTGTTGCATTGCCGTCATTTACGTACACTTTCCACGAGCCAGGAGCAACGCCGGTCAATGAAGCGGTTGTTGTTGAATCAGAATCGATTGAAAGTTTTTCAGAAAGCGGATCGTCAATCCAGACTGAATAGCCGGAAGCTGATTTTATGTTGGTAAACTTTACAGTTCCTGTCTTTTGAATAAAATCAGAAGTCAAAACAGAAGAATCATTTTTGTAAGCCTTAGCAAATCCGTCCGCATCAAAAAGATACGCGCTGGAAACGCCGTCAAATCCACCGAGCGAAACAGAAGAAATATCAACACCGGCATTTAGCAATGCAAGATACGCTTTTCCTTTTGCAGAATCCGAGCCGTCTTTTATTGTGCCGACTGAGTTTGCACCAGAATTTATGTCTGTGACTGCGTACAGAATTTTTACAGGAACGCCAGCAATCTTATATCCACAGACTTCGATTACGCGGTTTTTGCCGACCGGAATATTTTCAACAGACAGAGTTCCCTTTCCGCCAGTGATTGAAACACCGCTTTTTGAAATCGTGCTCATTCCGTAGCCGTAAACATTTACAGTTGCATTTGAAATTTCATAAACATCGACAAAGCGCGATTTTGAATCAAAATAAAGAGTTCCAAAATTCTCATCGTCCGAGCCAGAATTCAGCTCCACCAAATCGGAACATCCAAACATCATCAGAGCGCAAAAAATGCCTCCAACAACCTTCAAAAACTTTTTCATTTTTCCTTCCTTAAATACATACTTTTCTATATACAACCACCACGCTCCGCTTTTCCCGCACGGAATGTGATGGATTTTAAATTATTGTGCAAAAATTGTAACTCCAGTACCTTCGCAGGTTGTATCATTTGAACTTACAACACCAGTCTTATTCATAACCATTGTACCTTTTCCACTTACAGTAAGATTACTTCCTGGATTTATCACAATTGTTAGAGTTTTATTTGCATTCTCTGGAGAAGAAGAAGAATTTTTTATCGTATAATAAATCACATTTCCATTTATTGCTGTTGAACCTACTCCATTCCTGTTTCTTAATGCGTCATTATCTTTACGAAACTGAATCATGTCTTTGTGATAATTAAAACAATCTATATATTTTGCCTTATAACTCCAGTCTATCTGATTCATTTCTTGTCCCCACATATAAGAATTATGGGCTTCGCTCGCAAAAGTTCCAACCTTCTTTGTCCGAAGGAATTCATCTCCTGCATGAATAAATGGAATTCCCTGTGCAGAAAGTAAAATTCCATGACCAAATTTTATAATTGCATCTGCATAGCTTGTATATGAAGTTCCAGCAGCAGCTATTTTGTCATAGAAACAAAGATTATCATGTGCCATAAGATAATTCACAGCTTGTTCTGGATTTGCAGTAAAATATCTAGTCCAAACACCTTCTGAATCGCTTCCTAGTCCAGTGCCAGAACCACGCAATCCAACCGTTGTATTCCAATAAGTTGAATCACCATCTTTATCTGTTTTTCCGCTGAAAATATAACCTAAAGTATTTCCATCATCACTTGAACCTTTTAATGTTTCACGCCATTTTCCAGCAAAACAACCAATATGAGCATTAGAAAGCTCCGAAATTGAAGAAGCATAACCATACTCTGAAGAAGAATTATTATTACATTGCCAAGGTTCACCTTGCATTAAAAGATTTCTATCTTTTGTTTCTGCATTTGTGTTATTTAAATATTCACCCCAGTCTTTCAAAGCTGCTTTCGTAAAAATTGCCATAAGGTCAAATCTAAAACCGTCAATATTGTATTCTTCTGCCCAATATTCAAGAGAATCTCGAACCATTCGGCTTACCATGCCGTTGCTTACGTCAACTGAATTTCCACAACCAGACAAATCTGTTGATGTATAATATTTTGAAGAAATTGAGTCGAACATTTCCGTTGCAAACGTATGATTGTAAACAACATCCATAATTACGCGGATTCCGTTCTTGTGAAACTCGTTAACCATTTCCTTTACTTCGCGGATGCGCTCAACATAATCACCCGGGCAAGTTGAATATCTGTCTTCCGGAACGTTGTAATTTACCGGGTCATAGCCCCAATTATATATTTCTCCAGTTTTATTTACATATTTTGTTGCAAAATCATACATCGGCATAATCTGAACATGAGTAACTCCGAGTTCCTTTAAATGGTCAAGACCTGTTTTTACAGTTCTTGCACCATTTGTATATGTTGTTCCAGTTTCTGTCATTCCTGGAAATTTTCCACGATAAGATTCTTTTCCGTTCCATGTGCCAGAGGAAGTAAAATCTCCAACATGAACTTCATATACAATTGAGTCTGTTCGTTTTTCTAACGTTGGTCGCTCAGCCCAACCACCGGTCGGTTCAGTCCGAGACATATCCATTACAATGTTTACACTAGGACCTGCCCAAGAAGAACCAATTGGTCCGCCAGAATAAAATGCCTTATTATCACAAAGCACGTTCGTTTTCTGCTGGTTTCCGTCATACTTAATCATCTTGCCGTAAGGGTCGCGCACTGCCACTCCGCCGATCTTGAACTGGTATTCCGCAAGATGCAAGTCGCCCTGAACTGTTACACCGTAAATATTTGCAGAGTCCGGGTAATCGCCATCGACTTGGAACCCTTTTGTACAAGTATAAGTTTGTTCTGTTCCGCCGACTGGTTTTACAGTAACCGTTACATTGCTTGAATCCGGCGACCAAATACTGAAAGAAGTTGCGCTGCTTGTGTAATATGCGCCAAGCCGTGTTGGAGTTGAAGGTTTTTCAATCTTTGTGAAAACAGAGCTTGCAGAAACTTCTGTTGCACCGTCCGTTCCCCAGACTTTTACGGTTACACTTGAACCTACAGAGATTCCTTCGCCTACTGCAAAGGTTTTGCTTGAATCAAAAGAAACTGCCGTTGCTGAAGTTTTTGGGTCGCTTCCGTCTGTTGTGTATTTTGCGGAAGCGCAGTTTTTTGCAGCAACTGTTACAGACTGGCTCGCTCCGCTGAACGAAGCGTTTCCGCTAGGAGTTATTGAAACGACCGGTTCTGTGCTGAACGGATTTGAAGTTTCAAAAGTTTTTGTTGTAAAGTTGAACCAAGCCTCCTTCACGCCGGCAGGAATTACAACGCCATCCTGCTGGTCTGCCGGATAACGGTTATCGTCGCTTCCGCCGTAGAAAATCACCATTGTTGTTCCGGCAGCAACCCAAGATTCAGTCAAATCGTAGTAATAGCCATCAGATTCCGCACTCATTGACGGCATAGAATCCCATGCGGAAACACGCTGAGTTTCAGTATTATAATAGTAGATTTTGTAAGTGCTCCAGTTTGCGCCGTAAAAATGCACGCGGTAGCCTTCAAAAGAAACTTCTTCAAAGATTTTTCCCGCATTGCAAGTTTTGCCAGATTCAACAGAAACTGCTCTTTTTGAAACACTTCCGTTTTTGTCTTTTATGTATAAATACCATGAGCCGGGAGCAACATTTTTAACCGTGTAAGTGCCGTCAGAAGAAATTTCAACAGGTTCTGCTGCAGAAAGCGGATCATTCAGCCAGATTGAATAACCGGAAACGTTGCTTGCAGAAACAGAAACTTCACCGGCCTTTAAAATATAACTTGAAGAATCAAAAGTTCCATTTGGATTTGACTTGTAATCCGACGCAAGCTTTGCAGCATCAACTAAAGTCGCATGAACTCCAGAAGGAATCACATTTTCTATGATTTTTTCCTGCTCTTCTGTAAAATCAGAAGTCGGAACGCCTTCTTCTATCAACGCCTTGTAAACATTGCCTTTTACAGAAGAAGCATAGTTTATTGTGCCAAGATTATTTTCACCGGAAGAAATATCAACAACCGCAGTAAGAAAAATTCCGTCCAGCTTTGAGTCGCCGCTTTTAGCCTGAACCACAACAACACGATTTTTTCCAACCGGAATATTTTCTATTTTTACAGTGCCTTTTCCGTTCAGAATTGCAGTATTTTCGGCAACTACGGTTTCCATTCCAGAGCCAACAACACAAACATCCGCATAACTGATTTCATTTACTTGAACTGCACGGTCATTTTCGCCAAGAACCAAAGTTCCATAACGTCCATCATATTCAGATTTTTGTTCAAGACTATTTGCACACGAACAAAGAAACAGGACAGACAAAATCCCTGCCAGAGCCATAGCCCTGCACAAAACATTTTTCATTTTTCCTCCATAAACCTCTCACCAAAAAACAGAGCCTTGCCCTTGCTTTTCCCACACAAGAGCAAAACCACTAGAACTATTTTACTTTACAAGAATGAATCTTGCAGAAAGAGCTGGTACGGTGACTGTGCCACTGAATGATTCGCCAGAAAGCAAGTCTGTTCCACTTCCAGAGATGCTAAAACTTTTTGATGATGAAGAATTGTAATTAAATGCAATGTAAATTGTTTCTCCACCACCAATTTTTTTGGCAACGTAAAAATCCTCTTCACCAGCTATCTGTTCATTTGAACCATTCCACAAAGCCTCATGTTCAGCACGTGCTTCAAGACATTTTTGTGTCCAGTCATGAATTTTTTGTTCTCTTTCATTAAAGCCTGAAATTTTTCCAGAAGAGCGGGCAACATTGTCATTGCCCCAGCCACTAGTTGTTGTTGCATTATGGTCACCAATTTCATCACCATAATAAATAGTTATTGGACCAGTATATGCCGCTTGTGCCGCCAAGAGAACCATATTTCGTTTTGCATAATTATCGCTTTCAAAGCCTTCGCTATATTTTTTATTGATTAAGTCTCCAACCCTGAACAAGTCATGGTTCGAAAGCATAAAGTTCGGGTAATATATTTCGTAAGAACCATCATCTTCTTTGCACGAATAACCTTTTTCTGAATAAGTTTTGTACAAATAGCTTAAACCAGTCGTAATATTTCCTGTTGTAGTTCCGCCCCATTCCTGTGCGAAACCTTGAACAACCTGATAATACGCTGGAAAATCAAAACATGAATTTAATCCATAGCCTTTAGCAGCATTTGAAATATTTCCATAAGAATTAGAAGTATAGCCTGCATTTACGGAACCCATTTGAATAACTGTAGAATCTCCATGCCAATGCTCTCCAACCATATAACCTAAAGTTCCCCAATCTGTACCCAAAGTTCCATTTGAAGAAGCAGCCTCTTCCACAACTTTACGAATATCATACCAATAATTATGACCATTTGTACCTGTATTCTTAGGAAAGACACCTGTATCATTATCTTTGTCACCCAAACCAACTTGATAGCATTGGTCAAAACGCCAACCGTCAATTTTATGTTCCGTAATCCAGTAGCGGGCAACATCAGAATAATATTTCAAAGAATTTGAATTATTTGCATAATCAACAGGATTTGAAGTTGAAGGTATAATCCCTGGATTTTTAATTCCATTTCTACCCGGAGAAGAAGCTACAATTCCCTTATTATGACCGAATACACCATCAAGAATAACATTTATTCCATTTTCATGACAAAGGGCAACGAGTTCATCAAATTTTTCCATTGTTCCAAAATGAGGATCAATATTGAAATAGTCATAGGCAAAATAGCCTGTAGCATCTAATTTATCACTTCCATTTGAATTAAAAATCGGAGTCATCCAAAGAGCATTACATCCAAGTTCTTTTATATAAGGAATAGCCTTGATAATTCCTTGCAAATCACCGCCTTTAGTTTGATTATCTGGTCCCCACATCTGTGTAAAGCCAATAGAAGAGTCACCATCTTGGAAACTCGCAACCATAACCTGATAGATTCTTAGCTCATTAAAATTAGTAACCAGCGTATTCACCGGTTTTTCAGCAATAGAAATCGTGCAAGAAACAGTTTTGCTTCCGGCTGAATTTGAAACTGTTCCTGAAACTGATATTGTTCCAACAGATTTTGTAAACTCTGAAACATTAAATGTGTTCGAGCCAATAACAAGCGTTTTTGAGACGCCATTGATTGAAACTGTATTTTGAGTCAGAGCAGATTCGCTTGAAACTGTAATTGTAAATGAACCGCCCAAGTATGCTTTTGAAGGAACTGTTACGGTTGGTGGAACTGGCTGATTTGGATTTTTTGTTGAAAAATTAGAAGAAACTTTGCTTCCATCTTTATCCTCTGTTCCAGAAGCGCCACCAATATACCAATATTCACCAGCAGAAGGAATATAAAGGTCAGAAGTCTGATTTGTTCCGACAACTGAACCACCATTATTATTAAAGATAACCTTAGACGTTGTTTGTTCTATTGTGTAATTATACCAATCACCATTTAAAGTCATTGATTTTCCAGGCCAAGTTCCGCCTGTATAATTTACAGAACCAGAAGTTGCCCATGCCCAAATATAACTATAACCAAGAGATTTTGGCACATGAACTATTATTTTATCTGTAACAACAACATTTCCCAGCACAACTTCCGCCGCTGCACTAGATTCAACAGTCACCGTTCCGCTTTTTACAACCGCGCCGTCTTTTACAGCGTAAACATTCCAAGTTCCCGGGGCAACATTTTCAACCGTTACCTCTGCAGAATCACCAGAAACCGCAGAAGAGATTTTTGAGTTCGGGTCGGAAACCTGAATTGTACAGCCCGAACAGCCGTTTGCGGTAATTTTTACGCTACCAGCTGTCAATGCATAAGAAGAGCTTTCTTTCAAGCTGCCATCCTTAAAGTCCGAAGCAATTGCGCCAGCATCAATCAGGCTTGCATGCGTGCTAGAAGGAATTGCATTATATATAGAAGAAAATTGCTCATCTGTAAGTTTTGAAAGGTTCTCACCTTTTTCAAGCAATGCCGCAAAAACCTTGCCTTTTTTAGAAGACTCCCAGTTTACAGCAACGGAAGTATTTGCTCCGCCCTTAATGTCGCAGACTGCATACATCGTGATTCCGTCAATTTTAGAGTCAGCAGAAGAATCACCGAAAGCCTGTACTTGAACAACCGCATTTTTTGTAACAGGAATCTGTTCAATTGTTGAAAAAGTTCCCTTTCCTTTTTCAACAGGAGTTACAGGGGCAGATTTTTCAAATTTTTTACCATTTGAATCAAAACCGGAAATCTTTACCGTTGCCGACTTTATATCGTCAACAAAAACAGCCCTTGTTTCAGAATTAATCGAAATCGAACCGTACTCCAAATCATTCTTTTCAGAAACAAAATCAGAGCAAGACGAAAACAGAACAACGCCAAAAATCAGCGCGACAGCCGAAAACATCTTTAGATTTTTCATGTTTTTTCCTTATTTTTGTAGGCAAGAACCACACTTTTTTAATTAACTTTCCCTAAAAAAATTGTAAGTCCACAATATTGATCTGTCAAATTAATGTTTTGTTATAAAAGAAAATAGGTTATAATTCATACTAGTATTAGCATGCTTTGCACACTAGTATTAGTATGCAAAACATACTAATACTAGATTATTTAAAAACTAATGTTATCCTGCAGGCAAATCTAATATTAGAGCGCAAGTTTAAATATGCAAAGAATTCAGGCAAAGCACATACTATCCAGCTCAACAAACATATCAATTTTTTTAATGTTTATGATATTTATCAATTGTCTGCAACTTGCTTAAGGATTACCACTGACCAAGGGTTTACACCGTACGAGTCCGCAGCCGTGTAAACGCAAGAAGTATCTGTTTCATCCCAGCAGTTAAAACTTGTTTCTGCCCAAGAAGAAGTATCCGCAACACGAGTCCATTTGCTGCCAGCAGCAGGAGCTGGAATCGTGTAAGAAACTTTATCTGTATACATATTCATGAACACAAGGTAGTCGCTTCCGCCGGAAACTGTGCTTCCGTTTACGCGAATCCATACGCAGCGGTCACCGTCCGACAATGTATTAACGCCGTCCTCTTTCTTAAAGTCATACAGAACGTTGTAATTTGCCTGCTGGAATGCCGGCTCGTTTGCACGCAGCTTTAGCATATAGTTCATGAACTTAAAGTTGCCGTTTACGTTTGCTTTGTTTCCAAATTCTCCAAAATTATTGTGGTAAGCGCCGCTTCCACCGGTTGCAACAAGATGAGGCGAAGAAGTGTTTATCATGTTGTAGTTGTTCCAGGTTGCAACGCTATCGATATTGTAAGGATTGTTGTTTCCGTTCTGCGTTCTGCCGAACTCATCGCCCCATACAATCATTGGAACTCCGCGGCTTATCATCTGGATTGCAATGTAGTTTCGGGCTGCCTGGCGTTTATCTTTTGCTTCTGTTCCAAAACCCAGCGTGTTGTTGTCGCTGTTACCGCCGTCGCTTGGTCCAAACGGCCAAGTCAAAGTGCTATTCATCGCATTTCCCGCACCTTGATAGCTGCACAAATCGGCAAGAGTAAATCCATCGTGAGCAACTACAAAGTTCACAGATTTATGCGGACCGCCCTCTTTGTTGAAATTGTCGTAATCTCCGTTGATATAATTGTTCAACAACCCTCTTTCACCTTTTCCAACATACGAACGGATTGAATCGCGGAAACGTCCGTTCCAGCCACCCCAACCTTCAGGAAAGTTTCCAACCTGATAGCTGTTGCTTCCACAATCCCAGCTTTCCGCAATCATTTCAACATCATTTTCAACACCAAGAGCAACAATATCTTTTAAAGTCTGGGATTCAACATTGTAATCCCAGTTGCCAGACGAATTCTTTTCTCTTCCCAAAACTGTTGCCAAGTCGAAGCGGTAGCCATCAACGCCCATTTCGTCAATCCAGTAAGCAAGGGAATCCAGAATGAACTTGCGGACTACAGGATTATCGCACTGCAAGTTGTTTCCGCAACCAGTAGTTTCCCAGTAACCGCCAACGTTGTCCTGAACAAGCGAATAATATGTGCTGTTGTCAAAGCCGCGCATAAATGTAAGCTCGGCAGTCTGATAACTGTCTTTTTCGCCGTACCAAGTTCCGCCTTCGCCAGAATGGTTGAATACAACATCAAGGTAAACTTCCATTCCTACATCGTGGAACGCTTTTACCATTTCCTTGAATTCGCGCGTTGGTCCGCCGTAAGATTTGTCGCTTGAATAACGTCTGTCCGGCGCAAAGTAGCCGTAAGTCATGTACGCCCAGTAGTTTCCGCCCGGCGCGTCATCTGGATTTGCGTCGTTGTCGCTTTCGTGAACCGGCAAAAGTTCGATTGTGTTCACACCCAACGCTTTAAGGTAAGGCGCCAACATTCCGGCACCTTTGTACGTTCCCTGATATTCAGCTGGAATATTTACAACGCCGTCAAAGCCGTCAAAACCATTTAATATAGAAGAAAGTTGCGCAGAAGAAGAATGTTTTGTAATTCCGCGTGCGTGTGCCTCGTAAATGATTGCCTTTTCCTGCGGAATTTTTGGTCTTGTGCCAAAACTTGTGCTGTCTTTTACAACAACTGATTTTGAGGCATAAATACCAGTGTCAAAGTTTCTACGTGCCGCACCTTCAAAAACTTCCTCGCCAGTTCCGTACATTCCGCCATTCAAGCTGCCAAGCGCAGTAGGATTTGACTTGTCGTGGCTGATTTCCTTTGAATATGGATCGAACAGAAGTTTGTTCGGATTAAAGCGGTTTCCTGCGGCGTCAAAATCTGCCACAAAGCCGGCAGAGCTTCCGCCGCGCTCCCAGTTTTCGTCAAAAGTCCAGTTTGGACCCCAGGCGCGGAACGCATACAAAGTGCCGCTTTCAATTCCTTTGATTTTTGCGCGCCAAATGTCGTCGCTGCCTTTTTCCATCCAGTAGTCGTAGGCGGCTTCCTCACCGTAGGCCGCATTATAAATTTCCAGAAGAATCTTTGTGGCATTCTTTGAATAAACCGCAAATATTCCGTTTCCATCCGCGTCAATTTCAGAGCCCAAAGAGAAAGTTTCACTTGCCCAAGTAGTCTGTGCAACTGGAGAATATTTTCCCTCATCCGGATGGTTCTGTCCAAGAGATTTTTCAAAACTTATAATGCCCAAATCCAACGTTTCGCCGCTTTTTAGCGTAACAGATTTTTTATATTTTATAGATTCATTTTTGATTACATAGAAATTCCAGGTTCCAGGCGCAACGTTTTCTATAGTCTGAGTTTCGCCTGTTGACTGTGCAACAGACTTTGACACAGGATCGCAGACCTGAATCACCACATCTGAATAAGCCTTGCTTGTTTTAAATTGAACTTTTCCGCTTTTCAGCTGATATTTTTCGGAAGATTCAGTTCTTTCATTTTTTATGTCTTCCGCAATTTTCTTTGTGTCAACAAGAGCTGCATGAGTTTCAGATGGAACAAGTGCCTCAACAGAAGATTTTTCAAGGTTTGAGACATCATAATTTTCTTTTATAAGATTAAAATAAACCGAGCCGACCGCAGAAGAAGCCCAATTCACATTTACAGAATTTTCGCCGCTGGAAATATCAGTCACGGCATACATAACAACGCCATCAATCTTGGCGGTATCATCAGAATCAATGCAAGATTCCGCCTGAACACTTACAACACGGTTCTTACCGAGCGGGATTTTATCAATAGAAACAAGCCCTTTTCCAGAAACAATGCTTACACGCTCTGAAATATCCAACATTCCATAGCCGCTTACAGTTACCGTAGCATTTTTGATTTCAGGAATATACAGCGCACGCGAAGATTTATTTTCAACAGATTCAACAGTAGAATCTTTTAACCCAACAGAAATTGAACCATATTTTGAATCAGAATAGTTCTCTTCAAGATTACAAGAAAATGCAATAAGACACAAAAAAGCCAGGCAGCCACCAAGAAACCGTTTCATTTTAGCCTCCAAAAAGAGTCGCAAATTTTTCAAAACATCTCTAGGAAAGGCAAGAAGCATTCAAATTCCACAAAAAATTATAAATCCACAATATCCATTTGTAAAACAAAAACTAAAAAAGCCCCTGGAATTTTTAGTAGATCAGATGCCGAGTTTTATAAATTCAACATAAAAATTGGATAAGCTATCTTTTAAATAACTCAAGCATAAACATAAGTTTTTATCTGTTCCAGTTGAGGTTTTAACTTTAAGCGGGCGTTTCTTAAATCAATATCATTTTGCAAGGACATAAAGTAACCATCAGAAAGACCAAAAAACTTTGCAAGCCTTAAAGACGTATCTACCGTAATTTTTCTGCGGTTATGAATAATATCTTGAATCCTTGAAGTTGGAACATTTATTTCCTGTGCCAGCTTATATGCAGAAATTCCCAGCGGAATCAGAAACTCTTCGTTCAAAATCTCACCAATTGTAGGAGTTTCAATATAATCAGACATGATTTCCTCCATAAATGCTAAATTTTAGTGATAATCCACTATTGTAACATCATAAAAATGTCCGTTTTTTTCTTTAAAACAAACACGCCATTGGTCATTTATGCGAATTGAATATTGTCCTTTCCTGTCTCCAGATAGCAACTCTAAACGATTATTTGGAGGAACTCTTAAATCTTGGAGACTTTTTGCATTATCAATCATCATTAATTTTCTTAACGCAACTTTTTGAATTGAATTAGGAAGACGTCTTGAAAATTGCTGGTGATAAATAACCTCTGTTTCTTTATCCGCAAAACTGTCTATCATAATCTGATTATATCTACGCAACATGTATATGTCAAACAGTTTTATTTTTACAAATATAGTTATTGAGTAAAAATAAACTGGACAAATTCACTTTTCAAAAGAGGATTTGTCCAATAAAATAGAAACATGATAAATAGAGAAATAGAATCTGTTTTTTTGAAGTTCTTAATTATTACCCAATTGTAACTCTTACAGGTCCCAGACAAGCCGGCAAATCGACTTTTCTAAAAAACAGACTCTCAAACTGGAAATACATTTCACTAGAAGAACCTGACATCAGAGAATTCTGCAGAATCGATCCAAAAGGATTCTTTTCAACTTACACGAAACATACAATTATAGACGAAGCACAGCGAGTTCCTGAAATTTTTTCCTATCTACAAACACAAGTTGATAAAACTGGTGATTCAGGTCAATATGTTTTATCTGGCTCACAAAACTTTCATTTGATGAAATCCATAACACAATCTCTTGCCGGAAGATGTGGTATTTTAAAATTAATGCCATTTTCCATTGTGGAATTAAAAAAAAGTTCTCTTTTAAATAAAAATATCGATGAACAGATTTTTACAGGTGGTTACCCAAGAATTTATGACAAAAAAATTCCTGCAGAAAGGTATTTTTCGGACTATTTTGAAACTTATGTTCAAAAAGATATTCAAAACCTTGAAAATATTGTAGATTTGTCACTTTTCACAAAGTTTATAAAATTATGTGCAGGAAGAATTGGGCAACTTGTAAATATAACCTCATTGGCAAATGACTGTGAAATATCCGCAACAACAGCAAACCGATGGCTTAGCTTACTAGAAGCAAGTTTTATCATCTATAAATTAAAGCCTGATTTTAGAAATTTTTCAAAACGACTTACAAAAGCTCCAAAAATCTATTTTACAGATACAGGTTTCGCTTGCTATTTATTAGGAATAAAAAATCACAAACAAATCTTCAATCATTATTTACGCGGAAACCTTTTTGAAAACATGATAATAAATCAATTCATCTATAATGAATACAATAAAGGAAATGAACCAGACTTTTCTTACTGGCGAGATAAAACAGGATTAGAAATTGATTTATTAAAAACTTCATTCTCGGAAAATGGAAAAGAAACTATTAATGCGTACGAAATAAAATCTGGGCAAACCACAAATCTTGATTATTTTTCTAATATGGAAAAATGATCCACCCTCCCTGGAAATACAAACAATACAAAAACTGTTATATATGCCGGAGATCAAAATTTCAACACAAAATATGGAAATATAATTTCATGGAATAATGCATTCTAAACAAAAACGGCACAGAACAGAACTTTTGTCCTATTCCATGCCGTTTATTTTAGCATTACCGAAAATGCGACTTTAGAACGTTACACCGTAGTCAGCCGGATTCTTGTCACTTACAAGAATTGGCTGGCTTGTAGTTCCACCAGCAAATGAAGTAACTTTTCCGCCGCTTACAGTTGCAGATTTTCCGTCGTACCAGTTGTAAACAGTTGTTCCATCGCTGAACAAACCGCTTACATCAACGCTTGTTCCGCCGATTCCGATTGCAACCTTGCTTTCGCCAGCTGAACCGCTGTAACTACGTTTTGTAGCCGAACCAGTTCCAGCACCAACAGCAGGATTGAACTTGCGGAATGTTCCGACCTTGCCCCAGTGTTTTGCAGTTGTGCCAGTAGCTGCATCCCAGTTGAAGTCGCCACGTGTTGCCATATCAGTGTCTCCACAACCTGTATATGCCAAAGGTCTGCTAGTTTCATCACCATAATAAATCTGAACTCCACCCGGCAAAAGCGTAAGCATTGTTCCTACTTCAGCCTGATTAGAAACACGGCACAACCTTGTATCATGACTTGAAACATAAGTCAAAACATTGTTGCGGTTTCCGTTACCATCTGAATCACCATTTTTATTGATATTCAGATAACTTTCCCAAGTATTTGAACTTGGATAACTAGAAGAAGTTCCTGCACCAGCCGCAGCATTGAAACTAAAGTTAATCATGCTGTCAAATTTTCCAGTTGTATAATATTCACCTTGACCAGCCGTAGAAGTCCATCCAAAACATTCACCTGTCATCCAGAATGACTCATCCCAGTCGGCAGCACCTGTATCAGTACCATTATAAGTCTTATCTTTAGAAGAATCGTTTCTCCAGGCTTCAAGAGCAGCTTCGCAGGCAACTTTTAACTGCCCCCAACGGAATGGCTCAACATGTTTTGCAGTATCACAACGGAATCCATCGATTCCAAGTTCACGAACCCATGCAGAAAGCCACATAACCTGATAATCAGCAGGGGCAATGTTTTTGTCAGTTCTGTAGTCACCAGAATATCCGTTCCAGTCAGCTTTTGCCACAGATGGATTGTAATATTTTGACTTATAGTCATCTGTATCAACTTTATTCCATTTTGCTTCAAGAACAGGAGCCATTCCCACGCTGCTAGTCAATTCAGTTTTTACATCAGGCAAGCCACCGCAACTTCCGCCATATTCAGAACCAGAGGCATAACCAAAGGAACGAATCCATGGACCAAACCAAGAATTATCCCAATAAGAATTATCCCATTTTACAGTATCGTTTGCATCCCATTTTCCATCAGTTTTTGCAAGCCAGCCGTTTTCTTTATGTTCAGTATAACCATAGCTGAATGTAACCATATCCTGAGTGTTGTTGTAGCCAACATGATTCATAACAACGTCCATGATTACACGGATTCCCTTTGAATGGCACGCATTTACAAAAGTCCTAAGCTCTTCAACTGTACCCATATTCTGATCCATACTAGTCCAATCAAGGGTATAATAACCATGGAACGCATAATGTGGGAACGCGCCATTTTTTCCGCCAACCCATCCATGAGCTTGTTCATAAGGAGCTGTAATCCAGATTGCGTTTACACCAAGCTTGTCAAAATAATCAAGTTTCTGCGTAAGACCTGCAATATCTCCACCGTGGAAAGTAGCAACGTTTTCATCACCGCTCAAACCGTTCTTTCTATAATAAGAATGGTCGTTTGATGTGTCTCCATTATAGAATCGGTCTGTAAGAACAAAATATGCGTTCACATTATCCCAAGTGAATACATCAACTTTTGAAGGGTCAACATATTTAGTTGTATACGAAGCTTTTTCAGTTGTTGTTCCCTGACCATTTGTTACAGAAGCAGAAACTAAAATAGAAACATTACCTTCTGTAATTCCCAAATCTTTCAAAGATTTGGTGAATGTTCCAGCAGAAGTTCCCATATCATAAGTTTTTCCATTAATTTCAACTTTGGCTGATGAAATTGTATCGTTTCCATTGGTAAATGTTACCGAAATAGAATCTGTAGTTCTGATTGTACTTCCGTCAGCAGGTTTCAATGTTACAGTTGGCACAATAGGCTCTGGCTTTGTTGTTGGGTCAGAATCATAGAATGCTTTTTCTGCACCGCACAAGCCTTTTGCATCATACCAGAATGTAGCAGATTTTCCAGAAGAAATATTTCCGCTGTTGCTGTTCAAAATGAAAGTAAAATCTTTTCCAGCTATATAGCAACTAGAATCAAGCTCAAAAACATACCAGCCAGTGTTATCGTTCAAATCAGTTGCAGCTTTCATTGTTGGCTGTTTTTCCCAGCTGTAGCCCATAAGTTTTGTAGTTTCTTTACCGCTTGCCTGCCACAACCAGATAGTTGGAGCTGAGTCAGCAGAAACATAAACTCTTGCACCTGCAACAGGAACATCCGGATTAATTACAGAAACATTAAGAACTGGATCGCCACTTACTGGTGATGGATTTGTTTCTGTAGAAGAAGTTCCGTCATACCAGAAAGTGCCAGCTTTACCTGTTATTTCCGGATCTTTCCAGTTCAATTTGAATTTTATAGTTTTACCAGTTGCATAAGAAGAATAATCTATCATGTACCAGCCACTACCGTCAGACATATACTCTGATGTAACAGCCGTCATTTTTGTAGCCGCAGAAGAAGCTCCCCATACACCACCAGCACTTTTTGATAATTCTACGCCATCAACTTCCCAAGCCCAAATATCAGGGGCAGATGACGCTTTTACAAATATTATTGTCCTGTCAGAAAAATCAGTGCCACCACCAGCAGAATAAGAAAGATTAACTTTTGTTTCTTTACCAGATACAATAACAACATCTTTTGTACTTACTTTATTGTCAGAAGAATCATATACAAAAACTTTCCATTCGCCAGGATATGCCTTTAACTCAAAAGAATCAGAATCGCCAGAAACAGTCTTTTTTTCAGAAGCGACATCTGTAACTTGAACTTTGTAGCCACTAACATTTGTCGCAGTAACTTTTACAGTTCCATAGTTCAAAAGATAAGAACCAGAAGAAGTGCCATTTTTATAGTCTGATGCAATTTTTTCCGCATTGATTAAACTTGCATGTGTATCACTTGGAATTAGTTTTTCAATTGCAGCTTTTTCTGTATCGCCATAAGCACCAATGTTCACTCCAGATTTTAAAAGCTCATAATAAACATTTGCAAGCGCAGTTGTGCTCCAGTTTACAGAAACAGTATTTCCAGCGCCTTCATCTATATCAGCAAGAGCACGGATAACAGCACCGTCAACATTTGACTTTACTGTTACAATCCGGTTTTTTCCAGCCAAAATATTTTCAATTGTAAAAGAACCTTTTCCATCAGAAAGAGGAATATTATCCTTTACAATATCTTCCATTCCCGAACCGCTTACAGTTACTGTAGAAGTTGTTAAAGTAGAAACATCAATAGCCCGCGAATCTGATTCATTTTCTGATTTATTTACAATTGTAAGAGAACCATATTTTTTAGAATTATATGAATCGGAATCGTTTTCTTCTATAATATTGTTACACCCTGTAAGCGCAACAAGAGCAACCGAAATGGCTGCCAAAAATATTTTTATTTTCTTCATCTTAAAATCTCAAAAAAAATAAAAGGACGAAAACAAGGAACTGACATTTTGCCAGCTCCTTGTCCTTAAAAAGGATTAATTAAAGTCGATATTGCCACTACCAGAACCTGTGCTGCTAGAAACTGTAACAGTTGCTTTAGCTGAATTCTTTGGCAAAGATTTAATTCCTTTCAATGTATTTATAACAACTACGTAATAATCACCAGTATCATCTGTTGTTGCACTAGAAATTTCGTAAGAAGATTCTGTTGCGTCATTAATTGAGTTTCCGTTTTTATACCATTGATATGAAAGGTCGCCACCATCATTAACTTCTGCAGAAACAGAAAGTGTTACTTTTGCGCCTTCATTTACAGAAACGCTTTCTGGCTCAGAAGTAATTGTTGGAATTTCCGTAGCACCAACCGGTTTGTCAATTACCTCAACAGTTCCACCATTATCAATATCATTCTTTGTTAGACCACCGAAAGATGTAACCGTTACCTTACACTTATAAAAACCAGTTTCTGTTGGGGTATAAGATTCTTTTTTTGCACCCTCAATAGGGGTATCAGAACCAGAAGAGGCATCTGTTGTATACCACTGATATTCAATATTTTTTAATTCTACATTTGTTGTTACAGAAACTTTTAACTCTTCGTTTACATAAGAAGTAGAACTTAATCCACCAATTGTAACAAACATTGTCTTTTCTTTTACATTAACACTTCTAGAGGTAATTTTCTGCGATTTATTGTCACCGTTAACAACCCACAATTCACAATAATAAGAACCAAATTCAGTTGGCTTATAAGAAACTGTATAAACGCCATTCTCAGCAGAAACAGAAATATCTTCAGAACCTGAAATAACTTCATTATTGCAATACCAAGTTGCATGAATAATTCCACCATTTTCACTTGTTGCTTTTATTTCAAGATTTTCAATATCCCTAATCCTGTCATAAGAAATTTCTGAATTCAAATCAGTTGTAATAATAGGTGGCATCAATTCACCAGATTTCAAAACAATAATAGAAACAATATCAGAATCAACATATTTAGAAGATGCATTCTTATTAGAAACTCTTACAAAATATTTTCCTGCTGTCGTCGGAATGAAAGTTGCAGATGTTTCTCCAGAAACTGGATTATCAACAGAATCTTGATACCACTGATATGCAATCTCATTACCACTAGCAATTGTTGCCGTTACAGACAACTCATCAAAAGAAGTTGTCTCTGCTGAATAAATTTTTGAAACAGGCTGCTTTGTAATTACTGGCATGGCCTTCCCTGTTTCTCCTGACCCGTTTACTCTCAATGTAAAACAGAAACTCTGTTCTTTTGAATTTGGCTTAGATTTTATACGCGCATATAATGTTATTTTATATTCACCAACTTCTGTAGGACATCCACTAAAACTAAGTTTATAAACACCTCTTCTTTCAACAGAAGAATCATTTAATGCATAATTCAATTCAACAAAATTACCATCAGGAGTATCATATTCTGCACCTGTGATTTCAAGATCTTTCAAATAATTTTTACTTGTTATATAAACATTAAGCTCATTACCAGAGTCAATGTTCCATTCTGTTATCTCTGTTTGAGTTCCATTACAAACAATTAAATCAAACTCCGGATCGCCCCCCCCACTGCTGGAATCCGTTGAACAAGACAAGAACATCAGCGACAACGCTGAAAATAAAGACAGCATCAAAAGAACTGCTTTTTTCATTTTTTCCTCCAAACTTTTTTTATAAAAGTAAACTGAGTATAAAAACATGGCTTTTCCCGCACCAAGTTTTTACATAGATTAGACAAACACTTTTTGTGATTAGAGCACAAAATCTCCACAATTAAGTTTAAGGTGTATTTCCTATATGTCAAATAAAAGATTTGTTATTTTTAAAATAATTAGCCAAAGATATGAACAATATCAAAAATAACGGAAATGGGGGAATTCAGCCTTTCAAAATTAACGGAAATGTGGATTATCAAATATTCTCGTCCAGCCACTGAATACGACTGTTTTTCCAGTTGATAAAGAATTCTTTTTCCGCGGCAAATGTCTTGCGTTCCTTAACGCCGGCAGGACATTTCCATGTTTCTTTGCCCAAAATCGGCCAGCGGTCAAAGTTCAGTTCCGCGTCATGCTGCAAGAATTCAAAATTCGCCTCATAGCCAGAACCGGCAGTTTTGTCTGTGTCAAAATATTCTTCAATCTTTGGTTTCAGTTGATTCCATCGGTCTTTTGTTTTTTCCTTAAAATTCTCATCCTTTAAGAGCTGCAAAATCCAGCTTTTCCAAGCTTTGTCTTCCTTTTCTGCTAGTTCCGAAGCCTTAAATCCACTGAAAACTTCATCTTTATTATAAAAATTTATGTTTCCCCAGCCCAAATCAAAATCCCAGACCGGCCCCATACACAACTTTTTGCTGTCAGGATTAAAATACATGTAACAGCTTGAAAAGAAATTTGAATCAGTATTTTTAGCCAGTTCTTCCAAAAGCCACCAGTCAACAAAAGAATCTACATCCAAAGAATTTTCGTAATAATTTTTCAAGTCTGGATTCTTAAAATCTTCTGAATAAAGCGCATTTTCAGCGGCCTGGATTTTTTCCTGGATTTTTATTTTCACATCTTCCTGCAAATCTTCTCCATCCGGTTCTTTCAGCGAAAACGGAACATTCTTTTCTGTCCTAAAATTGAAATTTTCATCCTGGCGGCTGTCAACTTCCAGAATAAATCCGTAATTATCGAAATCTGCAATATCCTTGCAGTCGGCAATATCTGGAATATTAACGCGTTTTTCGCCTATTTTTATGGTTTCAACCGCAAGGTAAACACCCTGATAAACGTTGTTTATAAAAAGATTCACACATTTTGCACCCGGATTCCATGACATTCCCGTAAAAACAGTTTTGGCAAGCTCATAAGAAGTCAAGTTTCTTAGCAAAGTTTTGTCAAAGTAATTTGCAATCAACGCAAAGGATTTATTTTTGCCCAGCCCAAGAAAATTCTGTTTTTTTTCAAATTTTATTGTATATGATTTTTTTGGAGCATTGTTCCAGCTGGAATTTCCACGGCCTTTTATTGTAAGCGCCACCGGGCTCATTGATTCAGAACAGTTAAAAACTTCAAGACTTGCATTTATTTTTTTCTTGGCTTTAAAGTTTTCCAAAGTTCCATCTTCACCCAAAAACTCTGGGATTGAAATGTTAACAACCGGAAGCTCAGCCTTTTTTGCCTCAATTTTAAGCGGCTCTGCCTCTATATTTTCAGAATTCAAAACCCTAAGCTCAAATTTGTTGCCTTTATAAGCCAAATCTTCATCGTCCACAACCAGGAAATAATATTTTTTGTACGCTTTTGTGGAATCCTCTTTTATTTCTATTTTTTCATGTGCAAAAGAGACGCCGCTTTTACAGTCAAAGACTTTTTGTCCATCGACATCTTTATAAAGATTGAATTCTTTTATATCTGGAAGAATTTTTGAGTTTTCTTCAGAATCCTCAAGCTCATCAAAAGTAAAACTTATGAATATTTTTCCGTTTGAAGCAATCGCTGTGGCACGCTCAAAATTATATGAGATTTTCTGCGGAACAACATCCATTTCTTTTGAATACGGCTGGTTGCCAATAAAGCCAATAAACTTCACTTTGTAAGTTTTGTTATTCTTTAAATTAGAAATTAAATATTGTTTTCGCCCTGTAGGAATTTCTATTAACGATTCTATTTCCGTGGATGTCTCGTCTTCTGTTTTTTCTGGTTCAACTTTAATGGAAACTTTTTCAAAATCAAGAATTGTCTTTTCCGTTGATAAGCCTGTCCAGCTCAGAAAAATCGATTCGTTCCGGCCATAAGCCAAAACATTAAAACCTGTGGAAATTTCTTCCTTTATTTCATCAGAATCTTCTGTTCTACACGAAATATCAAGAAGTGACACTAAAGAACCAACAGACAAAACTAAAACTGATAAGAAAACTCTCCGAATATTTTTGAACATTTTTTAAACCTTTTGATTATTTTAATTTTTCAACCATTTTTTCAATTTTATCTTGCGTCAAAGCTCCAGAAGAAACAAAATATTCTTGAACTGCACTCTTTAAGTCTGTAATTTCAGCGATGTCAGAAACTTTCAGCATATTTTCAAGTGAATATTTTAAAATATTTGAATCGCGGAATTCTGCAATTCCCATTTCACAAGATTTTTCGTAGTCGGCTTTGATTTCATCCCATGAAGCACCGCTCAACGCTGCCAAAATCCCACAGAAAACACCAGTTCTGTCAACGCCAATCTCACAATGAATCAAAAATGGCGCCTGATTTTTATCCTCATTGATAAAATCGCAAATTTGAGTCATCCACTGCTTCATCAAATCTGAATCAGAATAATAATAAACAAAATTTGCGCTTGGAACAATTCCATTTCCGTTATAATTTTTATCACCAACATACAAAACGTTTCCGGCATTCATTATTTCTTTGTAATAAGCCGGAATCTCAACCTTATAGTCTTTTCCATTCACAGAATATTTCATTCCTTCTGTAGTTGAACGGTCATTGCAAAGGTTGATGTCTGATTTTATCCCGTACGATTCCATAAATGCCTGAACCTGCTCCAAGCGGATTTGCTCGGTCGGAGTCTGCTCGTGGCTTGGATAGAACGGATGGTAAGAGCGGAAAAATTTTGTTGTTCCCGGAACTTGCCTGAAATTAGAAACTTTATGTTTATCATCATCATTTTCAAGATTAAAATCAGATATTTCCTTTACTTTTGATGCAGCCGCGCTGTTTTGCTCAAGCCGAGCAATTCTTTCTGAATTTTCCAAGTCGCTCCTAAAAAGAATCAGCATATTGTTGTTTGAATTCTTAAACTGATACTTTTCTTCCAAAAAACTTGGAATGGCGACTTGTTTTCCGTTTTTATAAAATCTATATTCAGGCTGACCGCTAAATCCAGGACGTTTTATTTTTTCGTAAGGAATTGTCAAAGAATACCAGTTGTAGGCAGAATCATAAGAAAGGGTGAAATTTTCCTCATCTTCAACCCAGCGTTTTCTTGAAGAATTGTAGACTGTTGTAAACGAACCGCGGACCGTCAATGTTGAAATGTTTTCTTTTGAGTCATTCCAAGTATTTAAATCGTAGACAATTGTAATTGTCTTTTCATCTGAATCATCAACATAGCATCTTTTTACATTTTCTTCTGAATTCAACGGCTCGGTAGAAGAACGCTTTACCTTTAAGGTATAAGATTCAGAATTTCCGTCTTTTGCTTTTACTTCAATCAGAAATTCCTTAAATCCACCAGTTTCAATGGACTGGTTTTCAGCAGGAGAAACAGAAACTTTTGCCCCGGAATAATTTGCCTCCGCTTTTACCACAGCATTTTCAGTATCATACGGAATTGTATAGAACATTCTTTTTGAAATAAGAACAGAAGAACCGTTTACAGTAACAGATGCAAGGCTTGTATCATCTTCCGAAGGTTCCATTGTGATTTTTGCATATTTTGAATCAACAAGAACATCTCCGTGGTCAACATAAAGCCAAGCCCCAGACGCACCATCCCAAGAATTGAGCTTTAGCGTGTTTGCCGTTTTTGTTTCACCGTTAACTTGAACAGTATTCCATACATTCAAATCTTCCGTCTGATTCCAGCACTTATAAAGTCCATTCCACGAAGTTTCATACCGAAGCTCCTTGCCGCGCGCAACCACCATTTTTTCCGCACCAGAAGGAATTTCCAGCCGAATGTATTTTCCTGCGTCATCAAATTTTTCAAAGGAATACCAGCTGCTGCTTAAACCGCTTCCCCAAATCCATGCGACAACAGCAGCACCATCCTTTGCGTAATTAACGCCACTTTCAGAAGAATCCGAAACATCCAGATAAATAAAATTGTTCTGCGCTTGTTTAAAAATAACCTCAACATTCGCATACGGACTGAACCGCGTTGAATTTTCTTCTGTAAATTCAGCTCGAACTCTTGTTTTTCCTGCCGAATTAAAAGAAATCTTTCCGCCATTCACAGACAAAATTGACTCATCTTCAACATCCCATGAAACTTTTTCCGTAACATCTTTTTTGTTTTCATCTGAATAAATTGCGGTTACAGAAAAAGCAGGATTTTCAGAAGTTGAGCCAGAAGATTCCTCCATAGAAAGCCGCTTTAAATAAATTTCCGGCAAAATGTAGCTTGAAATATCTTTTAAAGTTGAATTTTTAAAATCTTCTGCCAAAAGCGCATAATTTATTCTGTTTAAGTCGCTTCCGCAATCTTCAAGCGTTGGCATAACTTCGTCCAAAAGCTTTTCCTGAACCTCTGTAAAAGAAGAAATATTTTCCCCATTTTCAAGCAATGCTGAATAAACAAAACCTTTTATTGACGAAGCGCGGTCTATTGTGTCCAGAAAGTTTTCACCAGGTTCAATATTTACCACAGATTTTAAAACTGCGTCCGCAATCTCTTTATTTGAAGAATCAAAACCTTGAACCGTGATAATCCTGTTTTTTCCAACCGGAATCTTTTCAATCCTGAATGAACCGATTCCATCCTGAATTTTACAACTGACCGAAATTTCTTCGTTTATTCCAAAACCGGAAACATAAACTTTTGCAGAATCAATTGAACCAATTTCAAGCGAATTGTAATTTACACGCGCACCGTTTTTTCCAAATTCAAGACTTCCAAAATCCTGCGATTTTTCTTCCCTAAATTCCGAAAGAGAATTTGAACAACCGACAAAAACCGAGAAAATTAAAATCAAAGCGGAAACTGCAATACTTTTTTTCATTCTACCTTTTAATGATAAGTCGGTTATTATTGGCTGTCAAATTTTTTGTTTGTATTTATTCGCACAAAATCTTGGAAAAACGGACAAAAATATGCAAAATAACCTTGGAAAAACGGACAAAAACATATAAAATAACCTTGGAAAAACGGACAATTCATAGAAATATCATGCTAGAACGAAAAATTTATAAATATCTGGAAAATTTTTTTAACAACGAACCAAAACAGGCATTGCTTATAACAGGAGCCAGGCAAATCGGGAAATCATTCTCAATAAGAGAATATGGGAAAAAAAATTTTACGAATTTTATAGAAATTAATTTCTTAAAGGAAAAGAATGCCATTGAAGCGTTTTCTTCTGCCGATGATGCAGAAAGTTTACTGCTGCGAATTTCTGCACTTACGAACAAAAAACTTGAGAAAGGAAAAACCCTTATTTTTCTTGATGAGGTACAAGTTGTTCCCGAAATTGTGACAGCAATAAAATTCCTTGTGGAAGAAGGCAGTTTTCGGTATGTGCTTAGCGGCTCCTTGCTTGGAATAGAACTAAAAAATATCCGCTCACTTCCTGTAGGATATATGACAATAAAAGAAATGTTCCCGCTTGACATTGAAGAATTTTTCACAGCCTGTGGTGTTCAAAAAAATATTTTTGATTCATTAGAAAACTGTTTCAAAGCAAATCAGCCTGTTGATCCTATAGTCCACAATAAAATGATGGAGCTGTTCCGGTTATACATGGTTGTAGGCGGAATGCCAGCGGTTGTGCAAACTTATATCAATTCAAACAATATTAAAAATGTGGTCGATGAACAAAAATCAATTCTTGCAATGTACCGTGAAGATATTTCCAAGTATGATGTGGACAATAAACTTTATATTGAGGATATTTTTGACCTGATTCCTTCAGAACTTAATTCCCAAAACAAGCGTTTTATACTGAAAAAACTTAATGAAAACATAAAATTCAACCGCCATGAAAACAGTTTTATCTGGTTAAGAGAAGCGGGAGTTGCAATACCAGTTTATAATGTAGAATCTCCAACATTGCCATTCGAACTGGCAAAACTAAGGAATCTTTTTAAATTATTTTCAAATGATGTAGGACTTCTAGCTTGCCAATATGCAGACGGAATTCAACTTAAAATCCTAAATAATGAAAAAGAGATAAATTTTGGCTCTGTTTATGAAAATGTTGTTGCACAGGAACTGAAGTCACATGGTTTTAAGCTATATTATTTCAACAGTAAAAAGCAAGGAGAAATCGATTTTTTAATAAAACTTGATGACAAACCCCTTCCGCTAGAAGTAAAATCCGGGAAATATTACGAACGACACAATGCCCTTAAAAATGTAATTAACAATGATGAATACAAAATTGAAAAAGCATTTGTCCTTTGCAATGACAATATTTCTGTAAAAGAAAAAATTATCTATCTCCCAATTTATATGACAATGTTCATAAAAGAAAAAGAAATCAGCAATATGATTTATAAAATAGATTTGAGTAATTTGGATATTTTAAAATAATCTCACAATTATTTTACTTTTTTGTTTGTCGAGATGACAAAATCCTCGCGCAAAAAACGTTTTATCAAAAAAGCACAAAAATACGGAAGTGTGTAAAATTTTCCATTGAAGCCAATATTCTTGTTGCATAATTTTATGCCATATTTTATATCCGGGTATTTTTCATTTTCTATCAATTTTTTTAATGAAATTGTTGGATTATCATTTGCTTTTACTTCAACAGGAACCAAAGAATTTATGTCTCTTACAAAAAAATCCATTTCTAATGTTGATTTTTCATTTTTATAGTAAAAAAGAGAATATCCCTGCTTAACAAGAATATCTGCAATAATATTTTCATACAAAGCACCTTTGTAAGTATTGAAATTTCTATTCAACCGTAAATCGTCCTGAGCCTCATCATCAAGAGAGGCAACAAGAAGTCCTGTATCGCGATAATAAATTTTATAATCAGTTGGTTTATAATTTCCTTTTAATGGAAGTTCAGGCCGTTCAAGACAATAACATACATTTATAATTCCAGCATCATTCAGCCAGTCAACCGTGCCAATATATTCCCTATTCCTTGCATTCGGAGCAATTTTTGTAATCTGATAACGTTTGTTTTCCTTTGCAAGAAAAGCTGAAATATGATTGTAGATATTTTTAATTTTCGCCTTATCCAAACCTTTTGCGTATTTTATTATATCTTCTTCGTATGCTAAAAGAATTTGTTTCTGCATATTCAGAATTCCTGAATAATTTTTTTGCATTACAAATTGTTTTACAACAGCCGGCATTCCACCAACAGTCATATATTCCCTAAAATTTTCAATCCACACATCGTATTCATTTTCAGAAAATGGCTTTAATGTTTTTATATGAAGAAAAATGCTTTCTACCTGATTTTGACTATAACCTTTTGCCCATAAAAATTCCTCAAAATCAAGTGAATACATTTCAAAATCTTCTTTATAACCGACACTTACAGAAGTTACTTCTTCATAATTAATTCCAAGAAGAGAACCTGAACATATCACATCATACTGACCATCTATTTTGAAAAATTTAAGACAAGTCGCACAATCCGGACAAGCCTGCATTTCATCAAACAAAATCAAAGTTTCATGCGGAATAAACTTAAATTCAGGGTTAATGAATGAAATCTGCTTTAGAACCTGCTGGACAGAATAACCTTCTTCAAAAATTTTCTTATATTGAGGGTCTGTAATAAAGTTTATTTCCACAAAACTCTTATAAGATTTTGCAAATTTCTCAATAGAAAAAGTTTTTCCAATTTGGCGAGCACCTTTTATAATCAAAGGAAGCCTATCAGGATTCTCTTTCCACTTTGTCAAAAAATCATCTATCTTTCTTTTAAGATTAAAATCCATAAAAACATTATAACCCACTCATCACATTTTTCCAGCAATTTTCAGCTTATTTTTCACATTTTTCCGGCATTTTTTAAGCGATTTTACACATTTTTCCTTTTTTTCTCAATAGGACAAAAAAAATCCCGGAAGTTTCAACTTTTGGGGAAGAAAATTCCAGGATGGAAATTTAGTAATCAACCTATTTATTCAATTACTTCAAATAAACACCGTCTTTTCCGATTTTGCCATCAACTTCGCAAGAATCTGTTTTAAGAACGTAAACACGCATGTTACCTTCTCCAATTGAATCAGTTGTGATTGTTCCATTGGAATTTACAGTTTTACCAGTTATGACTTCAATATATGTTCCGCTTGGAAGCCCTGTAAATGTTGCGCCACCGTTAATTGCGACAGCTGCAAAACTATCAACATCATTGTCTGTGTAGCGGCGCTTAAACGCAATGCTTCCATTACAACCATCTGTTGAATACTGACCTTTCCGCAATGCAGGAATTGCACGGCGGATTTGGTTCAGACGAATAATGTGTTGTGCCAAATCATGGCTTAAAGTATCTTTTACAGTACCACTCGCAGTATATTCTCCAAAATCCGTAGCAGTTACAGTTCCTTCCAAATGGTCTCCATAATAAGCACGCCCAGATTGTGCATAAGGAACTTTATTTCCATTTGTATACGGTTCAATCTGCATTCCCTTCTGAAATTCTATTTCTGTTCCGTAATATACACATGGAATTCCTCTAAACGTAAATATAAGATTTAAATTACTTGCCCACTCCTGCGTTCCACCACTAAATCGCTTATAAAGATAACCACCTTCATTTGGACCATAGTCATGGCTGTCTACATAAGTAACATTATAAGTAGCATCATTAAAATATTTGTCCTCTTCAGAAGCAACAGCATAAGCACTTTCGGCAGAACCAAATTTGTGATGCATATAAAAATCTATCATATCAAGCCCGCTAGATTTACTTCTATCTGGAGTATGATAAATATTTCCTTTTAAAAATGCATTTTCACTTGTAGGCTGAGAAGAAACATCCAAATTATCATTGTAATGTTTATAAACGGTATCTTCATTCGTTTTCGGATCGCTTTCACTCCATGAATAAGAATCATCATTGCCTTTCCATGTATAGAATGGAACAGAAATTGGAGGCTTATTATCATTCCATACTTCATTACGAAGGACACATCCTTCTCCAAACATAAAGAAATCTTTACCCATTTCTTGACCTGCTGCTTTGAAATACGGTAGGAATTCTTTGTTAAAAGTAAGACGGCTAATATGCTTTACTGTATCAATTCGGAAAGCATCAACCCCCATTTCTATATATTTTATATACGCATTTCTGATATATTCTGCAACTTTATGATTTTCTGTATTAATGTCAACACAGTCTCCTGCCATCTGACCTGTTTGAACAGTATATCCTTCCCACTGAATTGACTTTTCATGATGATAAGCACGTTCTGTATCGTAATCATCTTCTTTCATCGCTCCCATTCGGATTGTTTCATATTGTATTGAACCAGACAAATTAAAATAATCAGAATAACCATTTTTAGACATGAAATTATTAATACAACTAAGTCCATATAATGGGTCAGAAAAAACAGCATCGTTTTTATCTGTTGAAAATTCTGTTATAAATGCAGTAACACCATCACTTTTTGGAGTTTTATTAGAAGTATCAAATACTCTAAAGAAACCATGCTCACCAAAATTAGAAGTATGGTTCAATACAATATCCTGAATAACTTTAATTCCTTTTTCGTGACAAGCGTCTATCAATTCTTGATATGCTTCCATCGGATCTTCTCCAATACTAGCATAACGTGGATCAACTTTTTCAAAGTTTGAAGCATGATATCCGTGATAATCAAGTCCCGAAGAATTTTCAACAACAGGAGTAATCCAAATTGCAGAAAAACCAAGAGCCTTTATATAATCGAGTTTTTCTATAAGACCTTTAAAATCACCTCTCCAACCAGGATCTTTAAGAGTTATAGAATTAAAACAACTTTCATCATCCCAACAATAGGCATTATTTCCCGTATCCCCATCATAGAACCTAGTTGTCATCAAAAAGTAGATTGTCTCGTCGCGGAAGTCGCCGCTTGTCTGGGTTTGCTCGCGAACTTTTACGTTTTTTTCAACAGTTTCGGAAGAAGCCCCTTCATCATCAGTTACAGAAAGACTTATTGTAACTTCACCTGCAGAAGAAGGCATTTTTACAGTGATTTTGCTTGTTCCGCTTCCGCTTGAAATTGTCGCTCCTCCAGAAACGCTCCATGAATATGATTTTATAGTTCCGCCGTTCTGGTCATAAGATTTTTCCGCATCAAATTCTTTTGTTGAATCAAGTTTTGCATACGAACTTCCAGAAATTACAGCAACCGGAGGAAGATTTTCATTTTTTGTTGTGATTGAAAGTGTTTTTTCTTCAGAAGCATTGTTTGCTGTATCATAAGCAATTGCCCGGACAGTATAAGTAGCATTTTTTACGTACGCAGTGTTCCATTCACAAGTTGCAGTTGCAGATGCTCCGCTTACTTCTGATGTGCCGATTTCTTTTTCGCCTATGTAGAACACAACTTTTTTAAGAGCAGAATTATCTGTTACTTCCGCAGAAAGAGTAACTGTTCCGCTCGCAGTTCCAGAAGCATCTGATTTGAATGAAATTATAATCGGCGCAACAGAATCTTCCGGATTTCCTTCATACCAATTTCCATCCTTGAACCACCATTCACCGGCCTCGCGGGAAAGATCTCCAGATGCTTTTGAATCCCAATTAGCAGCAGAAAGGAAAATCATATTTGCAGAAGTAGCACCAATCGTATAGTCATACCAGCCATCAGAATCTTCATCTTTCATCGATGTAAATTCTTTTTTATCAACTGATGTTCCAGAATCCCAGATATAAATATAAGGAACTTTCGCATGCACAATAATCCTGTCGTCAATAACAACCCTGTCAAATGCAATCTTTACAGAGCCATCGTTTGTAATGGTGACTGTATGTTTGCCGCCGCTAGTGAATGTGCCATAACCAAACCCTTTTACCGCACCTGTTGAGTCCACAACGTAAATCGGCCAAGTTCCAGGAGGAACAATCAAAGTTCCGCTGGAAGTGTCCGCAGAAATTTCCTGCTCTTCAGAAGATGGGTCGCCAACGTAAACTTTATAGCCAGAAATATCTTTTGTGGTCAAAGTTACAGTTGACTCAGAAAGTTTGTATTCAGAGGAAGACCTTAAGCCGGTAGCCCCGCCAGAAACATAATCCGAAGCGATTTTCGCCACATTCACAAAAGGTGCTGAAACATCAGTTGGAATCGCCGCCTTGATTTTTGCAATATCAGCAGAAGAAACAGCAGACAAGTCTTTTCTGCTTTCTAAAAGGTAGGCAAAAACGTTTCCAAGCGCGGTTGAACTCCAGTTCACTGAAACAGAAGTATTTTCTCCGACCTTAATATCGCAGATTGCACGCATTGTAACGCCATTTATTTTTCCATCTTTATTAAAAGCCTGGACTGTCACAATGCGGTTCTTTCCGGCAGGAATTCCAGAAACAGAAAGAGTTCCTTTTCCGCCGGAAATATCGCTTTTTCCGTTTGGCGCAGAGCCAGCATTAATTCCTGTTCCTGTGACAGTTGCAACCGCATAAGAAATATCATCCGCAAAAATCGCACGGGAATCTCCGCTGTTTACAGAGATAGAACCGACAGCAGAATCTTCCGCCGAATCCGAACGTTCGTCCAAAGAATTTGAACAACCCGAAAGCAATAATGCAGACGCAACCAAAGCCAAAAGGAACTTCTTTAGCCCCAGTTTTTTCATAGTGTCCTCCACTGCAAAACCCAGCATGATAGCTTTTCCCACACCATCAGAACGCGCTCCTAAACGCGGCCGAATTCCGCAAACACATTTTTAATTTTAAGAATCTCTTACCGAATTGATTAATTAAATAGAATAGAAGTTAAAATTTTATTCCACTTTTTGACATGCTTTAATGTTAAGGCTGAATTCTTAATAACGCAAATAAAAAAATTGTTATATTTCAGGTAAAAAAGATAAATCAGACAGCAAAACTGTCTTTCTGCTGTTTTTCCTGGTTCATTTCTGTGATGTACATGATAAAGTAGTCTTCCAGCGTTTTTTTCGGGCCAGGAAGTTTCATTCGGTCGCGGGCGCGGGCATCATCGCGGCGGACTGTGTACAAAGAATAAAAATCGCGGTAGTCAAGTCCAGCATCAGCCTTTACATGCTCACCCAAAAAAGAAGAAACATCATCACGATTAATAGAAGAAATTCCACGGTCGCGCAAAATACTCTTCAAAGTCGCAACCTGTTCCGTAGAAATCCCGAAAAGGAATTCCTCCATTGCCTGCGTTACTTCCGGAATCTGCAGTTTGCTTTTTATGAACGAAATCCACTGCTCGTCCATCTGCATGCTCATCATTATAAGCTCGCTGGTTCCCATCATTGTGCCAAAAGCCGGAGCAAGACGGCGGCGTGCGCTCCATACCTGCTGCAAGACAGGCGCAACGGACTCGATTGTCTGGTCGTTCCGGTGCTCCCACAAAAGCAAAAGCGAAAGACCCCAGCTTCTTCTAAATTCAAGCGGAAGCGAACCGTCATTTATAAGGTCAATGTAAACGTCTTCCGCAAGAAGCGTGAACATCATTGTTACAGTCTCAAGCTGAAGAGCCTGAGTTATGGATTTTGGCGCACCAATCTGCTCGCTGATTTTTGCCATGGAAGAAAAAGTATGGATTTTTGCGACCATATAGCCTTTTCCCAGAATCGCCTTTGAAGGAAGCTGAAGAGTCGTGTCGCCCTTGGCCTGGTGCTTTACAAGAGAATCAATCAAAAGCTGAGGCGTACGGATTCCACCCGGCAAATCATGACGTTCAAGCAAAGACGGAAAACGCGCAACAGATTCCGCAAGCCGCGTAAGATCCTTCATACGGCTTTCTATGACTTCAAGACGCTCCGGTGCTTTTTCCTTTAAAAGAGGAATAAACTGATTGTAAAGAATTTTTTCCTTTGGAGTAAGAATTACAATCCCTTCATCCTGAACTTCCGCAACTTCCGGCTCGGCATCATAAAAATCAGAGAGAGAAACTTCTGTAAATTTGCTATTTTCACGTGCGTCGGACATAACTTTAACATTATACACCAGAATTCCAGTTTTTAAAGAAAAATCGAAAAAAGAATGAAAAATTTTTCATAGCATAAATTTCGAGTTTTGTTGCTGAATCCGTAAATTGAATAAGCGGGAAGAAAAAGGAAGCGGCAACCGAGTCATTCGGTGCTATGGCAAGCAATTTTTGAAAAAATTGCGCAGTCCGATACCATGTTATGCTCCGTACGATAGCTTCGCTATCTACCCGAATTGACGCGCTTTTTCTGGTAGCTTATTCAATTTTATACTCAATTAATAAACTCGACATTTTGGCATTTTAAATGTTATAACTTTTCTGATGAAAATAATTCTTGCTGATGTGCTTGGCTATTGCATGGGAGTCCGCCGGGCAGTTGAAATTGCCGCGGATTCACTGAAAAATTGCGGCTCAAAAAAAGTTTATTCATTCGGTCCTTTGATTCATAACCGGATTGCGCTTGAAAATCTTGCGAAAAAAGGGCTTTCGGTTTTAAAGGATGAAGAAATTTCTTCTGTTGAAAAGGGAAGTCTTGTTGTAATCCGTGCTCATGGAGTTCCGCCTGCGATTATGGAAAAACTTTCGGATTCTGGCTGCCAGATTTTGAATGCGACTTGCCCGAAAGTTATGGCGAGCCAAAAAAATGCCGAGAAATATGCAAAACTTGGGTACACAGTGATTCTTGCCGGAGATTCAAATCATGGCGAGGTTGCAGGAATTTCTGGATACGCCGGCAAGAAATTTGTTCTTGTGCAGAACAAGGATGAGGCTGAAAAAATGTCTCCGCTTCCGGATGATGAAAAAGCGGTTCTTTTGTGCCAGACGACTTTCAGCAAGGAAGAATTTTCGCAGATTGTGGAAAAACTTTCAAAGAAAATAAAAAATCTTAAGGTTTTGGATACGATTTGCTCAGCGACAAAAGAGCGGCAGGATGCGCTAAAAAGGATTTGTCCTGATGTTGACGGAATTCTTGTGGTTGGCGGAAAAAATTCTGCGAATACAAAGCGGCTTTTGCAGATTGCCGAGGAAAATTGCGGAAAAGCGGCTCTTATTGAAACCGCCGAGGAAATTCCAGAGGATTTTTTTGAGCTGGATTCTGTTGGAATAACTGCCGGCGCGAGCACGCCGAATTCTGTGATTGAAAGAGTTGTGGCCGCGCTGAAAAAATAGCGGGGCGTTGAGGGGTGTCCCCGCACGGTGGGTAGACGAAAAAGTTGAGCACTGCGAAACATTTTGAGGCGCAGGGCGGTTGTCCGCCCTTTTTTTTGTGTAATCTGGCGCCAGAAAAAGACCGTGGGCTTTTTCTGGGTAGTGAGCGACATTGGCGCGAACGGAGTTGTCAGCCCTTAAAAAACATTTGTTGAAAGATAGTTCTTATTGATATATAATTAATGTTATGACACGATGTTTTGCTATGTTAAAGCCTGGCGTGCTTAATCGCCGTATTGTTGGTCAAGTTATTAGCCGTCTTGAAGGCAAAGGCTTGAAGCTTGTTGGTCTTAAAATGATGCAGATTACTGAGGAACTTGCACATAAACACTACGCCGAGCACAAGGATAAGCCGTTTTTTAATGATTTGTGCGCTTATATAACGTCTGCACCGGTTGTTGCTATGGTTTGGCAAGGTGATGACTGTGTTACTCTTGTAAGGAAGGTTGTGGGGGCGACAAAACCGTCGGAAGCGGCTCCTGGCACAATCCGCGGTGATTTTTGCGCTCATACGAATTATAATGTGATTCATGCTTCTGACAGCGATGAAAGTGCTGCTCGCGAAATCGGGCTTTTCTTTGATGAGAATGAAATTTTTGACTGGAAAGATAATCTTTCTGAATGGATTTAAATTGCGGTCTTGCCGCAAAATTCAAATTTGATAAATTGAATAAATCGGAAGAAAAATATTAAGAAGGTTTTTAGTTATGCAATCAAAATCAATTGGAGTTCTTGGTGGCGGTGCCTGGGGAACTGGTCTTGCACAGGCTTTAGCTAATGGCGGACATAAAGTTCAGATGTGGGCGCTTGAACCGGAAGTAAAAGATTCTGTAAACAATGAGCATGAAAACAAAAGATATTTGCCTGGATATAAACTTTCTCCAAATCTTACAGTTTCAAACGATATTATAGAGGTTGCGACTGACAAGGAATTTTTGATTGTTGCTTCACCTTCTTTGTACCTTGCAAGCACAATCCGCAAAATTACCAGCGTTCCTAACGTTGCGGACGGAACAACTATTTTTGCGGCTCTTACAAAGGGTTTTGTTCCTGGCCGTGATGGTCCTAAGCTCGTTCTTGAGACGATTGAAAATACTCTTCCTGGAATTTATAAGGGAAACACTGTTTATGTTGCAGGGCCTTCCCATGCGGAAGAAGTTGTAATGGGAAAAATAACTGGTCTTGTTGCGGCTTCTGAAAATCCTAAAAATTCTATCAAGGTTCGAGAGCTTTTGCGCGTTCCTGGAATTTTGTGCTATTCAAGTTTTGATGTTATCGGTGTTCAGATTTGTTCTGCCGCAAAAAACGTTGTTGCTGTTGTTTACGGTGCATTGGATGCCGTTGCCCAGCATTCACAGATTTTTGGCGACAATACAGAGTCTTTGCTTCTGGCAGCTGGCTTGAATGAAATCCAGACTCTTGGCATGGCGATGGGTGCAACTCATTCCGAGACATTTACTTCTATTGCTGGAGTTGGCGATCTTGATGTTACTTGTAAAAGTAAATATGGAAGAAACAGACGTTTTGGACAAGATTTGATTAATACAGATATGCTTGATAAATTCAGCAATCTTGATGATTTGATTGCCAATATTTCAAAAGTCGGTTACTTGCCTGAAGGCGCGGTTGCCTGCAAATATATCCATGAAATTGCGCAGAAAAAAGGGCTTAGGCTTACAATCTGTGATGGACTTTATAGGATTCTGAACAAAGAAATCAGACCTTTGGAATTTCTTGATGAACTTTTAAATTTTGGAAAAAGTATAAATGCTTGAGAAAATAACAGACACATTCAGTAGCATTGTCCGAACTATAAGCGGAAAATCTACAATTACAGAAAAAAATATTGAAGATTCGGTTGAACAGATTAAAATGGCTTTGCTTGAAGCCGATGTTAATCTTAGAGTTGTTCGCCGCTTTGTAAATTCGACAATCGAGGAAGCCAAGGGCGAAAAAGTCCTGAAGGCTGTAGATCCAGGACAGCAGTTTGTAAAAATCATTTACGACAAAATTGTTGCCATGCTTGGCGATGAGAATAAGAAGGAACTGGCTCTACGTGGACCGGATGTTACAACCGTTATTTTGATGCTTGGTCTTCAAGGTGCCGGTAAGACAACTGCTGCGCATAAATTGGCATATAGGCTAAAGAAACAGGGGCGCCGTCCATTGCTTGCGGCTTGTGATTTGGTTCGCCCGGCGGCGGTTGAGCAGCTTTCTGTTCTTGGTGAAAAAATCGGTGTGCCTGTGTTCAAGGAAAATTCAAAAAATGCCGTAAAAAATGCCGAGGACGCGCTTAAGTTTGCAAAAAAGAACCAGTATGATACATTGATTATTGATACTGCCGGACGCCTTCAGATTGACGAAAATATGATGGAGGAACTTTCCAGGATAAAGAAAGCCGTTTCTCCGGATGAAGTTCTTCTTGTTGCCGATGCGATGACCGGCCAGAATGCGGTTGATATTGCAAAGACTTTTGATGAACAACTTGGTCTTACAGGTGTAATCCTTAGTAAATTTGACTCAGACGCCCGCGGTGGTGCAGCTCTTTCATTAAAGACAATCACTGGAAAACCGATATTATTCATTGGTACAGGCGAAAAAACAGAGGATTTTGAACCTTTCCATCCGGAGCGAATTGCAAGCCGGATTCTTGGAATGGGCGATGTTGTTTCTCTTGTTGAAAAAGCGCAGGAAACTGTGGATGCTCAGGAAGCTGAACGTCTGCAGAAGCGCATGATGAAAAATGAATTCACGCTTGATGATATGCTTTCACAGTTCCAGCAGGTAAAGAAAATGGGTTCAATGCAGTCTTTATTGGACATGATTCCTGGAATGGCAAACCAGAATGTTGATTTGAGCGGAATGAAAAAACAGGAAGCGATTATCCAGTCAATGACAAAAAAAGAGCGTGCAAACCATTTGATTATTGGTCCTAGCCGTAGAAAAAGAATTGCTGCCGGCTCTGGAACAAGCGTTGCCGATGTTAATAAACTTTTGAAGCAGTTTGAAAAAACAAAGCTTACAATGAAAAAACTTACACGCAACAAGGGAATGCAAAGCCGGATGATGAGCCAGCTTGGAATGGATCAGAATGCGCTTGCCGGAATGGATATGTCTAAACTTCAGGATTTGGCTAAACGTTTCGGGCGATAATTTAATTACTTGAATACTTGAGTTTTTTTGCAGGTGATAAAAAATTCAAGTATTCACAGGATTAATTCACTTCTATTACGGAAGTTGCTCTGCCATCTGCGGTGTATGCGCGTTTTGGATTGGTTTTGTCTATAATTGCGTTCATTCCCAGATAATAATTGTAGTAGTATTTTCCTGTTGGAAGTGGCAAATTCAATTCGTAGAAACCGGGTTTTGTCTCTTTCAGTTCATAAATCCAGCTGTCCCAGTTTGTAAAAGTTCCGCTCAGGCGCACAGTCTGACCAGGTTCTCCATTATATATGAATTTCGTTCCGTTTTCTTTTGTTGCGTTTGTGATTTCCGGTTTTGTTTCGCCTATATTGATTTTTGAGACAGTAATTCCGCTTTCATTGTCGTAGTGACAGTTGCTGTTGTTCGGGTCGAAAGTCCAAAGTCCGTCCACAACCAGTCTGTAGGAAATTTCTTTTAAAAATGCCGGGCGTTCAAGAATATAAAACATTACTGAATTTGTAACCGTCCCTTCCGAATCGCGGTTTTTATGCAGCATAAAAGGATGAATTTCCTGGTAGTTTTCAAAGTCGAATGCGATTCCGATAAATCTGGGACCGGTTTTTTCTGTAAAGACAATGTAATTTTCAGTTATGACCGGTTCCTGCGGTTTTTCAAGTTTTGCGACAATATTGTTATATTCGTATAAATCTTTTTCGGGCAAGGTTGATTTTTCTTCTGCATGGGCAAAAAATAAATTCAACATAAAACCTGCGGTGATTAATGCAAAAAATCTTTTCATACTAGAAATATCGGAGAAATCTTTGTTCTGTTTAAGCTAAAAATCTGATTTTATGATAAAATATTCTATAAAGTGGTGTGATTACAATTCCGTAAATAAAAATAAGTGGGTTTCCATATTTTTAAATTTCGCACTGTTCTAAAAAGTGCTAATGGAGTAAAATTAAGCAGATATGCCTGGTTTAAGTCAGCTAAAAAAATTCAATGCAGATATTCTTTCTCTTGGTAATGAACCGGCATTGCGAGCTTCCCGCGGTGAAAAACCTGTTACTGTTCCGATTCCAAAAGATTTGAAGGATTTGAACGATTCTGATGATTTTTTGATTGGAATGCCAGAGCCTATTGAAACTGTTGATTCTGGAGCTCAGACTGAAAATGCGCCGGAAGATTTTTCGGACATCATGGGAACTGAAACTCCTTCAACGGAACAAAAAAGTGCGGATTCTTCTGATGGTCCCCAGATAAATCTTTCTGTTCCAGATATTTCTACAATTGCGGCCGGAAATAATGGCGAATCTGAGCCTGACCTTTCAATGTTTGATGAGCCTGTCCAGCAGGCAGAGCCGGAAGAGCAAAAAGAACCTGAACCGGAAAAAGAGCCGGAAATTGCTGACCTTAGCCTGGAAGATCTTTTGGGCGGCCAGGGATTTGATGGAACTCAGGGAAAAGACGATGCCTCATTGAAAGAGGAAAATCCTGATGAAAATCTGGAGACGCTTCAGGATGCTGATGATGTTCCAGAGGCAGAACCAGTTTCTGAGCCAAAAACAAAAAATGAACCGGAAAAATCTTCTGAAGAAAAAAAGCCTGCGGAGAAAGCGGAAAAATCTGTTGACGATTTGATTGCGCAGGCGACCGGAAAAACTGAAGAAAAAGCAGCGCCAAAAAATTCGGAAGAGCCTGACAACCTGAATGTTGAGGAAAATTTTAAGAATTCCGATTTTCAGGATATTGCAGACCTTGATATTGATTCCCCTGATTTTTTTGCGGAATCAGAAAATCCAGAGAAAAAAACATCACCGGAAGAACCGGAACCAACTGAGACGCCAAAAGGTGCTGAAAAATCAGCAGAGCCGGCTGACGAACCTGAAAAATCAGCTGAGCCTGAGAAAACGCAACAGGCGGAAACTTCTTCTGAGCCAAAAACTGAAAATACGGATTCTGAATCTTTTGATGATTTTGACTTGCCGGATACAGATTTTTCCTTTGATAATGAAAAAACTGATTCTTCGGGCAATAATGACCAGACGGACAAAAATGAGCCTGCGGAAACAGCTGAAACCGTCGCGGAAAAAAATCCTGATTCAGAAGAAAGCGTTTCCGATGCGGAAAAACTTGCGGACAGTTTCGGCTCGGATTTTGATTTTTCTTTTCCAGAAAACGATGATGATGCGAAGACTTCCGGTATGGATTCCGGGAACAAGGATTTTGAATTTGACGGGAACTCAATCGACATGGGCGAGGGGCTTCCGGATTCACTTACGGAAAACGATTCTGCGCCAAAGCCAGAAGAAATAAAAAAAGAGCAGGAAAAAAATTCTAGAACGGAAAAATCCGCTTCGACAGAAGAAAAAGCTTCTGAAAGCGATGATTTTCCTTCTGACTTCAATTTTGATTTGAATGACACGGATTCTGACCCGGAAAATTCTGACGATGGATTTCAGGAACAGGCGCCAACCGAAAAATTTGATACTTCAGAAATGGACGGTCTTGATTTCGGGATTCCAGATACAGACAGCGCGCTTGAGAAAGGCAATTTTGAGCTTGGAAAATCAGGGGATTTTTCTTCGGAAAGCAATGATTTTGAGATTCCGGGTTTTTCAGATGTCCAGACTGTTGAAGTAAACAAAAACGGCAAATTTAAGGTCGCAAATGCGGAAAAAAAGCAGAAAGAGCCGGATGGTGAGCTTCCGCCGAACACTTTGTCTGACGACCAATATAAAAAATTTCTTAAGAATCTTTCGGCTTATCCGCTGAATGTCCGCATGGCGGTTGAAGAGCTTATTGTAAAAAATGAATTTACGGACGAAGCTGAATTTGAAATCATCCAGAAAGTCTTGAAAAAAGTCTCTGCACGCCAGCTTGCCTCAGAACTTGAAAAAATGCTCGATATTGCAATTCCTGTTCCCCGTGATTTTGAACGTAGAACAGCAGAGGAATACGAGGCATACAAGGCGTCTTTTCAGTATCAGCTTAGCAATAAAATTATTCCTGGAGCGATTATTTCTTTTGCGGCGCTTATTGTCTGCTTTTTTATGTTCCAGTTCACAAAATATTTTATTTACCGTCCGGCGCGTGCCTCATCATTGTACAGCCAGGGTTATAAATTGCTGGAATCTGAGAATTTTCCGCAGTCAGAGACAAAATTTTCAGAGGCGACAAAATATCAGCTTATAAAAAAATGGTTTTTCAAGTATGCGCACGGCTACAGAAATCACAAGCAGTTTATCCGTGCGGAACAGATGTATAAAAATATCCTGTACTGCTTTAATTTTGATAAAACGGCCGGTCTTGAATATGCCGAAATGGAGACAAAAGATCTTGCAAATTATGAAAAAGCCGAAGAAATACTTCTGCGGGATGTCCTTGACCATCATATAAATGACGCAGATGGAATTTTAATGCTTGGCGATAATTATCTTGAATGGGCAGATGAAAAAAATCCTGAAAAATATGATGAAGCTCTTAAGCGCTATGCCGAGCTTGTTCAGCTTTATGGTCCGACAGACAAGTATATGGCGCGTATGATGCGTTATTATATTCGCACTGATAATTTGAAGGAAGTTCTAAATTTGAAGGAAAGATTCTTCCCGCGTCCAAAATCGCTTGAGCCGCAGGACTGGACTGAGCTTAGCGGATATTGCCTTGACAAGCTTTATGGTTCGCTTTCGCCTTCGGATGAATATCTGCGCACAAAAATTGAGGATGTAAAGAAACTGCTTGTGCGTGCGGTTCAGACAGATTCAGAGAATCCAGTTGCTTATTACAATCTTGGGCGTTATTACATAAACACAAACAATGCGGAGAATGCGGAAAAAACTTTGCAGCGGTCAATCTCATTTTTTGACAAGGCAAATATTGTCAAAAAGAAGGATTATTATAAAAACATAGATTCCTATCGTCTTTTGGGCGAAATTTACACAGATGAGAAAGAATATCTTAAGGCGATGGAATCCTTTACAGATGGAATTACTCTTTTTACAAACGCAAATGTTTCCAGCGGACTTGAAGGCAACAGCAAAGTTGGAAATCTTTATGCCGACATGGGTGATATTGAATATTTTATTTCTGGAAATTACGACAATGCGCTGCAGAATTATCAGGATGCTGTAAACACAGATTTTGATAATGGAAAAATCCGTTATAAAATCGGGTACATCCAGTATTCAAGGAAAAATTATTCAGAGGCGGTCGGTTCTTTTATGAAAACTGCCGAAGATTATGCGGACGACCAGAGTCTTTTGCTTGCAATGGGAAATACGCTTTCTTTGCGGAACGATAATTTTGCGGCGGAAGGATATTATGAACGTCTTCTTGACCAGATTGACAATTACCGCGAGCAGCATGGTGTTCTTTTTCCTCAGTCCAGAAAAGACGAAAATGAGCTTGTTGAGACATATTTAAAGGCTTCCAACAATCTGGGCGTTACTTTATATCGTCTTGCGAAACGGACAGGAAGCAGCGCGATGAACGCAAAATCTATGGTTAAGCTTCAGGAATCAATGCGCGCATGGGATTCCCTTACAAGAAACCAGAAAACTATGATTCGGCTTGGCGGAAGCAATCTTGCCGAGCAGAATTTAAAATATGTGACAAACCCTATGCCTGACTATGAGCCGGCAATTTACACAGAATTGCCGCGTACATTGACTGTTGAGAAAGGATTGAGCCAATGAACGACAATGATTTTCAGAAAGGAATTTTAATAAAGCAATATAGAATCAGCATTTTCAAGGAAGTTTTCAGAAAATCGATTCATTTGTGCAGCGCATTTATTCCGACTTTGCTGTTTTTTGCATATAAGCCGGTTCTTGCGCTTTTGTTTGCCGCGCTGATTTTTTATTCTTTTACAGAATTTGTAAGATTGAAGGGAATAAATGTTCCTGTTGTCTCAAAAATCACTTCAATTGCCGCAAGAAAACGGGATGAAAACAAATTTGTGCTTGGCCCGGTGACTTTGGTCGTTGGAATTATTGCCGCCGCACTTTTGTGGAAGCCCGAAGCCGCAAGAATTGGAATCTACGCGCTTGCGTTTGGAGACGGACTTGCAAGCCTTGTTGGAAAGCTCGTAGGCAGAATCCATATTCCATTCACAAAAGGAAAAACTGCCGCCGGAAGTCTTGCGTGTTTTTATGCGGTTTTTGTTTCTTCGTTTTGCGTTGGGAAAAATGCGCTTGTTTCATTTATTCTTGCATTTGTCGCGATGATTGTCGAAGTAATTCCGATGACAGACTTTGACAATATTGTAATTCCAGTTGTAATCGGCGGACTTGCGCAGTATCTTCTTTTTTAGGAATTTAATTCCACAGATATTGGCTGTGCAAAGCTCTTAAATAATTGTATGTTCCCAAAAAAAGCGGCACAGTTCCCAAAATTGTTGTAAGAATGCTGAATGACTGGATCATTATAAAATATCCGGCAATCAGAAAAATAAAACTCACAAAAAGTTTCGGGCTGCTGTGATTTAAAATCTTTTTAAGCAGTTGAGAAATAATTGCAACAACAAAAACAATCAGAAGCATAAAATAAATCATTTTTCCAAAGCCGATTCTTAAAGCCCCGATTGGAAGCACAATATTTGTGTTTACCGGAACAATTTTTGCAATGAAAAGGGAGAAAACTGCGATCCCGATTAATGTCTGCTCAGTATATTGACGGCTTTCCGAATTGCTGTAGATTACAGAAAAAAGCAGGCTCAGTGGGGCAACGGTTCTTCCGAAAATCAGCGTGTTTGTTATAAAAATCTCTATTTTGTTCGGGTTTTGCCATAAATTCAGGAACGGAGTCATAAGCCTATGATGTTCCATGAATACTGCGAACATGAACATAACAAAGTAAATTATTTCCGTAGACTGGGTTTTTTCAAATTCAACATTGATGAATACAAGGAACGCAAAATCGTAAATTAATAGAAGAAAAATGCTTGCCACAATCGCATAAATATTGCATTCGGTAAGGAAAAATCCTTTTGGATAAGATGAAGGAATGTTTTCCGGCAAGGAAATTCCTGTTGTGTAAAGTTTTATCCCAAAAAAAATTCCGTATCCTACAAGCGTAAGAAGAGAAATAAACATCAAGCCGCTAAAAATTATATTTCGAGTTTTTATTTTCATCTGAAAAAATATTAACCTTTAAGCAAATATTAGTAAAGACTTGCTTTTAATTACCGAAAATCAAAATGTAGAGAATTTTAGAAATGTTGGTTTGATTTTAAAACAGCTTTTCTTGGGGGAACTATGAAGAAGTTAATAGTTTGTGGGATGCTTGGAATTTTTGCGGTATTTGCGTCTTTTGCCGGCGATTCTGCGGTTCTTGTTGACAACGGTTTTTCTGCGGATGGAAATTACTATATTTTTGGTCAATACGGAAAAATTGACAAGAAATTTCAAGGCTGGGCTGAAATTTATACAGTCGATGTTTTAAAAAATGACTACGTTGACAATGAAGTTTACAAAATCAAGCCTTCTGCCGTTACATTCGACAAGACCGGAAAAGAAGTGTATGAGTCTCTTGCCGGAAAAAATTATCTTTCGATAAAAAAATATAACTGTTCGCAAAATACTCCGGATCAGATTCTGTATATCCGAGAGGAAGAAAAAAAATCTGGAACAGACGAAATTGAATTCAAGGATTTCATCAGTTCTGTGAGCGATGATCAGGCTTATTACCGCGTACAGCTTATTCCATCAATTTATGGTGATGGGCTTAACGTAAAATCATCTTTTTATATAAATCTTGAAAAACTTGATTCAAAAGGAAATATTCTTGCCTGCCAGAAAATTGGAAACCCTGAAATTACAAGAAAAGGTGTAAAAAATTACAAAATCGAACGGATTGTGTGCGATAAAACTGGAAAAAATCTTGTCTTTATTGTTGAAAAGACAATGGAAGATAAAACAGGAATTAATATCCGTTATATGATTGAAGCTACAAGACTGAATGATGAATTTTTTACAAATCTTGCAGAGCCGGAAGAAAAATCAGAGGAAAGTTTTGATTCAGAAGAAAGCTCGAAAGATTCTGCGGAGAAAACGGCAGAGTCTTCTGAAAGCGCAGACCCTTACATTGATGCCAAATAATATTTAGAACGGCAGAACGCTGTTTCAAATGATATTTTTGTCATATTTTACCTCCATCCACTGGTTTCGTTGATTCCGGTGGATTTTTTTTATTTTCAGGCTTGATATTTCAGTTTTCTTCAAAAAAAATTGTGATTCATTTCCGTTTTGCGTATTTTTTTGCGATAAATATTATGGAAAAGAATTTGAATAAGATTTGATTCTTTTTCTGGAGGTTTTATGTTCAAAAAAATGACGGAAATTTCAGGTTTTGTGTGGATTTTGATAAAGGCGCTCATTATTTCTGGAATTGTTCTGGCTGTGTGCGGACCGGTTTCGTGCAAGGCTACGGAAGAAGGAATCATTCTTGTTGATGACAGTTATTCTTGTCCAAAAATAGAGGATTTTTATGTTACCGGCGAAAAATCTGCCCGGATTGTTTTTGACCAGAAAGTTGATTTTAAAAATTTCAGCTTGAATCCAGTTGTTTCAGTTGAAAAAGTCAATGTGGAATGTTCGGAAAATGAGAAAAGTCTGTGTCTTGTTGATGTTGTTTTTTCTGAGAATCTTAAGATTGGCGAAAAATATAGTTTTTATGGGGAAGTTTCTGATAAAATCGGGAATTCCTTGACTTTCAGTTTGCCTTTGCTTGGATTTAATGGAAGAATTCCTGATGCTGAGATTACGGAAATTCATCCGAAATATTCTAGCGGAACAAATTCTTCTGGAAAATACTATAAATGCGAATTTATTGAGCTAAGGATTTTGAGCGATGGAAATCTTTCTGGACTGGAACTTTACAGTGCTTATGACGGGGATTCAAAAAGTTATGTTTTTCCTGCCCTGGATGTTTTTCGTGGTGAAGTAATAATTGTCCATCTGCGGAAAAAAGATGAGACTGCGGTGAATGAGCTTGGTTCTGATTTGGCTTTGTCCAAGTCAAAGTATTCCAGCGATAAGGCTAGGGACTTGTGGGCGGAAAATGAAAATGCGCGGCTTGGCGATGAGATGGATGTTATTTTGCTTAGGAATTCCGGGAACGGCGAGATTATTGACAGCGTTTGCTATGCGGAAGAATCTGCCATTGAGTGGAAATCTGAGGAAATGAAAAACGCCGCAAAAATGGCTGTGGAATCCGGAAAATGGAATGATTCCAGCATTGCTGGCGCGGTAAAACTGAACAAATTGACCGCAAGTAAGTCTATTGAACGTATTGCAGAGGAATGTGCCGCAGAAAGCTGGCGTGTGACTGCAACCAGCAAAGAAAATCCAGGCGAAGTGGCGTATTAGCCGTAAAATTTTTGGACAAAAACCTTCATTTTTATAATATGGACTAGTTGGCTTTTCTGTGTTAAATTATTCGTTATGTGTGAATTATTAGCACCTGCGGGTAATATTGAATCATTGGACGCTGCCATTGGCGAAGGCGCTGACGCTGTATATCTTGGATTGAAATCGTTTAACGCACGGCTTAGAACTGCGAATTTTGCTTGGAACCAGTTTGAGGCCGCTGTCGGGGCAGTGCATCGTCTTGGGAAAAAGGTTTATGTCACTGTAAATACCGTTTGTGAAGAAAAAGAAACTGAGCGGCTTTATAGGTTCTTGGCGTATCTTGACAGAATTCATCCGGATGGTTTAATCGTTCAGGATTTGGGAATTGTCCGTATGTGTCAGGAATTTTTCCCGAATCTGGAACTTCACGCTTCAACGCAGATGAATGTAGAAAGCGCGGCTGCGGCAAATCTTTTGTACGAAGAAGGTATAAAGCGTGTTGTTGTTGCCCGTGAGCTTGGTTTTGAAGAAATAAAATATATAAAGGAACATACAAAAGCAGAAATTGAAATGTTTGTTCATGGTGCGCTCTGCGTAAGTGAATCTGGACTTTGCCTGTTTTCCAGTTTCTTGGGTGGAAAATCAGCAAACCGCGGAATGTGCGCACAGGCTTGCCGACGTTATTACACTGCGGAATATCCTGAAGGAATTAAGCAGGGCTATTATTTTTCTCCTTGCGATTTGCAGCTTATTGAGCAGATTCCAGAACTTTGCGATTTGGGAATCAATTCTTTCAAGATTGAAGGAAGAATGAAAAGTGCTGAATATGTCGGAAGCGTCGTTGCTGCATACCGATATGTAATTGACCATTACAAAGAGGATAGAAAAGGCGCTGTTGCAACTGGAAAGCGAATGCTTGCATCTGATTTTGCGCGTTCAAAGACAACTTATTGGTATGGATTCAAGGATGTGAAGGACGGTGTTGAAAATGCCGGTGCGAAGATTTTGAATCCAAATCAGGCTGGAGGAACAGGAATATATCTTGGAACTGTTTCTCGCGTAAAAAAAGCTCCAGACGGTCTTATTGATGAAGTTAAAAAGAATGCGGCTCCAGATGCTGATCCGGCAAGCCTAAAAATTCAAATGGCAATGCTTTCTGGCGGAAACTACGACCCGGATCCAGGAGATTCAATCCGTCTGCACAGCAAAGATGATTCGGGCAGAACAAGCCATAAAGTCCGCAGTGTAGAAATTGATGATGACGGACATCGCTGGATAGATATTCCACTTAGCCATAGGATTGGCGACAGCGTTTACCTGCTTCAGATAAAATCTATGTCAAAACGATATTCAAAAGTTTTGCCGGGAGATTTAAGCAAATTCAGAAAACAACCCGCGGACGAAAAACTTCCGTTTCTTGATGTGACTCCAGTCGAGGGAAGAGAGCTTTCTTATTTTCCAGAGGGACTTTATGTTCAGGTTTCTACGATTGATGATGTGTTCTTGGCTCAGTCTCTGCATCCTGTTAGGCTTATAATTGAATTTACCTGTGATACAAAATATGACTTGTTGAACGGAAAAACGGTTCTTCCAATTTCAAAGAAATCAATTTATATTTCCTTGGATCCGTACTGTCCGGCTTCAAAAGAAGAGGAGCTTTGCGCTGACCTTGAAACTCTCATTGAAAAAGGATATTCAAATTTTGTTGTAAATAATATTGCACAGATTCAGATGTTAAAAGGAAAAAAAGTCCACATTATTGCAGGACCATATCTTTATACGTTCAACAGATGGGCAGTTTCTTTTTTTGAGAATCAGGATATTGGCGCTTTTATTATGCCTTATGAAGATTCCAGAAAAAATCTTGAGGCAACCTTTGACCAGAATGTCCGCGCAAGGGTTCTTGTTCCTGTTTTTGCATATCCGGCGCTCTTCCGGATTCGTTTTAAGCTTCCTGAGGACTACGGATTTACATATTTTTCTGACAAAGAGGAAGGGATGTTTAAAGTAGTTTCCTCTGATGATGGTTCATTTGTAATGCCGGAACTTCCATTTTCTTTGCTTGATAAGACAGAATTCCTTTCCCAGGCGGGTTTCAAGAAAATTCTGGTGGATTTTTCAAAGACAAAGCTTTCAAAAGGTCAGATAAAAAATGTAAGCAGCTCGTTGTTCAAAAAACAGCCTTTCCCGGAAGTAAACCGTTTTAACTGGAAAGATGGCTTTTATAATCCTCAGCAGATTGAAGAGTATAAAGCCAGCAACGAACGTGCCGCGGCCGCAAGATTGGCTCAAAAACAGGGAGGTAGTCGAAAGCCAAAGGTTCGGGGCGGAACTGTTCGCGCTGGCAAGAAAACATTGAACAAAAAATACTAGAAATTCACCTTTTTGTTTTTTTGACTAAAAAGCCATTGCTTCTTCTGGAATCTGTTCCTGGATTTCTTCTGTGGCGGCAGCCTGATTTGCTTCTTTCATTGCCTCAAGGCTTTCTTCAGATGTTCCTGTTGCTTCAGAAGAAGTTCCTGCAGGTTCAGAAGTAAGGCGTTTTTTAAATTCAACATGCTCCGCGATAATTGAAATTCTGCTGGCGGTTTTGCCTTCACTGTTTGTCCATCGGCTCTGTTTTAGTCGTCCGACAACCCTGATTCCTCTGCCTTTTTCACAGTTTTTCTGGCAGGATTCAGCCATTTTTCCGAAAGTCTCAATGTTGAAGAAAGAGACTTCATTGACGCCTTCTCCGTCAGTATTCTTGTAAAAGCGATTTACCGCAACCGGAATGTTGCAGATTTTGTGTCCATTTGCGGTTTCCTTGTATTCCGGGTCTCGGGTTACATTTCCTTCAATAATAAGCGAGTTAAGTTGATTCATAAAAATACCTCATTTTGAATGCAATTTGCTTTTTGCCGGCTAAAAAGCAACGGCTTGTTTTTAAACCGTCACTTATATATAGCGATTTTTTTTCAAAATAAGAAATGAATCACAAAAAAAAATCAAAAAATTACTTTTTTTATCCGTTTGAAAGAAGACGAAGCATATAAAGCTCAACATAGATGGTCAAGGCTTCCTCTTCCTTGATTTTCTGCATATTTGGAGTTTTTACAAGACCTTCTGCAAGCGAGCGCAATCTGTTTTCATCAAAAGTTTGTGCGGAAATTGTACGCATGACTTTTCTTGTGTAGTCGCGGATAAGGCAGTTTACATCTTCTGCAAGGCTATTGTGCGCTTCCTTTGTAATCATCTTGTTCCAGATTTTTCCATACGAATCAAGTTCCCTGTCAATTGTCGAGCCGGAAGGAACAAGTTCGTCCGCGATATTTTTTACAGCAGCCTGAATTGCCTCTTTTTTGCTCATTGATTTTGCAGGCTTCTGAAATTCCTCGTCGTCCGGAATATCATCTGCGGTAAATTCTTTCTGGGCAGCTCTGTTTTGTGCCGGTCTTCGTTTTTTCTTTGAAAAAAGACTTGCAAGCCATGAGATCACCGGAATTGTGTACCAGAACGGAAGCATCATTTTTGCGTTTGCAAGGATTGTCGTGTTTTTTAGCATAAGAAGCTCTGAATAAGAGACAAGTTTTCCGCCGGAAAAAATATGGAACGCCGGATCGGAATTTGTGTGGTCAACCTCGTAATTCAGCATTGTAAGGAAATTTGCGTTGAGCAGAGCGGACAGAACTGGTGAAAGATCGTGGATTTCTTTTTTCAGGCAGTTCTCAAAATCTTTTTCGCTTCGCATTTCCGGAAGTTTTTCATAATTGCTGAGAATCTTAAACCATTTGTCCGTAAGATGTTTTTCAATTGTGTCGTGTGCCTCGTTTGCAAGCCTGATTACAAGCGGAAAAACCTTGGTCTTGTAGATAAAATAACGCGCGCCAGTTTCAATTTTGAACACAAGAACCTGAGGAAGCTCGTTGTTTTCACATTCTGTTGTTATTTTCTGAAGAAATTCCTTTAAATCTTCTTCATCATATTGACCGTAAAGCAGCGTGCCTTTTGAATCTTTTAGCTTAAGAATACTTTCCATTGAAAAGAAATAAGGAGGACGCGCAAGTGCGGCTCTAAGCTCGTTCAGGGCGTTTTCCTTGCTTTGCTGTTTTGCAGCCTTTTCTTTCAGGGTCATCATCCATACTTCTGAGACCGCGACCGCCTGCAGGATATTTGTGTCTTCTGTTGTCCTGTCCTTGATTTTCTCAAAATCCAGGCGGATGAAATAGCATAGCTGGTTCCAGAAATAAAAAGCATCGCCGGAAAAATCAAAAGTCTGGTCAGATGTGTCCGGGTGCTGAAGGAATTTTGTGAAGAACGCCTGCGCCGCGATTTCTTTGCTTGGATTTGCGACACGGACTTTTTTCTGGAAATAATCGTGGTACTCATCTTTTTTTAGCATGTTGCGGATTTTTGCCATTGCATCGCGGGTAACAAAATTTATTGGAACACATTCAGGAACCAGAAGGGAAGGAATATCCCGCGGCATAAGAATACAGAAAAGTTTAGGAGACTTTAAATTCTGCTTTACTTGCCATTCCAGTACAGCATCTTCCAGGGATTTTTTTTCAAGCGCCTCTGCCGGAAGCTGTTTTGGAAGGTCTGTCACGCACGGAAAAGGAATCTGCGGACTTGACAAGATTTCCTTGTATTTATTCGCATAATAGATTGAATACGCTGTAATGCACGCAATTGTGATTTTTCCGTTGTTCTGCTGGATAAGATAAACTTCATGCTTGTTTTGGTAATCTTCCAGTTCTTTTAAAAGAGTTGATTCTGGAACTTCAAGATATTGAACCAAATCAGGTTGTTCTTCAAGATTCCGCGAAGCATATTTTTTTAAGTAATCGCAAAACTCTCTAAAATTGATGAAAGCCGATCCTTGCTTTTTTGTGTATTGCCTAAGAATCGTTCCCAAATTTGCAGATATAGACATAGAATCAATTATAAACGCAAAATATTTTATTCACAAGAGTTTTGAAATCTTGCGCAAAAAATAATTCGTCAGTCTTGGTTTATTGAAAAAAAAACTTTATAGCAATAAAATATCGGAAAAGGAAAATATTTATGATTTCAACACGGATGAAAAATTTACACCCTTATGTTCCAGGTGAACAGCCAAAAGACAGGGTTTACATAAAACTTAACGCGAATGAAAATCCATATCCGCCATGCAACGAGGTTGTGGATGCGGTTGCCGGTTTTGTAAAAGCTGCTCCGATGAGGCTTGCGCTTTATCCAGATCCGGATTCGCTTGAGCTTCATGCTGCGATTGCTGAAATGCTTAATAAGACGGGCGGTGTTCTGTGCAATGCAAAAGTTTCCGGTAAAGATGTTGAACCGGCAGATGCGGATAAAATTCCATTCAAGGTAACTCCGGACATGATTTATTCTGGAAACGGAAGCGATGAGGTTCTTTCATTTGTTTTCTATGCTTTTTTTGACAGCGGAAAACGGCTTGTTCTTCCTGAATTTACCTACAGTTTTTACCCGGTTTATGCAGGATTTTACAACATCCAGACTGATATTGTTCCGATGAAAAAAGACTGGTCTCTTGATACGGAAGAAATGCTTCTGCGCGCTAAAAAAAATAATTCCGGCTTGATTTTTGCAAACCCGAATGCGCCGAGCGGAATCGGACTGAAACGGGAAGAAGTTCGTGAAATGCTAAAAAAGGCCGAGCCCGACCAGATTTTTGTTGTTGACGAGGCGTACTGCGATTTTGGCGGAGAATCCTGCATTCCGCTGCTGGAAGAATTCAAGAATCTTCTTATTGTAAGGACATTCAGCAAAAGCCTTTGCGGTGCGGGGCTTCGGCTTGGTTACATTGTTGCTTCCCCGGAAATTGTGAATTATGTTACAACTGTAAAAAACAGTTTGAACCATTTTCCGATTGACTCGATTGCCCAGTGCGCCGGAATTGCAGCTTGTGAAAATCCTGCATATTACTGTGAGTGCGCAAAAAAAGTTGTTGCTGAGCGCGAAAAATTCCAGGACTTTTTAAAAGAAAACGGGTGGCAATATATTCCTTCAAAGACAAATTTTGTGCTGGTGAAAAATCCTAAAGTAAGCGGTGAAAAAGTCTATGAGGAAATAAAGAAACAGGGAATTCTTGTGCGCCACTTTAATACGAAAGGAATAGAAGATTATGTGCGCATAACAATCGGTACAGAAGAGCAGATGAACGCCCTGAAAACCGCAATGAAAAATATTTAATGGCTGCAGGCCAAAAAGGAATTTGTATGAGATTTTTGATTTTGACAGATATTCATGGAAATGTTGCAGATTTGGATAAACTTGATTCAGAATTCAAGGCGGCAGATGCAGTTATTTTTGCCGGTGATTTTTGCGAATGTTTTAAGACAGAAACTTCAAAGCCGGTGCTGGATGCGCTTGTAAAAAAACACGATGAAATTTATGCCGTTCTTGGAAACTGCGATGAGCCGGAATTTATTGAGCAGCTGGAAGACGCCGGAATAAACGCTGAGCGTATCTTGAATTACACAGATGGAATCGCGATTGTCGGGTCTGGCGGTGGCAGTAAATTTACAGGAAAAACTCCAAACGAGCGAGAAGAAGATGAGCTTATCTCTGATTTTGATATTTTGAATCAGCAGGAATTTAACGGTGACTATTCAAATGTGATTCTTGTAAGCCACAATCCGCCAAAAGGCACAAAATGCGATGCGGTAAATCCAGAGCTTCATGCCGGTTCTGAAAAGTTCCGCGCTCTTATTGAAGAAAAAAAGCCGCTTGCCGTAATAACAGGACACATCCACGAGGGCGTTGGAACAGACAGAATCGGAAACACTCTTGTAATGAATTCCGGCTGCTTCGGTGAAAACGGAACTTACGGAATCCTTGAGGTTGAAAAACAGAACGGAAACTGGACTGTTAAGAACGCAGAGATAAAACAGATTCAAAAATAAATGATTCTAGCAGAAACTAGGGATTAAGCAGCTACACATTGAAAATGCTCCGTGTTTTTGTTTATTCCAGGGAATTTTGGACAAATCTGAATCCCATGTAATCATAACATTCGTTTGCATCGTAGCCGTAACGTTCCGCCGCAAAGCAGAAAACTGTATATTCAGAAAAACGTCCGCCGCGGCAGGCACGTTGGCTTCCGTATTCTGGGCCGGCAGCTATTTCGTTTTCCTTTTGTTCTGCGTAATCTGCAAACCAGTCCCAGCAGAATTCCAGAAGATTTCCGGACATATCAAAAAGTCCTGCGGCGTTTGCGTTGCCGGTTCCTGGTGAGGGAATCGCATCTTCTGAAAAAGGAGTTCCCGCGGTTCCGACTGGCATTGAGGCGTCCGCATTGTCGTTTGTCCACGCATATTCCAGCGTATTGTTCTCGTTTTCAGCTGAAAAATCACCGCTTGCCTTGTTCCCTTTTTGAAGTCCGTTTTTTGACCAGCGCGCGGCATATTCCCATTCGGATTCTGTTGGTAGCCTGAATCCGTTTGCGTTAAAGTCACATTCTGCAAGGTCGCATTTTGCTGTGTCCGCGGAATTTTTTAGGATTTCTCCATTATATGTGTAGCATGGAGTTAAACCGCAATATTCGCTGAAGGCATTGCACCAGACAATTGCGTCGTGCCAGCTTATCATTGTTACAGGCTGCCCGAATCCTTTTTGTGTCGGAGCTTTTCCGCGGCGGGCGCGAGTGCCTTCCTGACCGGGATTCTGGAATTTGTAGCCGTTTTTTTCTGAGTCTTTTCTGACTTGAAACCATAGCGTGTAGGGCGTTTCGTATTTGTTGATTAGAAATGGTTTTACGCTTCTTTTTGCTGTGTAAGTCTGCACATCTTCACCGATTGTGTAAGTTCCGGCTGGAATTTTTACAAGATCAAGCTCATTGAACGCAGCGTTTGATTTTTCCTGTGCAAAGCAATTTGATGAAAATATAAAAATAAGAATGAATAAAAGTTTGTTTTTCATGGGTTTCTTCTATATTCTCCTTGATTTGCTGACCGCGTTAGGGATTGAAGCGAAAATGAGCGCAGCGAATTGTAACGGAAAGCCCGACAGCACGGAGTGCTGGAACGCCCATGTTACTCTTCAAGCGCGGCTTCTATTGATTTTAGGCGGCGAGCGGCTTTTCGTTCCTTGCGTTTTTGGGTAAGCGATTTTTTTTGCTCTTTTGGTTTCCGCGGATATTTTGTCTCGTAGAATCCAAGGATTACGTTTGTTACAAAGATTGAGACAAGACAGATTGCGGTGATAATCCAGACTGAAAGGCGGCCGTATTTTACAAAAGGCAGCTCAACGTTCATTCCGAAGAAGCTTGTGATAAAGGTCGGGACCATCATTATTATATTCAGGATAGAAAGGCGCTTCATGTAGACGTTCAGGTTGTTCGAGATTACGCTGTCGAACGCATCCGTTACGCCTAAAAGTACGTTCCTGTAGGTGTCTGCCATTTCGATCGCCTGTTTGTTGTCGATTTCCACGTCTTCAAGCCAGTCCATGTCGTCGTAGTCGAGTTTTATGAGTTTTGTCTTGTGGAATTTTTCCAGAAGAAGCTGGTTGCTTTTTAGGGAAGTTGTAAAATACACGAGCGATTTTTCAAGGCTAAGGAGCTGGATGATTTCCTTGTTTTCGATTGAAAGCTGAAGCTCGTTCTGTATTGCGGTTGAGCGCCGGTTGATTTCCTTAAGGTAGCGCAAGAATGTTACGTTTGAACGCCCGATTATGCGCATGATGAACGCCGGAAAATCCGCAAGCACAATGCCCTTTGCGCGGCCGGTTGCAAAATCCCTTAAAACTTCGCAGTCTGTCCAGCAGATTGTGATGATTACATTGTCTTTCAGGATGATTCCGAGCGGAATTGTGAAATACGGCGTTTCTGCGGAAGGTTCAAAAATCGGAAGCCTGAGGATTGTAAGGACGTAGTCGTCACCATCTTCAAGGCGGGAAAGTTCATCCGGGTCAAGAATGTCCAGTATGTGGTCTGGGTCAATTCCGTAATTTTCCTGGAGCTGCTCAACGTCATCGCGGGTTACAACTCTTGCGTCAACCCATGTTCGAGCCTGTGCGTCAATTTCATCTTCTTTTACTTTTACAAGCTTTCCGCCTGTCTGTTGCTGCCAGTAAGTAATCATTGAAGTTTCCTCGAATTACGGATTCTCTGCGGATTTACAAAACCAAGATGATAGTAACATAAAAAAAGGTGATGGGCAAGGATGGAAAATTCTGTATGGGCTTACCAAATAGTTTTTACTTTATATGAAGGAATCTTTGAATCTGTTGTTACAATTGTTAAATCATTTTCTATTGCTTGGGCAATCAGTAATCTGTCAAATGGGTCTCTATGATTATCTGGTAAAGACTTTATTGCTTCTGCATCATATTCTGTTGGTGGAAGGTAAATAAATTCTTCATTTTCTAAAACTGACTTTAATCTTGGAATATCAATGTCAAATTGCAGTGAGCCTTTTGCCTGCTTGATTGCAATTTTCCATAAGGATGCAAAGCTAAAAAAGCATCTTTTTGTTTCCATGATTTTTCTTGCTGTAGGCGAAAGTTTGTCATTACCTGAAACATACCAGATTATTGCATGAGTGTCTAATAAATACATTACATATACTCCGCAAAATCTTCGAGCGGTTTGTCAAAATCTGGAGACATTTTACACGGTATGTCTTTTAAGCAGCCGAAGCCTTTTTTCTTTGTTTTTGTATTATTTTGTTTTTCAGAGGTAGTGAATTTATAAAAGACATAATCTACATACGAAGCGACTTCTTCGAGTGCAGATTTGGGAAGTGTTTTTAATTTTGTATAAAGACCTGAATATATCATAAAAATATCTCCTGATTTCTGTTTTATTATAACATATCTAATTTAATTTTCTACCATCAAATTCTCAGATTTCACAGGATTTCGATGTATAATTTAAGTTAATTTTAAAGAAAAAGATTGCATTTGGGATAATTCGATTTTATACTGAAAAAAAATATTTCTCTTTGTAAAAAGAGAAGAGGAGAAAAAATGAACAACGTTTTTAAGAAATCAACTGTGCTTTTTGCGCTTTTGGCAATTTTGACGGGGGGGATAACTTCTTGTAAGGAAGACAGCGATTCCGGTGATTCGCAGCCTGAATATGTCGGAAAAATCTATTCAGCGAAAGACGGCAAAAGTTATTTAAAAATCGACACAAAAGACACCGCGACTTATTATGTTTGGGAAGAAGGTTCGGATGTTCAGGAATCTGCAAGGGCGGCAGAAAGTAATTCTTCTATTTCTGGGCATTATGTGGAGCATCAGGGAAAATATACTGTAGACATTGTGGATGATAAAGAGATGTTCAGCTTAAAAATAAACTGGACAGATGATGATGGAAATAAAATTGAACTAAAAATCGAGGCGGAACTCACGAATGGAACTGCTCTTGTTAATTTCAAAATCAATGGTGAAGAAGTAGACTTTGTGAAGGTAAAAACTGCTCCTAAAAATCCTGATGATGTTGTTATTGATGAAGATAAATCTGATGAAGATGATTCAGGTGATGGTGATGTTACGGTTCCAGAAGATCTTGTAAAAATTCCTGCTGTATCAATAGATGGAACAGAGACTTGGACTCCAAGTTCACCACTTGAGTTTATGAAAGGACGTGCTATAGAAATCCCGGCTTTCTATATTAGTGATCATGAGGTTACAAGGGGGGAATATAAGGCTCTTATTGGAAATGATCCTAGTACCGCATCTGCCTATGATGAAAACGATAAGAAAGTTTATGATGATAAAGCTGGAAATAACCCTGTGAATTATGTCAACTGGTACGATGCAATAGTGTATTGTAATAAACTATCTGCAAAAGAAAAATTGACCCCTTGCTACACAATAAATGGTTCAAAAGATCCAAATAAGTGGGGCGATATTCCAACAGAGTCCAGCGAAATTTGGAATGAAGTAAGCTGTGATTTTGAGGCGGATGGTTATCGTCTACCAACAGATGTTGAATGGGAATGGGCTGCACGAGGAGGTGAGCATTATACTTATGCTGGTAGTGACAACAGCGATGAGGTTGCTTGGTGTTATCCAAAAACGAAAAAATTATACGGAACAAAGGCTGTAAAGACAATGAAAGCTAATGGCTATGGACTTTATGATATGAGTGGCAATGTGGCTGAATGGTGTTGGGATTGGTTTGGAAGAAAAACGGAAAATACACCTTTTTCAGGTCTTTCATCAGGCACATATCGCTCTATTCGTGGTGGCGATTGGAAGCAGGTGGATAATTACTGTGTTATTACGGAGCCTACTAAAAATTCACCTTCTTGTCGTGGAGAAACCATTGGTTTCCGCGTAGTTCGTACAGCAAAATAATAATATTTTAGCATAACTTTTTTTATGCACGGCAGTTTAGCCCAGCGCATTCGCATTTTTTTAGAATCATTTGCCTGGGCTTTTTTCTGCCGTATTATGTCGAATCTATAAATTATGGGAATTGTTAAAAATTATATATTTGGCATTTTTGTAATATAATTTAAAAAATCAAACGTAATTTTTATCTTCCGAACAAATCTGAATGAGAGCCTGTCCGAGATAATTCCAGTATAAGTTCATCATTGTTGATAAAATAAATGAGCAACCAGTCTGGCTGTATATGGCATTCCCTGTGTTTTGTCCAATTGCCAGAAAGCTGGTGGTCTTTGTTTTTCGCTGGAAGAGGCTCTTGCTTAACCAATTTTTCAAGAACTTCAATAAAAAGTTTTTCGTCTTTTCCGCGTTTCAGGGCAAGCTTATAATCTTTTTTGAACTAGTTTGAATAACGTGGTTTAAGCATGGAGTGAATCAATGAGTTCTGGTATTGAATCAAACGCAGGACTTAAATTTTTGCCTTCTTCAGTTTCTTTCATAACTTTCGCAGTCAATGAGTTTGGTGTCTCATAACCAATTTCAAATGGAATCCGTTTTTCTCTTATGACTTGTTTTAGAAAAACATTTATTGCGCTTGTCATGGAAAGACCAAAATCTGCAAAAAGCTGTTCAGCTTTCTTTTTTGTGTCCATATCCGTTCTGATATTTATCGTTGCCATTGTGTTCATTTTGATTTCCTGTATCGCATAATATAACACACTGTGTTGCAAAACGCTACACATATTTGCTGATTTTATATCACTTTTTTTATGAATCCCAGGCAATGATTTGTCATTTCTCCCTTTATTTGAAATCTATAAATATTTTTTATCCGCAAAAATTCTCAGTCTACAGGGTATTTTGTTTTGTTAAAGTAAACATAATGTTTTGTTACTGAAAACATAATCTTTTGTTACAGAGAATATAATGTTCTCAGTAACAAAACATCATACTTTGTGTAACAAAATAAAATATTTACTTTAACAGAATATTTTGGTCTGCAGTAACAAAAATTTTGTGAAATATTTCCGTTTTTGATTTTTTTTTTGCGATAAATTTGTATGAAGAAAAATAATTTGATTTTTGTGTTTTTGGTGGCCGCTCAGATTTTTGGCTTTTGTGCGTGCGTTTGTGTGCAGGTCAAGGCGCCGTATTTCGCTGCTGGGGAATTTGTTTTTAGGCAGGAAAGGCTTGTGTTTGCTTATGATTTTTTGAACGAAAGTTCTGGAACTGTTGAAAAAGTTGATTTTGTGGTTTGCGCAACTGATACAGAAAACGATGATTTTTCTGCGCGTAGATTTTTTGTTTCATGTAAAGTCTGTGTGCCGCCCGGTGAATCTGTTGAAGATTATTTTGAATTGCAGGATTTTTTTTATCAGGCTGATTCAGATGAAGATTTTCCAGAAATAGAAAGTTTTTATGCGGAAAAAATTTATTACTCAGATGGAACTTTTTTTGAGGATCCGTTCGGGCGTTTTTCAAGATGAAAATGAGTTTTGTGGTGGTTTCGGCAAGCTCAACCACCACAAAACATTCTGTCTGCGATTTTACAGAGGAATATTTCCATGTTTCTTTGCAGGTTTATCCATTGACTGTTTGTCTGCAAGGAAGCGGAAACTGTTCGCAACGTGTTTGCGTGTTGCAGAAGGCTCGATTACTTCGGAAATATAACCGCGTTTTGCCGCGATTGTTGGAGTCATGATTTCCTGTTCATACTGCGCTTTCTTTTCTGCAACGTATTCAGCTTTTTCCGGATCTTTTAAGTCTTTTGCATACAGAATACCGATTGCACCGTCTGCACCCATTACCGCGATTTCAGAAGTCGGCCATGCGTAAACGTAATCTGCACCGATATGCTTTGAGCACATTGCGATGTAAGCTCCACCGTAAGCTTTTCTTGTGATTACAGTTACTTTTGGTACAGTTGACTCGCTGTATGCGTAAATAACTTTTGCGCCGTGGCGGATGATACCTTTCTGCTCTTCCTGTGGACCTGGAATAAATCCCGGAACATCAACAAAAGTAAGCAGAGGAATATTGTATGCGTCGCAGTAGCGAACATGGCGCGCGATTTTGTCAGAAGCATCGCAGTCAAGGACACCGCCCATTCCGGCTGGATTATTTGCAACGATACCAACTGAGCGTCCTTCAACTTTTGCGAATCCTGTGACGCAGTTTATTGCAAACTCTGCGGATGTCTCAAAGAATGAGTTGTCATCTGTGACATCTTCAATTACTTCGCGGATGTCATAGCCTTTGTGTGTGTTTTCAGGAAGGATTTTTTCAATGTGTTTTGCCTTTTTATGCTCATCGTACTTGAATTTTGCGGCCTGGACAATTTCATCACCGTAATAGTGCGGAATGTAATCCAAAAGCTTTCGTACTTTTTCAAAGCATTCCGGTTCAGAAATGCAACGGAACTGCGCGACACCTGATTTTTTTGAATGGATTGAAGCACCGCCAAGGTCTTCAGCGGAAATATCCATGAACATTACCGATTTTACAACTTTTGGTCCGGTTATAAAGAGCTGGGAAATCTTGTCCACAGCGAAAATAAAGTCTGTGATTCCAGGTGAATATACAGCACCGCCAGCGCAAGGTCCTGCAATGATTGAAATCTGTGGAACTGAGCCAGATGCACGCACATTCTGATAGAAAAGGTCACCGTAGCCGCAAAGAGCGTCAACGCCTTCCTGGATGCGCGCTCCGCCCGAATCGTTGATTCCGATTACAGGGCAACGTGCCTGTATTGCTTTATCAATAAGTTCAGCGATTTTCTTTCCATGCATTAAGCCAAGAGAACCGCCCTGAACTGTAAAGTCCTGCGCATAAACCGCAACTTTTCTTCCGTTGATTGTTCCAAAACCTGTAATTACACCATCATAAGGAATGTCTTTCTTTTCCATTCCAAAACTTGTGCAGTTGTGGCGAACTCCAGAATAAATTTCCATGAAAGAGTCTTTGTCTACAAGATTGTTGATTCGTTCAATGGCATGCCATTTGCCTTTTTCGTGTTGTTTTTCAACATTGTATGTGTAAGCCATTTAAGTGGTAACCTCCAAAAGTCACTTATCGGTTTTAGTTTATATAATAGGTCTTTTAGTGTCAATGACATTTTTTGGAAAAATGTCAGAATGAATTTTTAGAAATGATATTACAAATGTCGAGTTTTATAAATTCAATATACAAATTGAATGAGCTACCAGAAAAAGCGCGTCAATTCGCCATGCTGAGCGTACAAAGTATCAGACTGCGCAATTTTCTTCAAAAATTGCTTGCTATCGCTCAGAATAGCTCGGTTGCCGCTTTCTTTTTCTTCCCGCACATTCAATTTATTTCTTTAGAAATAAAACTCTACATTTGGGACTAATACCCGATTTTATCGAGACGCTCTTTTTCAATCTGCATTGATTTTTCGGTCGGAAGCCACGGATATTTTTTGCGCAGGGAATTCACGGCTTCGATTTCATTTTTGTTGCAGTCAGAAAGTGCCTGCTTGAAATCGAGCGAAACCTGAAGCGGCGAAAAATACTCGGCGGAACTTGTCTGGTCAAGTTTTGTGATTTCCCAGGTCTTGCCTGAAAAACGCAGTGTCACCACGGTTGTAAATTCCTCAACTTCAATAAGATTGTCCTGGTTGTGGACAAGAAAATATTTTACTTTGTGCGTTGCGTCCGGCATTTTTTCAATTCTTGTCTTTGAGCCGTCCTCTGAATAAACTTTGCGCGCGGGGTGATTTTTCTTTGTTGGAACTTTTATGTCCAGCGCGGAATTTTTTCCGTCGACAGAAAAATTTGTGATTCCGTAAATGTAATGTGAATAAGATTTTGAGGAATCCGGCTCGAAGAAGAACCAGTTTTCCGGCGTGGAAATCCCTGAGTCAAAATTGTACGCGCTTTTCATCTGCGTTGTTATGTAAATCTGCGGAACTTTTGAAATGTAACCTTGTGCTTCCGGGCAGTTTTTTGCGGCGCAAATCATAAGGTCTGTGTCCATTGTGTGGATTCCGCGGTAAAAAACTTCTGTGACCTGCGTTGAGTCCAGTCCGATTGCGCTTGGCTTTTTTGAATTTTCACTTGTTATGGAAGCGGCGGCGATTGCAACAAAAAGTGCGGTACAAAAGATTGCGGCGGCGATTGCCCGGTTTTTGCGCACAAAACGTTGTCTTTTCAGCCTGGAATTTTGCTCATTCTTGAATTTTGCCGAGATTTTTTCAAATTCTTGCTCTGGAAGTTTGTGTTTTTGGCTTTCGTTTCCAAAAATTTCTTTTTTCAGTTCTTCAAGCGGAAATTGATTTTTCAGCGTTTTTCCTTCAAGCAACGAATTTATTGCGCCCGCAAGTTTTTTGTCTATTCCGTTTATTTCGTACTCAAGCGGAATGAAATTCCGGTCGCTCAGCTTTTTGTCGTTTTCCTCTGAATACGGAAGTTTTTTCAGCACTGCAAAATATGCCATTGAACCAAGCGCAAAACTGACTGCGGAATTTTCTGTTGCAATGTAGTCGCGCCAGTCGTTCTGAAAATAATTGTACAAAGTTTTTCCAAGATTGGCGGCTGAACGGTCAAAAGTTTTTTCCGGCACAAAAAGTATTTTTCCTTCATCTTTGTTCACTATGATTCCTGCCGCTCCGTTGCATGGAATTTTTATATTCTGCTTTATAGCGTTGGAATAAATCTCGCAGATGGCAAAAAGCGCCTCATTTGTATTGATGGAGTCCGCGCCTTCTTTCTCGATTATTCGCAAAAGGGAAGTGCCGCAGAAATCTCCGCAGAAATAGACTTTTTCATTTTTTGTCTTTATCTCTTCAAATTTCCATTCTGAAAATTTATTCCATGTTCCGTCAGGCAGTTTTTCCGCAAGAATCCCGGTTTCTTCCAGCAAAAGCGAGAATTTTGTTTTACCAAACATCATTTCGTCCAAGTTTGAGTTAAGCCACAGTTTTTTGTTCTCGGATTTTATCAAATCCACAGGTGCAAGCACATTTTCCATTTTTTCCTCAGCTGATTTTTATTCTATCATAAAAACAAAATTTGTTTATCCTGATTTTTTTTCTGTGATATAATTAGTGGAAATTAGGAACTTAAATTTTGGGAATAGAAGAATGAGTTTTTTTTCTTCCCGCTTATTCAATTTGTTGGTCGTGGATTAAAACTCAACGTTCATTTTATTCCTGTTTTTATAATGGAGGACATCATGAGTTACAGAATAATTACAATCAGCCGTGAATATGGTGCAGGCGGCCATGCTGTTGGCCAGGAGCTTTCTAAAAATCTGGGAATTGCGCTTTTTGACGGAGAGATAATCCAGAAAGTTGCGGTTCAAAGCGGCCTGAGCGAAAAATATATCGCGGAAAAAGGCGAGTACGGAAATAAATCTGTCTTTGAAAGCTATTTTTCTGCCGGAATGTATTACAAAGGACCTTCCTTGGAGGATGAAATCTGGGCTGTCCAGACAAAAATAATCAGGGACCTTGCTGAAAAGGAGCCTTGCATAATAATCGGGCGTTGTGCGGATTTTATTCTTAAGGAACGCAATGATGTGCTTGATGTGTTTTTGCACGCCTCGTATGAGGAACGCATAAAACGGCTTTCCGCGGAAGGTGTTGATCTGGGAAAGAAACCGGAGAAATTCCTGCACGACCGTGACTGCCGCCGTTCATCTTATGTTCATTTCTATACAGACAGAAAATGGGGCGAATCGCGCAACTACAATATTACTTTGGACACCGGAAAATTCGGCGTGGAAAAATGCGCGGAAATTATAGAAAATCTTTATAAGAATTAGATTGAATGTCGGGTTTTATGCTCAATTTATAAAACCCGATATTGTCTACCAGTCTTTTTGAATGTATGTCGCCTTTGGCCGTGCTGTAATGTCTACGCGGCGGTTCTGCGCTCTTCCTTCCTCTGTTGCATTGCTCGCTACCGGTCGTGTTGCGCCATAACCTTTGTATGTGAATATGCGTTCCGGTATTCCTTCTCCCACAAGTGCCTTCATCACAGTTCTTGTTCTTTCAATAGAAAGGTTCATCTGACCGACAGGTTTTCCAAGATCTGCGGTGTGTCCTTCAACAAGAATTGTGAATTCATTGTTCTTTATGATTTCCTGGAGCATTTCTGCAATTTTTCTGATTCTTGGTGCTTCCTGCGGCAAAAGTTCAGGCGAATCCGGAATGAATTTAAGGTCAACGCTGAAGAGAATTCCAGTGAGGCTGTCTGAAACGTCAACATCTGGAACTTTGTTCTCGTAGATATATTTTTTGATTTCCCGGAATGTCGCGTAATAGTCAGGAGTTTTTTCCGGCAGTTTTACATCGTACACAAGATTTTTTTTGTCCAGAAGAATAACAACTTTTCCGTCTTTTAGAAGTTTGCGGTTTGCGTCAACTGTAAGGATTTTCAGGGCATCTTTTCTTCTGATGATTGGATCTGTGCGGTTTCTTCCATAAACACGGTAAGCTTTTATGTAAAGCGGATTTCCGCCGACTTTGTTTTCGTAAAGCTCAAAATCGTCCTGCCAGTTGTATTCAACAAGTCCTTCCGACTGTACAATCTGGCTGTCCGCAATGTTTTTTTCGTAGACAATGTTCATGTTCTCGTCCCAGATTGTAGGAAAAAATGCGGGAAAAACTTCGCTGGAAACAAATTCCCCGTGTACTGGAACTGTTCCCCGCGCGTCAATTATTATTCCTGTATATTCGCGGCTTGAAACTATGTCAATCGGTTCTTCTGGCGTGTAAGGGTAGCGGTGGCGCACAAGAAGTTTCCCGATTTTATTCATGTCGATTGTGTTTGTTGTGCTTGCGGAATTTCCGTCGCTGGAAAAAACTGTGAGCGTCTGGCCGGCTGTCTCGATTATTTCTGTGATTTGCTCAAGCGTTATTGTCTCGGCAAGAACTACGTCTCCGATATAATTTGCAGAGTCAACGTAAAGTGAAAGCACTGGATTTTTTAAAAGTGATGGAGTCTTGATTTTTATCAGGCTTTCCGCGGAATTTCGTCCTGCCGGGAGTTCGATGCCGGCTTTTTTTACATCAAGAGAAATTTTAGAGGTGAATTTTTTCTCAGTCCAGTCAACCTGGCTTTTTGAGGACAATGTTGAGTTGTCAATTTGCGCATAAAGAAAATCTGTCTTGCCTGAAAAAGCTAAAAATGCTGAGACCGCAAACGCTATCAAAAATTTTTTCATATTAACCACCACATTGATTTTCGGCGGATTTAACTGGATGTTTTAGTTAAATATCCCATCTGGCTTAGCGCATAGGCGGCTGAATCTTTCATTCCTTCCGGGAAGCGCAAAGTGTATTCTTTGTGCGGCGGCGTAACTTGTTTTATAAGCGCGCTGTTTAAGTCGCAGAGTTCCTGCAGATCAATCCTTAGCTCATGGGAAAGCGCGGAAAGATAGACTGAGTCGTATACTGTGACGTAATCAAACATTCCGGCTCTTGTCTCAAGAGTTGTTCCATTCCATGCTCGTGCCTGCGGAAAATTCACGCCGTAATATTTTGAATTTTCAACAACATCCGCAATTGCGAGCAGTTTAGGAACGTAGCCGCTTGCCTGTTCGCTAAGAAATCCTTTTTCCCTAAGATACCAGAAATCACGGCTGCCGGCTCTTTTTATGGCTTTTTTTAGTGCTCCGGCTCCGCAGTTGTATGCGGTTATTGCCAGAAGCCAGTCGCCAAAAGTACGGTAGTTTTCGTTAAGTTTCTTCAGCGCAGCCTCTGTGGATTTCCATGGGTCAAGGCGCTCATCAACGTAGTCGTTATATTCCAGAAGCCCCGGAATGCTGTTCAGCATGAACTGCCATAAACCTGTCGCGCCGGAACGGGATTTTGCATAGGGATTGTAGTCGGACTCAACTACCGGAAGGTATTCCAGTATGGCAGGCATTTTCCGCTTTTCAAGTTCATTGCGCACGAAAATCCTGTACTGCTGGCCGTCGTCAAGAACTTTGTAAAGGTAATTTTTGTGCGTTGTCAGATATTTTTTGCGCAGAGTTTTTACCGCGGCGTTGTTCATCCCCGGAAAATTCAGATTTTTGTACGCAGTTTTGTTTTGCGTGGTTTCCGCTGAAAAAACTGCACCTGAAAGAAAAAATAATAGAATGCCAAGAAAAAAAATGTTTTTGTGTCGCATCTGCCGCGTCAAAGTTTTTCACCGATGTAAATTCCAGCCCATTCCCAGTTTCCGTGGATGTCCGGATCAAGCGGAAAGTTTACTTTTCTAAAGTAAAGGTACCATACTGAGACGTACTGCGACCATCCCCATGTGCGAAGATATGCTTCATTTGATGTTGACATTTCGTCCAGCTCAGCGCTGTAGCGCACACGGTTTCCGCGCATAAAGTTTCTCATGCTGAATTCTTCCTGCGCATTCGGATCCATTTCGTCCTGTTTCCAGGACATTGAGAAAAAGTTTACGCGCGCCCTGTATTTGTCCAGCGAGCGCCAGTCGTAGTTTCTGATTGCTTTTTTTACAGCCTGCTCAAGTGCCGGAAGACTTTCAAAAGTCCAGTCTTTTGGAGAATTGCTGAAGCCTACAAGTTGACGTGCCTTTTTGTATGCGTTTGGTTCGCCAGCAATCTGAATTGTTGACGAATCTGGCTGTGCAAGGAACATAGAGTATGCTTTTAGTGCTTCGTTCCAGTCGCTTTCCTTCTCGTATTCAAGCGCAAGCCGCAGATAAAGCTCTGTGATAGAGACATTTGTTGGAAATCTGTTTATCAGCTCGTTGAAATAATGGATTCTGCTGCGCGGATTTGTTGAAATCTGGATTAAATTCTGCAGGCAAGTAAGATGGATAGAAACTCCTTTTACAAGCAGATCCTGGTAATTCAC
>ERZ808267.10-NODE-10-length-168684-cov-6.312532_pt1 | contig 168684 bp, 139 predicted proteins | sample MGYA00521241_ERZ808267 | MGnify/ENA primary metagenome ERZ808267 (study PRJEB31516, sample SAMN03275592) | gut metagenome | biome: mammalia-associated habitat; material: feces | host: Papio cynocephalus | place: Kenya | collected 2012-07-19 ...
CAGTGCTTATGCGGGTTCGAGGTATGTTGAGGCCTGAAATAATGATACCGCATATTAAAAATTGGGGAAATTTACCGGATTCTATTGTAATATTTTTTCATCTATGATAATATTCCATGCCAGCTCGCTATGCGTTAGCCGGCTGGGAACCTTGGAATTCGATGAAAATGCATCAGCTACCGGTAGATAACTTTATGTGTATTATTTGGTTGATGACGAGAAAAGGGTAGTTACAGTAGCTCGAATATTCTACGGTGTCCGTGATATTAAAGGAATCATAAATTCAAATATGATTTTGGGACGTTAAAGGAGGTCTCCTATTTGAAAAAGAAAAAAGACGAAATAACCATCCGTTCCAGCGCAGCAGAATACTTAACCTATGTTGCCTCTGTGGGTGATCAGCAGGACAGCATTGAGATGCGCTATGAGGATGAGAATATATGGCTGACACAAAAGATGATGGCCACATTGTATGACGTGGGTACCAATACAATCAATTATCATATAAAAAAGATATTCGAGGACAGTGAGTTACAGGAGGATTCAGTTATTCGAAAATTTCGAATAACTGCCCCTGATGGGAAAAGCTACAATACAAATCATTATTCTCTGGAGATGATCATTGCCGTAGGCTTCAAGGTCAATTCCGAGCGTGCCGTACAGTTCCGTAAATGGGTAAATCAGATCGCCAAGGACTATACCATCAAAGGCTGGGTGATGGATGATGAACGGCTGAAGCGAGGAACGTATCTGACTGAAAAGTATTTCGACGAGCAGTTAGAGCGCATCCGTGAGATCCGTGCCAGCGAAAGAAAGTTCTATCAGAAGATCACCGACCTGTATGCCACAGCTATTGACTATGATAAAAATTCTGCAACGACGAGAAGATTTTATGCGACCGTTCAGAGCAAAATGCATTACGCAGTTCATGGACATACAGCTGCAGAGTTGATCGTGGAAAGAGCCGACCATACAAAGGAGCATATGGGATTAACCACCTGGGCAGATGCTCCTGACGGAAAGATTAAGAAAAGCGATGTCACGGTTGCTAAGAATTATCTGAGTCAGGATGAAATGAAGCAGCTGAACCGTATGGTGACGGCATACCTGGATTTTGCTGAAAACATGACATTACGGCATATTCCGCTTACGATGCAGGACTGGGAAAAGAGGCTCAACAGCTTCATTGAAATGTTTGATTACGGTATTTTACAGGATGCAGGGAAGGTGTCTGCAGAAATTGCAAAGCTTCATGCTGAGACAGAATTTGAAAAATATCGTGTCATTCAGGACAGATTGTTTATGTCTGACTTCGATAAGTACATGCTGGAGTTGGAAGAAAACGCAAAGAAATAAGGACCAGATACCAGGTCGAGACGGTGAAATCCGGCAACTCAACCATGTCGAGTGTATGGGCTCATCCGAGACAATCACCGGCATGTTATGAGGAAATAAGTCGACCTTCGCTGTCTCAGATGTCGAGACAGTGGCAGAGAGCAGCAATGTAAAAGGGCCTTGCATTATATAACAGGATTTCTGATAATCGGGATTGGCTATCAGGTGGCAAAAATCTACCGGAAGGGTGATATTGGTTATGAGGAGCTTGAATCGTCATATTTAAGAAGTCAGATGCTTATCTATAAAACAACTGCGTTAGCATTTGGAACCACACGTTTACATGGATTTACAGAGAAAAAAATATATGCAATAGATTATCGGTTGCTCGAGGGAATATCAAGAAAAATAGTACGGCTTAAGAAGTATGAGCATGGAGTTTATAATACGGAGGAGTATCAGCATTTTGCAGTTATCCATGTCAGACTGCCAAGAAGCGGAAACATTCACGATGTTGAGATAGAATTAAATGAGTTTCAGGTTCAAATGGCAATCGATAAATTATCCACTTACAAAATTGGTGAAGATTTGATAGAAAATCTTTTGGTAAACGAGCATAAAGAAAATGAGACTGTAATATAGCCAATAAAATGAATGATTCGGGAAAAGGAACAGATCATTTGATACGTTCCTTTTTTGTGGAAGGAGAAGAGGAGCATTGTTTTTCCCGGGTCTTTATTTTATAATAATAGCCGTAAGCCGGATTGTGGCAGGGAGTAAGTTATCTGCATAATAGTTTGGGGTGGATGCTATGAAAAAAATGAAATCAAATATTGATATAAGACAAGTATGTATATTGATTCTTTTATTGATAATAACAATTCTTGCAATATATCTATATAATTGCACAACAATAGAGAAGCTTTGCCTTGGGAGGGATCCTTTTTCGGTAATTAAAAACAATTTTACTGTTTCATATAATGGCAAAGAAGAAATTCTTTCTTTCCCTGCCAATGTTGATGAGGCGTGCTATGATGTTGTAATAACAAGATATTTTCATAAGGATGAGCTGTCAGGGGATTATCTTTCCTTTTATGCGTATAATCCGTCCTGTGATATATATATAAATAATGAACTGGTTATTCATGAAAATTTTTATTATGATGTATTTAATATTGCAAGTCCTTCACACTGGTATTGTTTTAAAGTTCCGTATGATGACTTTGTTCTTAGAATAAATATGCATAATAGTCTTAAAATAAGTACTTTGTTTGAACTGTATTCCGGCTCTAAAAATGCTATTGTTTTTAATATTTTAAAAACACATATGCTCTCAATTATAATGAGCCTTTTAATATTCCTGGCAGGGCTGGGTCTTACGACAGCATCTGTTTTTATCAAGGGAAATCATAGAGGCAGACTACGCTGGCTGGGAATTACATCCATTGATAGCGCTGTATGGATTTATTCCCTGTCTAATACTGCGCAGTTATTTGTTGACAAAATATCGATAGTGTCATTTCTCGGATATTGTTCATATTTTATGCTGCCACTTCTGGTAACGGGTTTTATACTTACATACGATTCGTTTAAAAAGATATTATGTGTACACATTTTCTTCTGGCTTGAGCTGGCTGCAACTATTACTGTGCTTGTGCTTCAGATATTTAATATTACGCAATGGTCATGGTGCATGATTGTTGTTCATATAGAAGTAATTTGTATAATTATAAGCATTATTTTTACATTTCTTAAGAACCGTAACAATAGCAATTCTGAAGATAAGAATATATATTATGCACTTATGATTATCGGTACATTTATATGTATTGATATTGCAAGATATTATTTTGCAAAACCGGCAGACGGTATTATTAAATATTCAACCTATGGCATAGTTGTTCTTCTTATATACCTTATATATTCCGTGATACAGGTAATTGCTAAGAATTCTATGCTGGAAACAAGGAATGCCATATATAGAGAGCTTGCGTTTAAGGATACAATGACGCAGCTTCAAAACCGTTCGGCCTACGAGCTTAAGCTTGCCGGGTTAAGGGACAGAAGTGATTTTTCAGGCTGTGTATTGATTGCTGACCTGAATAATCTTAAGCTGATTAATGACACATTGGGACATCAGAGCGGGGATGCTGCAATCAAAAGAACAGCGGATATCTTAAAGAAATTTTTTGCGGATGCTGCAGACTGTTACCGTACAGGTGGTGATGAATTCTGTGTTATATCTGAGAGTCTGTCTATGCCGGATTTTGAAGAACGGATAACAGACTTTGAAAATGCTGTTCATAAAGAGGCCTTGATGCTGGATTATCCGTATTCTGTTGCTGTCGGTTCCGGAAGTATTGATACCAGAGGTGTTGATGAATGTATAAAGGCTGTAGATACGGCAATGTATAAGAACAAACGTGACAGTAAAATGGGACGTGCAGATTAGATTTTGTATGCTTAATATTACAAATAATCACTTTGCAAATTTTGCAGGCATGAGAAGCTTTTAAATGGAGAATAAATATGTTAAGAAAAGGGTTGCAATGCAGATAATCTTGTAGTATATTAAAACTACTGAAAGGTAGTTAAAACAATAACGAATGATAGCAATAAGCTCCATTGTTTACTTTGGAAGTGATCCATATTGTAATTTGGAGTATTTGCATAAGAAAAGAGGGAAAATGAAAAATAATCGCAGAGAAGAAATAATTATGGCAACCCTGAGGCTGGTTGGCGAACATGGCTTGGGAAATGTTTCAATGAGTATGATTGCAAATGAAATCGGAATTAAAAAACCATCATTGTATAATCATTTTTCTTCTAAGGAGGAGCTGGTGGAAACCATGTATCAATACCTTAGGGAACATGCAAAGAAAAAAAGCGATTTGTCCTCTGCGGATTACGGAAGTCTGTTTGCAGGGAAAAGTGCTTTAGAGATTCTTCGACAGGTAGTTGACGGATACATTAAGATGAACAGTGATGAATACATGCAAAGCTTTTATAAGGCAATTTATTCCGGCAGATGCGTTGAGCCTGCATCAGCAGGAATATTGGTGGAGGAGACGGAAAAAATGATTTTTGCCAGCAGGCAGCTGTTTTATGCCATGGAGGTACATAAGCTTTTACATTTTAACAATCCGGATATAAGTGCCATAAGCTTTGCTCTTACGATTCATGGATTAATGGATTATAGGCAGGATCTTAGCAAGTCCGGTATGGAGGGTAAATTTGGGGATGTAATAAGTGGATATCTGGATTGGTTCTGCAAGGAAAATGCAGTTGGGAAAAGCTCATAAAAAGCTAAAAAATATAGAAGAGCGGGATAATAAGCAAGAAATAAAATTAAGTAATAAGAACAAAAGTGAAATTGATGAAATAATTAAAGGATTAAGGGTAATTAAAATGGAAAAGAGTTTAAGAAAATTAGGATTTTTCGGGATACTGAGTCTGTTGTCATATCTGTCAATGGTTATATTTTCACCTCTTGCTTATCCGGGATATAATTGGATGAGCATGGCAGTGAGTGAGCTGAGTGCTGATGGTTCTCCTGCCAAAGAGCTGGCAAACAGATTGAATTCTCTATTTGGACCATGTGCGGTTGTATCGATTATGGCAGTGTGTGTAGCTGTAAGCGATTGCAAAATAAGGGTGTTTAAAACAGGTATTTACTTATTTGCCATAATGGAGTGGCTGTGCAATGTAGGTTATCAGTGCTTTCCATGGGTTTCAGGGGCATCGGCTGCGAATTTTCAGAATATGATGCACCTTATTATTACGGTAGCAGTAGTGCTTTTATCTATTGTGTCACTGATTATGATTGCTGTGGGTGCAAAGAAAATTTGCAAAAACCTTGGAATATGGGCTGTTGTATGTCTGGCGGTAATGTTTGCGGGTGCAATGGGTACCAATATTATGCCACAGAGCGTTTTCGGCATATTTGAGAGAATGAGTACTATATCGGTTGTAATATTTAATGCAGTTTTGGGATGGTATTTATTTAGGGGAAAGCTGGCTGTAGATGGCTAATATGGTGGTAATTAAGTAATATTGTGTGTAAGTGATTGTTAAAAGACAAATTATGTGTTAAAATGGTGGTCGTATTTTTATCGACGCGATATGCGATTTGTACTTGATAATATATAATATACACATGATATGGGGGAATAACCGTGGAAGACAGGGGTACGAAAACCGATAAACCACAGGGCAGAAAAATATCTGAAAAACCTGTAAGACCTGCTGAGGGACAAAGAAGGCCTGTAAGACCTGCCGAAGGACAAAAAAGGCCTGTAAGACCTGCCGAGGGGCAAAAAAGGCCTGTAAGACCTGCCGAAGGGCAAAAAAGGCCTGCAAGACCTGCAGAAGGGCAAAAAAGACCTGCAAGACCTGCCGAAGGGCAAAAAAGACCTGTAAGACCTGCCGAGGGACATAATAGCAATGACAGAAGCCCAAACAATAAAACAAAAAAGGAAAAGACTGTAGAGTGGCTGTTAAAGATGCTGGGATATTTTTTGTGCACCATATTGCTTGGGGTGGGTATTATCACCATAGCATATATTGCCAGGATGAATGTTGTTCCGACAAAATATATAGTGATTTTTGCAATAATTTTACTGATAATAATAATTGTTTTTTTTGTTTTGCAAAGGTGGAAAATTCCCGGAATTGTAGCGAAGGCATTGTCCTTCATTATATCTGTATTGATGATAATAGCCTGCTTCTATCTTGATTACACCTATAAGCAGGTTCAGACTATGCTGGATGTAGATACAAAAATAGACAATGTTGAGATATATGTTTTAAAAGAAGACCCTGCCCAGGAACTGGAGGATGCAAGAGATTATACCTTTGGAATATTGACTGTACAGGATAGAAAAAATACTGATATAACCCTTGAGGATATAAACGATCAGGTTGGCAAGGAGGTATCCGTTGCCCAATATGACAGTGTGATTAATCTGATACAGGCTCTTTATGATAAGGAAGTAGGGTGTATAATACTTAATTCCGCATATATAGGATTTGTTTCAGAGGATGAAAACTATAAGGATTTTGAAAATCGTGTCAGGTCTATCGGTAAAAAAGAAATTGAGACCGTTGTAGATAAAAACAAACAGGATAAGGATTATCTTAAGAGCGGTGAGCATGTTTTCACAGTATATATCAGTGGTGTTGATACAAGAAGTGTTGCCAATGTAAATAGTAACAGTGATGTAAATATTATTCTTACTGTGAACACAGATACCAACCAGATACTCATGATTAGCACACCCCGGGATTACTATGTGCCGCTGTCTATTTCGGATGGAGTAAGAGATAAGCTTACCCATGCAGGCGGATACGGAATAGATGTATCCAAGGATACTTTGGCTATGCTGTATGGAGTGGACATTGATCATTATGTGAGAATCAATTTCTCCGGATTCAAGAAGATTATAGATGAGCTTCAGGGGATAACTGTTTATTCGGAGCAAAGCTTTAGCTGGGATGGATATAGCTTCAGTTCAGGTTATAACGATTTGCGTGGAGAGGCTGCCCTGGCATTTGCCAGATGCAGAAAAACTCTTTCCGGTGGAGACAGACAGCGTGGAAAAAACCAGATGGCAGTTATAGAAGCTGTTATCAATAAGATGCTTTCAAAGGACATGCTGATGAATTATAAGGATGTATTAAATGCAGTTTCTGATAGTATGATTACAGATATGTCATATGATGAGATTTCTGATCTGGTAAAAATGCAGCTTGAAGAGAACAAAAGCTGGGAAATAATGAAATTTAGTGTGGACGGATACGATGCCATGGATGTGACATATTCCATAGGAAATATGGCAGTTTACGTTATGAAGCCAAACGAGGAAACAGTTGAACAGGCAAGAGAATATCTTAAGAAGATGTATGCGGGAGAAAAAATCCATATAGAAGCTGGAGAATAGCAATATAAAGGACCGGAGAATAAAACCTCCGGTCCTTATTTTTACCTTGGTGAAAAAGCACATAAACGGATAGATAATACAAGCATTATTGTAAGGACAATCCAGTTAATGTATCCCCAGTTGTGGTAATCATATATAAGATTAAAACACATAATATTATCAGGTATGTAACCATCGGCATTGTACAAGCCACCGTTCCATGGGGACAGATTAGGGACAAGTCCCAGCCTGACAGGAGAAGAAGCTTCGGTAATATTTGTGAGGGTCATGCTGTATTGCTCTCCCTCCTCAAGGAAAAATCCATCAAAGATTAATCTTGTATATTCATTTTTTTTCATATCAGAGACGGATAAATCAATACTCCCAAGAAGCCTGTCCTCAGGATCGGAAAAGGAAATATTGTATATAGATGTGTCACCCGCCATGAAATTATCGGCATCAAACCAAAGCTCTATACCCGATATGGTTTTTGGGGTATAGATTATCTGTATGTAGTAATCCCCGGTGGAAATACAAGGGGTATACAGAGAAGGGACATTTCCTTCTGAAGCATCGGGAGAATTTTTACCCTCACCGGTGTCTGTCCCGGCCTCGGGAAAGGCAATCGGAAATACTTCTCTTGCCGGCTCTTTTTTATTCATTACAAACAGTAAGACGGATAAAATTCCATACACAACTATTATAGGGAGTATGAGCCGTTTTTTACCGGAGCCCTTATCCTCCAAGGAGGACTCCGGAATATCGGATTTTACAGGGTATACTGCCTTGTTCCCATAGAAGGAGGAAATAAGAAGGAATATAAAGGGGTTATAATTCAAATCAAGGAGATGGTGCTCTACTGTGGAATGTAAAGCAATTATGACTATAACCAGCAGACCTGAGTAATCCTTATTTTTTCTTGCAATAAACCCTGTAAGAGTAAATAAAATTATAGTGCACATAAATACAAAAATTCCGAACCGGAACAAAACCGACAGATACGAGGAATCAATAAAATTATATCCTGAGTTGCCATTTGAATAATGGTTAAGCCCGGAAAGAGAATAACCGCCGTTTCCCACCATGTCGATGTGCTGGCCAAAAAGCTTAAGCGGGTAATAGTCAAAAATTCCTTTTCCCAGACTAAGCCTGGAGGACAGCAGAGAGTCCAGCTCTGCCAAGATGTGATTATCAGGAGAGTAAAAACGGGACAAGCCAAGAGAGATAGCGGTACATACAGGAAATGCAAGGGCTGCTGAAAAGGAAATCCAGCGGGGTATATTTTTTACAAGCTTTATCAAAAGCACAGATGTTGCCAGCAGTAAAATGCAAATTGTACTGTTGCGGGCATAAGAAACCTTATATACAACTGCGCCCAGACCATACATAAGGACGATTTCGGGATAGCTTATTTTATCCTTTCTTAAAAAAATCCATACAAGACAGAAGTACATAATATATGCAGCAAAATCTGTGGGATAATTAATTCCGAGAGCCATGCGGAGCCGTCCACCGGAAGTATAGGTAAGATTGTTAAGAATTCCGAGCATGGAGGATATGCTTATAATTATTACACCGGTTCCTATTGTGGCTGCAAATATTGACAAAAGCTTTTTGAAATCTATGTCAACAAAGGCAATTGTGAATAAAATAAGCTCAAGGAGAATGCCATAATTTCCTTTAATATATGCAAGTGCAAAGCCAACGGCACAAAAACCGAGAATTATGTATATCCCCGGGTTATTTACCCATTTTAAAAGACTTTTGCCAAGAACCAGCAATATAAGTATTATTTTGAGAGAAAAATGATAGTACGGATTCCAGTTGATATTGAGAGTTGTGCTTCTCAAAAATGCCTCCACAACAAAGAGCCCGTAAAGAGCAAGGATAAAATAGTCAAGTATGGCGATGACTGCTGTAAATCGTTTGCTGTTATTAATATAAAAGTCTTTTATTCCGGTAATCATAAAAACCTCACTGTAAAAACATAATAAAAATTATAGCCTATAAGTATATAAATTATATTATACACAAAAACCCCCGGCACTTCAATTATAACAGTGAATACGTAAATGTAAGTGATAATATACGGGGAAGGGATAAACAGTATCCTGCTGTATATATAATTGTCCGGAGAGAAGCGACCAAGACAGCTGTAAACTTGACATTAAGGGTATAATAGAATATTATAATAATGTATAATTGCGTGATTTTTTGGGAACCAAAAGGTTTTTAAGAATAAATTTTACATTTTCAGGAGAGTTAATTAATTATGAAGGGAATTATTTTGGCGGGAGGTTCAGGCACACGTTTGTATCCTCTTACAAAGGTAACATCAAAACAGCTCTTGCCTATATATGATAAGCCTATGATATATTATCCCATGTCTGTGCTTATGAATGCGGGAATAAGAGATATACTTATAATATCAACACCACAGGATACACCAAGATTCAAGGATCTCTTAGGTGACGGGCATCAGTTCGGAGTGAATCTTGATTATGCGGTGCAGCCATCTCCTGACGGATTGGCACAGGCATTTATTATCGGAGCTGATTTTATCGGAGACGATACTGTGGCAATGGTTCTCGGAGATAACATTTTTTCGGGTCACGGATTTAAAAAGAGACTCAGAGCGGCAGTTGAAAATGCTGATTCCGGCAGGGGTGCTACTGTATTTGGGTATTATGTAGATGATCCGGAGAGATTTGGAATAGTTGAATTTGATGCTTCCGGCAAGGCTGTGTCCATAGAAGAAAAACCGGAGAAACCTAAAAGCAATTACTGTGTCACAGGCTTATATTTCTATGACAACCGGGTTGTGGAATATGCAAAAAATCTTAAACCATCAGCCAGGGGTGAACTGGAGATAACAGACCTCAACAGAATCTATCTTGAGGATAACAGGCTTAATGTAGAGCTTCTGGGACAGGGCTTTACCTGGCTGGATACCGGAACCCATGAGAGCCTTGTGGATGCTACGAATTTTGTAAAGACAATGGAACAGCACCAGCATAGAAAGATAGCCTGTCTGGAGGAGATAGCATATCTTAACGGCTGGATAAGCAAAGATGAGGTCATGAAGGTATATGAGGAGCTTAAGAAAAATCAGTATGGCCAGTATCTTAAGGATGTAGTAGATGGCAAATATCGGGATGAATTGAGATAATACATTTTATTGGAGGTTTATTATGAGTAAGACTGTTATTGTTACCGGTGGTGCCGGATTTATAGGAAGTAATTTTATTTTCCATATGCTGGACAAATATCCTGATTATAGAATAGTATGTCTGGATAAGCTTACCTATGCCGGTAATCTAAGCACCCTTGAACCGGTTATGGACAACCCATGCTTCAGATTTGTAAAAGAGGATATCTGTGACAGAGAGGCAGTATATAAGCTGTTTCAGGAAGAAAAGCCGGACATTGTTGTGAATTTTGCTGCAGAGAGCCATGTTGACCGTTCCATAGAAAATCCTGAGATTTTCCTTGACACTAATATTAAGGGTACTGCTGTACTCATGGATGCCTGCAGAAAATATGGCATTGAACGATATCATCAGGTTTCTACAGATGAGGTGTATGGTGATCTTCCGCTTGACAGACCGGATCTCTTTTTTACAGAGGAAACACCGATACACACAAGCAGTCCATACAGCAGCTCCAAGGCCGGGGCCGACCTTCTTGTTCTGGCTTATCACAGAACCTATGGATTGCCGGTTACAATATCAAGATGCTCAAATAATTATGGCCCATATCATTTTCCGGAGAAGCTTATTCCACTTATGATAGCCAATGCACTAAATGACAAGCCTCTTCCTGTATACGGGGAAGGACAAAATGTCCGTGACTGGCTTTATGTGGAGGATCATTGTAAGGCTATAGACCTTATTATCCACAAGGGAAGAGTAGGTGAGGTTTATAATATCGGTGGCCATAATGAGATGAAAAACATAGATATAGTCAGGATTATATGTAGGGAACTGGGAAAGCCGGAAAGCCTTATAACATATGTTACCGACAGAAAGGGACATGATATGCGTTATGCCATAGATCCTACCAAGATTCATAATGAGCTTGGATGGCTGCCGGAGACAAAGTTTGCAGACGGAATTAAAAAGACAATAAAGTGGTACCTGGATAACAGGGAGTGGTGGGAAACCATTATTTCAGGTGAATACCAGAAGTATTATGAGAAAATGTATGCAAACAGATAAGAAATGTTAATTACAAATATAAAAGAGGTTTTGTTATGAAGATTTTAGTAACAGGAGTTGCCGGACAGCTGGGACATGATATTATGAACGAAATAGCAAGAAGGGGACTTAGTGGAATAGGAAGTGATCTGGCACCGGTATACAACGGAATTGATGATGGCAGCAGTGTGGTAACCATGAAGTATCTTCCTATAGATATAACCAACGAGGATCAGGTCAGAGCCAGGGTAATATTTGAGCTGCCGGATGCAGTAATACATTGTGCTGCCTGGACAGCTGTGGATGCAGCGGAGGACGAAGTTAATAAGGACAAGGTGAGAGCGGTTAATTATACCGGCACCCTGAATCTTGCCAATGTATGTAAAGAAATGAATATACCAATGATGTATATTTCTACGGATTATGTATTTGATGGTCAGGGAGATAAACCGTGGGAACCGGATTGCAAGGATTATAAGCCCCTTAATTATTACGGAGAGACAAAGCTTATGGGAGAGGAGGCTGTAAGCAGCAGCCTTGATAAATTCTTTATTGTAAGGATTGCATGGGTTTTTGGTAAAAACGGTAATAACTTCATTAAGACAATGCTAAGTGTGGGTAAAACCCATCCGACGCTCCGGGTGGTAAATGACCAGATTGGAACTCCGACCTATACCTATGATTTGGCAAGACTTCTTGTAGATATGATACAGACGGATAAATACGGATATTATCATGCCACAAATGAGGGCGGATATATCAGCTGGTATGATTTTGCCTGTGAAATATTTAAACAGGCAGGATATAATACGGAGGTGGTTCCGGTAACTACCGAGGAATACGGACTTTCCAAGGCAAAAAGGCCATTTAACAGTAGACTGGACAAGAGCAAGCTTGTCTCCATGGGCTTTGAATCATTGCCAATTTGGCAGGATGCACTGAAAAGATATTTAAAAGAGATAGATTATTAGGAGAGAGAAAAATGGGTCAGATAAAGGTTTCAAAATGTCCAATCGAGGGACTTTATATAATTGAGCCTGCTGTACATGGTGACAGCAGAGGATATTTTATGGAGACGTATAACCAAAATGATATGCATGAGGCAGGTCTTGACATGGTATTTGTTCAGGATAATCAAAGTATGTCGACAAAGGGCGTTCTCAGAGGCTTGCATTTTCAAAAGGAATATCCCCAGGGCAAGCTGGTCAGAGTAATCAAGGGTCGTGTGTTTGATGTGGCCGTTGACCTTCGAACCGGCAGCGATACCTATGGAAAATGGTATGGTGTGGAGCTTACGGAGGATAACAAAAAACAGTTTTATATATCAGAGGGCTTTGCCCACGGATTTCTTGTGCTTAGCGATACAGCAGAATTCTGTTACAAGGTTACAGATTTTTATCATCCCGGTGATGAAGGGGGGCTTGCCTGGAACGATCCCGATATAGGAATAGAATGGCCGGAGCTTTCCGGGGAATATAAGGGTAATCCTATGGCAGATGGTTATACCCTTACAGACGGAACACCTCTTAATCTTAGCGACAAGGATCAAAAATGGTCCGGACTTAAGGATACCTTTAAGTTTGCTTAAGTGAACCTGTTAAACTAATAACCGAGGAGAAAGAAATGCAGCATATTTTTATTGTAGGGTCAAAATCCATCGGAGCCTATGGCGGATATGAGACCTTTGTATATAAACTAACTGAATATCATCAGAATAATAAAAATGTAAAATATCACATTGCCTGCAAGGCTAATGGCGACGGGTGTATGGATGAAACTAAGCTGGATAATGTAAAGCCTCTTGGAAATAACGAATTTGAATTCCACAATGCACATTGCTTCAAGCTGAATATACCTAAGATTGGACCTGCACAGGCGATATACTACGACGTTGCTGCATTGAAATATTGCTGCAGATATATAAAGGAGCATAATATCGAAAAGCCGATAGTATATATCCTTGCTTGCAGGATAGGACCTTTTATGAGACGGTATACCTCAAAAATCCATAAGCTGGGTGGAAAGGTGTATGTAAATCCTGACGGGCATGAATGGAAGAGGGCAAAATGGAGTCCTCCGATCAGAAAATATTGGAAGATGTCGGAAAAAATGATGGTGAGACATGCGGATTTGCTGGTATGTGACAGCAAAAACATAGAAAAGTATATTCACGAATCCTACGATGGAATATGCAAGGGAAAGACAAATCCCGGGACAACCTTTATTGCCTACGGCTGTGATACCTTCCCTTCAAGACTTAAGGATGATGATCGTGAATTTACGGACTGGCTTAAGCAAAAAGGGCTTAAGCAAAATGAATATTATCTTGTTGTGGGAAGATTTGTGCCGGAAAACAATTATGAAACCATGATAAGGGAATTTATGTCCTCTGATACGGATAAGGACTTTGCCCTGATAACCAATGTCAGTGATAAATTTCTTGAGGAGCTTAAGGCTAAAACCGGTTTTGACAAGGACTCGCGGATAAAGTTTGTAGGTACAGTATATAATCAGGAATTACTCAAGAAAATAAGGGAAAATGCATATGGATATTTTCATGGACATGAGGTTGGAGGAACTAATCCCAGTCTCCTTGAAGCTCTTGGGTATACAAAACTTAATCTTTTGCTCAATGTGGGCTTTAACCGTGAGGTGGCTGAGGATGCAGCCTTATATTGGACCAAGGAAAAGAATAATCTTGCCGGGCTTATAGAAAAGGCAGACAATATGACCCGGGATGAGATTGAAGAATACGGAATAAGAGCAAAAAACCGTATTAAGGAAGCATATAGCTGGGAATATATATGTGACAAATACATTGATATTTTTGTAAGTTAAATAAATTATATTTAGTAAGGAGAGAAAAGTTATGTCAATCTACAAGGGACTTTTAAGTGGTGATGAAAGGCTTGCACTGGTAGGACTCGGATATGTGGGAATGCCAATTGCGGTTGCATTTGCAAAAAAGAATTTGAAGGTTATAGGATATGACCTTAATGAAGAAAAGATTAATTTGTATAAATCGGGAGTCGATCCAACAAAAGAGGTGGGCGATGAAGCGATAAAGAATACCTCACTTGAATTTACCAGTGATGAAACAAGACTTAAGGATGCAAGATTTATAATTGTTGCAGTTCCTACTCCTGTTAATACAGATCATACTCCTGATCTTACCCCTGTTATAGGAGCATCAGAGATAGTGGGACGTAATCTTACAAAGGGAAGCATTGTAGTATATGAGTCAACAGTATATCCGGGTTGTACGGAGGATGTATGTATTCCGATACTTGAGAAGGAATCAGGTCTGAAATGTGGAACAGATTTTAAGATAGGCTACTCTCCGGAGAGAATTAATCCGGGGGATAAGGTTCATCGCCTTGAAAATATACACAAAATTGTTTCCGGTATAGATAAGGATGCCCTGGAAGAAATTAAAAATGTTTATGACCTTGTTATTGAGGTTGGAACATATCCGGTATCAAATATGCGTACAGCAGAAGCTGTTAAGGTTGTTGAAAACAGTCAGAGAGACATTAATATAGCATTTATGAACGAGCTTGCAATGGTATTTGACAGAATGGATATTGATACCAACGAAGTGGTTGACGGTATGAATACAAAGTGGAACGCTCTTGGCTTCAGACCGGGACTTGTAGGAGGACACTGTATCGGTGTTGACCCATATTATTTTACTTATCAGGCTGAAAAGCTTGGATATCACAGCCAGATAATATTAAACGGAAGAATTGTGAATGACAGTATGGGTGGATATATTGCAGATTCGGCTATTAAGCAGATGATAGAAGCAGGACAGGCACCTAAGAAATCAAAGGTTGTAATTCTTGGCTTGACCTTTAAGGAAAATTGTCCTGATACAAGAAACAGTAAGGTGAATGACATTGTAAAGCAGCTTAATACCTATGGAATTGAGCCTGTGGTTGTAGATCCATGGGCAAGTGACAGGGATGCAAAGCTTGAATATAACATTACTCTTACAAAGCTTGAAGATGTCAGGGATGCAGACTGTGTAATTGTTGCAGTGGCTCACAGAGAATTCAAGGAATTAGGTCTGGACCGTATTAAGACTCTTTTCAAGGCAGGAGAGGATGAAGGCAAGGTTCTTATTGATGTTAAGGGATTATATACAATAGACGAGCTTAATGCTTCAGGAATGAGATACTGGCGTCTGTAAAATTTTATTAAGGGAAATAAACTATTATGAGAAAAAAAGTATTACTTGTCAGGACAATGCCATATGATTTTGATCCGAATTCATATAATGTTCAGGAAATCGGCATAGGAAAGGCATTCTGCCGTCTTGGATATGATTATGACTATATTACCGTAAAAAAACATGATCAGAAGGAATGGGTATTCTATGAGTACGAGGGCGCCAGGGCTAAATGGATTGAAGTACCCAGAGTGAGAATTCTCAGGATGGGATTTAACCGTAAAATATGCAGGAAGGATTTTTTAAAGCAATATGACCTGGTCATAGCCAGGGAATATTATCAGCTAATGACCTACTGGATATCAAAAAATACATCAAATGCCAGCTTCTATTCCGGACCATACTGGAATATGTTCATGATACCATTTATGTCTAAGGTATATGATTTGCTGTACACAAAGAAGATGAACAAAAACATGAGATGTAAGTTTGTTAAATCCGATCTTGCAAGGGAATTTCTTGAGAAAAAAGGATATACAAATGTCAGGACAGTAGGTGTTGCACTGGACACAGAGCGATTTGACAGCTGCAATGAGATGGCAGAGGAGACTGCAGGCATAGCAGAATATATGAAGAATAATGACTGTATATTGTATGTGGGAACCCTGGATAAAAATAAGAATTATATGTTTCTCCTTAAGGTTTATGAAAAGCTTCTTGAGAAAAACCCTGACCTTAAGTTCGTGGTAGTAGGAAAGAGTAAGCAGACAGCCCTTGCCAAGCTCATGGGGAAAAAGGATGAATCCTATGAGCAGGAATGCTATGAGAATATTTCTGAAGATGTAAAAAAGGGAATATACAGGGTACAGAGGATAGAAAACCCACAGCTAAAGTTCATATATCCTCTTGCAAAGGCATTTCTTTTGCCATCCAGACTGGAGATATTCGGAATGGTTATGCTGGAGGCTATGTATCTTAAAGCTCCGGTGGTCACAAGCCGTAATGGTGGTTCGGTAACTCTTATAGAGGGAAGAAATACCGGTAAAATTGTAGCAGAATTTGACGTTGATAAATGGGCTAAGGCTATTCAGGAGTACCTTGATGACAGGAAAAAAACAGGAGAAATAACCGAAAATGCCTATAGACTTGTGAAAGACAGATATAATTGGGATTATATCGTTAAAACAATGGTGGAAGATATGGAGGCATAAAAATGAAATATTGTTTTGTCATACTCCATTACAAAACCCATAAGGATACTATTGACTGTGTTGAATCCATAAAAAAAATAAGAGTAAATGAGGGCGACAGCTACAGGATAATAATAGTTGACAATTTTTCATCCAACGGAAGTGTTGAAATTCTTGAGGGAAAATATAAGAATGATCATAACGTGATTTTTATAAAAAACACTGAGAATATGGGCTTTGCCAGGGGAAACAACGTGGGTTATGATTATGCAAAAAATCAGGAAAAGGCAGATTTTATACTTATATTGAACAATGATATTGTCATAGATTCTGAAGATATCCTGACTACAATTAAGGATAGTTATATGGATAAAGGATTTCACATTATGGGACCGGATATTATATCTCTGGTGGACAAAAATCACCAGAATCCCCCATGTCCTACATCTACTAACATCAAGGATATAAAGAAAGATATAGCAAGATTCAGAATGCTTATTGTGTTAAGCAGGCTTTATGTATATGATATGTTGAAAAAAATGAAGGATACTCCGGAAAAAAACGGAGCAGATGTAAAAGAGCGTAAGGTAAATCCTGTGGAATCTCCAAGGGAAAACTGTCAGCTTCACGGTGCATTTTTGATATATTCTCCTTTATATATAAGGAATGAGCAATATGCCTTCTATCCGGGGACCTTTTTATACTGTGAAGAACCAATCCTTTACCGACATTGCGTTAAGAAGGGTTATAAAACGTTTTTTAACCCCGGGATTACGGTTTTTCATAAGGAGGATTCTTCTACATCCTTTGTGAACAATTCCACAAAGAAAAAGAGGGAATTCGTATTCCGGCACCTTATAAAATCGAGAAAAGAGTATATTAAGTATCTCAGGGACGATTCTGTCTGGAAATAAGATAATTATTACTTCCGGATTGATTAGAATAAAGAATAAGAAAGGAAGGCTAAGCAGCCGTATATTACCATGTTCAAAGTATATGATGATACCATATTTTATTTATTATGCCCGGCAAACAAAAAGACCGGTGGAACTGAGCTTGCACATCAGCTGGTAAGAGAACTTAATTTAAACAATGTAAAGGCATATATAACATACTATTATTGGGAGAAATTTCCTGAACCGATTAATCCGGCGTTTAAGGAATATGTAAAGGAATATAAAAAGATACAGGAGATACAGGATGACAGTAAAAATGTTTTGCTGGTGCCCGAGATAAACTGGCTTGAGCTTGATAAATTTTCAAGGATTCAAAAGGGAATATGGTGGATGAGCGTTGATAATTATGTTAAGAACGCCGGTTTTATGGGAGCGTGGAAAATTAATGGATTTGTCAAGGCACTTAAGGCACTCATAAAAGGACATGTATCCCTTTTTATGAAGGATTTTGACAAGGATGTTGAGCATTTCTATCAAAGTGAGTATGCACGTAGATTTTTAATGGATAAGGGTATTAAAAATCCTATGAAGCTTTCCGATTATGTAAATGATTCATATCTGGAAAGTACTCCGGCAGTAAGCAGGGAGAACAATGTTTTATATAATCCAAAAAAAGGAATAAAGTACACAAAGAAGCTTATAAAGGCTGCTCCGGATTTTAACTGGATACCTATTCAGAATATGACAACCGGTGAGGTGAAGGAGCTTCTTTCAAAAAGCAAGGTATATATTGATTTCGGTAATCATCCGGGAAAGGATAGATTTCCGAGAGAGGCTGCAATTTCCGGATGCTGTGTTATAACAGGGAAAAAGGGAAGTGCTGCATTTTATGAGGATATACCTATCGGAGATGAATTCAAATTCCGTGGCCAGGATAGTGACATACCTGAAATTATAAACAAAATCAGGAAATGTCTTGACGATTATGAAGAAATGTCAGAACATTTTGAAAAATACAGGGATATGATAAAGAAGGAGCATGAATGGTTCCGGGAGGATGCAAAGAAAATAATAAAGATTTGCAAAGAGAAGTAATATGAGTTCAAAATCACTACTTAATAATTCACTATATAATATGCTATATAAGGGATTGAACATAATTTTCCCTTTGGTCACAGTTACTTATGTGTCAAGGATACTGCTGCCTACAGGTGTGGGGAAGGTATCCTATGCCCAGAATATAGCACAGTATTTTGTTACCCTTGCAGCTCTTGGAATACCCAACTATGGGATAAGGGAGATTGCCAAACGAAGGGAGAGCACAGAAGAAACAAGCAAGACCTTTTCTGAGCTTTTTACCATTAATTTAATATCCACGATAGCTTTTACACTCTTATATTATACAATGATATCTGTGTTTCCTGCTTTTAAGGAAAACTATTTTTTAAGTCTTATAGTGGGAAGCTCCATAGCTTTGAATGTAATAAATGTGGACTGGTTTTATCAGGGAGTTGAAGAATATCAATATATTGCCATAAGAAGCTTTGTTGTCAAGATAATATCTCTTATTATGGTATTTGCCTTTATAAGAGAACCCGGGGATATGGTTATATATGCGGGAATTAATTGCCTTGCCGTATGTGGAAATAATGTGCTGAATATTCTTAATCTGAGAAAGTTTGATATAAGGCTCAGCTTTAAGGGACTTAACCTCAAGCCTCATATGAAGCCCATATTTCTTCTTCTTGCATCGGTAATATCCGTTGAGCTTTATACTCTGCTTGACACTACTATGGTAGGCGCCATATGTGATGATGATTCTGTTGCATATTACACTAATTCCATGAAGCTGATTAAGCTGCTTATAACATTTATAACAGCCATAGGCGGGGTTTTGCTGCCAAGGCTTAGCTATTATCACATGAACAACGAGGAGGAAAAATGCTCTGAGGTTGTATCAAAGGTATTTTCCATAATGCTGTTTTTGTTTGTTCCGTGTCAGATTGGTATATTTATGTTATCCGACGAAATGGTGAGGCTTCTTTTCGGACAGGCCTTTGCACCTGCAGGAATTACGCTTAAGATAGCAAGCTTTCTTATATGTACTCTGGGATTCAGCAATCTGTTCGGAACCCAGGTTCTTCTTACCTATGGAAAGGAGAAGCTTTTACTTATGACAACCATTGGAGGAGCAGTTTCCAATATTGTTTTAAATTCAATTCTTATTCCTGCTTATGCCCAGAATGGGGCAGCCTTTGCATCTGTCATAAGCGAAACTATTGTAACGATATTATCCTTTATTCTGGCATCAAAGTATATAAGGGTAAGCCTGGATAAAAGATACATTGCTGATATGCTTATATCGGGAGCAGCTCTTGTGTTAGTCATAACAGGTATTGTAAATCTGATGGACAGTTATATATTAAAGATTGCTTTATCGGTTGTATTTGGAGGAATTGCATATATCGGAATTAATATCTGTGCAAAAAATCCGATATTGGCAGATCTTGTATCTGCACTTAAGAAAAAATCATAAGATGCCCATGTTGGGGAGGAGGCAAATATGTGGAAATATATATTACTTTTATTGAGTATATTCAATATTATTATTACGGATAAGAAAGATAGAAAAATCAGTAATCCATCCATATGTTTTTCTCTGCTGTGGACCTTTGTGGTATCTCTTGCAAGCTTCAGATGGCTGGGTCTGCATAAAACTAACGAAGAAGAATATCTTCTGATCTGTCTGGGTGTAATGGCATTTCTTGTGGGATTTCATCTGGCGGCCATATTCAAAAATAAAAAGCTGGTAATGGTTTCCGGCTATGACAGGGAGTATACACCCAGGTATAATATACTTTGTGCAGTTACATTAATTTGTATAATATATTATCTTCCCGGCTTCTTTAAGTCTATGGTTAGTATGCTTAGCGGTATGTCGCTTAATGATGTAAGAGGAAATATTCAGGGATCGGAATATAGCACCGGTCTGTCCAATTTTATTCCGAATTTTGTTATTCTGCCTATATCTGTTGCCTTAGAACCGCTTGCTATTGTAGATTACTGGTTTGGGGAGAGAAAGAAAAAATTTATATATCTGGTTCTTGCCCTTGTGCTGGTCAGAACCCTGGGAGACGGTGGAAGGACACCTGTGTTTAACCTTGTCCTTTATTTCGTAGTTGCCAATGCAATACTAAATCAGAGACGCAAAAAGGATAACCGGGAAGAAGATAAATCAGAGAAAGAAAAAAATAAAAGGGACAAAAAAGTATTCAAAAGGGTTTCTGTATTAGGGGTTCTTGCCCTGGCCGGGCTTACATTTATGCGAGCTGCCAACACCGTATTCAGAAAATTATATTTTTATTTTGCTATGTCACCTGTGCTTTTGTCAAGGTGGGATGAATACATAAGAAGCATAGGTTATAGAGGGCATGGTCTTGTATCCTTTAACGGAATAATATACCTGTTTGAATATTTCCGTAAAAATCTTACGGGAACGGCATATTCTCATAAAATAATTGAGGCATATAAGCTGGTTGCCATGACTGACAGCCAATGGATGAAAATAGCACCCACCACCACGGCAAATGCATATGTATCCTGCTTTTGGTTTTTCAATGCGGATTTTGGAATGACAGGAGTTATTATATTGTCCCTGCTTTACGGATTTACACTCGGATATTTTTATCACAGGATGAAAAATAATGGAAATCTGTGTACACTTGCATTGTTTTTATTACTTTATCAGGGAGTATTTTTCTCCTTTATCAGATTCCCATTTGCAAAAGCCTATTATATAATTGCTATACTTTTCATATGCTTTGTGGCATATAAGAAAACAATGAGGAGGGAGCTTACATGGAAGAATTAGGAATAAGGGATACGCAGAGAATTTCACTGGAGATATTGCATACTATAGCAGATATATGTGAAAAGGAAGGTCTGAGATATTATCTTATATACGGAACTCTTATCGGAGCAATAAGGCATAAGGGATATATTCCCTGGGATGATGATGTGGATATCATGATGCCGAGACCGGATTATGAAAAGTTTCTGGATTATATGAAAAAGAATAGTGAAAGCTATGAAAATCTGAGAGTATTTAACCATAGGGAATGTAAGGAGTACCCTTATATGATTACCCGTGTAAGTGATGACAGGTACACAATAGATATGGATAATGAAAAGCCATACGGAATGGGAGTGTTTGTTGACGTATATCCCTACGATGGTCTGGGGGATACAAAGGAGGAAGCACTGAAATTTGGTCTTAAGGGAGACAGACTTTCATCTCTTTGCTATCAGTCGACAAGATGTCATTATGCAGTGGAAACTACAAAGGGTATTATAAAAAAGATTGCCAAGCTCCCTGTATACTGGGCAGCCAGAATAATAGGTAAGGATTATTTTCAAAACAAATTAGAAAAGCTGGAAGGGAAAAAGGAATATGATTCCAGCAGGTATGTAGGCTGTGTGGTTTGGCTATCCGGAGGCATAAAGGATATATTTCCAAAGAAATGGTTTGATGAATACATTATGGTAACCTTTGATAAGTATCAATTCAGGGCACCAAAATACTACGATAAAATGCTCAGACATATTTATGGGGATTATATGGAGCTTCCTCCTGAAAAGGAAAGAGTGGGACATCACTACTACAGAGTATATAAAAAGAATTGAAATATAAAAAGTGGTCTTTAATATTGACAAGGACCATTTTTTATATTAGAATGTTCACAAAACAAGAAAGAGGCGAGTACATGAACATTCAAGAAAGTGATATATTGAACGCTCTGGCAAAGGAAAGATTTTCATCTCAGAGAGAACTTGCTGAGTATACCGGATATTCTTTGGGGACAATTAATAAGGGAGTAAAAGCTCTTACAGAGAATGGATATATAGATGAGCATTTTGCTCTTACAGAAGGTGCAAGGAAGCTCCTTAAGACAAAGGTAACCAAAAAGGCGATTATCCTGGCTGCAGGCTATGGAATGAGAATGGTTCCGATTAACACGGAAAGACCAAAGGGACTTCTGGAGGTCAGAGGGGAGACTCTTATAGAGAGAATAATCAGGCAGCTTCACGAGGTGAATATAAGAGATATAACGGTAGTAGTGGGATTTATGAAGGAACAATATGAGTTTTTGATAGATGATTATGGAGTTAAGCTTCTGGTCAATCCGGAATATGGAGTCAGGAACAATCTTCACTCCCTGTATCTTGCCGGAAAAGATCTGGCGGGAACATACATAATTCCCTGTGATATATATTGTACGGGAAATCCATTCAGCATTACGGAGATGTATTCCTGGTATATGGTTACAACAGAGCTTTCAAAGGAAAGTGATGTCAAGGTAAACAGAAAAAAGGAGCTCGCCCTTGTGGGAAGTAATTCTGAGGGAAATAAAATGATAGGAATTGCTTACATTGATAAGGAAGATGCTGATATTATAACCGGGAGACTTGAGGAGATGGACGAAAGGTCAGAGTATGATAAAGTATTCTGGGAGCAGTCTTTGTATATCGGTGACAGGATGATTATTTCATCCAGATGTGTTTCCTCTGATTTTGCCATTGAAATCAACACCTATGAACAACTGAGGGAAATAGACAGGAATTCCGGCAATCTTAAGATTGAAGCTATTGATGTTATATGTAAGGCGCTTAATGTACAGCCGGAAGACATAAAGGATATAAAGGTTATGAAAAAGGGTATGACAAACCGTTCCTTTATATTTTCCTGCATGGAGAAAAAATATATTATGAGAATACCCGGTGAAGGCACAGACAGACTGATTAACCGCAAGGAAGAGGCTGATGTATATAATGTGGTAAAGGACAAAAATATCTGTGACAATATTATATATATCAATCCGAAAAACGGGTATAAGATTACAGAATTTATGGAGAATACCAGGGTTTGTGACCCTCTTGATGAATCAGATGTAAAAAAGTGCATGGCGGTTCTTAAGAAGTTTCACAGCAGAGGCCTTACAGTGAATCATCGTTTTGATATATATGGACAGATGGATTTTTATGAATCTCTGTGGGGAGGAACAGCATCTGTATACAGGGATTACAAGGTTACAAAGGAAAAATGCTTAAGACTTAAGGAATATATTGATAAGCAGGATATAAAAGAGTGCCTTACCCATATTGATGCAGTTCCGGATAATTTTCTCTTTGATATGAACGGGGAGGACGAAAAAATAAGGCTTATAGACTGGGAATATGCAGGTATGCAGGACCCACATGTAGATATAGCTATGTTCAGTATTTATTCCTTTTATGATAAGGAACAGATAGACAGGCTTATTGATATATATTTTGAAGGGGAATGTGATATTAACACAAGAATCAAGATTTATTGCTATGTGGCAATATGTGGTCTGCTCTGGAGCAACTGGTGCGAGTACAAGAGAAATCTTGGTGTGGAGTTCGGGGAATATGCTTTAAGGCAATATAGATATGCCAAGGATTTTTACAGCTACGCAAAAGAAGAAATGGCAAAGATAGGAGAATAGGTATGTATCGGGTTGAAAGAGGTATAATTATGGCTGCGGGAACCGGCAGCAGAATGCGGCCGGTAACGTTAGAAACACCAAAGCCTCTGGTTAAGGTAAATGGTGTCCGTATGATAGATACCGTAATAAAAGGGCTTCAAAATAATGGAATAAATGACATATATGTGGTTGTCGGATATCTGAAGGAAAGATTTGAGGAATTGAAAAAAGATTATCCGGGTATCCATATAATTGAAAACCCGTATTTTGATACCTGTAACAATATATCGTCGCTATACATGGCAAGAGATTATCTTGAAAATTCCATAATACTGGATGGAGACCAGATAATATATAATGACAGGATTCTTGAAAAGGAATTTGAGATGTCAGGGTATAATGCAGTATGGACAGATGATATGACAGATGAATGGCTTATGCAGGTGGAAAATTCCAGGGTGACTTCCTGCAGCAGAACCGGTGGAAAAAATGGCTGGCAGCTATACAGTATTTCAAGGTGGAACAGGGAGGACGGCAAAAAGCTTAAGACTTTTCTGGAACAGGAGTTTGAGGTGAATAATAACCGGCAGGTATATTGGGATGATGTACCTATGTTTTTACACTTCAAGGACTTTTGCCTGGGGATAAAGAAGATGAGCCGGGGAGACATAATCGAGATAGACAATATTGAAGAGCTGGCCGGAATAGATGAGCATTATAAAAAATATATAGTGGAGGATTAAATAAGATGGAAGAAACCAATAAGAGCACAAAGGGGAAAATAGACTGGATAATAACAATCGTTCCGGTAGTTATAATTGTAGGTCTGGCAATTTTATTTTTTGTTTTTCCTGAGAATTCAAATGAAATATTGAGCAAGGTAAGATATTTTTTCGGGGATACCCTGGGAACATATTATCTGGTAATAGGATTGGGAGTATTTTTGATATCTCTGTTTTTAGCAGGCTCTAAGTATGGCAATATTGTTCTCGGAGGAAAGGATGAGAAACCTAAGTATTCTTTTTTTACATGGGGAGCAATGATGTTTACCTGTGGACTGGCTGCTGACATTTTATTCTATTCCTTTTCGGAGTGGATATTGTATGCTACGGATCCACATATAGCAGAGCTTGGAAGTATTCAGGACTGGGCAGGAGTATTCCCACTTTTTCACTGGAGCTTTATCCCATGGTCATTCTATCTGGTTCTGGCTGTAGCTTTTGGTTTTATGCTGCATGTTAGAAAGAGAAATCGTCAGAAATATTCAGAGGCATGTCGTCCTATATTGGGTAAGCACACAGACGGTATTGCCGGAAGGGTAATAGATCTTCTTGCTGTATTTGCACTTCTCGCAGGGACAGCAACAACCTTCAGTGTTGCTACCCCGCTTATGGCAAATGTAATAAATAAGCTGTTTCATGTGGAAATTAATACAACAATACTCACTATAATAATTCTGGTGGTAACCTGTATTGTATATACATATTCGCTTCTCCATGGGTTTAAAGGTATAAGTATACTGGCTAAGGGATGTATATATTTATTCTTCGGACTTCTTGCCTATGTGCTTATATTCGGAGGAGAGGCAAAATATATAATTGATACCGGATTTTCTTCTCTGGGAAGAATGATACAGAATTTCTTTGGACTTGCCACCGAAACTGATCCATTGAGAAATACTTCATTTCCACAGAACTGGACAATATATTATTGGGCATACTGGATGGTATGGTGCGTTGCCTGCCCATTTTTTATAGGAAATATATCAAGAGGAAGAACCATAAAACAGACCATACTGGGCGGATATGTATTTGGAGTAGGTTCAACCCTTGTAAGCTTTGTTATTCTTGGCAATTATTCCCTTGGCAAGCAGTGTCAGGGAGCGATAGATTTTATTGCTTCATATAGTGAAACAGGAGATTTGTACGGTCTTATAGTTAATATCATAGATACATTGCCATGTGCACCGTTTGTACTTGTACTCCTGCTTATTACAATGATAGCATTTTATGCAACCTCCTTTGACTCAATAGCTTATACAGCCTCATGTTATTGTTATCACAAGCTGGAGGAGGATCAGCAGCCGAACAGACTGATTCAGCTTATGTGGTGTCTTTTGCTTATAGTTTTACCTATAGCATTGCTGTTCTCGGAAAGCTCTATGAGCAATATCCAGTCTGTAAGTATAATAGCCGCATTTCCGATAGGTATTGTTATTATGCTTATAATAGCAAGCTTCATGAAGGATGCAAAAAAATATATGAATATGGGAAAATAGAATAATATAATAGTATGAAAAATAGTAATACACAGGTTACAGAGCTGACAGCCGTAATCAGTGTGTTACTATTTTTGCATTGTAAAAAATATTAATAAGCTACCAGTGATTATTATCTTTTTTTTAGTTATAATTGAGTATTTTTCCTTATTATGTTACTATGTGTACAGGTGCAGATATTGAACATACACAAAAAAAGGGGGAATTTTATGACAAAAATCCGTACAGTATTAATAACTATGCTATTTTGTTCATCACTGGCATTCGGTTCCCATGCAGCTATGGCAGGGGAAAGGGAAAGCACATCGGGTGATATATATTATGTTCAGGAGTCGGAGACAGATTCTGTTGAGGCCGGTGAAGAATCGGAGCTTCTCTGGGGATATGTGGACAAACAGATGTATAATGACGGAATATCCTTATATAGTGCCAACTGTCTTGGAGACGAGCTTACAGATAACAATAGGATTATATATGACTATGTTAAAGCGAAAGTACAGGATATAGCTGCAGGAAAGCTTTCGGAGACAAAAATTATTATTCCTTCGGATAAATTGTCAATGGATAAGCAATACTGGTCAGCTTCAGATCTTGGTGTAAGCACTGTAGTTGAGAATGCTACAATTTCAAAAGATGCTGTGCAGGCACTTAACCGTAAGGCAGATTACGATATGAAAAAGGTAATCAGAACAATCATTACAGACTGCCCATATGAAATGTACTGGTTTGGCAACACATATACCTATTCAGGATTTCAGGTTGGGGCAACATATATAGATGGGGAATATAAGTTATATATTTCCGGAGATTTAAGCGTTCAGCTTGCGGTTTCCCCGGATTATGCAGGAACAGATAATTATGAGGTGGACATTGCAAAAACAGCCTCTGTTTCCACGGCTGTTGACAATGCAAAAAAGGTTGTTTCCCATGCCGCAAATATGTCTGATGTGGAAAAGCTTGATTACTATCTTGAAACAATTTGTGAATATACAGATTATAATTATGATGCGGCAGACAGCAGCTATACCGGAGGATATGGAAATCCATGGCAGCTTATATATGTCTTTGACGGAGATTCTTCTACCAAAGTAGTCTGTGAAGGATATGCAAAGGCGTTCAAATATTTATGTGACATGACAAGCTTTGACAGTGATGAAATATATACCTACTGTGTAAGTGGCAATATGATAAGCTCCAATGGCGGAGGCGGGGCACATATGTGGAATGTTATACATATGGATGACGGAAATTGCTATCTGGTTGACGTGACAAATTGTGATCAGTCTACTCTTGATTCCTGGCTTTTTATGGCAAAGCCTTATAGTGGGGATGAGGAAAACGGATATCTGTTTTGTAAGAATTCATCCTACAGTCTGACATATACTTACAGCGAAGATACAAAGAGTCTGTATTCACAGGATAGTCTGACACTCTCAAACGTAGATTACAGTGAACCCCAGACTATGGAAAATCTTGGACTTAAGATAAGCTATCCTGACAATATAAAGTGTGGAGAAGAGGTTACCTTCACATTGGAAGGACAGAATGGTACGGGTAATTACCGATACTATTTAAGCTTTGTAAATATATATGAAAACGGAAGTTATACCTATGTGGTAGATCCAAGTAAGCTGCCCGGATATTCTTCCGATAATGAGATTAAATTTACCTTCTATGCATCGGGAAATTATTCATTAAGATTTTATGTCATGGACACAGGAGTTACTCCTGCAAAGACAAAGAGTGAAACAATTTATATTAATATAGATGACAGCAATTATCCGAATGTGGATTCCCTTGTAAAAAAGGTGTGTGAGGAGTGTGTACTTGCAGGCAATGAAACAGACTATGACAAGGCATTGTGGCTCCATGACTGGCTGTTAAACAATTGCAAATATGATTCAAGCTATACCTATTGTGGGGCTGAGGGAGCTTTGGCAAGAGGTCTTGGAACCTGTGAGTCTTACTATGCTGCATACAAGATGTGCCTTGACTATTTTAATATACCTAATGGAAGAGTTACAGGGAATGGACATGTATGGAATGTAGTAAAGCTTGGTGACGAGTGGTGTCATATTGACTGTACCTGGGATGATAACGGATACAGTAGTCTTTCAGACTATGACAGTCATCTGTATTTCGGACTTAATGATGAGCTTATTACAGCTGCACATTCAGAATATAAGCCGGTTTCGGGATACATAGCAAACAGTCTGGATAATAATTATTTTATACGTACCGGGGAAATATCCCAATGGTCAGATGAATTTATTTCCCAAATTGAGGAAGGACTCAAATCCGGGGATAAGAATTTTAATATACCGGTTGAATATAGTATGCCTGACAGTTATGCAAATATAGTATATACTCTTGTTGCATATGACCTTTCGGAAAAGGACTGGAATGGAAAAAGGATTAGTGTAGTTTATTCCATGGATGAGCATAGCTTAGGCATTGAAGCAGTCAAAACAGGATGGGTATGCAGTGAAGGTGTCTGGTATTATTACAATGAAGACGGTACGGCAGCAGTTGGCTGGAAGCTTATAGGTGGTAAATATTACTATTTTAATCCTGACGGAGACATGGTGACAGGCTGGAAGCTCGTAGGTAGAAAATATTACTATTTCAATCCTGACGGAGACATGGTGACAGGCTGGAAGCTCGTAGGTAGAAAATATTATTATTTCAATCCTGACGGAGACATGGTAACAGGCTGGAAGCTCGTAGGTAGAAAATATTACTATTTCAATCCTGACGGAGACATGGTGACAGGCTGGAAATATGTAAGTGGTAAGTATTACTATTTTAATTCTGACGGAGACATGGTGACAGGCTGGAAATATGTAAGCGGCAGGTATTACTATTTTAATCCTGACGGAGACATGGTAACAGGCTGGAAATATGTAAGCGGCAGGTATTACTATTTTAATCCTGACGGAGACATGGTGACAGGCTGGAAATATGTAAGTGGTAAATATTATTATTTTAACAAAGACGGTGACATGGCAGCCAACAAGTGGATTGACGGATTATACTATGTTAAGGCGGATGGCTCCATGGCGGTTTCACAATGGATTAATGGGAAATATTATGTTGACCGGAATGGCAGATGGACAAAAACAAGGTAAAAAAGAAGGGCATCGGAATGAAAAAGGGATTAACAAGAGTAATTATAGGCATTTTGCTGGCTTTGTCGGTTGTATTTATTATACCGGATAAGGATAATGGAGCATATGCAAAATGGAAAACCAATCAGAACGGAACCTGGTGGGAGGAAAGTGACGGCTCCTATCCTGTAAATGAGTGGAAGAAGATAAGCGAAGAATGGTATTACTTCGACTATCTGGGATACAGAGTAACCGGCTGGCAGAAAATAAAATCCCAATGGTACTATTTTGACACAGACGGAAAAATGGCTGTGGGCTGGAGAGAGATAGATGGCAAATGGTACTATTTTACAATAGGAAACGGAACAGAGCATCCACATGGAAGCTGGATAGATAATAACACCTGTGAGAAGGGAACCATCAAGGGAATTGATGTTTCAAGATGGCAGGGAGATATTGATTGGAAAAGAGTTAAGGCTGACGGAGTGCAATTTGCATTTACAAGAATCGGTGCCTATGATTTTTCCCTGGACAGTAAATACAAGGCCAACGTTAAAGGGGCCAACAGTGTGGGAATTCCAATAGGAGTATATTATTATTCCACAGCAAGAACTGTTGAGGAGGCAAGAGCCCAGGCCCAGTTTGTAATATACAGTCTTCAGGGATATACAATATCATATCCTGTTGTTATTGATCTTGAGGATGATTCCATAAGTGATTTGTCCAGGCAGGAGCTGGCAGATATAGCAAAAGCTTTTTGTGATGAAGTGGAGGCTGCAGGATATATACCTATGCTGTATTGCAATGAAAACTGGATTAAAAACTATATTGACAGAAGCAGGCTTGACGGAATAGAAATGTGGATTGCTGCTTATTGTAATGTGTATAATACTAACATAAGCAGGGATATATGGCAAAGCTGCAGTACAGGCAGGGTGGACGGAATAGACGGAGACGTTGATATAGATTTTGCATACAAGGATTATTCAAAGCTATATACTCCCAGAACCTATGCAAAATCGGGTTATTTTATACCTGAGGGTTCTCTGGTGGATGTAGATGGAAGATGGAAATATGGTTATTTTGACGGAGGGTATGCAAAAAGCTCATGGAAATATGTGTTTGATGCCTGGTACTGGTTCGACGGAGAGGGATATGCCGTCACAGGCTGGAAGCTCATAGATGGGAAATGGTACTGGTTTAACCAGAGTGGTAAAGCGGCAGACGGCTGGAGACGTATAGGTGGACAGTGGTATTATTTTAACAAGAGCTGTGATATGAGTACCGGCTGGGAAAAAATAGGAGCAGACTGGTATTATTTTGGAAGCAACGGAGTAATGAGGGCAGATACCTATATTGACGGATATTATGTAGATGCTGATGGCAGATATCAGATAAGGACCGCAAGATGGGTGAGAAACAGCTCGGGCTGGTGGTATCAGAATGCTGACGGTACATACCCTGCCAACAGATGGAAGATGATAGACGGCAAATGGTACTGGTTTGGAAGATACGGATATGCTGTTACCGGATGGAGGCAGATAGACGGAATATGGTATTGGTTTAATTCAGACTGTGCCATGGTAACCGGCTGGCAGAGAATCAATTACCGGTGGTATTATTTTAATGCATCGGGAGAGCTTTTGACTAACCGGTATATTGATGGCTATTATGTAGATGCTAATGGTGCGTGGATAGAGTAGACAGATATCGTCATTATCTTGATATGAAGGGAGCAGAATATAGATATGTATGACTATTTAGTTGTGGGTGCAGGACTGTTTGGTGCAGTTTTCGCCCATGAGGCAAAAATGAAGGGTAAAACAGTTCTTGTAATAGACAAGAGGGAAAATGTGGGTGGTAATATTTACACTGAGGATATTGAAGGTATTCATGTACACAAATATGGAGCACACATTTTTCATACCAATGACAGCAGGGTGTGGAATTATATAACTCAGTTTGCTACATTTAATAGATTTACCAATTCTCCCGTAGCAAAATATAAGGGAGAGGTTTATTCCCTGCCGTTTAATATGTACACATTCAACAAAATATGGGGAGTCACTACTCCAAAGGAAGCAGAGGATAAAATCAACGAACAGCGAAAAGCTGTAAAGGGAGAACCCCGTAATCTTGAGGAGCAGGCTATCAGTCTGGTTGGGCAGGACGTATATGAGATACTTGTAAAGGGTTATACTGAAAAGCAGTGGGGAAGAGATTGCAAAGAGCTTCCAAGCTTTATTATAAGCAGGCTTCCTGTCAGATTTACCTATGACAATAACTATTTTAATGCTCTTTATCAGGGTATTCCAATAGGTGGTTATACAAAGCTTATCCATAATCTTCTGGAGGATGTAGAGGTAAGACTTAATGTGGATTATCTGCAAAACAGGGAAGAACTTCGGGGATTGGCTGATAAAGTAATATTTACGGGTCCTGTAGATGCTTATTTTGATTACAGACTGGGGAATCTGGAATACCGTTCAGTCAGATTTGAACATGAGGTGCTTGATATTCCTAATTATCAGGGAAATGCGGCTGTGAATTATACCGAGAAGGCTATACCATGGACAAGAATTATAGAGCATAAGTGGTTTCAGTTTGGCAAGGATGATGAGGGCAGGGATTTGCCTAAGACGGTTATCTCCAGGGAATATTCTTCTGAATGGGCTCCCGGGGATGAACCTTATTATCCGGTTAATGACGAGAAGAATTCTGCTTTATATGCAAAATATAAAGAGCTTGCCAATAAAGAAAAAAATGTAATATTCGGTGGACGTCTGGGTGAATATAAATATTATGATATGGACGTGACCATTGCTTCAGCTCTTAAGCTGTGTGAAGCTGAGCTGGGATAAGTGATATATTGAAAGGATAATCTTGATATGAATAGAAGAGATGAACGTGAACTTAATCTTGGGGATATGTTCTGGTATATCTGCCAGAAATGGAGAATATTCCTGGTGTGGGCTCTGGTATTTGCCCTGGCCTTCGGAGTATTTGGTTATTACAGAAGCTCAAAGTCTGTAGATGCAGATAAGCTTGAGGAAAAGCTTAGCGAGGAAGACAGGATATACATTGATATGTATCTCACATATAAAACCTTGTGCAAAACACAGAAGGATTATAATACTTATTCTCCGTTGATGAAATTACAGCCTAATAATTTCTATGTGGATGTAATGGTTTTTTATGTTGATAACCATTACAGCGTTGAGTATCCTGTCATAGATGAAAACAATAATATAAGTGCTCTGGTGCAGGCATATAAGACAAATCTTCATAACGACGAGATTCTGGATAAGATAGTAGAAGAGCTTAATATGGATGCCAGATCAAAGGCTTATGTGGGCGAATTGATAGATTTGAAAAATAGTTACAGTGATGTGACCGGAAACCAGGGAAGTGATAACCTTATTATTCTCTCCATATATGGAAATACGGAGGAAGAATGTAAAAAGATAGAAGCCATAATAGCTGAGGCAATAGAAACTGATAAGACTGAAATGATTGACAAATTTGGCGAGCATGATGTTACATTGTTTAATGAACCTGCAAAGAAGGTTTCCAATATAGATTTGTCAGCATATCAAAAGAAAAACATAGACAACCTTTACAGCTACAGCACAGCTCTTACAGCCAGTGAAGGAAATCTTTCCAAGGCAGCACTGGATTATGTGGATATTGTAAAGCCTGTGGATGAGGATAACATAGAAGAGAAGGAAGAGACTTCGCCTATCAGTATTAAGCTTATATTAATTGGATTCATTCTTGGAATTTTGCTTGTTCTGGTGTATGAGGCATTAAAATATGTAATTAACAGGGAATTGCGATTCGAGGATGATTATGAAACCATCTTTGGAATTAAGCTTCTGGGTGCCAAGGCAGAGAAAAATCCGGCCAAGGGAAGATGGTTTGGATTTATTGACAGATGGCTTACCTGTAAACGCCGTAAGCATATACACATTTTTTCTTCAGACGAGTTAATTGGCATGGTATCAGCCAATATTAAGCTTCTTGCAAAAAAAATGGGTATATCCCGGGTGTATATAACAGGAGTATCGGTAAAGGATATATCTGAAGATATACTGGACAATCTGATAAAGCGTCTTGAAAAAGAAGGTATAACCATAAAAACCGGTGAATCCATTATTTACAACTCAGCTTCTCTTGAGGAAGCCGAAAAGGCAGGCTGTATAGTTATTGCAGAAAAAACCGGCAGGGTAACCTATCAGGAGATGTACAGCATGTTAGATACCTGTGAAGCTCTTAATATAAAGGTGCTTGGCGGAATTGTTGTAGAATAGAATATTAAAGAGGCTGTCGCAGATGGACAGCCTCTTTTTTGCATCCTTTGGTGCACGTTTCTATCTGTTTGACTCGATATATTGATCTACCTTTTCCTCTAAGAGGAAGAACTGACATGGACCTGCATCCAGTATAACCTTGTGGAATTCCTTTTCGTTAAAATTGTCGCCTAATTCTTTCTGGGCCTTCTCCTTTAATTCTTCAAAGCAAAGCCATCCGACACAGTACATCTGATAATTGGCAGGCTCAGCAATAACATAGGTCATAATGTCAGCAGCAGCGTCTTGGTTAAAGCCGTTGCTGTTGAGATAATTCTTGGTTTCATCCATGTTCCAGCCTTCGTAATTAACGCCGATTTCAATTCTTGCACTGACAAGAAGGTTTAATTTGTTGTTAATCTCTTCAAAATCTCTATAGCACTCATAGGCATATCCGTCATAGTATTCAAAGGACATCTGTTCAACATATGTTGCCCAGCCTTCCTGATAACCGGTAAAATCCATAACAACTCTTATAGGAGAAGGATCGCTGGAAAGGAAGTAAACAAACTGGTACATATGTCCGGGTATTCCTTCATGGGCAAGTGTGCTCCACAGGGAGGATGCGGAATCCTCACCAATGTTGGTATGGATGGTATTGTGGGTGTAATCGTCCAAAGGCGGTGTCATAAAAAATGCAGGACTCACAATATTTTCCAGAGATTCATGAACCGGTGTAACCGAATATTCAATGTCAGGAATTTCAGGGAATCTGTCTGTAAAAGCATCCTGGAAATAGTCTATGGTATCTTTCAGGTCGATATCGTTGTAAATTGTATTATTCTGGGCAGCGGTTATATATTCATTGTACTCGTCGTAATGTGACATGGCTACAGTTGAATACTCACTCATTGTACTGGTAATCTCCTGATCAAGCAGGGTAATTATCTCCTCAGGGGATTTATCTGTTCCCACCTTGCTGGCTATCAAATACTTATAATAATCCTTTCCCTCCTCATAGTGGGCAAGCCCAAGATTATTTTTACCTGTTTTACTGAGGGCTTTAAAGGTTGATATTGCACTTTCATAGCTTGGAATAACATAGTTTATAACGTTGTCATGGTTGCGCTGCTTAAATTCCTCAATTTCTTCGGCTGTAAGACCATCTACCTGACCGATTTTATCGTTGAAGGTTACAATAAGGAGATTTTCCTCAGGAGTTGCAATGTACTCGCTGCATTGACGTATTACCTCACTGGCACAGCTGAAGTTCATAAAATAACCTCTTTTTGACTTTTCCTTTTCAAAATCCAGACATTGCTGAAAATAATCAGGTACAAGCTCTAAAAGCTTAAGATATGTTTCAACATCCTCCTTGTCATAAAAGGTGTATTCCGAAAGAGTTACAGGAAGATTAGATTGTACACCACTGGTGTATGCAAAGGGCTCCTGCAGATATACATAGTTATATGAATCCAAATTTGTATTAAGATCATTGTAAAGGATGTCATAGGTAAATTTTTGCTCGCTTGTAAGAAGATCGTACTGGAAATTTTGCAGCTCATCAAAGGTTTCTTCGGCCTCCTCCTTTGATTCGGCTATCCCATCTTCACTCATATCAATATCACCATAGGTTGGCTCTATCGGATCAATGCCATAGTTTTCCGGATGCGCCAGATTGTAGTGGAGAGTAAGTGAGTCAGAGGTCACGGTCTCCTCAAATTCCTCCCACAGCCACTGGTCAAAATCCTTTTGCTCCTCTAAGGCTTCAGGAGTAGAAGGATCCGTTACTATTGTATCTGTAAGAGGAGTATCGGTTGTTTCCTCTGTATCAGTGGCAACTGTATCCTCTTTGGTGTTTTCGCTTTTGTCATCTTTATCCTTTTTACAGCCGCACAATGACAGCATAAGGCAAAGGCTGAGAAACAGTGACAAAAGGGATTTTTTCTTAAATTTTAACATATTATTCCTCCCATATTACGTTACATTATATCAATTTGCACAGTGTTCAAATACATAGAACAAAAATACAAAGATAGTAAGTATTATATACAGAAATGCGATAAAAATCAAATAAGAATAATAATATGTAAAAACAACGAAGGCGTGAGAATAAAAAACGGCATAAAAGGTGCAGAAAATGTAGAAAATCAGTATAAAATAGAGGCCGATTAATCTCATATAAGGGCAGAGAATATGTTAAAGTTAAAAATAAAAGAAAAGCTTTGGGAGGATTATTTATGGATGGAATAATGATAAAGGAAGCAGCAGTTATGCTGGGAGTTGAAACCCATGTGTTAAGATATTGGGAGGAAGAGCTTGGACTTGATATAAAGAGAAATTCCATGGGACACAGATACTATGATGAAAAGGATATAAAGCTTTTCAGTGATGTAAAGGAGTTAAAGAGGAGAGGCTTAACCTTAAAGGATATTAAGAAGGGAATCGAAAACAAGAAAAAGGTTATGGAGCAGGGAATAGGAGGAATTAAGAAAGAGGAAGGAAATACATATAAAACAGAAGAAACCACACATAAAGCAGAAGAAAAGCATGATATTGAACAGGAAAATAAGATTGTTGATTTTAAGACTGTCCAGCTGCAAACGGTAATGAATAAGATAATAGCAAATGCCCTTAGGGAAAATAAGGATATAATAACCTCTTCAATAAAGGAAGAAATAACAGGTGATGTTATGAGACAGTTTGATACTGTTATGCGTGAGAAGGAGGAAAGGGAGGAGGAACGCTTTAAAAGACTGGATAGCTGCCTGAGACAAATGCAGCTCGCCAATCAGGAGGTGGCAGCAGCCAGATCAAAAAGGTGGTTTGGAAGAAAGAAGAAATAATATTATATGGCATAACTTGAAATTTATGTCGGAAAATGATATTCTCACTATATAACTGAATTAAGAGGATGAATAGTGTGAAGCTTAATATTTTGTATGAAGATGATTATATTATTGCCTGCGTGAAGCCAAGTGGCATTCCTGCCCAGGGAGATAAAAGCAATGACAAGGACATGCTGACCCTGCTAAAGGAATATTTGTTTGAAAAATCAAAGGATGACAGTGAACCCTATCTGGCAGTTATCCATAGACTGGACAGACCCGTAGGGGGTGTGATGATATTTGCAAAAACCAGGGAAACGGCAGCAGGACTGTCGGATCAGCTTCAGGAAGGAAAAATAACAAAATACTATCAGGCAATTCTTACCGGAGAGCTGCCTGAGGATTCAGGGCAGCTTGTGGATTATCTTGTGAGGGATGGTAAAACCAATATGTCCCGTATCTGTAAAAAGAATGATAAGGGTGCAAAGAAGGCTGTACTCAATTATGAGGTGCTGGATGTTTTTGAGACAGATCAGGGAGTTTTGTCTTATGTTCTTATTGAACTTGTTACAGGGAGACATCACCAGATAAGGACCCAGATGGCAGGTAAGGGCTGTGGAATATGGGGAGATACAAAATATAATCCTGTGTTTTCAAAGGTAAAAAGAAGATATATGCAAATCGGATTATATTCATCCAGGATAGAGCTCGACCATCCGGTTACCGGAGAGCATATGATATTTAAGCATGAGCCTGAGGGTGAGGCCTTTGATGTGATTGAAATGGATGAGTTTGAATAAAAGTATTAACAGATAGAAGCATTGAATGAAAGGACAGAAAAAATGGCAAAGGATAAGAAATTAGTAGAGCAGATTACTTCCATGGAGGAGGATTTTGCCCAGTGGTATACAGACGTAGTTACAAAGGCAGGACTTATTGATTATACAAGTGTAAAGGGCTGTATGGTTTTGAAACCTGCCGGATATGCAATATGGGAGCTTATACAGAGCCAGCTTGACAAGAGATTTAAGGAAACAGGTGTAGAAAATGTATATCTGCCTATGTTCATTCCCGAAAGCCTTTTGCAGAAGGAAAAGGATCATGTGGAGGGCTTTGCACCTGAGGTTGCCTGGGTTACCTACGGAGGTCTTAATCCGCTCCAGGAAAGAATGTGCGTAAGGCCTACATCAGAGACCCTGTTCTGTGATTTTTATGCTAAGGAGATTGAATCCTACAGAGATTTGCCAAAGGTATATAACCAGTGGTGCTCCGTAGTCAGATGGGAAAAGGAAACCAGACCTTTTCTGCGTTCAAGAGAGTTCCTGTGGCAGGAGGGTCATACTGCCCATGCTACAGCGAAGGAGGCAGAGGAGAGAACAATTCAGATGCTTAATGTATATGCAAAATTCTGTGAAGAGGTTCTTGCGATGCCTGTAATCAAAGGAAGAAAGACAGACAAGGAAAAGTTTGCAGGGGCAGAGGCCACATATACTATAGAAGCCCTTATGCATGACGGAAAGGCACTTCAGTCAGGAACAAGCCATAATTTTGGAGATGGCTTTGCCAAGGCATTTGGAATTCAATATACAGATAAGGAGAATAAGCTTCAATATGTTCACCAGACATCCTGGGGAATGACAACCAGACTTATAGGTGCGGTTATTATGGTTCACGGAGATGATTCCGGACTTGTCCTTCCGCCAAGGGTAGCTCCAACCCAGATTATGATAGTACCTATTATGCAAAAGAAGGAAGGCGTTCTTGAAAAAGCAGCAGAGCTGAAGGAACTTCTTGGAAGCTACAGAGTTAAGGTTGACGATTCAGACAAGAACCCGGGCTTTAAATTTGCTGAGCAGGAAATGAGAGGAATACCACTTCGTGTTGAAGTCGGACCAAAGGATATTGAAGCAGGACAGGCAGTTGTTGTCAGACGGGATACCCGAGAAAAGTATGTAATACCATTTGATGAGCTTTCAGTAAGAGTGGGAGAAATACTTCAGCAGATGCAAAAGGATATGTATGACCGGGCTCTTGCTCACAGGGAAAAGAATACACACGTTGCAACCTGCTGGGATGAATTTACAGATATACTGGATAAAAAGCAGGGATTTATCAAGGCTATGTGGTGTGGAGACCAGGAATGCGAGATTGCAATTAAGGAAGAAACCGGAGCAACCACACGATGTATGCCATTTGAGCAGGAAGAGCTTGCACCTGTGTGCGTTCATTGTGGAAAACCGGCAAAGAAAATGGTTTACTTTGGAAAAGCATACTAATCAGACGGCAGAGTAAGAGGGAGAGTATGGAGAGGCTTTATATGCCCAGGGGGGCAAAATATATTATCCATGAGCTTGAAAAAAATGGATTTGAAGCATATATAGTGGGCGGATGTGTAAGAGACAGCATCCTTAAAAAAACTCCAAGTGACTGGGATATAACAACCCAGGCCACCCCTGTACAGATAAAGAATATATTCAGGAGAACCGTTGATACCGGCATACAACATGGAACTGTTACAGTGCTGGTTGACAAAACCATTGCGAAAGATGAAGATGTATATGCCTTTGAGGTTACAACCTACAGGGTAGACGGAGAGTATAAGGATCACCGGAGACCCAGCAGTGTAACCTTTACGCCATCACTCAAGGAGGACCTGCAAAGACGTGATTTCACCATAAATGCCATGGCATACAATGAAAAAGACGGATTGGTTGATATATTTGGTGGAAGAGAGGATTTGAAAAAGGGTATAGTAAAATGCGTTGGCAATCCCGGTGACAGATTTGATGAGGATGCATTAAGGATACTTAGAGCTGTGAGATTTGCAGCCCAGCTTGGCTTTGATATTCATGAGGATACAAAGTCGGCTATGGAAAAGAAGGGAAAATTCCTGGAAGATATAAGTATGGAGAGGATCCAGGTTGAGCTTACAAAGCTCATTACCTCAGATAATCCGGGCATGCTTGTGACTGCATATGAGCTTGGACTTACAAGAGTATTTTTGCCTGAATTTGACAGCATGATGGAAACCCCGCAGAATAATCCCTACCATATTTACAGCGTTGGTATGCACACTGTAAAGGTTATGGAAAATACCCCGACGGACAAAATAATGAGATATGCGGCATTACTTCATGATGTGGCAAAGCCTGTTACCAGGACAACAGATCAAAATGGAACAGACCATTTTTACGGGCATCAGGAAAAGAGTGCCTTGATGGCAAGGAATATATTGCGCAGATTGAAGATGGACAACGATACTGTTAATGCCGTATGCAAGCTTGTATATTACCATGATTTCGGATTATGCCATGCTACAGCAAAACCTATGTTCAGGCGATTTCTGGCAGAGCTTGGGAAGGATTATTTTGCAGACTATATTGCCTTGAGACGTGCAGACATGAAAGGGCAGAGTGAATATAAAAGAGAAGAAAAGGAAAATAATATAAGGAATCTCTTAAAGCTATACAATCAGGTGATTGAGAATAAGGAATGCATATGTATATCAGAGCTTGCCATAGGGGGCAGGGAGCTGATAGAGCTCGGGATGAAGCCGGGAAAGGATATGGGTGATGCTTTAAAGGTATTGCTTGAGATGGTGCTTGAGAATCCGGAAATTAATAATACAGATACTTTGACAAATATAGCAAAAAGCAGATTTAACCTGTAAATAAGTCATATAATATCCCCTTTAAACATACAATTAACAAGATTGATGTTTGGAGGGGATTTTATTGTCTGAAAAATTAACAGAGGTTTTTGACGCATATGACTTGGAAGTACATCAGACTATGAGAGGAAGAGGGGCAACACTTCTGGTGGCTGATAAAGGTATATATCAGTTAAAATCCTTAGACACAAACGAGAGCAGGCTAAAGGCAGAATATATTTTCAAGGAAAAGCTTATAGAGCATAAATTTGAAAATATAGACAGATGTGTAAAAAATTCAGAGGATGAGCTGATTACCTACGATAGATATAATAATCCATATGTATTGAGAACCTTCTATATGTGGAAGGAATGTAATGCAACAAAAATTGAGGATATATATGCAGCGGTGGACAATCTGGCAAGATTTCATCTGGCAGGCAGGGATATTTTTAGTTCTACGGAAAGCGATGTACATATTAGGGCAAACGGAGATTTCAGAAAACGCAACAGGGAATTGAAAAGGGTGCGTAATTTTATAGGAAAACAAAAAATAAGGAGAGAGTTTGAAAGCACATATATAAAAGCCTATGACTATTTTTACAAAAGGGCATTGGAATGCGAGGAGCAATTTACACCGTATTTTTCTATGGATATGAGTAAGCATCTGGGCTATTGCCATGGTACTTATAATCATCATAGTGTACTTCTTAGAAAGGATGAAGCAGGAAATACACAGGCAGCCACTATAGGCTTTGATAAATTTTTTGTAGGGAACCAGCTTATGGACCTGTATCATTTTGCAAGAAAAATTCTGGAGAAAAACAAATACAGTCCACAGCTTATGAGAAATATATTTGAACGCTACAGGTGTATCTGCCCTCTTGATGAGAGGGATATAGAATATATTTATATACTTTATTCGTACCCGGAAAAATTTTATAAAATAAGTAATCAATACATTAACTCACCGAAAAACTGGATATCTCCTAAGATGATGGAGAAGCTGGAACGGGTTATAAACGATGAAGAGGATAAGAAAAGTCTGTTGCAAGAATTAAATCTGTACAAATATGAATTAAAATCCATATAATTACTTCACATTTTGCAAAAAATCTTGTATAATGTTGAAGTTAAGGTGGTAACTATGCGAAAAAATGGGATTATGACATTGCTGGTAATGGCATTGCTGCTTCTGACTGCCTGCAGATATGAGGGTAAGGTCAAAGTTTATGAGAATACGGAGCAAAATGAAGTATCTCATGAAGAAGAAAGCAGAACCTTTGTGATTACCGGTATGGATTTTGAGAATAACATATTTACTTTTCTTGAGTGTGTATCGGGAAAGGAATACCGGCTGGCATATCACGGTGGCGTCAATGTATATAACATTTATGGAGAATTTATCCATGTAGACAGTTTACATTATGGCAGTGTGGTTGATGTTGTGTACTATTCCGATACGATGCGCATGGTAAGTATTACAGCCAACAAAAATGTTACAACCCTGAATGGGATAGGAAAGTTCGTGGCTGACCCGGACAACGGAACAGCCAGATACGGCGGCACTACATGCAAATTATGGGATAATGCCGTAAGCTATGACGGAGATATCCTTATGGATATCAGAGAAATTAACTCAGAGGACAGGGTAACACTTAATATATACAGAGATGAGCTGGTATCTGTAATGTTAGAAAAGGGTCATGGATATGTAAGGCTGAAAAATCAGGATACATATATAGGTGGAATGATAGAGATTGGCTATGACGTAATACTGCCTGTGACGGAGGATATGCTTATTGCTGTGAGAGAGGGAGATTATACTCTCCGTATCTCAAAAAATGGTTACAGTCAGAGCAAGGACATAAGAGTAAACCGGGAAGAGGAAACTCTGGTTGATTTGTATAACCTTGCTATTCCTACCGGGACGGTTATATTTGATATTACTCCTCCGGAGGCAAAGCTTTACGTTGGCGGAAAGCTTCAGGAAAGCCACTCATATACCGGTATATACGGACGGTATAACCTGAGGATTGAGGCAGAAGGTTACAAAACCTTCAGAGGCAGTATAGAGATAAAGGATTCCACAAAGGATTATAAGGTAATCATGACTGCTCTTGAGGAAGATGATACAACAGATGATTCATCGGAAACAACGGAGAATACATCTGATGATACTACTGAAAAAAACACAGAGAATGAAGCTTCGGACTTAACGGAGAATGAAAAAACAGAAAACGCATCTGTTACAGAGGAAGCTGAAGATAAAACAGATAATGTAATAAGGATAAACAAACCTGCTAATACAGATGTTTACATTGATGGCAGATATGAGGGAACCACACCGGTTTCCTTCGACAAGACGGTTGGAAGCCATACCATAACGTTGTACAAGCAGGGGCATTTAATAAAAAGCTACACCATATATGCATCAGATAATGGCAAGGATGAGGAATATAGCTTTCCTGAGCTTGAGCCTGCAGGAAGTGCTATTGAATAGAAGGAGGAACACCATGGATTACATGAAGGTATATGAGGAATGGACAACCAATCCGTTTTTCAGCGAGGAGACAAGACAGGAGTTATTGGCAATAAAGGATGACGACAAGGAAATAAAGGAACGCTTTTATGCTGATCTTGAATTTGGAACAGCAGGTCTTAGAGGTATAATAGGTGCCGGAATTAATCGCATGAACAATTATGTGGTTGCCAAGGCTACACAGGGTCTTGCCAACTATATAATACACAGAAAAAAGGAATCCAAGGGAGTGGTAATTGCTTTTGATTCAAGACATTGCTCACCTGAATTTGCGGATGTGGCGGCACTTTGCCTTGCTGCCAATGGAATAAAGGCTTATGTATTTGAATCCTTAAGACCTACCCCGGAGCTTTCCTTCGCAGTAAGATACCTTGGCTGTGTAGCCGGTATTAATATAACTGCCAGCCATAATCCTCCCGAATATAATGGATACAAAGTATACTGGGAGGACGGTGCCCAGATTACACCACCTAATGATGCAGGCATAATGCGTGAGGTAAAGGCTATTTCTGTTCAGGATGCTAAAACCATGCCAAAGCAGGAGGCTGTTCATGAGGGACTTTACGAGTCTATTGGAAAGGAGCTTGACGATGCTTATATTGCCGAGCTTAAGAAATTAGTATTACATCAGGAATGTATTGATAAATATGGAAGCGAATTAAAGATAGTTTATACACCTCTTCACGGAACAGGTAATATACCGGCAAGAAGAATTCTCCGTGAGCTTGGATTTGAGAATGTGTATGTAGTACCTGAACAGGAGCTGCCGGATGGAGATTTTCCTACAGTAAGCTATCCTAACCCGGAGTCGGCTGAAGCATTTGAACTTGCTCTTAAGCTGGCAAAGGAAAGAGATGCAGATGTAGTTCTTGCAACAGACCCTGATGCAGACAGGCTGGGTGTTTATGTAAAGGACAAGCAGGGAGAATATCATTGCCTTACAGGTAATATGTCAGGAAGCCTTCTTGCAGATTATGAGATAGGGCAGATTAAAGCAACCAGAGGTCTGCCTTCGGATGGTGCTCTTATTAAAACCATAGTCACAACAAATCTTGCAGATTCCATTGCAAAGAGCTATGGCATAAGACTTATTGAGGTACTTACAGGCTTCAAATTTATCGGTCAGCAGATTCTTGGCTTTGAGACAAAGGGCAATGGAACATACCTTTTTGGATTCGAGGAAAGCTATGGATGTCTTATTGGAACACATGCAAGGGATAAGGATGCCATTGTTGCTACCATGGCTTTATGTGAGGCAGCGGCATATTACAAATCCCTGGATATGACACTGTGGGATGCCATGGTTATGATCTATGATAAATATGGTTATTATATTGATGATATACAGACTCTCACCCTTAAGGGTATAGACGGAATAGAGAAGATTCAGAGTATTATGAATCAGTTAAAGGAAAATACTCCGAAGGAAATAGCCGGGCGAAAGGTAATATGGGCCAGAAACTATGATAATGACACATCAACCAACATGATTACCAAGGCTGTTCTTCCGACTGGACTTCCTAAGTCAAACGTAGTATACTATGACCTTGAGGATGGTTCATGGCTTTGCGTAAGACCATCAGGTACGGAGCCTAAGATTAAGTTCTATTATGGGGTAAAGGGCTCTGACATAGAGAATGCAAAAGAATTGTCTGAGGAGTTTGGCAAAGCTGTAATGAAAATGATTGATTATATGCTCTAGTATATATTTTGAAAGGGATATATTATCCGGAATGTCCGGCATTGCCGCATTCCGGTAAATATATATGGAGAGGTATCGAAGTGGTCATAACGGGGCTGACTCGAAATCAGTTTGCCGGGCAACCGGCACGTGGGTTCGAATCCCATCCTCTCCGCTAACGAAAAGGGGCTGTCACACTAAGAGAAAATAGTGCACAGCTCCTTTTCTATGCAAAAAATAACCGCCAGACCATGCTACATTTGCGGGATTTCGAAGCAATCATTTTGCACCATGCTCCAAGCACATTTTTGCTGAAATGTCCAATCTCTTATACGACATCGGCAAGATATGTAAAACATGTCAAAGGCAAGACCGAATGCAAAAACTGTACAGACTGTGATCGTTAGGCTCTACTATTTGGATATACTGAAAACCTACCGCGATGTTCCGCTGGTGAAAATTCTTGCCGGAATCCGCCGCTGTGGGAAATCGACCATTTTTGATATGTTGAAAGGATTATTAAACGGTTTCTGCATATAAAACGGTCAAAGAAATGCCCTTTACACAGATGGCCGAAACCATTATGGGAAATCCTACGGCGGCACCGCCCGACTTTGCCTCGGCTCCGAAAGCACCGAACCGGGAGAAGAAGGTTATTCTTCGGTTACCGGCGGAATAAAGTTCTCTATCGCACTCCGCAGCTTTGGATGACGTATAACATAGTGAATGGCAGGAGCTTTTCCCTTGGATATCATAACCCACTGTCCTTTGTGAATAAAAATCTGCAAATTGCGAAAGGTGTGGGTGGAGGAGCACTTCAGGGAGTAGTTTGGATTTTTTCGGTCAAGGTCAAGTGCTTCGTTTAAATGTGCAGTATATTCTTCTTCGTTGTATGTAATATCCGTTTCATAGAATATACCTGAAAGCTCCAATGTAGGAGGAGCTTTCACAAAGTCCTGCGCTGAAAATATTGGTACCTCGTCTTCAATAATTTCTTTTTCAAGAATAGTCAATGCGTGCTCTTTTTGTACAGCAGCGTATCTTTTTATTTTCTCCTTGTCATCCGTATTTATTGCGTTTCGGGTAAGGATACTGTCCAGTAGTCCCTCGCTTATAGTGTATAGTGGGAGAGAGGAGAGAATATTGCGTCGGTTACCCGGTTTTTTCACATCGGCAAGAAGAAATGTATTAAGCTCATCTTCGCGTTCACTGCGGTAGATATCCATCAGTGGATAAGCATTGCTAAGCATTTCATCAGCCCGTTTTTGATAATATTCTACCTCACGTCTGGATTTTGTAAGATAGTATTTGCCATCGGAATGATATCCGGCAATTGCTTCTCCTGAAAGTGCGGCAGCGCCGGACACCTTCAGAAAGTGCAGAAAAACATTGTTTGGTGAGCTTTTGAAGTAGTAAGGGGAAATCTGTCCGGTCATATACATGGGGATCCAGCTTTCAAGTCCCAGCATCATCTCATCAAAGGAACGGTCAATGTTATGTATCTGGTTTAAGTGAAGTCCCTTTTTTAGCATCATAGCCATGCCAAACATCCATTTTTTCGGAAACTGTGGATCCTTTGCCATTTCAGCAAGTGGCATATCACTGTACATGGTCACCGGAGCCATGGATTTGGAAAGTACGGTAGCTTTTAGAAAATCCAATTCACTTTCCATCATTTCTTTAATGCCAAAATATGTCCTGGAGGACGGAATCTGAAATGGCACAGACGGAACCTTCAGCTCATCAAATTTAATGACTTTGATGTACTCATTTAAGTCGAACTCGTCCAGCTTGAATAAAAATTTGGAAATGCTATCGCTCTCGGACTCTTGCGCAGGCTGCTTTAAAAGCCAGCCTTTGATTTTTGTATATCGTGCTGACAAATCATATATTTTGTCCACATCACAGCCGATAAGCTTTGCAATGGCAGCAATTTCGGAAGCCGTACACATCTGCCTTGCAACAAATGAGGCAACCGATGCAGCAAACTGTTCGGCATCCCCGGGGTTCCTGGAACCGTTGCGAATACGGAAAATGGCAGAGGTATCGTAATTGGTGTACTGGCTAAGGCGTGAGAGATTAATATTAAGGGTGGCAATCATTGTGTTAAAATTCTGCCGCAAAACCTCTTTGTCGGCGGCAACAAAATCATCGCAGGCCAGAAAAGATTCTTTTACAGAGTCGGTTGTAATATCCGGAATATTCTTTTTGGTTGCAACCTCAGCAATGGCATTGCACAGATTTTCAAACAGCCTTGTCCCCAGCTCAGGTATACGATCTCCGTTTTTATATCGACTGAAGGAAGCAGCCGAAATGCCGGATAAATTGCTCAGCTCTTTTGCCTGGCAGGAAAGCAGTTCCATATATTCACATAATTTATCACAAAATTTCATAAGCTCTACTCCGTTATAATGGTTTATCAGAGGTCATTATACAGTATTTTCCAATTAAAGAAAAGGGGGAAGCAGGACTGAATTTCCACAGAGACCATTGACATTTTGGAAAATATGCTGAATAAATTTTCTTTGTATGATATAATATGTGTGGTAAAATGTACTGGATATATTGTTGAAGCACGCTGATGCGTGCGTAGGTCATCACACTGACGCGTGATGACATATATTAATGAAGCACGCTGATGCGTGCGCAGGTCATCGCACTGACGTGTGATGACATATTATATTGAAGCACGCTGATGCGTGCGCAGGTCATCACACTGACGCGTGATGACATATTATATTGAAGCACGCTGATGCGTGCGCAGGTCATCACACTGACGCGTGATGACATATATTAATGAAGCACGCTGATGCGTGCGCAGGTCATCACACTGACGTGTGATGACATATTATGCAGGAGAAGAGAATGAATTATATCAGGGAGTGTTAAATGAAATCAAAACCAAAAACATATCGACTGCTTTCTGCCATCAGGCTTGCCATCTGTGCAGCTATGCTTTTGCTGGTATTGTGTGGATGCACCAAAGATAAAAAGGTATCTTCCGGGTCTAAGACCACCGATACAAGCAAAACCGATGAGCAGAATACATTAACGGAGGAACAAGATGTATTAACCGATACATCAACGGATGAACAGAATGCATCGACGGACCCAGAGCCGGTTACCTTGGAACAGGTGCTGCTTAAGCAGAGAGGAATTCCCTTTGACCAATCGGACTATAAGAAATTTCTCGGCGGAGAAAATATTATAACCGAATATGCCGAATTTGACTGTAATCTGGATCACAGCTACAGTGGAAGCGTCAACGATCTTGTAGTAGCTGACGGAAAACTGTATCAGGCAAACTTTAATTCCACGTTGGCAAACGGAAAGAATATTCAGGAGCTTGGTACACTTCCGGGAAGAGATGTCCGATATTGGTATCTGACCTATGACGGCGAAATGGGTGAGGTTTACCTGGGAGATGGTACAGGTTATAAAATCAGCAATCCGCCATTTACAATCTCGGCACTGGATAAGGAACAGTATCCGCTGTTCAGGAAGGTATATCGTTATGCTTCCGACGGAAAAACACTGGAGGATCATACAGAGGAATATCTTAATGCCGACAAGATTTATGATTTCGGAATTCCTATGATTGCCTTTACCGGTGACAAGGTCAGCCTGCTTTTTACGGCGGGGTGCCTTGATGAGGACACGACGGATTGGAATTGGTATCGAAATATGGGATGGAGGGAGTATATAGCCTTTGATCTGGATCTTACGGCAATAGGCAGTGAAACACCTGTGCGGCTGTTTAATCAGAACATCCTTATGACTAATTGTGCATTCTATGAGATTGTGTATGCTACTGAGCCAATGGATGACAGTGATCAAAGGGCGCAGCTTGCACCTGACGGTTCGGTATCTCCGTATTATCCGGCAGCACAGCACCTGAATTGTAATTTGACACTTAGGAAAATAACATTGCTCAGTAATTATTACAGTGATGTCCGCAACATCAGCACAAGTCATGTGATTACGGCTGATTATACAATGCTCCCCATTACAGAAGTTATAACAGAGGGATACAGTGATTATGTAAAATATAATTGCAAAAGTATATACTGGGACTATAATCAGGAATAAAACAAAAGGGAGGGAAATACTATGAAGGCGAGGAAAATTACAGCTTTTGTGCTGGCTCTGGCTATGATATTACTTCTTGCCGCCTGCGACAGCAAAGACGATGACGACGACAGAAAAAAGAAGAAAAAAACAGAGTCAGATATAAAAACAGAGTGGAATATTAAAACAGAGTCAGATATTACAACAGAAAAGCTGCAAAAAGACATACGAATCACACCGACAGCCGCGGGCTCCGTACAGACGGAAAAATACGAAACTGCTGATTTCAGCATCACCATACCGAAAGGCTGGGTGGTAACAACAGGTGGAGTGAATATTGACCACAGTATCCGGATCTATGATCCGAATGAACCGTTGAATCAGATGTTTATACTGTTGAAGGCAGAAATCCTGCTGCATAGCCAGGATGGAAAAAACGCATGGCAACAAATTTATCAGGGGGGGAATTCTCAGGCGATTATTTTTGCCAAGGCTCCGGTGCTGGCAAATCCGTCAACCGAGGAATTTTATAAAATTTTTTCTCAATATGCTTCCTTTATTGCAGAGGTAGATACGATGTACTCGGGATATACCTTTCCACAGTTTGATAATTTTACTGTGACCGACCGTTTTGCTTCCACAAGCAGCTTATCCTCGTATGCAATGGGGGATGAACTTCTGAGGGCAACCTTCACTGACAACAGTGGAAGAGAAGGCGAAGGTATGTTTTCAGCCTCGGTGGTAGATTTTGGAAGCTTTGAAATATCAGGGGGGAATGTAGTGGATTACCAGTTACAGACTGCGGACGGAGGTTACTATATGGCCTATAACATAGTAGCAATCACCGCGGCGAAGGACACCTTTATTGAATGGGAAAGTGTTCTGACCGATTGCATGAAAACCCTGCAATATTCCGACAGCTTTGTAAGTGCAACCAATCAGGCAAGCAATGAACAGGTTGCTGTTGCCATGCAAATTAGTCAGAATTTTAATCAGACAATGGATGCCATGATGGCATCCTGGGAAAGCCGCAACAGAAGTCAGGACATCTTAAGCCAGAAGCAAAGCGATGCTATCCTCGGCTATGAGCGGGTATATGATACAGAGACCGGCGATACCTATAAAGCAACCAATGGATTTACGGATGTATATGACGGGGAGCGGTATCAGATGATAACGGATGATAATATGTATTCCCAGCCAATCAGTGGCTATATAGAAGAAATAAATTAGGCTCTGAACAGAGTCTTCTTACGGTTAATTCCGTAGAAAGGAGTAAATCAAAATGAAAAAAGCAACCATAAAAATCAAATTGCTGGCAGCCATGCTTACATTGAGTATGGTATTGCTGTTGATGCCGGTTCGGGTATTTGCAACGAATCCTACAGCCGGCAGTGTAACAGTCGGCAATGAAGCAGAGCTGAAAGCGGCATTGGAAAATGAAAACTGCACCGAGATCAAGTTAGGTGGAAGTATCGAGACCTCAGATAGAATTGAGGTAGTGCGTACGGTGACTCTGGATCTTAACGGACACACTATTAGCAGCAGTTCGTATAGAGATGATATTTTCCGTGTGACAAGCAACGGAAATATGACAGTGAAGGACAGTGCCGGTGGTGGAAAAATTGACGGGCAGGACAGATATAGTGCATTTAGTGTCAAGGGTGGTGTGTTGACCTTAGAAAGTGGTAGTATAGTGAACTGTAATACTGTCGATGGTGATGGTGGTGCCGTTGATGTATCCAATACAGGCATATCGGAAGCAATAGTCAAGTATGGTAAGTTTGTTATGAATGGCGGCAATATTCTAAACTGTAAAGCAGGAGATGATGGCGCTGCCGTAGATATAGGTAATGGGTGTACTTTTACCATGAATGGCGGTACAATCAAGGATTGCAGAGCTGATGATGACGGTGGTGCGGTATTCATTAAGCAGGGTGGATTTTTCGTGCTGAATGATGGAACCATCGAAAAGTGCTCTGCAGGCTGTAATGGAGGTGCTGTAAATATATATGGAGACGGAAGCTTCACCATGACAGGTGGAACCATAAAGAGCTGTCAGGTGGATCTGGGTGGATTAGGCATGGCAGTGTACGGAACTGATGATGCTGTAGTTGCCATGACAGGCGGTACCTTTGATGATTGTGGTGCATATCCATATTCTCTTAATGAATTAACTGTGACCTTTGATTCTGACGGCGGAAGTGCAGTGGCAGACCAGAAAATATTGAATTCTTCCGCAATTAAGCCGGAAAATCCAAGTAAGGACGGATATGATTTTGCCGGATGGTACCTGGGCGAGGATGAATATCAATTTGATTCCAATGTCACCGGGAATATTACTCTCAAGGCTCATTGGACACCTGCATCCACATCAGTTGCTATCACTACAGCTGCAATCGAGAATGTGAAATTCGATTATCAGCCTGATGAGGCACCGAAGGCAACAGCATGGGTTTCAGAGAGTGATGCAGACAAATATGAGATTGTCTATGAATGCTGGCAGCAATTTGAAAATAACCAACCTGTTGCCGCATGGTATTCCGACAACAGCTCACAGGGCTCTTTGCCTGTTATTACTAAGTTTGAAAGTGGAAAGAGCTATGTATACTCTATTATGCTGAAACCGAAGGACGGATATTCCTTCACCGGCGAAACTACCGTTACAATCAATGGAGAAAATGTATCGTCGCCTTTCACCGGAGGAGTTATGTATATCCCTGCTGTTAAAACCATCAATATTCTTACGGTGGAAACCATTGATGTTGTGGAAATCAACGATGCCACAATCAGCTTTAAGGATGGAGACAAACCTGTGTTCACCGGCAAGGTGCCGGATGATGCAAAGTACGCCTACCGCTGCGAGTGGTGGGAACTGGACAGCAAGACCGGTGCAATGTCTACCGACTTCGGCAATTTCTATGAAAATAAAATCACTGCTTTTGAAGCCGGAAAGACCTATCATTACGGTGTATATGTGACAACTTATGGCGATGTCGGGAATGTCCGCTATATATTCGGACCGGATACCAAGTTGAAAATCAATGGCAAATTTGTGGATTATAAGCGCTACGATGGTGACACCGGCAACGGCTCCGACGGTACTATGTGGGTTATAACAGATCTTACCGTGACACCACAGGCACCTGCCGCAACAGTTGATAAACCGGATAAAGACGTCACTGAGTCTCCTAATACCGGTGACAACAGTAACCTCATGCTGTTGGTTACGCTGCTCCTTGCCAGTGGAGGCGTTATGCTTGGAGTAATGGCAGCTGATAAGAGAAAGAAATATTTTGTCAAATAATTGAACATAAGCGATAATTAGCAATTACGTATGAAAGCATAGAAATACGGCACAGTGGATATAAAAGCCACGGTGCCGTATTTCTTCTTAAATTTTAGATCCATTCCACCGTAATAAGGCAATTAAAGAAAAAGATATCCTGATGCCAGGTCAGATAAAGAAAAAGACCGGAAGAGGTTATGAATATCCAATGAAGGTAAGTTTGATATATTTGTATGAATCAGTTGAAAGTTCGGCACACCAAATATGATTGAAAAACAATCATTGAAAATAATTTTAAAATGTGGCAGGATTATAAGTAAGAGGAAGCTGACCGGATATGTAATCCTTCTATATAAGAGCAGCTTTATATATGTCAGCCGGTTAGATTCAATGCTTTGACGGAAAAGGGATAATGAGGTTATGATGAATTATTACGAAATGATATTTAAAAGGAAATCCTTTCATTTATTCAAAAATACTGAAAGCATAAATGAAAGCGATTTAAAAGAATTATATAGTTTTATAGAAAATGTAAAACCGTTGGATGACAGTATCAGATTCAGTATAAGAATAGTTCCTGAGTCGGAAACAACATGTAAAAGAGGAGCCCAGTATTGTATTGAATTTTACAGTGAGGAAAAGGGTAATTATCTTCGCAACATAGGATACATAGGGGAACAAATAGATTTGTGGCTTGCACAAAAAAACATAGGTGCGCTGTGGTTCGGAGTAGGTAAACCCCATGAAAAACAGGATGGCAATCTGAAATATGTTATTATGATTGCTATTGCAAAGGTGCCGGAAAAAATGTTCCGTAAGGACATGTTTAAGTCAAAGAGAAAGCCTGCATATGAGATCTGGCAGGGCGAAAAGCTGACTATTACCGATATTGTCCGTTTTGCACCAAGTGCATGTAATACTCAACCCTGGTTTGTTGAGTTTTATGACAATAAACTGAGGATTTACAGATATAAAAAGCCCGGGAAACGTGGAATTATGCCTGCTGATAAAGTAAGATATTATAACCGGATTGATATAGGCATTTTTATATTTTTTGTAGAGGTCTGCCTTGAACATGATGGTTATACATTTAAAGGTACGCAGTATTTTGAGGATGAGCCGGATAGTGTTGAAAAGGTATTGGCTGCAGAATACTATATTTCCCAAAAAAATTAAAAAACAGGCTGCTTTGTATCAAATCCCGGGGGGTTGCTTGCTTTTGAAATAATCGGGGTAATGCACAACGTGAAGGCATGATAAAGAAAAGAGGGATTAAATATATGGGTAACATTCAGAAAAAATGTAATTGTAAGAGTGCAATAATCGGATTAATATTTTTGATATGGTTTTTCGTTTCACTTGCAGGAATGCTTATATACTCCAAAAAAGAAGGCTGTACCGGTATAATACTTGCCATAATCGGACAATATTTTCTTGTATTTGGCATTATTGCTGTAGTATCAAACCGAACAACAAAACCATTTCCGTTTATTGTATTAGTGTTTCCTCTTGTGGGGATTTCGTTGCTTATGTGTGGCATCTGCATTCAGTTGGGCGGTAATGACGTTTTGAAAATGTTGGGCAAATATGCACCGTATATCCTTATATGGATATTTCCCATTGCTGGAACGGTAATGCTTGTAAAGGGAACTTGTGGAATCCGGCGTTTGAAACGGGTATGCACCAGGGAAGTACAGGCAAAATGTATCAGGGTTGAAGCCTCGTGGACTAAAGGTACAAAGGGGCATATGGGACATTATGTATATATGCCGGTTTACAGTATTATTTACAATGGTGAAGAAAGGATATTACAGAATAATACATACACAAATGGGAATAAATTTGAAGAGGGAGCCTATTATAGTATAAAAATTAATCCGGATAATCCGGATGAGTTTATGGATGCAAACAGCCAAAAGGCAAACAGATTACTTTTACTGCTTGGTATTGCCTTAATTATAATAACAGTGCCTTCTATTGTGGAAATATATATTAATTGAATTGGATAATATTGAAAAAAATGTGAAAAGTAAATATTGCCTTTACTCTGAAAAATTAATATGATAGAATTCAAAACGTTACATATATGACAAATATTTGAGGAGGAAGATATGTTACAGTTAAAAAATATTGTTAAGAATTATCTTTCCGGAGAAAATGAGGTTCATGCCCTTAAGGGAGTCAGTGTAAACTTCAGACCGAATGAATTTGTTTCGGTTCTTGGACAATCAGGATGCGGAAAAACAACTTTACTCAATATTATTGGTGGACTTGATCAATATACAAGCGGAGATTTGGTTATAAAGGGAAGGTCAACAAAAAAGTATAAGGACAGAGATTGGGATACATATAGAAATAATTCTGTAGGCTTTGTATTCCAAAGCTACAATCTGATTAGTCATCAGACTGTTTTGCAGAATGTAGAGCTGGCACTTACTCTTTCGGGAGTATCAAAGTCAGAGAGAAAGCGAAGGGCCAAGGAGGTTCTCCGTAAGGTTGGTCTTGAAAATCAGATTAATAAAAAGCCTAATCAGATGTCAGGCGGACAGATGCAGAGGGTTGCCATAGCAAGAGCTCTGATAAATGACCCTGAAATTCTTCTGGCAGATGAGCCTACAGGAGCTCTTGATACAGAAACCAGTGTACAGATTATGGATTTGCTTAAGGAAATTGCAAAGGACAGACTGGTAATAATGGTTACACATAATCCTGAACTGGCTGAAAAATATTCCACCAGAATAATCCGTCTTCTTGACGGAGAAATCAAGGATGATACCATGCCTTATTCTGATGAGGAGGAATCGGCGGAAGAACATAAGGAAATAGACAAAAAGGAGCTTAAGCACAGAAGAATGTCTTATCTTACTGCTCTTAGCTTAAGCTTTAATAATCTGCTTACAAAAAAAGGCAGAACAGTACTTACCTCCTTTGCGGGAAGTATAGGAATAATAGGAATAGCACTTATATTGTCCCTTTCTGACGGATTCAGAAATTATATTAAAAATGTAGAGGAGGATACTCTTTCTACTTATCCGTTACAGATTACCGATGAATCAATAGATATGTCTTCCATGATGGCAACCATGATGGGAGTAGAAAAAAGCTCCGGGGAGGAGCATCCGTTAGACAAGGTATATTCAAATAACTTCATTGGTGATTATGTAGATACTATGCTTGGTGAGGTAAAGATAAACGATATGGTTTCCTTCAGAGACTATATTGAAAATGGTGACGGAGCCAAAATCAAAGACTATTGCAGTGATATAATGTATACTTACGGAATTACCATAAATGCTTACAGGTCAGATACAGACAGCCGGATATATCAGGTTAATCCAAGTACGGTAATGGATAATATAGGCTTTGGTTATGTGAGCGAAATGCAGAGTGTGGGTATGACCGCAAATACTACAGACGTCTGGTCGGAAATGATAAGTAACCAGGAGCTTTTGGAAAACCAATATGATGTAGTGGCGGGACGCTGGCCTGAAAGCTATGATGAGGTTGTTCTTGTTGTAAACGAATTCAATGAAATAACCGATTATGAGCTCTATGCTCTTGGAATAAGAGATATATCTGAGCTTCAGGAAATGATGAAACAGGCTATTAAGGGAGAAACAAAGACCTTTGATAATACATCCTATACATACGATGAACTGCTTTCTATTACCTTTAAGGTTATACCATCCTCAGATTTTTACTGTTATGATGACAAGCTTGGCTGTTATGTGAATAAAAGTGACGATGCAGCATACATGAAGGAACAGATTGATAAAGGAATAGAGGTAAAAATAGCAGGCATTGTAAGACCTAGTGATACAGCAACCGTTCATTCAATTACCACTACTATAGGATACAGACATGATCTGGTTGAAGAGCTTATTTCCCTGTCCATGGATAGCGAAATAGGAAAGAAACAGCTTGAAAATAAGGATATTAATGTATTTACAGGCAAAGAATTTGGCGCAGACATGGCATATATCCAGACACTTCCTCCTGAGCAGCAGGAGACTGAAACAGATATGTCCCAGGGAATGTCCCTTTCGGATTTCAAGTCTGCCCAGGATGCAACCTATGAGGAAAATCTTGTTACTCTTGGCATTGCCTATGAAGATGACCCGAAGATTATCAGCCTTTATCCTATAGATTTTGAATCTAAGGAAAAAATAATAGATATAATAGAAGACTATAATGACCGGGTTAAGGAAGCAGGAGAGGATGAGAAGGAAATATCCTACACAGATCTGGTGGGAACAATGATGTCATCTGTCAGCACTATAATTAACAGTATTTCTTATGTGCTTATGGCCTTTGTTGCAATATCACTTATCGTATCATCTATTATGATTGGTATTATAACATACATTTCCGTTCTGGAGAGAACCAAGGAAATTGGTGTGTTGAGGAGTATTGGTGCCTCAAAGAAGGATATTTCAAGGGTATTTAATGCAGAAACCATTATAATCGGTTTGGTTGCGGGACTTATGGGAATACTTATAACAGTATTGCTTAATATACCTATAAATATGGTTATAAATCATCTTGCCGGACTGGAGCATGTGGCTAAGCTGCCTGTTGTTGGCGGAATAGTGCTTGTTTTAATCAGTGTAATACTTACAACCATTGGTGGACTCATTCCATCCAGAATGGCATCAAAAAAGGATCCGGTGGAAGCATTAAGGAGTGAGTAAATTGCGCTATGCAAGACAATTTGGAATAATAATTACAATTTCATTGATGGGAGAGCTTCTAAGGAAGCTCCTCCCATTTTCCATGCCCGGCAGTATATATGGGCTTATTATAATCCTCATTGCCCTTTGCACGGGAGTGCTTAAGGTAGAGGAAGTAAAGGGAGCAAGTGATTTTCTTCTGGAGATTATGCCGATTCTTTTTATCCCATCCACGGTTGGACTTATGGAATCCTGGGGAATATTAAAAGAAATTCTGATTCCTGTGCTTATAGTATGTATATTCGGAACTGTCATTGTAATGGGGGTTACAGGGCAGATTACCCAGCTTGTCATAAATAAAACAAACAGGAAGAGCAAAATAAATGGTGAATATAAAAATAATATGCTTAAGGATTCTGTGAATGGACAAAAAAGTGTACAAGACAGGGAGGATGAGCGATTTGAACAGTATAGGTGAGACACTTTCTGAATCTTTATTTTTTGGTGTAGCTGTAAGCCTTTTGTGCTATGGCACAGGCTGTCTGATTCATGGAAAGCTTAAGGCAGCCCTGACTAATCCATTGCTTATTGGCTCCATACTGGTAATAATAATTCTTAAGGCTTTTAATATAGAGTATGAGGAGTATACTCAAGGCGCAGACTTAATATCATATCTCCTTACTCCGGCAACTGTATGTCTCGGAGTTCCGTTGTACGAAAAACTTAGTCTTTTGAAGGATAATCTGACCGCGGTTTTTCTTGGAATTATTTCTGGAGTAATTGCCAGTGCTCTTACCATATGGCTGGTGTGTGTTATATTTACACTGGACGATACAATTTTTGCCACCATGCTCCCTAAATCCATAACTACAGCTATAGGTATGGCTGCTTCCGAGGAAATGGGGGGTATAGTAAACATAACTGTGGGTATGATAGTTATAACAGGAATAACCGGCAATATTGTAGGAGAGGCTGTTCTTAAGCTTTTTAATATAAGTAATCCTATAGCAAGGGGTATAGCCATAGGAACATCTTCCCACGTTATGGGGACCTCAAGGGCAATAGAGCTTGGAGAGACAGAAGGCGCTATGAGTGGGCTTGCTGTAGCGGTAGCAGGCATAATCACAGTTGTGACAGCACCTGTAATTCTCAGTCTGTACTGATATGGAACACCTGTAATTTCCGGCTTTTGCCCATATTTCAGACGGATAAACAAATTTTAACAATAATTGAAGAAATGAGAGATAATTAATCCTCCCGTGAACATATAATAATAAATGTATATATATGCTTGCGAGGGGATTATGTTAAATATAATATGGAGCTTTATGATAGTTGGTGGAATATTATATGGAGCTATTCAGGGGCAGGAGATAATGGGGCTCTTATCAGACGGCGCTGTTTCATCTGCCGGAGAGGCAGTAGAGCTTTGTGTAACAATGCTGGGCATTGTGGGATTATGGAGTGGTATCATGAATATTGCAAAGGAATCCGGACTGGTTTTAAAATTGACAAGAGGAATGGAACCCCTGCTGCATTTCCTTTTCCCTGATATACCGAAGGGTAATCCGGTTTTGCAGGATATTGCCACCAATATGATAGCCAATATTCTCGGTCTGGGGTGGGCCGCAACTCCTGCAGGCATTAAGGCCATAAAAGGGCTGCAGGCACTCAATGAAAAATCAGCCTCCCAAAATTACGGAAAAAGAAGGGCTACTGATGAAATGTGTACATTTCTTGTAATTAATATATCCTCTCTTCAGCTTATTCCTGTAAATATAATTGCATACAGAAGCAGGTACGGTGCAGCAGAGCCCGCTTCGATTATTGGTCCGGCACTTTTTGCTACACTTCTTACTACCGTTGCTGCAATCATATTATGTAAGATAATGTGTTCATATAGTAGAAAAAAAAGAGTACAAAATGTCCAAAAAAGTACAAAATGTGAGGGCAGTCTTGATAAACACGATAATATGGGGTAAAATATAAAAGATTATAGTCTTTCAACAGATACGGTGGAGGAATATGAAGGAAAATCTTAAAAAATTTGAAACACTTATGTGGATGCTGATAAAATGGATAGTATATTTTTGTGTCATGTTTATTTTCATGCTGCTTTTGTCGGGGGAGAATGAGCCTCTTATGAAGCTTTCCCGAACTATGGGTATAACCATGAGTACATATGTGATTGTAGGGCTTTTGTTTCTTACTATATATGGCAGATATGATATAGGAAGACGAAAAAGTAAGCCTATAATATTTTCCCTGTCTTTAGCTGCACTGTTCACAGATATAATAGTATATTTGCAGCTCATGATTATGAATACAATAACCGATATTTACGGATTCAGGCTGCGAAGCCTGGAGGAGCTTCTGGTCGCTTTTGTGTTGCAAGTGCTGTTTATAATACTTGCGGTATATGGAGGCAATGGTCTCTTTTTTATGATACACAGACCACAGAAATGCTATGTCGTAACCTCCAGTCAGGAGAATCTGGATGCTGTGGTGAGAGGGATATCCAAATACAAAAAACAGTATGAGATTCTTGAGGTTTTTGATTACAGAGACAAAATGCTGCTTAGAAAGCTTAAGGATGCAGAGACTGTTTTTATATATAATATACCTATTCAGCATAGGGCTGAAGTAACAAATTACTGCTACAAGACCAGAAAAAATGTATATTTTAATCCTGAAGTAGAGGATATTATAGAAATGAGCTCTGAATTTTATATATTAGACGATGTATCCATGCTGAATTACAATGTTAAAGGCCTCACCATGGAACAGCGTATATTTAAGAGAGGTATGGACATACTTCTTTCATTGATAATGATAATCATTACATCACCTATATGGGTTATAAGTGCGGCGGCTGTCAAATTATATGACAGGGGTCCCATACTCTTTAAGCAGGACAGGGCAACTATTAACGGACGGGTGTTTCAGGTATACAAATTCCGTACAATGAGGGAGCATGTGGAAAACAGACCTGTTACAGATGATGACGACAGGATAACTCCTCCGGGAAAAGTACTGAGAAAAATAAGGATGGATGAGCTGCCACAGCTTTTTAACATATTAAAGGGTGACATGAGCTTTGTCGGACCAAGACCTGAGATGGTTGAAAATGTAGAAATGTATACAGATGCATTACCTGAATTCAAATACAGATTAAGGGTTAAGGCAGGGCTTACAGGCTATGCCCAGATTTCCGGCAAATACAATACGACACCAAAGGACAAGCTTATGATGGATATGATGTATATAGAAAATTACAGTATATTTAAGGATATCAGGCTTTTGTTCCAGACAGTAATAGTATTGCTCAAATCAGACAGTACAGAGGCTTTTCACAAGGAACAGGACAGAAAAAAGTATGTTTTTGTCCCTGCCCATGAGGAGGAAATGGAATAATGGAAAATTACGATTATGTTATAGTAGGCAGTGGACTTTTTGCGGGAGTTTTTGCTTATGCAGCTACAATGAAGGGAAAGCGATGCCTGGTTGTGGAAAAAAGACAAAACCTGGGAGGCAACGTATACTGTGAAAAAATCGAAGATATAAACGTTCACAAATATGGAGCACACATTTTTCACACCAGCAATAAAAAGGTATGGGATTTTGTCAATTCCTTTGTAGGCTTTAACAGATATACCAATTCTCCTGTGGCTAATTATAAGGGCGAAATGTACAATATGCCATTTAACATGAATACCTTCAGCAAAATGTGGAGTGATGTCAGAACTCCGGAGGAGGCAAAACGACGTATCGGAGAGCAAAGATCTAAAATAACCGGTGAGCCGCGAAATTTGGAGGAACAGGCAATAAGCCTTGTGGGAGAGGACATATATAAAAAACTGGTTAAGGGATATACTGAAAAACAGTGGGGAAGAGACTGCAAGGAGCTTCCGGCATTTATAATAAACAGGCTTCCGGTGAGATATACCTATGATAATAATTATTTTAATGATTTATATCAGGGAATACCTATAGGTGGATATAATGTATTGATAAATGCTCTTTTTGAGGGCTGCGATGTGGAGCTTAATACGGATTACAATGATTACAGGGAAAGATATAATGCTATGGGAGATAAGATTCTTTACACCGGTACGTTGGATTCCTTTTACAATTACAGATTTGGCAAGCTGGAATACAGAAGTCTCAGATTTGATACGGAGGTAGTTGATACGGATAATTATCAGGGTGTAGCTGTGGTTAATTATACAGACAGGGAAACACCGTATACCCGTATAATAGAACATAAGCATTTTGAATTCGGAACACAGGAAAAAACCGTTATTACGAGGGAATACCCGGCAGCCTGGGAGGAGGGTATGGAGCCATATTATCCTGTAAATGATGAAAAAAATCTGGAAATATATCAGAAATATGCCCGGATGGCTGCCAATGAGGAAAAGATTTTATTTGGAGGGAGACTTGCTGAGTACAAATATTATGACATGGATAAGGTTATAGAGTCAGCATTTTCTCTTGTAGAAAAAGAGTTTAATTTGGAGATGAATTATGGAAAGGAATGTAAAAGTCAGTATTATTATGCCGGTGTATAAGGTTGAGGAATATGTAGCAAAGGCAATAGAAAGCATACTCAACCAGACACTTGAAGATTGGGAATTTATTATAGTTGATGACGGGACACCGGACAGGAGCGGTGAAATTTGTGACCAATATGCACAAAAGGATGGGAGGATAACAGTAATTCATAAGGAAAACGGAGGTGCTCCCAGTGCAAGAAATGTGGCTATAGATAAAGCCTGTGGTGAGTATTTGTACTTTATGGATTCCGATGACTGGGCAGAACCGGATATGCTTCTGGATATGTATAATCTGGCAAAAAGAGATAATTCACAGCTTGTTATTGCAGGCTTTTATATTGATACCTATTGTGGTAGGAATGAGTTTGTAACAGACAATTATACAGTTGAGAATATGGCTTTTTCCCGCAGGGATGAATTCAGAAAAAACGCATATAAGCTTTTTGACAGAAATCTGCTTTATACTCCTTGGAACAAGCTGTTTTCCAGAAAATACATCATGGAAAATAATCTTAGGTTTCCTACTACATTCTGGGATGATTTTCCCTTTGTAATAAGTGTAATAAGAGATGTTGACCGGGTTACGGTAACATCAAAGCAGTATTATCACTTTCTGAGGGCAAGGACTGAATCGGAGACGGCAGCCTACAGACCGGGCATGTATGAAAAAAGAGAGGAAGAACACACATGGATGATGGAGATTTATAAGCACTGGCATGTGGGGGACAGTCTGAGCACAGAAATGATTGCAAGAAGATATGTGGAAAGGTTCATAGGCTGTATTGAGAATGTTACTAATCCTGACAGCCATATGACTGCTAAGGAAATGAAAAAGCAGATTAAGGAAATGCTTAATAATCCAAGACTTCCCAAAATGCTTAAAAAGGCTAGTCCACACTCTCTTTATATGAAGCTTATGCTTTTGCCTGTTAAGTGGAAAAGCACAACTCTGTCCTATGCGGAAGGCAGGTTAATATCCTTTGTAAAGGGGAAAAATACCCGGTTATTTACAAAACTTAAGGTGGAAAGATAAACAAGGTGGTTCTATGGACAAAAATCCGTTTCTTAGTATTATTATCCCCGTATATAATGGGGAAGGGTATATTGATATAGCGGTAAAGTGTATACTTGACCAGACATTTAGTGACTGGGAGTTGATTCTTGTTGATGACTGCTCAAGGGATTCAAGTCTGGACAAATGCCTGGGCTGGAGCAGCAGGGATGCAAGAATAAAATGTATCGGACTCCACAAGAATATGGGCGCCGGAAATGCAAGAAACATGGGCATGGATCTGGCAAAGGGGAAATATATTACATTTATGGATGTGGATGATGTAATAGAAAAAAATCTTTATAGCACCGTTACTGCCAATCTGTCCACCGGTGAAGAAACTGATGTGGTGGTATGGGGCCTGACTGAGGAATATCTTGACAGAAACCTGAGGGTAATTGATAAAAATGTTATTTCCTTTAAAAGTAAAATGTGCAATAACAGGGATTCTCTAAGAAAGGCTGTCATTTTTCTTGAGGAAAAGACACTTTTTGGATATCAATGGAATCATATTTACCGGAGAGAGATAATAAGGAATAATCATATCCGGTTTGAAAGTGTCCGGCTATACGAGGATTATTTTTTTAATCTGCGGGTGGCAGGAGTTATTAATTCAATGGAAATCTCATCTTGTACAGGATATCATTATATAAAAGGCAGGGAAGGGAATGTAACCGGAGAATTTGTCAAGGATTATTTTCCACTGTCCAGGAGAAGAATTGCCTCCATGGTAGATATATATAAAGAATGGGGACTTTACAGCCCGGCTGTAAAAAAAATATGTGGTGAAAGATATATAAGATATATAATGTCTGCTCTTATGAGAAATAATATGCCTGAGGCGGGGCTTTCCCATAAGGAGAGAAAAGCCTTTGTGAAAAAGCTCTACGAGGATGACCTGTACAGGAAAATTTCAGCAGGGACAGCTCCGGGCAATTCAGCATTGGGAATGCTCAGATGGGCAATTAATCACAGAATGACCGGTATTGTTCTTATGATGGGATGGGGAGTATATATTGTAAAAATAAGCCTTGGACGTAAATTTTTGAAGAAAATCAGGATGAGTTAGAGGGTGAAAAATGCTATGAAAAGAGTACTGGTCTATGGCATGACAGCTAATCCAGGTGGAATAGAGTCTTATCTTATGTTTCTTTTGCATAAGCTTAGGGAATATGATATCTGCCTGGATTTTGTTACAGATTTCCCTGCAATTGCATATAAGGAGGAGATTAAGAAAGCAGGCTCTAAGATATTTTATATTCCTCCCAAGGGTAAGAAACTCTTTGGACATCTTGCTGCCATGAGAAAAATACTTAAGAGGCATCCGGAGTATAAGAGTGTTTATTTCAACCTTCTTGACGCAGGGGGTGTAATTACAGCATTAGTACCACACCTTATGGGAAGGAAGGTTATTGTTCACAGCCACAACGGCGATACGGATAAGGTTAAGCTCCACAAAAGATGCAAAAAGCTCCTTTCCAAGATTGCCCAGGGATATGTGGCATGCTCCCGGAAGGCGGGGAAATATATGTTTACCGTGGACGTACAGGATAGGATTCTCATTATTCCCAATGCCATAGATGTGGAAAAATACAGATACTCACCTGATGTGAGAAGGATGAAGCGCAAGGAACTTGGCATACAACACGAGTTTGTGGTATGCCACATAGGGAGAATAACCAGACAGAAAAACCCATACAGGGTTATTGATATATTTGAAAGGCTTAATAATAAAAATCCGAATAGTATTCTTTTGTATGCAGGAGATGGAGATATGAGTTCTGAAATAAAAGAGTACATTGCCAATAAGCCTTTGCCAATCAGACTTCTCGGCGTAAGAAATGACATTACAGAGCTTATGGCTGCTTCCGATGTGTTGCTGTTACCTTCCTTGTATGAGGGCTTTCCGATTGTTGCAATAGAAGCCCAATGTGAGGGCTTGCCTACAATTATGTCAACTAATATCACCAGGGAAGTGGGGCTTACAGACCTTGCGGAATATATAGAACTGGATGCAGATAACGATGTGTGGGCGGATAAGCTTCTTTCATATATGAACAGTGAAAGAATAGGCAGAGAAGAGGAAATACGCAGGAAGGGATATGACAAGCATTGCATGAATAATGTCTTTGACAGGCTGGCAGGCTTGTTTTAATAAATGGGGATTTATGTATGGAAATTAAAGCAGCAGACAGTAAAATAAAATATATTGAAAAGTTATTTATTGTACTGCTTTTTTTATATGCAGTTCTTGGCTCTAATAATCTCACCTACGGCAGCAGGATTATTACCCCTGTAATGCTTGCGGTATTTATTATTGGGGGGAGTCTTATCTTGTACAGAGTGTTTCATATTAAAGAATATAAGACTATGACCGGTTTTTTACCTGCGATATGTATGCTTGCAAGCATATGCCTGTCAACAATAGTAAATTACAGATATTCCCTTAAGCAGAATGTTGTTTTTTGCATATACTGGAGTCTTTTCTTTTTTCTTCTGTATTTTATATCTGACCGGACTTCCGTAAGAAGCGTTGGGGCAAATATAGAATTTACCGGTGTGGTTTTCCTTATATATATTACCTTTGCGGTTATTGTCAGCTTTTATATGTTTGCAAACGGAACGGGGGAAAAATTAGCCACACCTGACGGGGAATATGATTTTTATCGTGGCTTTGCCATTGGACGGCTGTGGGGAATGTTTATAAATCCCAATAACTCCGCTGTATCGGCAGGGATGACGGTGCTGCTTCTTATATACTTTTTTGGAAAATGCAGGAATGTGATAAGCAGGCTTCTGATTATAGCCGATATGGTACTGATGACATTTTTTATTGCACTTACCGACTCACGTACAGGAGCGGTTACCCTCGGAATTTCCGTATTTTTTTATTGCCTGGTCAGCCTGGTTTTAAGAGTACGGGACAGGAAGGAGAAAGGATATAACGGAAGGGCCGGACAGCACAGACAAGGTATACATACTGTATCATTAATAAGTCTTGCTATAATCATAGCCCTTGTGGCAGGCTTTGCCGGGTACGCACTTCCAAGACAGACTAAGCAGATATATAACAGGGTGAATGTCCATATAGCAAGAGAAAGGCAGAAGGAATTTGAGACTGCCCAGAGAGAAAAGCTTTTGAACGAGGGCTTGTCAGAGGATGAAATAGAGCTTATTATTGCCGAGGAGCTTGAAAATGAGGACTTTGGACTTAATACTGTTGAAAGAGGCTATGACCTTAAGACGGATGTAAGTAATAGAAGAATTGATGCCTGGAAAAGTGCGGCAGAGATTTTTGTTTCATCTCCGAAAGCATTTATTATAGGGACGTCATTTTGCGGGTTTACCGAATATGCACTGGAAAACCTTCCACATACTTATGTGGTAAATAATGACTACGGACTTTTTACTACCCTTGACAATGAGATATTTAATATCATGGATGCCCAGGGTATTATAGGTCTGGGATGTCTTTTATGGCTTGTTGCAAGCATTTTGATTGCATTATTTGGAAATGTATTTAACGTAAGGACGGAATACAGACAGATTGTGGCTGTACTGACAGGAATATGCTTTGGACTTGCGGGAGCTGCAATGTTCAGCAGTGTTATGTTTTATCACTTTTCCCAGAATACAGTATTGTTCTGGGTAAGCCTGGGAAGTCTTATATATATTGTAAAAAATGGAGTGACATATGAAAATTGATATTGTTGTACCCTGGGTAGATGGCGGGGACAGGCTCTGGCTGGAAGAAAAAAGTAAATATATGCCCGGTAAAGATGAGGATGCAGGGATTAACCGTTTTCGTGACTGGGATCTGCTGCGTTACTGGTTCAGGGGAATTGAAAAATATATGTCTTGGGTGAATGTGATACATTTTATTACCTGGGGACATGTGCCGGAGTGGCTCAATACTGATGCCGGGGGGCTTAATGTAGTGAAGCATGAGGATTATATTCCCGAAAAATATCTTCCTGTGTTCAGCTCCCACCCTATAGAGCTCAATTTGCATAGGATTGAAGAGCTTGAGGAGCATTTTATATATTTTAATGATGATACCTATGTAATCGATTATATGAGTCCTGGTGATTTTTTTAAAAAAGGGCTGCCGGTGGACAGGGTCACAGAGGTGCCCCTCAGATTTAATCCCGGGGGAATAGACCATATCATCGGAAATGATATGATGATAATTAACAAAAATTTTTCAAAAAAACAGGTAATTAAAAAAAACCGTGATAAATGGTTTTCTCCATTTGCCATAAAAGCCACTCTGAAAAACCTTTATATGAAACCGGTTCAGGGTTTTTCAGCCTTTGATAATCCTCATCTGCCTATGGCTTTTTTGAAATCCACCTTTGATGAGGTGTGGGAAAAGGAAAAGAATGTACTGGACAATACATGCAGTCACAAATTCAGAAGTGATGAGGATGTGAACAGCTGGCTTTTCCGATATTGGCAGTTTGTTACAGGAAAATTTGTACAACAGAGACATGAAAAGGGGAGATTTTTTTCTATTGGCCGGGATGATGCCGGTATAAGGAATGCAATTGACAAGCGAAGCTATTCCCTGCTTTGCCTTAGCGATGATGACGTTAATTTGGATTTTGAAGGTGAGAAGCAAACACTAAAGGAATTATTTACTCACATTTTACCTGAAAAATCCCGTTTTGAGATATAAGAGTGAAGATTATGAAAAAATATCAGATAAAGGAAATAAAGGAAATATACAATCATGCCGGCAGCAAGGCTGTCTGCGATATATGTGATTTTGCAACAGAGCTTTCGTATGAGCCGGTGTATATCAGGCAGAGGACAAAGGACACCGGAATTATTACGCTTTTTTTGAATCAGGCGGGTTTTTTCTGTGACTGGTTCAGGGGACTTAAGGGTATGGAGAAAAACTCGGTACTGCTTTTACAAAATCCGATAAAGCGTAAGCAACTGGGAATGTTTACTTTGCTGAGACTGTTTAAAAAAATAAAAAAGCTCACGGTTATTTCTGTTATACATGATGTAGAGGAACTTAGACTTTCCCTTTATAGAAAGTATTCTTCAAAGGAATTTAAGTTCATGCTGGGGAATTCAGATTATTTTATCGTTCACAATAAAGTCATGAAGGACTACTTTACAGGCAGAGGAATTGGAGAGGATAAAATAATTCCTCTCGGTATATTTGATTATGCTCTGGAGAAAGATAATACAAAGAAAACTATGAATCCGGAAGAAAAAGCCGATGTTGTCATAGCGGGAAATATGGATCCGCAGAAATGTCCGTATGTGTACAAGCTCTTTGACATTGTTAACAAATTTTCTGTAAATCTGTATGGGCCTGATTACAGGACAGGACAAAAATCGGAATATATTAATTATTGTGGTTCATTTCCCGCAGGAGAGATACCTTATATATTGAATGGAAGGTATGGACTGATATGGGATGGTGACAGTATAACAGAATGCAGCGGAGATACGGGTAATTATCTAAGATACAACGATCCCCACAAGACATCCCTTTATCTGGTTTCATGTATTCCTGTGATAATCTGGGAAGAGGCAGCGCTGGCGGACTTTGTAAGGGAGAATAATATTGGAATTACTATTGGCAGTCTTGAGGATTTGAAAGCAAGGATTGATTTGATAAGCAGAGAAGAATATGATAGTATGGTTCTGAATGCAACAGCAATGTCGGAGAAGCTTAAGGAAGGCTATCATATAAAAAAGGCAATAAAGCATATTGAGGATATCATAGGCATATAAGCTTTTTTGGGATTTATATGTCAGGCATATCCATAAATCTGGTATATTTGGAGGAAGAAAAATGCACAAGAGAAAAACAGGCAGAAGCAAGCACATAGATTTTATTCTTTTAGATGTTGTATGTGTTGAAATATCCTTTATACTTGCATATCTCATAAGAAGTCATGCAGGAGGCTTTAAGGCCGCAGATTCATATTATCTGATAAATGTAATGCTGCTTCTTATGCATTTTTGTGTTGTTTTTTGGACTGAGTGCTATTCCGGAATTATAAGAAGGGGTTACCTGAAGGAGCTAAAGCAGGTGGTGAAGCATAATTGCTTTATGCTTGGAGGTGTATTAATTATACTTTTTGGGATGAAGGAATCCGAAACCTACTCCCGTCTTGTTGTAGGGTACTTTTTTGTTATTGATATTGTACTTATGTATGTTGTCAGGATACTGTGGAAAAGGTTTTTATTTACCAGAAACAAGAAGGAGAAAAACAGCAGCAAGGTAATAATTGCGGTTACAAAGGGAAGTGCCGAGGAGGTGTTGTTAAGATTCGGACAGTGTGAATATGAAAATATAAGTGTAGAAGGTCTGTTTATACTTGATGAGGACATGAAAAATCAGGAAATTCTCGGTACAAGAGTTCTGGGTGGCAAAAAGGAAATGTATGAATTTGTAAGGACAAATGTCATTGACAGGGTATTCCTTCAATATCCGGGTGATGATTTAAGGGAGATAATTGACAACCTTCTTATTATGGGTGTTATAACCCATGTAAGCGTAAATGCCTTCCTTTCCGGAGCGCCTAATCTTGTTGTAGAGAATGTGAATGACTATACTGTAATAACAACAAGTATTAATCTTATGTCCTTTAAGCAAAAGGTAATAAAGAGATGCATGGATATACTGGCATCGATACCGGGTCTTATTATTACAGGTATTCTTACTATAATACTGGGTCCGATAATCTATATCCAGTCTCCCGGCCCAATATTTTTTAAGCAGACCAGAATAGGAAGAAACGGACGGCATTTTAAAATGTACAAGTTCCGTTCCATGTACATGGATGCAGAAGAAAGAAAAAAAGAGCTTATGGCCGAAAATAAGATGAATGGCCTGATGTTTAAGATGGATAATGATCCGAGAATAACTCCGATAGGAAAATTTATAAGAAAAACCAGCCTTGATGAGTTCCCTCAGTTTATTAATATTTTTAAGGGTGATATGAGTCTTGTGGGAACCAGACCGCCAACAGAGGACGAGTATCTTCAATATGAGATGCATCACAAATCCAGACTGGCAATTAAACCAGGACTTACAGGAATGTGGCAGTCGTCAGGAAGAAGTGACATTACGGATTTTGAAGAGGTAGTCAGACTTGATAATGAATATATCAGAAATTTCAGCCTGGGACTTGATATCAAAATTATCTTTAAAACTCTGTGGTCAGTTGTAAGCAGAAAGGGTTCGGTATAGGCAATACGGCAAAATAACCTGCCGGTGTTTACACGGAAGTGTGAGGATATGAAACGAAAAACCACTGTGAGAAAAATATTATTTGTGCTTTTGAGTATTCTATGGATGGGGATAATATTCTTTTATTCTGCACAACCGGGAACTGTATCACAGGAAACCAGCTATTGGGCAGGAACTACCTTTGGCAGGATTTTTGTTCCGGGATATGATGACTGGTCACCGGCAAGGCAGCTTGAATTTGCAAAAAAAATTGATTACCCGGTAAGAAAAACAGCACATTTTACGGAATATGCCATTCTGGGCTTTTTTCTCGTCGGAGCACTGTACAAAAATAAAATACCGGGGCAAAAAAAAGGATACAGAAACAGTATTGCTTATAGCTGGCTTGTGGCAACAGCGTATGCCATATCAGATGAAACACATCAGGTATTTGTGCCTGGAAGGGATGGTAATATAAAGGATGTGCTTCTGGACAGTGCAGGTGGATTCACAGGGATACTCATCATGTATTTTATAATATATACAGCTTCAAAAGGTAAAGAGCAAGCATATGGACAGGATAGTATGCATAGAAAAAGTACTTAAGTCCGGGACCTTTTTTCCCATTATGTAAAAATATAGGTATAAGGGCAAGCATGCCATACAATTCAACAGGACTGGCAAATTCTACAAGCACTGCAAAAAGTCCGATGACTGTTAACAGCGGATGCCCTCTGAACAGGTAGAAAAGTATTATCAGGGTGACACCGGGAGCTCCATAGTCGGTGTTTAACCAGCTGCCGGCATATATTGACAAAAGAGTGGCGGCAATTCCCAGGGTCATTGCAAAGTAGTCATTGCTATGGGATTTGTATTCTTTAATCCCGTAATCAAGACATATAATGGCGATTAATCCAAGAAAAAGAGTAAAAAAGACATTAAGGGTTACACCCCTTACATATGGCTTTGAATATAACATAAGACAAAACGGTATCTGGGAGATAAATGCAAAAACCAGAAGTCTCAGGGCATAGTTTTTCCTGCTTGTGGTATGTATATAGCCCTCTGCCATAAGATAGCAGAAAACAGGAAATGCAATCCTGCCTATGCTTCGCATCACATAATAGGAATCCGGGTTCATAACTACACCTATATGGTCAATTGTCATTGAGACTATAGCGATAAGCTTGAGCGCTAATGTGTTAAGACAGGCTGCCCTGGTATGAAAGTTTTTATAGAATTTGTTGATTTTCGATGTTATGTTCATAAATTCAAGAACCCCTATGATTAACGGAATATATCTTAATTAAGGAAACCTGAGGCAGTAAATTTGCATTTGTATTTTACGATGTTGAATTGCATGAGCATGGCTTAATGGTTAGTCTGCTTCAAATATCATGGTGGTGCTGCCACTTCCGGAAATTGTCAAGGTCATTTGGTTATCCTTAATGACTGCTTCCATATTCCTGTTGCTGTCATTAAAATTAAGGATGTATTTATCACCTGATTTTTCGATTGTACCGGTATGGGCTTTGTTTTTTAGCGTAAATGTGAAGACCTTTCCATCAGGGGATTCAAAACGCGGGGAATATATATCCCGGTTTGTGTCATCATATGTTGATGTAGTTCCTGATACAGTCATTTCGACTAACTTCCAGTCGGATGAAATATCAGCTTCCCCGGTACCGGATTTGCCGCAGGCGGTAAGACCGGATAAGACAACAAGAAAAGTAATGAGACACAGTAATTTCTTCTTCATGACAGAGCTCCTTTAAAAAGTGTTAAAATTTATGTTAAGTCTATCGGCAATTCAGCTTTGTGTCAAGCGTTAAAATTGACGTAATCGGTAAAAATAAAGTCAGAAGCTAAATTTTGTATTGACATAAAAATATATATAGGTTATTGTAGAGAATGTAAAAAATACAAATTGTATAAGGTTTATCTCTCTTATTCAGAGCGGTGGAGTCATAAGGGACTGGGAAGCCGCGGCAACCCCATAAGTGGAAGGTGCCGGCCTGAGCGATACTATGGTTTATAGTAGTCGAGCAATAAGAGGATTTGAGTATAAGATTTTCAAATCCGGTTGCTTAACCGGATTTTTCTTTTCTTAAATTGAAAGAGAGATGATAAAACAACCAATGTATCCGGATAATACGGATAGCAAAAAAACGGAGGAGTACAAATGGAAAAACATTTATTTACATCTGAGTCGGTTACAGAGGGACATCCCGACAAAATCTGTGACCAGATAAGCGATGCGGTTCTTGATGCAATACTTAGTCAGGATCCCATGGGCAGGGTTGCCTGTGAAACAGCAGTAACAACCGGACTTGTCCTTGTTATGGGAGAGATTACAACAAAGGCTCATATTGATATCCAGAGCATTGTAAGAGAGACAATAAGGCAGATAGGCTATGACAGGGCAAAATATGGATTTGACTGCGATACCTGTGGAGTTATTACAGCTCTTGACAAGCAGTCTGCTGATATTGCAATGGGTGTGGATAAGGCGCTTGAGGCAAAGGAAAACAGGATGAGTGATGAGCAGATAGAAGCTATAGGGGCAGGAGACCAGGGTATGATGTTTGGCTATGCCGTAAATGAGACACCGGAGCTTATGCCTTATCCTATATCTCTTGCACATAAGCTGGCATTAAAGCTTTCAGAGGTAAGAAAAAATGGCACATTATCTTACCTAAGACCTGACGGAAAAACACAGGTGACTGTTGAATACGGAGAGGACGGAAAACCTAAAAGACTGGATGCCGTAGTTGTTTCCACCCAGCATGGTGAGGAAGTAAACGGAGAACAGATAACCCGGGATATAAAAAAATATGTATTAGATCCTGTTCTTCCGCAGAATATGGTGGACGAGGATACCAAATTCTACATTAACCCTACAGGAAGGTTTGTTATAGGTGGTCCTAACGGAGACAGTGGCGTTACAGGACGTAAGATAATTGTTGACACCTATGGAGGATACGGACGACATGGAGGCGGTGCGTTTTCCGGTAAGGATTGCACCAAGGTTGACCGTTCCGCTGCTTATGCCGCGAGGTATGTAGCAAAAAATATAGTAGCCGCGGGACTGGCAGATAAGTGTGAAATCCAGCTTTCATATGCCATAGGAGTTGCTCATCCTACATCAATAATGGTTGATACCTTTGGAACAGGTAAGCTTCATGACGAGAGATTAACAGACATTATCAGAGAAAACTTTGATTTGAGACCGGCGGGTATAATAAAAATGCTGGATCTGCGAAGACCGATTTACAGACAGACAGCTGCTTACGGACATTTTGGAAGAACTGATATAGACCTTCCATGGGAGAAAACAGACATGGCAGAAAAGCTGAAGAGTTATTTGTAAATATATAATGATGGTACAATCACAATGTATTGCAATATGAATTATGAGGAGACAAAATATTATGAAAAATATGCTTAATTTTAAGAATTTCTCTCAGGAAGAGCTGATGGATATTCTTAACCTGGCACTTGATATGAAGAAAAATCCGGAAAAATACAGTGAGGCATGCAAGGGAAAGAAGCTGTATACGCTTTTTGAAAAAACCTCAACAAGAACCTTTCTGTCATTCACAACAGGAATTACCGAGATGGGTGGAAGCTATTTTAACCAGCTTTGGAGGGATTCAAATTTTGTACTTGGGGAGCCGGTGTCAGAAATAAAATATGTATGCCGTAATGTGGACATAATAATGGCCCGTCTGGTAAAGAATGAAACTGTAGAGCTTTTTGGAAAGAATGTTACCGTTCCGTTTATTAACGGCTGTGACAATTCCTATCATCCATGCCAGATTCTTGCAGATGCAATGACAATTATTGAACACTTTGGAAGCCTGGATGTTAAGCTGTTATATATAGGAGCTAAAAACAATGTATTTAATTCTCTTGTGGAGTTCTTTACAAAGATGAAAAAGGGAACCATATATGGCCTTACTCCGCTTGTTAATGAGACTGTATGCAAGGAGGATTTCTTTGAGGCGGCAAAAAGCACAGGACATTATGTAGAGCTTGATCCGGGAATGTCTATTGAAGAGGCAAAGAAATATGTCAATGAAATGGATATATTGTATACAGACACATGGGTTGATATGGAATTTTTCAATAATCCCGAGTATGCAAAGCAGAAGGCGGAGACAATGCAGAAAATGATGCCTTATCAGATAAATGACCGGCTTATAGAAGGAAGTAAAGCAGTTGTGTTTCACGATATGCCGATGCATGAGGGCTTTGAGATATCACAGAGTGTAATAGACAGGAACCTGAATTACATTCTGGATCAGGCAGAGAATCGTCGCCACGCAGAAAAGGCAGTAATGCTTACACTCCTCAATTCAAAGTAGAATATGTGTTAAAGAGGCTTATATGGACATATGGATAGGTGTGCTGGCTTTTGTGCTTTTCCTGGGATTCGGAACAGCAGATGCGGTATGTATCAATGCCCTCAAACGCCAGTCTGATATAGTTATAAAAAGCAGAATAAAACACAGGGTAAATGGCTCAGATGTAATTATAGCTAATCTGAGCCTTATTGTCTTTGGCATATTGATTTATTTCCATCTGTATACATTTGTACCTGCTATTCTTGCATTTGTACTGTTTATTGTACTGTCCTCCCAGGTAAAAAGCGGAATTACCGGAGACGGTGCCCAGGTTGGAACTACATTTATTGGCTGGAAGTCCATGGAGGGATACAAATTTCATGATGATCCGGAGGACACCAATGTGATTATACTGAAAATAAGAGCCAACGGAAGGCAATATATCCTTGTATGTGACAGAACGGACAGAGCTGTGATTAAAGCTGCTCTGGACAGGAATTATGTAAACCCGACCAGAGTAATAAAAACAGACTAATTTGTTGACATGAAAAGCTATAAGAGCTATTATAGACGTAGTTTAAATAAGTGCAGGAATAGGAGAAAATCATGAAGCATTTGATAGATTCAACGGATTTAAGTGTAGAAGAAATTGATGATATTTTGGATTTGGCTCTGGACATAATTGATAACAAAGGAAAATACAGTGAGGCCTGCAAGGGGAAAAAACTTGCCACCTTATTTTTTGAACCAAGTACAAGAACCCGTCTCAGCTTTGAGGCTGCCATGATGGAATTAGGGGGGAATGTGCTTGGTTTTTCTTCGGCTGATTCATCCTCGGCCACAAAGGGAGAAAGTGTGGGGGATACGGTAAAGGTTGTTGGATGCTATGCTGATATTATTGCCATGAGGCATCCTAAGGAGGGTGCTCCTATGCTGGGCTCCATGGTTTCTGATGTGCCAATAATTAATGCGGGAGACGGGGGACATAATCACCCTACACAGACTCTTACGGATTTGCTTACAATCAAGAGAGAAAAGGGAAGACTTGGAGATTTTACCATAGGCCTTTGTGGAGATTTAAAATTTGGACGTACAGTTCATTCCCTTATTAAAGCATTGTCAAGATATAAGGGAATAAAATATGTGCTTATATCTCCAACAGAGCTTAAAGTTCCAGATTATATAATCACAGAAGTTTTTCAGAAGAATAATATAGAATATAAGGAAGTTTCTACCATTGAAGAGGTTATAAATGAACTGGATATCATATATATGACCAGAGTCCAGAAGGAACGTTTTTTTAATGAGGCAGATTATGTAAGACTGAAGGATACCTATATTCTGGATAAGGATAAACTGAAGCTTGCAAAAGAGGATCTTGCTATTTTACATCCCCTTCCGAGAGTGAATGAAATTTCCACCAATATAGATGATGATCCGAGAGCCTGTTATTTCAGGCAGGCATTGAATGGAAAATATGTAAGAATGGCACTTATGTTAAAATTGCTGGGGGTGAATGTGAAATGATAATTGAGAGCATACAGGATGGAATAGTATTAGACCATATAACAGCGGGAAAGGCTCTTACGGTTTATCACGATCTGGGCTTAGATAAGCTCTCCTGCAGTATCGGTATATTACAGAATGTCAGAAGCAGTAAAATGGGTAAAAAGGACATTCTTAAGATTCATCAGGAATATGATATTAACCTGGATGTCCTCGGGTATATTGACCCCAATATAACAGTTAGCATCATAAAGGATGGGCAGACTGTGGAAAAGAAGAAGCTGGCTCTTCCACATAAACTTATTAATGTAAAAAAGTGCAAAAATCCAAGATGCATTACTTCTGTTGAACCGGATATACCACAGATATTTAATCTCACTGATGAAAAAAACAGAGTGTACAGATGTATATATTGTGAGGCAGATAAATAGGGATAGCCTTGCACATGATAAATATTTTCGGTTTACTTTTTTTTCGAATGTGTTATAATTTATAAGACTATGTGGAATATCCAGAGGTGTGTAATGGAAAAGTATGTTATAAAGGGTGGCCAGACTCTTGACGGAGAGGTTACCATAGCAGGAGCAAAAAATGCTGCATTGGGTATACTTGCCGCAGCAATTCTTACAGATGAGGAATGTATAATAGAGAACGTTCCATATGTCGAAGATACAAAGGTATTGCTCAGGGCTATTGAGAATATTGGTGCCAAAGTAAAATATATAGATACTCACACAGTTTCCATATGTGGTGGGAGCATTGTCAATGATGAAGATTTGTGCGTTGATGATGAGTACATAAGAAAAATAAGGGCTTCGTATTATCTGCTGGGCGCATTGCTTGGCAAATTCAACTATGCAAAGGTGGCACTGCCGGGTGGATGCGAGATAGGACTCAGACCTATAGACCAGCATATCAAGGGCTTTGAAGCACTGGGAGCAAAGGTTGATATAGTTTCCGGAGGTAATGTAATTGCCAGGGCGGAGCATCTTACCGGCAATCATGTATATCTTGATGTGGTTACGGTAGGTGCTACTATTAACATTATGCTTGCCGCTGTTCTTGCCGAAGGGAAAACAACCATAGAGAATGCGGCGAAAGAACCTCATATTGTTGATGTGGCTAACTTTCTTAACAGTATGGGAGCTAATATAAAGGGAGCAGGTACAGATGTAATAAGGATAAGAGGCGTTCAGAAGCTTAAAGGGACAGAATATTCAATTATTCCGGATCAGATTGAGGCAGGCACATTTATGGCTATGGCAGCAGCTACAGGTGGTAATGTGCTGATAAAGAATGTTATTCCCAAACATCTGGAAGCCATTTCATCCAAGCTTAATGAGATTGGTGCACATGTAATAGAATATGATGATTCTGTAAGAGTTATGGCTGACGGAAGGCTTAAGGCCACTCAGATAAAAACACTTCCATATCCGGGATTTCCTACAGATATGCAGCCACAGATGGCAGTTACTCTGGCATTGTCCCAGGGAACAAGTATAATAACCGAGAGCATTTTTGAAAACAGATTTAAGTATGTAAATGAATTATCCAGAATGGGTGCCAGGATAAAGGTTGAAGGCAATTCAGCTATCATAAATGGCATTGAACGCTATACGGGAGCCAGCTTATCTGCACCTGATTTACGGGCGGGAGCAGCCCTTGTTATAGCTGCCCTGGCTGCAGAGGGCTTCAGCACAGTAGAGGATATTAAGTATATACTCAGAGGCTACGAAGATTTTGACGGAAAGATAAGAGGTCTTGGCGGGCAGATTGAAGTAGTCGATTCAGATAAGGAGTTGCAAAAATTCAAGCTCAGGGTTGGCTAAGGCTGCCTTGAGTTTTTTATCCCAGAAGAACAAGGATACCATTTAAAAGGAGGGTTACAGTTATGCAAAAAAAACCATATTACATTACAACTGCCATAGCTTATACTTCCGGGAAGCCTCATATAGGCAATACCTATGAAGTTGTTTTAGCGGACAGTATAGCCAGATATAAGCGCTTTGTGGGCTATGATGTCAGATTCCAGACAGGAACAGATGAGCATGGCCAGAAAATTGAGATCAAGGCCTTTGAGAATTTGTCAACACCAAAGGAATTTGTAGATGATGTTTCGTCACAGATAAAGAATATCTGGGATTTGATGAATACATCCTACGATAAATTTATAAGAACTACAGATCCGGACCATGAGAAACAGGTTCAGAAAATATTCAAAAAGCTTTATGACCAGGGAGATATATATAAGGGACATTATGAGGGAATGTATTGTACACCATGTGAGTCATTCTTTACCCAGTCACAGCTTGTAGACGGAAAGTGTCCTGATTGCGGAAGAGAATGCCAGCCTGCAAAGGAAGAGGCATATTTCTTTAAGCTTAGCAAGTATGCCGATAAGCTTATAGAACATATTAATACTCATCCGGAATTTATCCAGCCGGAATCAAGGAAAAATGAGATGATGAATAATTTCCTGCTGCCGGGACTTCAGGATTTATGTGTATCGAGAACCTCTTTCAAGTGGGGTATACCTGTGGATTTTGATCCGGGACATGTTGTATATGTATGGATAGATGCCTTATCAAACTATATTACAGGACTTGGTTATGATGTGGATGGCAATTCGGATCCTCTCTACAGACGCTATTGGCCTGCAGATCTTCATCTTATAGGCAAGGATATATTAAGATTCCACACAATATATTGGCCGATTATGCTTATGGCATTGGGAGAACCGCTTCCAAAGCAGGTATTCGGACATCCATGGCTTATACAGAGCGATGGGAAAATGAGCAAATCAAAAGGAAATGTTATATATGCAGATGATATGGTTGATTTCTTCGGAGTTGATGCCGTAAGATATTTTCTCCTTCATGAGATGCCATTTGAGAATGACGGAGTTATATCATGGGAGCTTGTTATTGAAAGAATTAATTCAGAGCTGGCAAATACTCTGGGTAATCTTGTTAACAGAACTATTTCCATGGCTAACAAATATTTTAATGGTGTTGTTACCAATGCAAGTGACAGCCAGCCTGTAGATGATGAGCTTAAGAAGGTTGTTGTGGATACAAGACTTAAGGTTAATTCGTGCATGGACAAGCTCAGAGTGGCAGATGCCATGACAGAGATTTTTAATCTCTTTAAGAGATGTAACAAATATATTGACGAAACAATGCCTTGGGCTCTCGCTAAGGATGCTGAGCAGACTGACAGACTTAACACAGTTTTGTATAATCTTGTGGAAAGTATAACTGTAGGAGCTACTCTTCTTGAACCATTTATGCCGGAGACATCAGAGAAGATTTTGAAGCAGCTTAATACCGGAAAAAGGCGTGTTACTGAGCTTTCTGAATTTGGACTTTATCCATCAGGGAACAAGGTAACTGCGGAGCCTGAGATATTATTTGCCAGAATTGATGCAAAGGCTATGCTCGATGAAATAGAAAAAAAATTCCCATCAAAGCCTGAGGAACCCGAACAGGAAAAGCCTAAGAAAAAGGCCAGGACAGAGATAAAGATTCCTACCGTTGAGGCAGTAGTCAAGGGAGAGATATCCATAGAAGAATTCGGGAAAATGCAGCTTCAAATGGGCGAAATATTGTCATGTGAAGCGGTTAAGGATTCAAAAAAGCTTCTTTGTTCCCAGGTTCAGGTTAATGGAAGAGTTCTTCAGATTGTATCCGGTATCAAGAACTACTATAAGCCTGAGGATATGGTTGGAAAGAAGGTTGTTGTTATAACTAATTTAAAACCAACCAAGCTTGCGGGAGTTTTATCAGAAGGAATGCTTCTCTGCGCAGAAGATTTTGAGGGTAATCTTGCTCTTCTTACTGCAGAGAAGGATATGCCGGCAGGTGCTATGATTAGCTAAATTCAATACTTTCCTGTTGGCAGGAAGGAGAAAGATATGTTAGATATTTTTGAAAAGAAGGAGTCTCAGGTAAGATCCTATTGCCGTAAATATCCGGTAGAGTTTAAAAAGGCAAAAAATGCTGAGATTTTTTCTGTAGATGGCGAAAGATACATCGATTTTCTTGCGGTGGCAGGTTCAATTAATTATGGACATAATAACCCTGAGATAAAAAAGGCAATTCTGGATTATCTGTCTGAGGATAATATTATAAATGCCCTTGATATGTATACAGAAGCCAAGGAAGAATTTTTGACGACAATAACAGAAGAAATCCTCGAACCACGAGGTCTGGACTATAAGATTATGTGCTGTGGGCCAACAGGTACAAACGCAGTGGAGGCAGCTCTTAAGCTGGCTCGTAAGAATACAAAAAGAACAGAGGTAATTGCATTTTCGGGGGCCTTTCACGGTATGTCCCTGGGAAGCCTTGCCCTTACCACCGATAAGACAAGCAGAGAGGGAGCCGGAGTTCCACTTGAGCATGTGACCTTTGTTCCGTATGATGGGGTGGGGCCGGACTCCATATCCTATATCAGATGGATATTGGAAGATGACCATTCAGGTATACAAAAGCCTGCTGCAATAGTTCTGGAGACTATTCAGGCAGAGGGTGGAATTAATGTCGCAAGTGTGGAATGGCTTAGAGAAATAAGAAACATTTGTGATGAATACGGAATTCTCATGATTGTGGATGATATACAGGTAGGTAACGGAAGAACCGGACATTTCTTTTCCTTTGAAAGAGCAGGCATTGTGCCTGACATGGTTGTTCTTTCAAAATCAATTAGTGGTTTTGGCATGCCTATGGCATTGCTTCTGCTTAAGCCTGAGTTTGATATATTCCGCCCGGCAGAGCATAATGGAACCTTTAGAGGCAATCAGCTCTCCTTTGTCGGTGGTACGGCAGGAATAAAGTATTTTAACAAATACAAGCTGGATAAAGAGGTTCAAAGAAAAGGCGAGATTATAAGAAAATTTATTGAGGAGAAGATACTTCCGCTGGATAGCAGGATTTCTATGAGAGGAATGGGCTTTATCTGGGGTATTGATCTTTCCAAAATTGATAACAGGCTTGCATTGGAGGCTGTTCATCAGGGCTTTGACAGACATATTATCATGGAGGTTGCAGGAAGAAAGGATTCGGTTCTTAAACTTATGCCTCCTCTTACAATTGAGGATGAGGTTCTGATGGAGGGACTTGATATCGTAAAGCAGGCTGTTGAGGCAGCTCTTAAGACAGTCTGATTATATATGAATAAAGAGGATATACCGGGAATACCTATAAGATGGGTTCCCGGTTTTTTTAGGTGAATACTTTTCACACAGCAGTCTAAATATTGGTGGCGTTTGCATAAATTATACTAATATGATATGATAATCTATGTCTGTGTGGAGGACACGGATTTCGAAAGGTTAAGAAACCTTAGCGCCATGCACCGGATTTTACTGGGAAAGCGATAAATGTTATATGCAGATAAGCATCCGTATATACATGAAGAACTTTTATGCCAGCTCCGGTTAACGAGGTAAAGAGTTATCGAGGGATTCGGCGGATGCTCTTTCGTAAGGCTGATTGCGATACATGAGGATGAAATATGAGAGCAATCTCAAAACAAATTCAAATGATCAGCAAAGGAAACAATGATTAATGATTTTCATTTGCCATTGAGATTATGAAAAGAGGTATATAAAATGTGTGGAATAATAGGATTTACCGGCTATTGTCCTGCTAAGGATATTATAATAAACGGACTTGAAAGATTAGAGTACAGAGGCTATGACAGTGCAGGCTTTGCTCTTCTTTCAGAAACAAACGATATAATTGTCAAAAAGAGAACCGGAAAGGTAGAGGAATTAAAAAAGCTTTGCATGAATCAGGAATTTCCGGAAACCTGTGGAATAGGCCATACGAGATGGGCAACCCATGGTGGAGTTACAGATGTAAATGCCCATCCCCACAGATGCGGTAAGGTGGTTCTTATCCACAACGGAATTATTGAAAATTACAGACAGCTCGTTGTTGAGTATGGATTACAGGATAAGCTTGTATCCGAGACTGATTCAGAGGTGGTTGCGGCATTACTGGATAAATTTTATGAATCAGATCCGTACAGTGCAATAAAAAAGTGCGTAAAAGTACTGTCCGGAGCTTTTGCACTGTGTATTATGTTTCAGGATATCCCGGGGAAGATATTTGCTATAAGGAATGTAAGTCCTATGGTGGCGACTACCTGTGAAAAGGGCTCAATAATTGCATCAGACCTTACAGCACTGGTAGAATTTTCCAAAGAATACTTTGTTGTTCCCGAATATCATATCCTTACGATGACACGGGACGGAATAGAGGTTGAAACTCTTAAGGGAGAGAAGGTGGAACCGTCTATGCTCACCGTGAACTGGGACATTAAAAGTGCCCAGAAGGGAGGATATCCTTTCTTTATGCTTAAGGAAATATATGAGCAGCCGGATTCTATCCGTAATACGGTTACACCGAGGGTAAGCAACGGACTGCCTGATTTTACCGAGGACGGAATTGATGATGAGGTTTTTGCAAATTGTAAAAGGATTACTGTGGTTGCCTGCGGAACAGCCATGCATGCTGGAATGGTAGGCAAGCATATTATAGAGGAAAAACTGCGTATTCCGGTACAAGTGGAAATTGCATCAGAATTCAGATACAAAAATCCCATTATCGACAGTGAGACACTTACTATTGTCCTTTCCCAGTCCGGAGAGACCATTGATACCCTGGAGGCACTTAAGCTGGCAAAAGCCAGGGGCTCTAAGGTTATATCCATTGTAAATGTAAAGGGTTCCACAATAGCCAGGGAAAGTGATTACGTTTTATACACCCATGCAGGTCCGGAGATTGCCGTTGCCAGTACTAAAGCATATACAGTACAGGTTTCAGCGATGTACCTTATTACCTGTAAGATGGGACTTGTTAAGAAGATAATAGACGAGGCCGCAGCAAGAAAGTTTATGACAAAGCTTCTTAATACACCTAATATTATTGAAGAGACATTGAAAAATGCCAATAATATAAAAAGAATTGCAAATCACATAAAAATGTCACCGGATGCATTTTACATCGGAAGAGGTCTGGATTATACCATGAGCCTTGAGGCTGCACTTAAGCTTAAGGAAATTTCATATATTCACGCAGAGGCATATGCTGCAGGAGAGCTTAAGCACGGAACAATAGCCCTTATATCTGAGAATGTACCTGTGATTGCCCTGGCAACCCAGGAGGATGTATATGAAAAGGTTATCTCCAATATACGGGAGGTAAAGGCAAGAGGCGCTTATGTGGTTCTTGTCAGCATGGATGATAATGTCGATGATCCTGCAATATGTGATAAGCATATAAAAATACCAAGGCTTGACAGAGAGTTTACAGCATTTGCTGTTGCAGTGATTCTTCAGCTTATAGCATATTATACATCTGAAGCAAAGGGCCTTGATGTGGATAAACCGAGAAATCTGGCAAAATCAGTAACTGTAGAGTAGAGGTTTTATATCACTCTGCTTTGATTTGTGGAGCTGATTGTCTGGTTATAATAGATTTTACAAAAATCCCGGACTTTTCAAAGTCCGGGATTTACTTTTTTCGAATATATATGAGGCACTTTTTGTCACGTTGTGAAATGCAAACCGGGGTGTCTTCTGCATTATGGTGCATCGGAGTTGGTGGCATTTTCAGGAACTTCCGATGTACTGATCATGGCTGCATCAATTGCCAGAAAATCCTCATCACTTATGTAATATAGGTTATCATCCTCGATGATGGTAACGGTAACCACAACCGGGTCACCGTAAGTCATATTGCTGCAGCCTTCATTGAGAATCTGTAAAAGACCTTCTGAAAATTCTGTTTCGTATTCTTCCAGAGTATAATCATTGTAATCACCTTGGGATATACCCTTGTTAAATCTGTCTACATAGGAAATGACATCATCCTTTGTCTGGTTAAACAGGTTAATTGGATATATGGTAACATCCACTGTGTAGGTGTCTCCGTGTTTTTTTGCTTTGTCAACCTTATAATTTATCTTGCTGTATACATTCTTAGCAAGGGCAACAAAGCCCTCCTTTGCTCCTGAAGCGTCGGAAATTGTGACACCGTAGTAGGCCAGTATGTTGTCTGCCAGATGCTCCATATTATCATCATAGAGAGCTTGGGCATCCTCCTTGTTTGCACCTGTGGCCTTTATGTAATCATCCTTTGCACCAAGATAGTTTATGGCAATAAGGCTCTTGATGTAGTCGCTGTATCGCTTTTCCTGTTTGCCGGAGCATCCGGCGAGAGAAAATCCCATAGCCAGACATAGGATTACGCTGAGATATCTTTTAAAATGTTTCGCTGTTATAGATGTTTTCATTGTATATAGTTCCTTTCCCCGGATAACAAAGGTTATCCGGTCACAGTGCTCATTGTAACACAGTTATTACTGAAATGCGATACAAAATTTGTCGATTTCATATAAAAAATAAGTGCATAATATGAAAGGGTGTGTTATACTGTTTTTGATTAAATATTTCAGATACAATTAGAAATTTGAAAGGGGCAATGTACGAAAATGGATATACAGTTAAAGACAGCATCATTTGGCGGTTACGATAAAAAGGCAGTTGAGGCATATATAGAGGAACTTAATGCAGAGCATGGAAAAGAAGTAGAGAGTTTGAAGGCTAATATACTTAAGCTTAGTGAGACAGTTAAGAATCTGCACACGATGAGAGAGGTTAATCTCAACGAGTCAGCCGGCACAATCGATAACCTTAAGAAGGTTAATGATGAGCTTCAGGTTGAGGTTACAGAGCTTAAGCAGCAATTAGAATCTTACAAATACAAGGAAGAGGAGTCAGCCAGCAGGTATGAATCCATTTCAAGGACACTTCTTGAAGCACGGGAAAGTGCTGATTTGCTTGTAAGACAGACTACAGATGAATGCAACGATATGAAGGCAAGGACTGAGGCTGAATGCCAAAGACTTACCGATGAGACTGTAGCAGCCTGTGACAGATTGTCGGCAGAAACCAGCAGTGCATGTCAGGAGCAGAGGGAAACAACTTATGCTGACTGTGAGGAATTAAAACGTAAGACAAAGGAAGAGACAGATGCTCTTATAGCAGATACAGATTATAATTGCAAGACCCAGACGGAGGAAACAAGAGTTGCCTGCGAGCAGCTTACCGAGACAACCCAGTCAGAGTGCGAGGAGATGCGCAATCAGGCACGGATTGAGGCATATAATGTCCGGATGGCTGTTAAAAGGGAATGTGAGAGCGTAAGCGATTTTATGGCCCAGCTTATGGTCAGCGTGGATAATGTGGTTAAGGCCTGCGACGAGACAAAATCTGTAGCAGACCAGGCATTTCCGGAATTAAAATAACAAAACATACAATTAACTTTAGGTTTTGGATGTGCAGATGTACTCATATTTGCCAGAGGTGCAAGATATTATAGACGTACCTCTGGCATAACTTATTATACAAAGGGGGAATATATATGGTTCTTGAAAATAAATATCTTCGGAAAGCAATTGTAAAAGCCGGATGTGTGGTTATAGTTAAAACCTGCAATATAGCAGATAAAAAGAGCAAGCTTGAATATATTTCGCCCAATGCGTCTATGCTAGGTATGAATGTTGAAATGCTGAATAAGGGAATGAAATTAACTGAGGATTACATTTTTCCGGAAGACAGGGAAAAGGTTATCCAGACGGTTGTTGCTGCCGCAAAAAACAAGGTGGGGGATTATGCCCACAGATACAGAATGGTTGGTGATGACGGAAAACTTTATTATGTTGCCAATGATATTTCCATATCGGAGATAGACGGAAATAATATCAGGGTTGAGTTTTATGTAAAAATGGTATCAGATGAGGAAGAACAGAATTCGGATTCGTTTGCAAATACAAATGTATCCACAGAAACTGACAATGAAAAGAAAGAGGATACAAAAGACCTGTATCCCGATTTACCTGAAAAAGACAAAGTAGCTACGGCGATAAGGGTCTTTTCGGAGCTGTCAGGACTTTACTCTGTCTTTGTGGATATGGAGTGCAGAATAAAAATATCACCTGTGGGACCCGCTACAAATATGGGAGATTTTTATGATTTGTTTGAAAAACCATCATATAAGGAATACTTCAAATATATTAAACAGATTGTTATGAATAATGATGCTCCTACAATTTTGGACAGAGAGGAAGGTGGAATTGGAAAAATTTCAGCTGCACCTGTCAAGGTAAATGACCAGATGATAGGCTTGTGGATTCTTGGCTCATACACAGAGGAAGAAACAGATAAGCTTCGGAAAATGTATGAAAATCACTGGGTGATTGCCCAGATGATTTCTGATTATGCTACCCAGAAGTATATTGTACAGAATGAAATAGCAAAATCAAGGGGAGCCGGAACCAAGCTAAGAGAAGAATTGGCAAGACAGAATATAGTCAACAATGCTCTCAGCAAAATTAATTCCAGACTTATTGACAATGTTGATGTGGCGGTGGAGGAAACAGTAAGAGAGGCAGGAATCCATCTTAACATTGACAAAGCATTTGTGTACACATTGTCAAGAAGAGGACAGGCAGAATATAACCTGAGATGCTTCTGGGATGCCACCGGGGAGACTCCGGGAGAGGATTTCCTTAAGAGCCTTCCTGAAAGAATGTATATTATTGAGGATAATATAAAAGAAGGGGAAGGACAGTATGTGGTAGATAATTCTGTAATGACCCAGGATGACAAGCTTAATATCATGAGATTTAATTTTAAGGCTGTGGTTGCATTTCCTCTGTATCTTAACAACAAATTCTATGGCACTATATTTTTTGCGGCAACCAGAATCACAAGAATATGGACGCCGGATGAATTGAGATTTACCAAGAGCATCGCCCTTGTGATACAGAATATGCTGGAAAATGCCGAAGGAGATAAGAATATCCGGGCTGTAAACAAGAGTCTTATCGGAACCTATAATAACTTCAATGTGGGTATATTTGTAAGAGATACATATTCAGGCGAGGTTCTGTTCTCTAACTCAAAGATGAACGAGATGCTTGGGTATGATTTTACCGGTGGAGACAGCAGGGCTATCCTTACCGATCTTCACGACCGCTTTGACAATATAACAGGGATGCGAAAACCGTTTATTACCAGAGAAAAGGTGGTAAACTGGAGGAGCTATATCAAGCTTCTTGATGATATTATGGATATTACTGAGATACAGATTGAATGGCTGAGCGGAGAACCGGCGTCTCTGATTATTTTAAGAAAAGCTAAGGATTTATAATAAAATGACGATATATATGTTAGTGGGAAAGGAGTAACTATGGCAAGTTCGGATATAGGAATTGACTTGGGAACAGCCAGTATATTAGTTTACGTTAAAGGAAAAGGTGTTGTTTTAAAAGAGCCTACTGTTGTGGCATATGATAGAGATACAAATAAAATCAGGGCAATTGGTGAGGAGGCACGGCTTATGCTTGGCAGAACTCCGGGAAACATAGTTGCCATAAGACCTTTAAGGCAGGGAGTTATATCCAGCTATGAAATTACGGAGAAAATGTTAAAATATTTCATCCAGAAAGCAGTTGGAAAAAGCTTTTTCGGAAGAAGACCGAGAATAAGTGTATGTGTTCCGTCGGGAGTTACTGAGGTTGAAAAAAAGGCAGTTGAGGACTCTACTTACCAGGCAGGAGCCAGGGAAGTATTTATTATTGAGGAACCGGTTGCCGCAGCTATAGGTGCAGGCATAGACATATCAAGACCATGTGGTAATATGATAGTTGATATTGGTGGAGGAACCTCGGATATAGCAGTTATCTCTCTTGGAGGTACTGTGGTAAGTACATCAATTAAAGTGGCCGGAGATGATTTTGACGATGCTATTGTGCGATTTATGAGGAAAAGGCATAATATTCTTATAGGCGAGAGAACAGCAGAGGAGATTAAGATTAACATCGGAACCTGCTACAAGAGACCGGAAAATATTGCAATGGATATACGGGGGCGTAATCTTGTTACAGGATTGCCAAAGACAGTAACGGTTACCTCTGATGAAACAGAGGAAGCATTAAGGGAGGTTACGGCCCAGATAGTTGATGCGGTTCATTCCGTATTGGAAAAGACACCTCCTGAGCTTGCAGCAGATATTGCTGACAGGGGAATCGTACTGACAGGGGGGGGCTCCCTGCTTCATGGGCTTGAGGATCTTATAGAGGAGAATACAGGAATTACTACCATAACTGCAGAGGATCCTCTTACAGCGGTTGCAATAGGAACAGGAAAATATATAGAATACTTAAGTGAAAAGAAATAATAGGAGAGTGAAGGATGGTAAGAGCATTATACACAGCCTGGACAGGTCTTAGAAATGAAGAGAAGAGAATGGATGTGGTAACCAATAATATGGCTAATGCAGATACCACAGGATTTAAAAAGGTGGATGTTACATCCCAGTCCTTTGCATCACAGCTTGCTGTCAGGATTAATGATGAGACAATAGGGCCTAAGGCAATAAGAGGAATAGGTGACTTAAGTCTTGGTGTAAAGATTGGTGAAACTTACTATGACATGGGACAGGGCAATTTCAGACAGACTGAAAATCAATATAATTTTGCTATATCAGGAAAAGGATTTTTTACCCTCAGCATGACAGACAAGGCAGGAAATGAACACATCAGGTATACCCGTGACGGAGATTTCACAGTGACAAAGGATGGTTACCTTGTAACCCGTGACGGAGATTATGTGCTGGGTGACGGACAAAATCCCATAAGAATTCCGAGGGCAGATACAACAGAGATAGAGGTCAACGAGTTAGGAGAGATATATCAGGGAGATAATTACATTTCCACTTTAAGACTGATGGATTTTGAAAATTATGACGCTCTGTCCAGCTATGGAGAAAATATGTATGATGCACTTGAGGGAGCTAATCCCCGGGCTGCGGATGCAATAATTTCCCAGGGGTATCTGGAGATGTCCAACGTTAATATGGTAACGGAGATGGTTGACATGATTGCCATTACAAGAGCATATGAGACAAATCAGAAAATGGTGAAGACAGTGGATGAAACCCTGTCAAAGGCAGCCAATGATGTAGGAAGATTATAGGAGGTAAAATAATATGATGCGTTCATTGTGGACTGCAGCCTCAGGAATGAGAGCCCAGCAGACAAATGTTGATACAATTGCCAATAACCTGGCCAATGTTAATACAACCGGCTATAAAACCCAGGAGGCAAGCTTTAAATCACTTTTATATCAGAATCTTCAATCTACCTCCACGAATAACGCAGGAGAGAATAAGCCTGTGGCAGCAGAGGTGGGACTTGGAAGCAGAGTATCTGCCATAACAAGCATGTTTGACCAGGGCAATCTTCTGGAGAGTACAAGCCCTTTCGCTGTGGCTATAGAGGGAGACGGCTTTTTCCAGGTTAGAACTACATCGGGAGAGGTACAATATACGAGGGATGGCAGCTTCATTGTTTCACCTGTAAATGGTGGTAATATGCTGTGTACATCAGACGGATATCCTGTCCTGGATCAAAGAGGCAACACAATAGTGCTTCCCGGTACATATTCGGCAACAAGCCTTGCGATAGGTCAGAATGGGGTAATTGGATTCCCGGGGGCTGATGGAAATGTCGTGCCACTTAATACCAATGGCTATGAGGTCAAATTCGGACTGGTACAATTTAACAATCCGGCAGGGCTTGTGAAGAATGGAAGCAACAATTTTTCTGTTTCAGTGGCGTCAGGCAATCCTATAGCCGAGGAGGGAAACGCAAATATAAAAAGCAGCAAGACTCACCAATACAGGCTTGAGGGTTCTAATGTAGATGTAGCAGACGAAATGGTTAATCTTATTGTTGCACAGCGTGCCTATGAGATGAATTCAAAGGCAATTCAGGCTACAGATGATATGATGCAGCAGGCTAACAATCTAAGATAGCCAATGAATAGGAGATAATGCATATGGCAGTTTCAATGAACGGTATATCGGGAAATGATTACGCAGACATAATATCAGCTTCCCAGACAGGCAGGCTTCAAAATACAATAAGCGGTGCAGGAAAAGACAATCAGGATCAGGATAAAATGCTCGAGGCATGCAAGGAGTTTGAAACCTACATGATAGAGCAAATATACAAATCCATGGAAAAAACCATTATTAAGGCTGATGAAGACGAAAACCAATATGAGGAATATTTTGGCGATATGCAGATACAGGAATATGCCAAGTCAGCTATGGAGCAGGGTGGCTTTGGTCTTGCAAAGCAGCTATATGAATCCATGGTAAGAAATCAGTGTATATCCTCTGTAACCGTAACAAATGAGGAATAAGACAGAAAGGCCTTATAGACATGACAAGAGAAGGCTATGTAGAAAAGATAATATACAAAAATGAAGAAAACGGATATTCAGTCTTTACTGTTTCAGGTGAGGACGGAGAAGAAATGTTTGTGGGCAATGTATTCGGAATCGGAGAAGGCCTTTATATAATTGCCCAGGGAGATTATGTAAATCACCCACAATATGATATACAATTCAAATTCACTTCCTGTGAGATATCTATGCCGGAGGATGTGACAGGTATTGAAAGGTATCTGGGCTCCGGCATAATAAAAGGAATCGGCGAGGTCTTAGCCAAAAAAATAGTAAAAAAATTCAAAACAGACACCCTTAGAATAATTGAAAATGAACCGGAACGGCTTTCGGAGATAAACGGTATATCTGAAAAAAAGGCGAGGGCTATAGCTGTGTCCTACTCAGAAAAACGAGAATTTCAGGAGGTTGTCATATTTTTAAGCCAATACGGAATATCTGTGAATCTGGCAATGAAAATATATAATCAATACGGAGATAAAATATATGAGATTTTAAGAGGAAATCCATACAAAATTGCTGAGGATATAAGTGGAATTGGTTTTAAGGTTGCAGACAATATTGCCAGAAAGATGGGTATAGGGGAGGATTCTGTCTACAGATTGCGCTCTGCCATGGTATATGTACTTAATATGTCTGTGGGAGAGGGTCATATGTATCTTCCGAAGGATATGCTTATAGAAAAAGCGATACAGCTTATAAAACAGGACATGGAATATGGACTGGAAAGAGACACTGGCTTTGAGGCATATGATACTTTACATGAGACTATGGAAAACCAGCTTGCCGAGCTTGCCATAGAAAGAAAGGTTATAATAAAAACCATAGATACACAGCCTGTAGTATATAATAACACTAACTATTTTGTGGAGCTTAATACAGCCAGAATGCTTATTGATTTACAGTTGCAATATGACATGCAGGAAGCCCTGCTTGATACGGATATACAAGACATTGAAAGAGAAAATGACATATGCCTTGATGATACCCAGCGAAATGCAGTTAAAACAGCGATAAGTGCCGGAGTTGCGGTAATAACCGGTGGACCGGGAACAGGTAAAACGACAATTATTGACACGATAATCAAGTATTTTGCCAAAAGAGGTATGGAAATACTTTTGTGTGCTCCTACAGGAAGAGCAGCCAAAAGAATGACTGAGCAGACAGGATGGCCGGCCCAGACCATACACCGGCTTTTGGAGTTTAACGGAGCGATAGATGAGGAACACAATAACGGACCGAGGTTTGCCAGAAATTCCTCTAATCCTCTGGAATGTGATGCTATTATAGTAGATGAGATGTCCATGGTTGATAATTTTGTATTTTCATCCCTGCTTCAGGCCATAACCTATGGGACAAGACTTATTCTTGTGGGAGATGTCAATCAGCTTCCTTCGGTTGGAGCCGGAAATGTGCTTAAGGACATAATTAATTCCAACTGTTTCCCTGTAACTGTTTTAAACAGGATATACAGACAGGAGGAAGGCAGCGATATAGTATATAATGCCCATCTCATCAACCGGGGTGAGCATCTAGCCATAAATAACAAGAGCAAGGACTTCTTTTTCATTCCAAGACAGGGAGCAGGGGAAATAGTACAGGAGGTACAGGTGCTGATAAAGGATAATCTTCCCGGATATCTTGGAATTGAACCTCTGGAAATCCAGGTTCTGACCCCAATGAGGAAATATGATACAGGGGTAGAAAATATGAACAAAAAACTGCAAAGCCTGTTAAATCCCCAGGACAAAGATAAGACACAGAAAATAAGAAATGATATTGTATTCCGCGTCGGAGACAAGGTTATGCAGATAAAAAATAACTATAAAAAAGAATGGAAAATGTATTCTGTAAACAGTGAGGGAATTCATTCAAGGGGAAATTACGTCCTTGAGGAGGGCGTAGGTGTATTTAACGGAGATGTGGGAGTTATAACAGACATAAGCGATTATGACGAGGAAGTAATAGTTTTGTTTGACGATGGCAGGGAGGCAGTATACGGATATAATGAATTAGAGGAATTAGAGCATGCCTTTGCCGTAACCATACATAAATCCCAGGGTTGTGAATATCCGGCAGTGATTATTCCACTTTTGACGGGAACCAGAAAGCTGCTTAACCGTAATCTTCTTTATACAGCCATAACAAGAGCAAAAAGAATGGTGGTTATAGTAGGCAATATAGGTCTGGTAAACCAGATGATAGATAATACCCAGGAACAGAAAAGATATACCTCCCTTGCTCTCAGATTAGAGGAGATGATGGATAACGTTTAACAAAGATATAATTCTTGATGTGATTTTTCCACCGAAATGTATATGCTGCCGGGAATTACTGGAAAGGCAGGAAAGGTATGTATGCAGGGCATGCTTCGCAGAGCTTCCGTATCTCAGGGAACCTGTATGCCTTAAGTGTGGGAAAGAGATTGAAGATGAGGAAAAAGAGTATTGTTATGATTGTGAGAACCGTCCAAGAAGCTATATAAAGGGTTTTCCCCTCTTTAGGTACCGGGGTGGGATAAAGGAAAGCCTTTACAGATTTAAGTATGAAGGGAAAAAGAGTTACGGAAAATATTATGCCGGAGAAATAGTTAAAAAATATGGCAGGATTTTTAATGATCTGGGAATAAATATTCTTGTACCCGTGCCTGTGCATAAGAGCAGACTGAAAAAGAGAGGCTACAATCAGGCCGGGGTTTTGTGTGAGGAAATTGGGAAAATACTTGATATTCCCATGAATAATCACATACTGATAAGGCAGCACAACACTGCTCCACAGAAAAAATTAGATAATGTGGAGCGGGAGAAAAATCTATTTAATGCTTTTATTCCGGAAAGCAAAATAGTACAATATAAAAGTGCTCTTATTGTGGATGATATATATACCACCGGAGCAACTGTTGAAGCCTGTACACGGGCTTTGCACGAAACCGGAATAGAAGACGTATATTATACAAGCGTTTGCATAGGAAAGGGGAATTAATTATGGAAATCAGAAATTGCAAAAACTGTAAAAGATTATTTAATTACATAAGCGGAGAATCATTATGTCCTGGCTGTAAAAAGCTTCTTGAGGACAAATATCAGGAGGTAAAGGAATTTGTAAAAGGTAATCCGGGGATGAATGTTACCCAGGTGGCAGAGGAATGTGATGTCAGCATAAGACAGATAAAGAAATGGGTGAGAGAGGACAGACTTCAGTTCTCGGATGATTCCCTCGTCGGACTTGACTGTGAAAGATGTGGGAAAATGATACATAGTGGCAGATTTTGCAAGGAATGTGCAGGAGGACTCCAGGATGCTTTTAGCAGTCTTTACAAGAAAAGTGCGCCTACTGCTCCGAAGCAGAGCAACGCAGGGAAAATGCGTTTTCTGGATTAAAATGTTTAAACTTAGGGTTATGTTATGGAAAATACGTCCGATAAAATAATTGTAAGAAAAAATACAAGGAGGGATTATTATGCGGATTGGTACTTATAATATGGTAAGCCAGATATACGGAAGCAAGAACACCAAAAAGCTCAACAATGTTAACGGTACCAGCTATGCAGACTTCAGGGATGAGGTTTCCTTTTCTGCAATGGGAAAGGATATGCAGATTGCAAAGAATGCCCTTGGCAATGCTGCAGATGTAAGGGAATCACTGGTAAGCGATATAAAATCCCGTATTAAGAACGGTACCTATAACGTTTCCGATGAGGATTTTGCTAATAAGCTTTTAGAGGCTTACGCATCCAGATAATACTTTAAGGAGTTTTAATATGGCAAGCTTAATTGAAAATTTAATATCCGGATTGAATGAGGAATATGCTGTATACGAAAAGCTCCTTTCAGTATCAATGGAAAAAACACCGGCAATAGTTGCCAATGATCTGGAAAGATTGAAAAACATAACAGATAAGGAACAGCTTCTGGTGGATACTGTAACCGGGCTTGAAGTAACCAGAAGGCAGACCATGGATAATATTGCCTCGGTTCTGAACAAAAAAAGAGGAGAGCTTACGATACTTAATATAGTTGAGTTTCTTGAAGGACAGCCGGAGTATCATGACCCTCTTCTGGAAATTGACGAAAAACTTTCAAAGCTGGCAAGAAAACTTAAAACCGTCAATGAGCACAATCAGAATCTTATACAGGAATCCTTATCTATGATAGAGTATAACATTAATTTATTACAGAACTTAAACAGGGCACCGGAGACGGCTGAATACAGCAGGGATATGTTTAAGAATAAGGGAAGGTGAGTATATGGGTGGAACAATGGGCAGACTGTCCATAGGAGTTACGGGATTACAGACAAGCCAGTACGCTCTTAATGCCACATCGCACAACTTAATGAATACCCAGACAACCGGGTACACCAGGCAGCAGGTTATGCTCACTGACAGAAGCTATCATACTCTTTGCAATGATGGAATTGTAAAAAATAAGTCAGGACTTGGCGTTATCTTTGCAGAGATACAGCAGAACAGGGATACCTTTGCGGATATGGCCTACAGAACCGAAAGCGGAAGGATGAATTTCTATAAGGCTCAATATGAGGCTGTATCAGAGATAGAGGGCTATTTCGGTGAGCTTGAGGGACAGGATTTCAACTCGGATATGAATAAGCTGTGGCTGGCATTACAGGAGATGCAGAAAGAATCCAACAGTATTGTAACCAGAGATTCTTTTATTTCAACAGCCCAGACATTTTTGGACAGAGTAAAGGATATAAGAACCGGACTTATTACCTATCAGCGTAATCTTAATTTTGAGATTACGGAGCAGGTAAAAAGAATAAATGAATTGGGTAAAACAATCCGTGAAATGAATGAGAAAATTAACAGGGCTGAGGCTGCTGGTATTGAAAATGCCAATGATTACCGGGATATAAGGAATACAGCTATAGATGAGCTTAGCGGACTTATAAATACAGAGGTAATTAATAACGCTGACGGCACTGTAGAAGTATATACGGAAGGTAAATGCTTTGTAACCAGGGGCAAGGTGTATGAGCTGGATACAATGCGGGTATGTGATAACGAAAAATACAGAAATAAATACGATTTTTGCAATGATGCCACAGATTTCCTTATGCCTATATGGAAGGATGACGGCTCGGCAGTATTTAACATAGAAAAGATTCCAAAAACTGAGGCAGAATCGGATGTAGGCTCTCTTAAGGGACTTATGATGTCCAGAGGATATTTCGTAAGTAATTATACAGATGTGCCTGTGCAGCCTGCAAAACCGCTTTCGGCGGACTATGCCGATAATGCCCTTTATCAGGCAGCAATGACACAGTACCAGACAGACATGAACGAGTACGTCAAGGATCTGGAATATTTTAACAAATATGTGGAGCCGTATACGGTTACCAACCTTATGGCACAGTTTGATGTTCTGGTGCACGGGATTGTTACAGGCATGAATGATATACTTTGCCCTAATAAGGAGGTTGAGCTTTCTGACGGAAGCAAAATTCTGATCCTTGATGAAGAAAAAGCCGGAATAGGTATGGGAAATGGCAACGAGTATGCCGGAACGGAGCTTTTTGTCAGGAATGAAATGCCCAGATATACAAAAAACACTGTTACCTTTGCTGATGGTACAGTGCACCAGGTTATGGTTTATAACCGGGAAAATGAAGATGATTTCTTCTCACTCTATTCAACAGGTAATATTCAGGTTAATCTTGAGCTTTTGCAGAATTCATCCCTTTTACCTCTTTCAAGGGTGTCGGGAGAAGAGGCTCAGGAGGTTGTTGATGATTTATTGGAGCTGTGGAATACCAAATTTTCCACTACAAGTCCAAACTCGCTTATACAATGTAATTTTGTTGATTACTACGCAGGGATGATGGAGAATCTTTCGGACCGTGGATATACCTATGATTCCATAGCAAAAACCCAGGAGCAGACAGTAAATGACCTGGAGAATTTGCGGCAGGAGGTTGCCGGAGTTTCATCTGATGAGGAGCTTACTAATCTTATCAAGTTCCAGCATGCGTATAACGCATCCTCAAGATATATAACAACCGTGGCAGAGATGATTGAGCATTTGATTAACACTTTGGGTGTATAGGAGGTGAGCAGGAATGCCATCGCAGTTTTTAGGATTAAATACAGGCCTGTCAGGTCTGTCATATTTTCAATCAGCCCTTAACACAACTGCCCATAATATTTCCAATGCTAATACGGAAGGGTATTCCAGACAGCAGATTCTGGCTACTGCAGCTAATCCGGTAAGCTATAAGCAGACCTATGGAATGATGGGAACAGGAGTGAAGGGAGAAAGCGTAGAGAGACTGAGAAGTGAATTCTATGACAACAAATACTGGAACTCTAATTCCAGGTATAACCAGTATCAGGCACAGTATGATAACCTGTATATGATGGAAACATATATGAACGAGATGTCAGGAGACGCAGGATACACAAAGTGGCTTTCCCAGATATCCCAGGCTCTTCAGGATCTGGCAGATAATCCTTCTGATGACACAACAAGGATTTCGTTCACATTAACAGCGGATTCTTACACTGATGTAATTAATGAGTTAGGGGAGAATTTTCAGAGAACCCAGAACTCTATCAACGATGAGATAGAGCTTGTTGTCAGTGATATTAATTCTCTGGCGAATCAGATATATGAGCTTACCCAGCAGATTATAAATGTAGAGCTTAAGGGTGGCAATGCCAATGACCTTAGAGATAAACGTGGTGTGTGCATAGATAAGCTTTCACAGTATGTGGATGTTGATGTGGAAGAAAGGTCCATTATGTACGGTGTTGGCAAGAATGTTGTACCGTCAAAGGGTGAAACACTTTCCGTAAGAATAAATGGGATGATTCTTGTGGATGAGCTTGAGGTTAATGAGCTTATAGTAGTTCCCCGTGTTCAGAATGTTAACCAGACTGATGTTGAAGGACTTGTGGATATAGCATGGAAATGTGCTGACGGAACTCCGGGCGAGGACTTTAATGTGCTGAATACAGAAGGCAAGCTCAGAGGCCTTTTTGACATAAGAGATGGAAACAATGGAGAGAATTTCAAAGGCAAGGTGTCCGGTTTTTCGGAAAGTCCGGCAACCCTTAGTGTAAAGGTTGAGTCTCCTATACATATTAACCATCTCAACATACCGTCGCAAGGGCTTATTACCGTAGCAGGTAAGCAATATCTTTACGATGGGTGGAAAGCCGATTATGATGAAGACGGATATCTTTCCAACTTTATATTTGAGAATATGACCATGATGGATGAAAAGGGAGTTGAGGTGTCTGCCAGATTTCCGAGCATTGTGCAAAATAATACAGTATCCTTCGGAAAAACAAATGTAGTTAAGGGAATTCCTTATTATATGGCAAGGCTTAATGAATTGGTACGAACCTTTTCCAAGTATATGAATGACCTTACCACATCAGGAGTGGACTCAGACGGAGAACCCGGCCTTGATATGTTTACAGCCCTTGATCCATATGGGAAGGATTATTCCTTTGTGGGTGCCATGACAAAAGCAGGAGTAGTCACCTCCCGGGACAGCACATATTACAAGCTTACAGCTATGAACTGGGAATTGAACAGCCAATGGAAGAATGATACCGATAAAGTGGTTGTCTCCATGAAGGAAGATGTAGAGCAGGGAAACGTTGAATACAGACCTGTAATTGATAAGATGATATATGGAATTACAGACCAGACCATGTTTTCCCAGGGAACCATATCCCAGTTTATGCACTCCATAACTACAACACTGGCAGTAGATATTGCCAAGACAAAGGTTTTTTCGGAAAATCATGATGATGTAAGATATACAATAGATAATCAGAGGAAGTCCGTATCGGGAGTGGATACTAACGAGGAAACCTCCAACCTGACAAAATTCCAGAATCTTTATAAGCTGGCATCTCAGGTTATATCTGTTTTAAACGAGGTTTATGACAAGCTGATAAATGACACAGGAGTATAATTTTAACAGGAGGTTACAGTTATGAGAATTACCAATCAGATGATTACCAGTAACTCATTGCGCAATATGCAAAAGAGTATGTCCAGAGCCAATAAAGCTACAGAACGGATGGAATCAGGTAAAAAAATAAGCCAGGCATCTGAGGATCCTGTTATTGCCATAAGAGCATTAAAGCTCAGAACAACGGTTAATCAGCTTGTCCAGTACAAGGATAAGAATATACCTGATGCAGAATCCTGGCTTAAGATAACTTCTACGTCTCTTACTAATATAACAAAGCGTATAGAGGACATTCAGGATTATTGTGTGCAGGGCTCAACAGATTCCTTCAATACAACAGACAGAAGCGCAATTATTGATTCCCTTAAAGAGCTTCAGGATATGATATATAATGAGGGGAATTCTACCTATGCAGGCAGATACATCTTTTCGGGATACAAAACCGACAGACCCTTGTCCTTTGTTGAGACCGAGGACACTACAAAGCTTTCTTATGACATAACCCAGAGCTTTTCACCTGATGTATTGGAGACCAAGAATGTTTTGCTGAACGGAGTAAGCTATGATAATCTGGATTCCTATGTTGATGGTTCGCAGGCCTATGTCAGACCGGACCCTGAGATGGTATACAGGCTGAATCTGGCCTATGAAAATATCAGCGATAAGGATTATAAGGGAGACTCGGTACTTAACATATCTGCAGTGGATGCAGCAGGAAATAATATGGATCTTACCGGCTTTAACATTCTGACTCTTGAGTCTACTCAATCAGATGACTATTACAGGGTTGGCAAGGATGATATTCATGTAATTAAAGAAACCGGTGAAATTATCTTCGGAGAAAATGTATTTAACACCCTGAAGGGTGCGGGAAGTATTAAGGTTTCCTATGGAAAAAATCAGGTTGAAAAAGGTGAATTAAGACCCGAGCATTATTTTCAATGTACACAGCATAAGGTTATGGCAGACGGAAGCATTAAGGACATTGATTATGAGCAGCCTGAGGATGGGCAGAAGATATATTATGAGGTCAATTTTAATCAGAGCATGCAGGTTAATACAGAGGGCAATAAGCTGGTGTCAGCCGATATAAGCAATGATATGAATGACCTTATATATGCACTGACAGAGCTTGAAGCTGCCGAACACGCACAGACTAAGCTTAAGGCTATGCTGGAGGACGTGCAATATGCTTCAAATCCTGCTGCAGTTAAACAGATTAACCAGATGCTGGAGGATGTGGATGTTGAAATTGCGGTGAAAAAGCAAAATATGCAGAAAACGTTTTCTGCTAATATTGCGAATTTTCAGGAATATATGGACAGGGTATCTGCAATTCAGTCGGATCTGGGAAGCAGAATGTCAAAGCTTGAAATGATTACTACAAGAGTTGAGGAACAATATTCTTCATTCTCTGAGCTTAAATCAACTAATGAGAATGTAAAATCAGAGGAGGCCATTATAGAGTTTAACCAGGCATCTCTTGTATATGAATCTGCTCTGGCTGCCACCAGTAATGTTATAACAAAAACCTTACTTGATTATCTGTAAGGTTTAAAGAATGGGAGGAAACATACATGATAGCAGAAACTAGATTTTTCGGCACCGTTAATATTGAGGATGATAAGATTATCAGATTTCCTATGGGGATTATAGGATTTGAAAATTTAAAGAATTTTGCTCTTATTTATGATTCAGACAGGGAGGAAAGGTCGAAAATAAGCTGGCTGCAGTCTATGGATGAGCCATCCATGGCATTTCCTGTTATTAACCCTATAGATATAGTTGAAAATTATGCACCTGTTATAGAGGACGAGCTGGTAAAGATTATAGGAGATCCGGCAGACGCTGACATTCTTATATTTGTCACAATGTCCATACCGTCTGATTTAACCAGGATGACAGCTAATCTTAAGGCTCCGTTTATAATTAATACGGTTGAAAAGAAGGCTATGCAGGTTATTGTGGAAAATCCGGAGTATAGTATAAAATACAATGTATATGAGGCCATTGAAAGGCTTAAAGGCAAGGAGGGTGAATAAGTATGCTGGCACTGTCAAGAAAACAAGGTGAAGCTATTATGATAGGAACTGATATTGAGATCACCGTCCTTGAGGTTAAGGGAGACCAGATTAAGATAGGAATATCAGCTCCTAAGAGTGTTCCTGTTTACAGGAAAGAGATTTATGCACAGATTCAGGAAGCAAACAGGGAAACAGTTTCAAATCTGGACATAGAAAGCTTGAAGAAATTGCTGTAAGGCTGTAAAATGAGTATAAAGGTATAAACTATAGGCAGCCATATGACGATATGTAAGTTATAAAATGTAATTTTTGTTTTTACACATGGAGGTGGACAATATGTCAATGGATAGGATTAGCAGTGTTGGTATCAACGTTAATTCGGTTGATGTCAGCAGTCAGACAAAATCAGTCAGAGCACAGGAAAAGGATATCCGGGTATCTGACAGTGGCGTTGAAAGGGATTATAGTGAAAGAGAGCAGGACAAAGCCGGGGTTTTAACCGACAGGGGTGATATATCTCCTGATAAGGTTAAATCTGCTGTTGATGATATTAATAAGCAGATTAAGAGCAATCTCAGACGTACCCAGTGCAGCTTTAAATACCATGAAGATACCAACCGTATTTCCATAACCGTAACAGACAGCGATACTCATGAGGTTATAAGGGAGATTCCTCCGGAGAAGGCTCTGGATATGCTGGCAAAGGCCTGGGAATTAGCAGGACTTATGGTAGATGAGAGAAGATAGTTTATTGGCATAGAAGGGAGCAAATTTTATGGCAGGAATAAGAATGACAGGTCTTGTATCCGGTATGGATACGGAATCCATGGTAAAGGAACTGGTCAGTGCCAGCTCCACCAAGGTAGATAAGGTTAAACAGAATAAGCAGCGTCTTGAGTGGAAAAAAGAGGCATGGCAGAGTCTTAATACCAAGATATATGATTTTTACAAAAATGAGCTTGCTGCTTTTAAGACAAACACAGCATATAAAGGCAAGAAGGCCAGTGCCAATGATGAGACCAAGGTTTCGGTGTCAGCCTTTTCGGGAGCGTCAGACGGAGTTCACACAGTATCTGTTAAGCAACTGGCATCCTCGGCATATCTTACCGGTGCCAATATTAAAAATCAGGGAAAAACCTTTACCTATTATGGTGCTATAGGAACTGCAACTGATTTTGCGGATATGACTGACGCAGACGGCAACAGTCTTAATCTTGAGGGTAAAACCATAGAGATTTCCGACGGAACAAAAACACTCACATATGTTCTCGGAGGCAATGGGATTGACGGAGTTGCCAATTTGGAGGAACTCAATTCCAAGCTTGCCGAAAATGAGGGCTTCAAGCTTAAGGCAGTTTTAAAGGACGGCATCATTGCGTTTGATAATACCTCAGGTACCAAGGATAAGGACGGAGAGGTTACCGGAGTTAAGTATATTATTAACGGAGATGCTCTGGGAGTAACAGGAGTATTAGATTATAAGAACAGTGAAGAAGAGGGCAGAAAGGCAAGTCTTGAGGGAAATCTTGCGGCCAGTGTATTTAATCAGATAGGCAGTCAGGATATAAAGAAGACAACCTTCCTGAAGGATATGGGAATTGTCGTAGGCACATCATTTTCTGTTAACGGCAAGGAATTTGTGGTTGACGACAAAACTACTCTGGCTACCTTTGCAGAAGGTATTTCCAAGCTCGGAGTAGCAGCCGGCTTCGATGAAACCCAGGGAAGATTTTATATTAATGCAAAGGGAACAGGCCTGGATAACGACTTTAATCTGACCTCATCCTCGGCAGATGCCCTTGAAATATTAGGATTAGGCACAGGCGCAAAGAAAATAGATGCCTGTGATGCAATTATTGATTATAACGGAGTGGAGTACAGAGGAAGCAGCAATACCTTTAATATCAACGGTCTTGCAATCACAGCAAAATCCGTTACCGGGGAATACAATCCCGTGACAGGAGAATTAAAGAATAATGCCCCTGTCAGCATTAACATAGAGGCTGATAATGACCAGACCTATGAGACAATCAAGAAGTTTGTTAAGAAGTATAATGAACTTATTGATGAGATGAATAAGCTGTATGACGAAGAAAAAACAACCTACGATCCTCTTACTGATGATGAAAGGTCGAAGCTCTCAGATACCCAGATTGAAAAGTGGGAAGAAAAGGCTAAGAAGGGACTTTTAAGAAGGGATTCTACAATCAGCTCACTTTTGAGCAGTATGAGGAATATTCTCAATTCTGCAGTGGAGGTTACCAATGATGATGGAACTACCACCAGGTATACACTTGCATCCCTTGGCATTGTGACAGGAAATTATTCTGAGAATGGTAAGCTGCATATATTGGGAGATCCGGACGATTCTGAATATTCATCCAAGACAAATAAGCTTAAGGAAATGCTTTCCACAAAGCCGGAAGTATTTGCTCAGGTATTGGGCGGAACAAAGGATGAGCCTGGAATAGGCTACAATCTCTATTCATCTCTTACGCAGGCTATGTCGTATAAGGAAAATCGAAGCAGTGCTTTTACTGTATATGATAACCTGACAATGGATGAAGAGATTGATGATTATGATGACGAGATAGAAAAGTGGGAAGAAAAGCTGCAAAAGCTGGAGGATAAATATTATGATCAGTTTGCAGCTATGGAGACTGCAATGGCAAAGCTTCAATCCCAGCAGTCTTACATTTCATCCCTGATGGGTGGAGCATAAATTAGCGGAGGAATAAGAAGGTATGTCATATAATGCAGCTAAAGCATACGGAAATAACAAGATAAATACGGCATCACAGGCAGATTTGACCCTTATGCTTTATGAGGGAGCTGTGAAATTCTGTAATATAGCAGTGACAGCTCTTGAAAAAAAAGACTATGAGACAACCAACACCAATATTCAGAAATGCAGAAATATAATTGTGGAATTAAAAACCACATTGAATCACAAATATCCTGTAGCAGATGATTTTGACAGATTGTATGATTACTTATTCGCTCTTCTGGTAGAAGCAAATATGAAAAAGGATATGGAGCTTTTGCAAAGGGCACAGACAGAGCTCAGGGATTTGAGAGATATATGGAAGCAGGTTATGTCCTCGGCAAAGAGCCCGCAATTAGTACTTGATATGAAATAATCACGGGAGGCATGGCATGAATCAGACAGCCACATATATGAATATTATGCAGGAGTCCCTTATAAGGAAAAAGTCTTATCTTCAAGAGATTCTTGAGCTTACAAAGGAGCAGGAGAGACTTGCCGGAGAGAAAAGATTTGATGAGGAAGCCTTCAATAATATAATTGATAAAAAGGAAATTCTTATTAATAATATTAATGAGATTGATAAGGGCTTCACCTCTGTATATGACAGGGTCAGGAGTGAGATTCTTGATAACAGGGAATATTACAGGGGGCCTCTTACCGGCATGCAGGGCATTATAAGGGAATGCGTAGACCTTGGAATGGCCATAGAGGCAGCTGAGGCAAGAAACAGAGCCACTCTGGAACAGGTGTTTTCAGTAGGCTTTAAGGGAATAAAGCAGGTTAAACAATCCAAAAAGGCGGCTAACAAATACTATAAGGCCATGTCTAATGGCAACGTGAACGACTCCATTCTATATGATAGAAAAAAATAATTTTTTTTGAAAAAAGGGGTTAAGTATAAGGTATATATACCGATATATAAAGTGTAAGGAACAATACATCAGGTTCCTGTAACTGAGGTAGTTACTCTTCGGAGAATTACATATAATTATAACGGTGGCAAAGACCACTAGTACATCTCGCAAGGATGCGGGATTATATTCAAGGAGGAATTATTATGGTAGTACAGCACAACATGCAGGCAATCAACACTAACAGAATGTTAGGACAGAATGTTAAGGCAGTTTCAAAGGCAACAGAGAAGTTATCATCAGGTTACAGCGTTAACAGAGCAGCAGATGATGCAGCAGGTCTTTCAATTTCTGAGAAGATGAGAAACCAGATCAGAGGTATCAATCAGGCAGTTAAGAACTCAGAGGATGGTGTATCACTTATCCAGACTGCAGAGGGTAACATGAACGAGATTCACAGCATTCTTCAGAGAATGGGCGAGCTTGCTACAAAGGCAGCCAACGATGTTAATGCTACAGAGGATCGTACAGCTATCAATGATGAGATTGAGCAGCTTGTTGCTGAGATTGATTCTATTGCTGGTAAGGCAGAGTTCAACGGAACTAAGCTTCTTAACGGTTCATTCTCAAATAAGTTCCTTCAGACTGGTGCACGTTCCGGTCAGGACATGGAAATTAATATTGAGGCTATGTCAGCAACTTCACTTGGTGTTAATGCTTTGGACGTATCTACACATACTGCTGCAGGAACATCTATGGATGCTATCTCAGATGCTATCAAGACAGTATCTGCTAAGAGATCATTACTTGGTGCTATTCAGAACAGACTGGATTACACTATCAACAACCTTGAGAATTACTCAGAGAACTTAACTTCAGCTGAGTCTCAGATTCGTGATACTGATATGGCTTCAGAGATGACTAACTACACTAAGAACAGCATTCTTCAGCAGGCTGCTCAGGCTATGCTTGCACAGGCAAATCAGTCTACACAGGGTGTACTTTCATTACTTCAGTAATTTAATTATTGACAAGATATTGGCTGGCTCGTATTGGGTCAGCCATATTTTGTTTAAGCATTGAAATCAGACATATGTATGTGGCAGATTGCTGTCATGATAGAATTCAGAGAGATACCGGGAGGAGTATAATGGAATTTCCGAATACATATTTTGAAGATGAAGTCAGGGAAGGATTTTATGTTCCCGGTATAATGAAAAGATGCTGGGCTGTACAGCTTGAAATCCTTCAAATAATAGATAAGGCATGCAAAAAGCATGGAATAAGATGGTTTGCAGATTGTGGAACCCTTCTTGGCGCTGTGCGCCACGGAGGATATATTCCCTGGGATGATGACCTGGATATATGTATGCTGCGGCCTGATTATATCAAATTTAACCGGATAATAAGAGATGAAATACCGGAAAAATATGTAGTGCTTAATCTTAACAATGAGGGAGAGGATACATATTTTGAATATACTACCAGGGTAACTAACGGACATGGGCTTAATTTTGAACCGGATTTTCTGGAGGAGTATCATCAATTTCCGTATGCAGTGGGTATAGATATATTTCCCATTGATTACATTGCGCAGGATGAAGAGGAAGAAAACCGGCGAAAGCTGCTTCTTGGTGAGTTGACCCGGGTGGCTGAAACCATAAAAAGCGACAATTCCGATGTGGAAAAATACAGGGACAGTATAGAGGAGCTTGCCCGTAAATGTAATGTAATTATTGATTATGGAAGCTGTGTCAAGCAGCAGCTATATCAGATGATAGAAAAAGTCTTTTCAATGTATAGTGAAGTCGGTGGAGAATATGTAGCCTTAATGCATTATTGGATACATTATAATGATCATAAATATTCCGTCCATCTATTTGATAAAACCATTATGCTCCCCTTTGAGAATATATCAATTCCTGTTCCGGCTGCATATGATGAGGTGCTCCGGATTGAATATGGAAATTATCTATACATATATAAAAACGGAGGAGTACACAATTATCCATATTTTATGGATCAGGAAAAATATTTACTGGGATTGATTAGTAACTATCCTTTTATATACAAATTCTCAAGAAAACATCTTGATAATCCTGAGAGAAAGGAAAACCCGGGGATAAAAACACAGGTCCTTGCCTTTTTTGAATTACTTGGGGAGGTACATAATGCATTAGTAACCACTGTCAGTGCAGGAAGCTACGATACAGCCGTTGATATACTTATTGCGTGCCAGAGTAGTGCTATATCTGTCGGAACCGCAATTGAGAGAAAATATGGGGAGGGTACGGACACTGTAGCATTTCTTGAGAAATATTGTGAGAAAATATACAGTATATCAGAGCTGATTAATGATATTTCCACGGATAATACAAAACAGATTAATCAGGGTGAGCTTATGACAGTTCTTACAAATATGCAAAATGACTACAGAAAATGTATAGAGAGAGAAATATTAGGTAAAAAAGAGGTTCTGTTCATTTTGACAAAGGCAGATGGCTGGGGGGCATTTGATGGCTTCTACCGGGCTGCCGTTGAAGCCGGGGACTGTGACGTATATGTTATGCCTGTACCATATTATGAAAGAAATGCAATGGGGGAGAAAGGGAAGCTGCATTATGAAATAGAACAGTTCCCGGATAATATAAATCTGACAGATTACAGGGAATATAATATTAGGGAAAGACATCCGGATGTTATACTTATTCAGAATCCCTATGACCAATGCAACTACACAACATGCACAGACAGTGAATTTTTTTCTGCCAATCTGAAAATGTACACAGACAGGCTTGTATATATTCCCTGGTTCAGACTGGAGGAAATTGAAGAAGGCAACTTTAAGGCAAAGAAGGTTATGGACTATTATTGCCGTATGCCAGGGCTTGCACATGCGGATACGGTTATTGTCCAATCTGCCGGAATGAGAGAAGAATACATTAAGTATCTTTCCGGTTTTGCGGGGGCAGATACCTGCCATGTCTGGGAAAGCAAAATAATAGACGGTTCTACACTGGATATACCAATGTATGTGGATGAAAATGGATATGAAAGGAAGCTTAGGAGCCTTGAAAGCATACCGGAGGCGTGGAAAGATGTAATTATCGGAGGGAATGGAGAGGTAAAGAAGGTTATTGTTTATAATACAACAATAACTTCAATAATGCACGGCGGAAGCAAGGCACTTGACAGGATAAAAGAATCCCTTAGATTGTTTGAAAAAGACAGGGATAAGCTTGCCCTTGTATGGAGATTACATGAGGGCACCATGTCTGTAATAACATATTATAAGCCTGAGCTTACATCTGAGCTCAAACAGATTATTGAGGATTATTGTAGTGGAGGATGGGGTATATTTGACAGCTCCATAAATATGCCGGATCAGATTTATCTGTATGATTCATATTATGGAGATGAGGATGCCCTGGCAAGAAAAATGAGGCTGGCAGGAAAGCCTGTAACGATTGAAGCCACAGATATTTAAATGGGTAACTTGTCTGTGTGGTTAAAATTGTTTATAGGTAATAACATTCTCAATATAATCAGTGAGGAGAAATTGTATGAAATTTGAATTAAATGCATCTATGATGTGTGCAGATTTTGGCAGTCTTGCCAAAGAGGTAAAACTGCTGGATGAGGCAGGAATAGACTCCTTTCATATAGATATTATGGATGGAAGATATGTGCCTAATTTTGCCATGTCATTAAATGATATGAGATATATAGCGGAGGCAACAAAGACTCCTCTGGACGTTCATCTTATGATAGAGCATCCCAATAACCGTATTGAGCTGTTTCTTAAGCATCTTAGAAAGGGTGACACAATTTATATTCACCCTGAGGCGGAATATCATCCGTCTACGACCCTTCAGGCTATCATTGATGCAGGTATGGTGCCGGGGATTGCTATAAATCCCGGAACCTCGGTGGAGACAGTATATGAGATGCTCAGAATAGTAGATAAGGTATTGGTCATGTCCGTTAATCCCGGAAATGCAGGTCAGATGTACCTGCCTTATGTGGGACATAAGATAGATAAGCTTTTGTCACTCAGGGATGAGATGGGCTTTAGACTTTACTGGGACGGAGCCTGTGGCATAGACAGGATAAAGGAATTTGCCCCTAAGGGAATAAGAGGCTTTGTGCTTGGAACCACAATTCTTTTTGGAAAGAACAGAGCCTATGGGGATATTGTAAGGGAAATAAGAAATCTTAAGCTTTAATTACTAAAGCCATTATTGATTTTAATCGGAAGGCAGGTAATATATGAATATTGCACTTATTCTGTCGGGAGGAACAGGCACCCGTATGGGGATGGATATTCCAAAGCAGTACATCAGGGTAAACGGAAGAATGATAGTAGAATATTGTATGGATGTTATTTTTTCCTCAGCGCTGATAGACAAGGTGTGCGTTGTAGCCGATGCAGGGTGGCATTCGTATATGGAAGTCCGGATTGCCAATATGAAAAAAAGACACAACGTGGATAAATTCATGGGCTTTGCCCTTCCCGGAGAAACCAGGCAGCTTTCCGTTGTGAATGGTCTTGAAAAAATTATGGAATTTGCAGGGAAGGAAGATTTTGTAATGATTCATGACGGAGCCAGACCTCTGGTTACCCATGACATTATACAAAGGTGCTTTGAGTGTGTTGAGGGGCATGAGGGTGTTATGCCTGTTCTTCCTATGAAGGATACCATATATATGAGTGAGGATGGACAAAGCATTTCAGGCCTTATAAAAAGAGAAAAGGTTTTTGCCGGGCAGGCACCGGAGGTCTTTGCTCTTGGAAAATATTACAGTGCATGTAAGGCTCTGAAACCGGAAAAAATGCTTGCGATAAAAGGCTCCAGTGAACCGGCCGTTTTGTATGGCATGGATATTGTCATGACAAGAGGGGATGAAAGCAATTACAAGATTACTACTCCTGATGACCTTAGGCGATTTGAAGAATATGTAAGGAGATAAATATATGAAGGCATGGGTATTACATGACATTAATGATTTCAGATATGAGGAAGTGACAAAGCCATACTGCCGGGATGGTGAGGTACTGGTAAAGGTAAAAACAACCGGAATCTGTGGCTCTGACATACCCCGGGTATATGAAACCGGCGCCCATGTGAAGCCTCTTATTATAGGACATGAGTTTTCCGGAATTGTAGAGAAGGAAAGCCAATCCCTGTGGTCGGGGAAAAGAGTGGGTATATTTCCTCTCATTCCCTGCCGAAAATGTGAGCCGTGCAAAAAAGGCTTTTATGAGATGTGCAGAAATTATAGTTATCTTGGCTCCAGAAGAGATGGTGGATTTGCTGAATATGTCTCTGTTCCGGAAACAAATCTTATAGAGCTTCCTCACAATGTTACCTATGAGCAGGCTGCCATGCTTGAGCCTATGGCAGTGTCGGTTCATGCCATGAGAAGAGGCATTTTTCTAATGAATAATAAGGATATAATACATAATACTGTGGTAGTGTGGGGGCTTGGAACAATAGGCCTTCTTCTTGCTATGTTTTTAAAACAGTCAGGAGTTAAAAAGCTTCTTGTGATAGGGAACAAGGACTTTCAAAGGGAAAAGATAAAGGAGCTTAATATAAGTGCGGACTGCTATTGCGACAGCAGGAGCAACGACGTTAAGAGCTGGATATCAGAGCATACAGAAGGAAACGGTCCGGATTTGTTCTTTGAATGTGTAGGAAAAAATGAGATTGTATCTGATATTATTGATATTGCAAAGCCGGGTGGCAGTATAGTTTTAGTGGGAAATCCATACACAGATATGAATTTCCCCAAAAATACGTTCTGGAAAATTCTCCGTAATCAGCTAAAAATTACCGGAACATGGAATTCTGCATTTACGGGTGATGTAAATGATGACTGGCGTTATGTATTGGGCTGCCTCGAAAGAGGTGAAATAAATCCCGAAACACTTATTTCACATACATATGATTTGGAGCATATTATTGAGGGCTTTGACATTATGAAAAACAAAAAAGAGGATTATATAAAGATTATGATGAACAACGGGTAATTCCCTCCCCGGCAGGAGGATATGAGCCACATTGTTTATAAAAGCCAAGAGCTCTTTGCTTATCTCCCAGACATTCAAATATAACACCTATATTATAAAAGGCCAGGAAGGAATTGACTCCTTCTACATCACATTTATCTATTTTAGTGGCGCCATAAAAGCAGTCTATGGCATCCTGAAATCTGGCATTATACATATATATGAGCCCCATAACGAAAAGAAAGTCACTGCTGTATGAAAAATCGTCAAATACGGCCTCGAGAATAAGAGCTTTGGAATATTGCTTCAAATTAATAAGGCAGTATGCGTAGGTTGACATAATATTACTCACATACCCCAGACGATTATTCATTGGAAGCTCCATGGCCTTTTCAAAATAAACTATGGCATTGTTGTAATCATGAAGATAAAAAAAGGCTTTGCCAATCTGATATAATATATAGGTATCAGAAGGATTTTTATCATATTCCTTAAGGAGCAACGTAAGATTTCTTTCCCCCTTTTTTCTTCGCTTTTCCGGACTGCCCTGATATCCCACATGAGTAGAAAAGATGGGAAGCGGGTATGTGCTATATCTCATGTCCGGCTCGGATATATTCACAAGCTGTTCATGAATACTTCCGGTATAGGTATAAATACTCTTTGGGAACAGGCGACTGATAAGCTCGTTGCTGTTCATGGGAGAACCGTTATTATCAAATAGATTTTTTCTGTGAATCTGCCCCACCGAATCAGGGTTTGCCTTGACAAGGGTTGTTACTTTGTCGTAGTCAAAACTATCTACAAATTCGTCGGTGTCAATCATAAGTATGTATTCCTCTTTTGCTTTTGAAACAGCAAAGTTACGGGCAGCGGAAAAGTCATTGCACCATGAAAAATCATAAATATTGCTTGTATATTTCGAGGCGATCTTCTTTGTGTTATCTGTCGAGCCGGTGTCTACAACTACCAGCTCAACAGGATATTTTGCAAGTCTTTCAAGACAGATGTTAAGATTATCACATTCATTTTTTGTTATGATGCATACGGAAATCATAAAAACTCCTTTTTGACAGATTATTTTAACTGCTCCAGGATTGTGTTTACAAGGACGTCATTGTCCTTTGGATTCATAAAGCAGAATCTTATATAGGTGTTGTCAAGACCGCGGAAATCCTCACAGGTTTTGATTATCAGACCCTTAAGCTTACATGCATCGGCTATATCCCGGGCGAAAATATCCTTCTTAAGTATCCTGGCAAGCATAAAATTGGCATATGGCTTGTAAAGTCTGAGATTCCTGCAGGTGGACATGGCAGAATATATAAGGTTGCGTTCGGTAAATATCTGTGAACGTGAAGCATATATGTATTCCGTATCCTTTACCATCCGGGTGCATGCTATGGCAGTTAAGGTGGATATTTTATCCGCAGGGGTGGTTATATCCAGCACTGACATATAATCAGGATTGTTCATTATTGCATAGGCAAAGCACATTCCGGGAACGGAAAAAAACCGTGATACACTCCGGAAAATGACTATGTTATTGTATTCCTTTACCAGAGGAACACAGGTAATCTGTTCATAGTTTTCTGCGAATTCTATATAGGTTTCATCTATAACAAGAAATATATCCAGCTCCTTGCATACGTCAGCCAGGGTTTCCATGTCCTCCCTGGAGATAAGCCGGGAGGTGGGATTGTTTGGGTTGCCTATTATAATCATATCCAGGGATGAATCCAGTCCGGCGACAAAGTCACTTAGTCTGAATTCATATCCTTCTTCCTCCTTCAGCTGATAGTATTCAACTCCGGTTCCGTAGATTTCCAGTATGCTTTCGTATTCCGGGGAGGAGGGAACCAGAACCATTGCCTTTTGAGGGGCGATAAGGGAAATAAAGGTTCTCAGCATATCAGATGAACCGTTTGCCATAATTATGTGATTACTGTCACAGCCGCAATATGTACCTATGGCCTGCTTCAGATTACCGTAGTAATCCACAGGGTATCTTGAAACCTGGGAAGCGTTTTCTGTAATTGCTTTTACTACGGATTCAGGAACCCCCATTGGATTGAGATTAGCATTATACAAAATAGTGTCGTACTGCTCCAGACGGAGTGGTGAATTGCTCATATTGTATCCCCCTAAATAATATTTATAAAAAAACCCCTAATGACTTTCAAAAATGTAATACTTTGTGTTATAATGTACTTCGTGATAAAATAGACAAATAGAAAAAGTATGTACAAATGAAAGAATACATATTTTCATTATAGCATTTAGACAAATAATATCAAGTTAAAAATACGGTGAGGAAACAGATGAAGGGTATTGTAGAGCATTATGCCAAGGGTGAATTTCAGGTAGACAGACCTGAGGTTGCCATATCGGAGAAATTCTTAAAACTTAATATAGAATCGGGTACAAAATATACGGGAAGCTTTAATGTAAGCAGTACCAATGATCACCTTATTAAAGCTATGGTTTATGACAGCAGGTATATGCTGAGGTTTGAAAACCATACCTTTATAAGCAGGAAATTTGACGTCAATTATACATTTGATGCCACCTGCCTTGAGGCAGGCAAGAACTACAAGGGGCATATAAGTATAATTACTGACGGGGGAGAATTTAAGATTATGTATGATATAGACATAATCACTCCTTTTGTAAAGTATGGTGACAATAAGATAGATGATTTGTTCAAATTCGCAACCCTGGCTGAAAGTAACTGGCCTGAGGCGGCAAGAATATTTGTCCGGGATGATTTTAAGCGCACCTTTATCGATAAGGATACAGTTACAAAGCAGATATACAGCAGCCTTCTGGAGAGCCACTCCGTTAACCAGGCTCTGGAGGAGTATCTGGTGTATGTTCACAAAAAGCGTGCCCTTACTCTTTCTGTATCAAAGGCAAAGATTAATGTGGAGATGCCGGATGAACTTTCAAAGATAACCGTTAATATCAGTAAAAATACATGGGGATATACTAATTCCACGGTAAAATCCACAGCGGATTTTATTATACCTGCCAGAAAGAATATTATGAGCTCTGATTTCCTGGGTAATCTGTTTACCCTGGATGTGCTTATTTCCCCTGAAAATGTACCCGAGGGAGTTACCTCAGGCAAGATAATAATTGAAAATATATATCAATGTATAGAAATAGAGATTGCCCTTGCAAGACCTAATACAAAAATTCCGGTCAACCCTAAAGCGGGAAGCATGAATCATATGATTAAGCTTAATACCACCAAGCTGACTAAGGCTTACCTTGATTACCGCATGGACAGAATTCCTTTGAAGGAGTATGTATCCAGATCCATGTTTGCCTTTGGTAATCTGTGCAGATATGTTCCGGAGGAGGATCTTTACAGGCTGGGTACAATGCATATGAATATCATGCAGGGCGATATTGAGCGGGTTGAACAGGAATTTATGCGTATAGAGGCTGACGTGGACAATTCCCTTATGAATAACAAGCAGAAATGCTATTACGAATACCTTAAAGCTCTCATGGACAAAAATGAAGAGACAATAGAGAAAGCAAAGAATATGATAAAGCGTAATTACAGAACCCAGGAGGATAAGATATTTTATTTCTGGCTGCTGCTTTTTATTGATTCTACATATTCTGAAGATTACCAGGCTTTGTACAGAGAGATTAGAAATCTCTATCATGAAGGATATAACAGTCCTATCATGTATCTGGAAATATGCGAGATGTTTAACAACAATCCGTTGCTGCTTAAGCGCATATCAGACCTGGAGATTACTGCCATAAGATGGGGCTTAAGGCACAAATATATCGCCGATGAGGTTATAGATGAATTCATAAGACTTGCAGGCTCTTTCAAGGAGTTCGATACCAAAATCTTTGGAATTATGGAAGCTATATATAATAAGAATAAGAGTGAAGAGGTTCTTAAAAGTATATGCTCCATGCTTATCGGTGCCAACAAGCTGGATTACAGATACCATAGATTTTATAGGGATGCAGTTGAAAAATCTCTCAAATTCATCGGACTTAATGAGTGCTTTGTAAAGAGTATGAATTTTTCAAGGTATGACCTGATTCCCCAGTCTGTGCTTATGTATCTGAATTATAAAAATACTCTTACAGAGAAGGAACTGGCATATTTATATGCTAATGTCATATATAATAAGTCACAGCATATGAAGGTGTATCACGAATACTGCACAACCATGCAGGATTTTATGGAAAATATGATTATAAAGGGGAAGGTAAGTGACGACCTTACAGTAATTTATGATGAGTTTCTCGACCCGGAAACAGTTAATCCCCTTTACGCATCCAAGCTGATTAATATTATCTTCAGACGAAAGCTGGTATGCTTTAATAAAGGAGTAAGGGCAGTTATTGTAACTCATCAGGAGCTTTCGGAGGTTCAGAGGGTTCCTATTGTAAACGGAGAGGCCTATGTAGAGATACTCTCCAATACTGCATCCATAATATTTGAGGATGGAGAAGGAAACAGATATGCCGGTTCAATTCCATACAGGCTTGAGCGTATTGTTGATGAGAAGGCATATATGCAAATCTGCTGTCAATACAGTCCGAGGGACTACAGAGTATTGCTGCACAATTATGAAGACCTGGGAGATTTTACCTACAAAAGAGCCATAGAAGTTAATGCGGCAAGAGATATTGTAAACTGTGATGAGATTTCCTATGATTATAAGCAACAGGCATATCTCAATATAATAGAATATTATCACGAAAATCTTGATGCAGAGGTTTTGAAAAAATATCTGGGCAAGCTGGATATAGAGTATCTTAACCATGCCAATGCAAGGATTATTATTGCATATATGGTTGATATGAATATGTTTGATAAGGCATTTCAGGCTGTTAAACTGTATGGCTTTAACGAGATTGATTCTGAGGAACTCTTCAGACTTGCCAATTATGGTGTGGAGGATTCCAACGGCTTCCTCAATGAGGATCTTATGGCTATATGTATTCATCTGTATAAGATGGGTAAGGTCAATGCAGGAATATTGTCTTATATAATCAGTAATTTTAAAGGGGATCTGGATGAGTTGGCGGGTCTGTTCAAGACTGTGCGTAACAGGGTTAAGGATATATCACTTCTGGCGGAAAATACCCTGGCACAGATGATGTTTGCACAGGGAAATGTGGAATATATATATGATATATTTACAGCCTACTATGACGGAAGAAGCAGAGGACTTGTGGTAAAAGCATTTTTAAGATTTGCTGCAATGAATTATCTTATAAAGGATGTGCAGACTCCGGGCAGTATTTTTGACTGCCTTTACATTGAAACCATGAAGGGAAACATTGATGATGAAATATCCAGAATGGCATTACTCCTTCATTTCAGCAAGCTGGACAGATACACAGAAGATCAGAAGGAATGGATAAGCCTTAATGTGGGTAAATTTATGGATGCCGGAAAAATATTACCGTTTTACAAAAGCTTTAAATCCTTTATCAAGCTTCCTCTGGATGTGTTCCTTAAGACATATCTTATATACAAGTCTGAACCCGGGAGGCAGGTAAAGGTAAAATATGCATTTGATACAGGTTCAAGGCAGAGTCTGACATACAAAACAGACAGGATAGATGAAATGATACCCGGCATGTATGTAAAGGAGCTTGTTATTTTTCACGGAGAGAGGATTGTATATAATATTGAGGATGATATACAGGGAAATTCCTATGTGGTAGAGAGTGAAACCCTCAAAACAAAGGCGTTCAACAAAAAGGATAAAAACAGATTTGAGCTTATTAACAGTATGCTGGTAAATCAGGAGATGAGGGAGGATAATGAACTTCTGGAGACCCTGGATGTTTATCTTAATACTGTACATCTATTTGAAGAGAATTTGTCAATTCTTTAACAACAGGAGGAAGATATGGCAGAGGCATATTATATCGGAATGGATTTATGCTCCGACTCAACACAGATAAGCTTCTACAATGATATAAAGCGTGAGCCGGAAACCGTCAACCAACTTAATAACAAAGAGACATATATGATGCCTAACATACTTTTTTACAGTCTTGAAACGGGAGACTGGTATGTAGGTTCTGAGGCATCGGAGACCCGTTTTAAGGAAAAGGGTATTATTCTGGATGAGCTTTACAAAAATGCCAGAAGTGAGGAAATTATAGATGTGGGAGGCATGGAATACACCTACAGACAGCTTTTTCTCCTGATGCTTAAGATGCATATTGATTCCTTTTTGTACAGATATGAGGGTGCTACGGTAAAGAAGCTGGTGATTACCATACCTGAGTATAACAGAGATTTGTTTAAAACTCTTCAGGAACTGTATAAGGAGCTTGATATCCCGGAGAATGCCATATGCATTACCAGTCATCTTGACAGTGGATTATATTACATTTTTAATCAGAGCAGTGATCTGTGGGTAAACAGTGTAGCGCTCTTTGATTACAATACAGAGGGACTTCATTATTACAGGATTGATATAACCAGAAGTAAACAGCCCGAGGTTATAAGTGTTACTCATGAAGACTATTCTTCCCAGTTTAACATGGCTTTATTTACTGGGGATAACATTCTTATGGATGTGACCTTTGCAAAGATAGCAGAGTATGAGATGAAAAAGACATATATTTCCTCAGTATTTCTTACAGGCTTAGGCTTCTCTGAAAAATGGATGAACAAATCCAGAAATATATTATGTCAGGGAAGAAGAGTTTTTGCGGGACAGAATATATATACCAAGGGAGCCTGTTATAAGGCGGTTGGTGGTGAATATGAAGAATTTTACAAAAGATTTTTTGTGGAAACCAAGGAGAATGTTGTTTTTGATGTGGGAATCTCCAGCGGAGACGAGGAGGACAGATTTATTCCCATTGCTACAGGCGGGCGTCAATGGTATAACATAAAGGGAAAAATTAATATCATACTGGATGATACAGATATGATTACCATAGTATATAAAAACAGAATGACAGGAGAGGAAAACAGAGATGTGGTTAAGCTTCATGGTATCCCCAAAAGGCCTAATAAGACATCAAAATTTTCGGTTGAAGTAGAGTTTGAAAATCCTCACAAGGGAGCAGTTATAATAAGGGATGTGGGCTTTGGAAAGCTTTTTCCAACCACAAACAAGATATATCGCAAGGAGTTTGAGGTATAATGTCAAAGATTATATTATGTACAAGTAAAGAGGCGGCCAATCCTTTTACATTTCTTAATACAAAGGTTGAGATAAATAACTATGAGGAATTGTGCTTTTATATATATAACAACACAGTTCTTATCAGTAAATCTGCACTTTCGGATAAGCTTTTTGACTGGATAAGGGATGAGCTTGATATGCCCGGACTGGCAGCAAAGCTGGTTGCCATGTCCAATAAAACATCTTTTGCCCAGGATCTTCTGGTGGAAATACTTAATGCGGGGGATTATTATGAGCCGGAGGAAATTAAAACCTATGTTGAGGCCTGGCAAAAATACAGGCGGCTTACTGCCAGTCAGAGAAAAAAGCTTAAGGCTGACGGATATCTGGGATACAGGCGTTATATCAAAGCAGCTTCCATATATGATGATATTATAGCCAATCAGGAGGATATAACCGATAAGGAATTTCTGGGAAATGTATATCATAACAGAGGGGTGGCGGCTGCCAATAATCTGGATAAGGAAGATGCCAAGGCGTATTTTCTCAAGGCCTATGAGCTTAATCATAATGAAGAATCTTTAAGAGGATATTTCATTGTATTTGCGGCAGGAAATGATTCAACCTCCATAAGGCAGGAAATGCGCAAGTACGATCTTGATGACGATAATTATGAGAATCTTATGCTGGAAATAGGAGATTCCAACGAAGACGTCAGAGAGATGACTATTTTTTCCATGCTTCAGAGGGCAGTATATAATCGTATGAATAAGGATATGATTGATTTTGACAAGAGAATGGATATTATCCTTGGACAGCTAAAGGATGAATTTAGGGAGCAGGCGATTTAATGGGATTCATTAAGAGGCTGAAGGCATATTTTGGCAGCGACGATGAAAAAGGCAGGAATCCGGTTTCAGAAAAAGAAAAGAGAAAGATGGAAGGTGAACGGGAAACCGTTAAGGATTTTTGTGATCAGCTTGTTGAAATATCCTTTCACGTTGAGGAAATTAAAAATGAATATAAACTGGTAACCAGCTATCTTACAGATATACAGAGGATTGAAGAGCTTCCTGTTGATATGGCGGTTCATATCAATGATGTGGCAGCAAGGATAGAAAGACTTGACAAAAGCAGGGAAACCTATTTACAATCAGAGAATCTTCTTTCCATGGAAAAATACAGAATGCTTGATGCAGGCAAGGAGCATGTGGAAGATACAATAAAGCAGCTTAATGAAATGGAATCAAGGGATGCCGCGCTGAGAAATGACATGGGACATCTGGAGGGTGAAAAGGAGGGTATCAGGTATATGCGTGAGGAGTATGCTGATACCATCGTAAGGTTAAGAAGTATAATGATTACTGTTCTTACACTTATGCTGATTACCTGCTTTGGACTTGTTGTTTATTCAATGATTACTCATAATCCGGTGACTCTCTATGCCCTTGCGGCAGGTGCTATAGCAATGCTATGCTTTACAATATGCTATCTTAGATATAATAATCTGAAGGCAGAGATAGATGAACAGGACAGAAAAATTAACAGGGCAATATCACTGCTCAATAAGGTTAAGGCAAAATACATAAATAATACCAATACTATGGATTATATATATGGCAAATATGATGTCCATTCCAGCCAGGAGCTGTCATATCAATGGGAACAGTATAATACCATGGTGAGGGATGCAAAGAAATACACATATACCAATGCAGAATTTAAGGATGCCTGCGATGAGCTGGTAGGACTTATGTCGCAGATTGGAGTGGAGGATCCCTTTGTATGGCCAAGACAGACAAATGCTCTTATTGACAGGAGAGAAATGGTAGAGATAAAGCACAGCCTGAATGTAAGGCGGCAAAAGCTGAGGGAAAATCTTGAGAGCTGTGTGAAGCTTAAGGAAAATGCAATAACTGCTCTTAGGGGTACTGTTGAGGTAAATCCGGGGCTGGAGGTTTATGTGGAAGAATTGCTTAAGCCCTACAATATCAAAATTGACTTATAATAATATTTATATACATTGGAGGATTCATATATTATGGCTAAGGAATTGGAAAAAACCTATAACCCTTCCCAGATTGAAGGAAGGATTTACGAAAAATGGATGGAAAAGGATTATTTTCATGCCCGGGTGGACAGAAGTAAGAAGCCTTTTACAATAGTTATGCCACCACCAAATGTAACAGGACAGCTTCATATGGGTCATGCTCTGGATAATACCATGCAGGATATTCTCATAAGGTTTAAAAGAATGCAGGGATATAATGCCCTGTGGCAGCCGGGAACCGATCATGCCGCTATAGCTACAGAGGTTAAGCTTATTGAACATCTCAGAAAAGAGGGGATAGAAAAGGAAGACCTTGGAAGAGAGGAATTTCTTAAGAGAGCATGGGAATGGAAGGATGAATACGGCGGACGTATCGTTAACCAGCTTAAGAAGCTTGGCTCCTCTGCAGATTGGAAAAGAGAACGTTTTACCATGGATGAGGGCAATAACAAGGCTGTTACCGAGGTATTTACAAAGCTTTATGATAAGGGATATATATATAAGGGCTCCCGTATAGGAAACTGGTGTCCTGTATGCCAGACATCTATTTCCGATGCAGAGGTAATCCACGAGGAGCAGGATGGATTTTTCTGGCATATTAATTATCCTGTTGCCGGTGAGGAAGGCAGATTTGTTGAGATAGCAACAACCAGACCCGAGACCCTTCTTGGAGATACTGCTGTAGCTGTTAATCCTGACGATGAAAGATATAAGGATATTGTGGGCAAAAATGTAATTCTTCCGCTTGTAAATAAGGAAATACCTGTTATAGCTGATTCCTACGTTGATATGGAATTCGGAACAGGTGTGGTTAAAATTACACCGGCTCACGACCCTAATGATTTTGAGGTCGGAAAGAGACATAACCTTGAAGAAATTAATATTATGAATGATGATGCCACAATTAATTCCCTGGGTGGAAAATATGCAGGAATGGATCGTTATAAAGCACGAGAAGCAATAGTAAATGATCTTAGGGAACTTGGACTGCTGGTTAAGGTAGTTCCACACAAGCATATGGTAGGCACTCATGACAGATGTAAGACAACAGTTGAGCCTCTGGTTAAACAGCAATGGTATGTAAGAATGGCTGAAATGGCCAAGCCTGCAAAGGAGGCTGTTGAAAAGGGTGAGCTCAGGCTTATTCCCGAGAGAATGAATAAGACCTACTATAACTGGTTGGATAATATAAGAGACTGGTGTATATCGAGACAGCTCTGGTGGGGACATCGTATACCTGCATATTATTGTCAGGATTGTGGGGAGATAATGGTAGCAAAGGAAGCACCATGTACCTGTACAAAATGTGGTTCAAAGAATATTAAACAGGATGAGGATACACTGGATACATGGTTTTCTTCGGCACTATGGCCATTTTCTACGCTTGGATGGCCTGACAAGGGAGAAGATTATGATTATTTCTTCCCGACAGATGTTCTGGTTACAGGATATGATATTATTTTCTTCTGGGTTATCAGAATGGTATTTTCGTCTATAGAACAGACAGGAAAGCTTCCTTTCCACACTGTGCTGTTCCATGGTCTTGTAAGAGATGACCAGGGCAGAAAGATGAGCAAATCTCTTGGAAATGGTATAGATCCTCTTGAGGTTATAGACAAATACGGTGCAGATGCATTAAGATTTACTCTTATAACAGGTAATGCTCCCGGAAATGACATGCGTTTTTACTGGGAGAGAGTTGAGGCAAGCCGTAATTTTGCCAATAAAATATGGAATGCATCCAGATTTATATTGATGAATATTGATAAAGCAGCACTTGACCGGGTTGATATCAACAGTCTTACTATTGCAGACAGATGGATACTTTCCAAAATGAATGACCTTATTGCAGAGGTTACCGACAATATGGAAAAGTATGAGCTTGGAATTGCGGTATCAAAGCTGTATGATTTTCTTTGGGAGGAATTCTGTGACTGGTATATTGAAATGGTTAAGCCAAGACTGTGGAGTGAAGAAGATGACACTAAGGCGGCAGCGTTGTGGACACTAAAGACAGTACTGATTAACGGACTTAAGCTTTTGCATCCATACATGCCATTTGTCACAGAAGAAATTTTCTGCAGCCTTTCAGATGAGGAATCTATAATGGTTTCACCATGGCCTGTATATAAAAAGGAATATAGTTTCAGGTCTGATGAGGAGGCTGTTGACAAAATAAAAGAGGCTGTGAGAAGCATCAGGAATATACGAAATGAGATGAATGTAGCTCCAAGCAAAAAGGCTGCTGTTTATGTTGTTTCTCCTAAGGAGGAAATACGCAATATCTTTGCGGACAGTAAGAATTTCTTCGGAACTCTTTCCTATGCATCTGAGGTTTATGTGCAGCAGGATAAGGAAGGCATCCCTGAGGATGCAGTATCGGTGGTTATTCATGATGCAGCTTTGTATATACCGTTTGCACAGTTGGTTGATATTGACAAGGAAATAGAACGTCTTTCCAAGGAAAAGCTGCGTCTGGAGAGTGAGATAAAGAGAGCTTCCGGAATGCTTGCCAATCCGAAATTTGTGGATAAGGCACCGGCTTCCAAGGTAGAAGAGGAAAAATCAAAGCTGACAAAGTATACTGAGACACTGGAGCAGCTTAATGAAAGACTGTCCCAGCTTAAGGGTAATTATGAATAAAGAAAAGATTTTAAAGCTTAAAATTGAAAAATATCTGCTTATGCCTATTATGGTGTCCATGCTTCTTGTACTGATGTGCATATTTCTGTGCTTTGTGGACAGGAGGGCTGCCATAATTGCAAGTGTTACTGTGGGCATTGTAATTATAATTGAGCTGGTGGTATATTTTGTTACCAAATCAGGAATTATGCCGTCACTGTTTGCCTTTGCCCAGGACCAGGAGCAGATTCAGAGACAGCTTCTGAAGGAGCTTGCCATCCCCTATGCCATTTTGGATAATGACGGAAAAATTCTGTGGGGCAATAACGAGTTCATTGATAAGATAGGAGATGGCTCAAAGAAGAGAATCCGAAAGAATATACAGACCTTTTTCCCTGAAATAGTTCCTGATATTCTTAGCGTGGAGGATGAAATCAGCCTTGATCTGGAGCTTGGGGATATTAAGTATAATGCTCTCATAAAAAGAGTGTCCATGAGTGATATGTTCAAGGATGAGGAGGATATGGAGGAGCTTAAGGGAGAGTCTTTGATTGCCATATACTTCTTTGATGTAACGGAGCTTAAAAGATATAAAAAGGAAAATGAGGAGCAGAAGCTGGTTGCAGGACTTCTCTATATCGATAATTATGATGAGGTTATGGAGAATACGGAGGAAGTCAGACATTCTCTGGTTGAAGCTCTTGTAGACAGGCGTATCAATATGTACCTTGCTACTATTGATGCTATATGTAAGAAGCTGGAGAAGGACAAATACCTTTTTGTGTGCCAGCAAAAATATCTTTCCCAGATGAAGGATACAAAATTTGCAATCCTGGATGAAGTAAAGAGTATAAATGTAGGCAATGAAATTCCGGTAACTCTTAGTATAGGCGTAGGTGCTGATACGGACAATTTTGCCCAGGCATACGAATATGCAAGAATTGCTGTGGGGCTGGCTCTCGGCAGGGGCGGAGACCAGGCTGTAGTAAAATACGGAGATAATATTTCATATTTTGGCGGAAAGAGTACGGGAACAGAAAAGACAACAAGAGTTAAAGCAAGAGTTAAGGCCCAGGCCTTTAAGGAGATGCTCAATAATAAGGATAACGTACTAATAATGGGTCACAAACGCCCTGATGCGGATTCATTTGGAGCAGCGGTTGGAGTTTACAGACTTGTAAAAACTCTTGGCAGGACAGCACATATAGTAGTAAATGAGGCGACCTCTGCCATTAAGCCGATAATGAATGGCTTTAAAGGTAACAGTGTATATGGTGACGATATGATATTCACCGGGGAAGAGGCAATAAACAGTGTCGATTCCAATACCATGGTAGTGGTGGTTGACGTAAACAGACCAAGCATGACAGAATGTGAGGAGCTTTTATCCCTTGTAGGTTCGGTTGTTGTTTTTGACCATCACAGACAGACCAATGAAATAATCGAGAATGCCACTTTGTCTTATATTGAGCCTTATGCATCCTCAGCCTGTGAGATGGTAGCTGAAATGCTGCAATATATTGATGATAAGGTCAAGCTGAGACCGTTAGAGGCTGATGCAATGTATGCAGGTATAGTAATTGATACAGATAACTTTGTCACCAAAACCGGTGTAAGGACCTTCGAGGCAGCATCATATTTGAGACGAAGCGGTGCGGATGTGGTCCGTGTCCGTAAAATGTTCAGAAGCGACATGAACTCTTACAAACAGCTGGCTGAGGGAGTAATAAATTCAGAGGTATTCCTCAACTCTTTTGCGATATCCCAGGTTCAGCCGGAGGATGGAGATGATGCTCCTACGGTTCTTGCAGCCAAGGTGGCTAACGACCTGCTTAATGTTGAAGGAATAAGGGCCTCCTTTGTTGTAACAGAAAAGGACGGAACAGCATACATCAGTGCCAGATCCGTGGATGATGTCAATGTCCAGGTAATAATGGAAAAGCTGGGTGGTGGTGGCCATGCCAATATAGCCGGTGCGCAGCTTAAAAATTCTAATAATGAGCTGGCCATAATTGAAATAAAAACTCTATTAAGAACCATGTATGATGAGGGAGATATATAGAAATAGAAAAAACGGGAGGTAAATGTGATATGAAGGTTATATTATTGCAGGATGTCAAGAGCCTTGGAAAAAAGGATGAGATTGTAGATGTTTCTGATGGATATGCGAGGAATTTTGTACTTCCAAAGAAGCTTGGTGTAGAGGCAACTTCAAAGAACCTGAATGAGCTTAAGCTTAAGAAGGCCCATGAGGACAAGGTAGCAGCAGAAAATCTACGGGCAGCAAAGGAGCTTGCAGAAAAGCTTAAGGATGAAAGTATAACGCTTACCATGAAGGTCGGAGAAGGTGGAAGAGCCTTCGGATCTATATCTTCAAAGGAAATTGCCGAGGAGATGAAGAAACAGCTCGGATATGATATAGATAAGAAAAAGATTGTAATCAGGGAGCCTATAAAAAGTATAGGAACAACTATAATTGACATCAAATTGCATTCAAAGGTTATAGCTAAATTCAATGTTAAAGTAATAGAAGCAAAATAGAAACTAAGGAGTGAAACAGGTAATCAATGGAAGAAAATAGCATCAAAAGAATACAACCGAATAATAAAGAAGCTGAACAGTCAGTAATTGGTGCTATGTTTATGGACAGAAATGCCATTGCGGATGTTTCATATATGCTAACCAGGGAGGATTTTTATAATCCCCAGTATGGTGCTTTGTATGAATGTATGATAGAGCTTTATAATGAAGGACAGCAGGTAGATGTAATAACTGTTGGCGACAGGCTGAAGATGAAGGATATGCCGGAGGACTTATACAAGCCATCTTTTCTGGCTGAAATCATAAGCTCTGTGCCTACCTCCGTTCTTGCTACAACTCATGCAAAGGTTGTTAAAGATAAGTCTTTGTTAAGACAGCTCATCAGACTTTGCGAGGATACTGCAAAGGACTGTTATCTCGGACATGATAAAACCGAATATATTATGGAAGAAACTGAACAGAAGATATTCAGGCTTGTACAGAATAGCACAGGATCAAAGGACATTACGTCAATTAATAAGATAGTAATTAATGTGTTAAATGAGATAGAAGAAGCTGCAAGAAATAAGGGAAAGGTAACGGGGCTGTCTACCGGCTTTGTAGATCTTGACAATATGCTGACAGGTATGCATGGTGGAGAACTGCTTCTGGTGGCAGCAAGACCTGCTATGGGAAAAACTGCATTTGTTCTTAATATTGCCCATGATCTTGCAGTAATGCACAGTGTCCCTTGTGCCATTTTTTCTCTGGAGATGAGTAAGGAGCAGCTTGTGTCCCGTATGATAGCTATTGATGCCATGGTAGATTCCAAGAAAATGAAGCTGGGAGATTTACCTAATGAGGACTGGGATAAGGTTACGGAAAGTATGGAGGCTATCGCCAGATCGCCGATATATATAGAGGATAATTCTGCCATAACTATATCTGAGCTTCGCTCAAAGTGCAGAAAATTGAAGCAGAATTATAATATACAGCTTATTATTCTTGATTATCTCCAGCTTATGAGCTCAGCCCGTCCGGTAGAATCAAGACAGCAATTCATAGCAGATGTTTCCAGATCCTTAAAGAACCTGGCCAGAGAGCTCAATGTGCCTATTATTGCATTATCCCAGTTGTCCCGTGCTGTGGATAGCAGACCGGATCATAAGCCGGTGCTTTCGGATTTGCGTGAATCAGGCTCTATTGAACAGGATGCAGATGTAGTTATGTTCATATACAGGGATGAATATTATAATCCGGAAACTACCACTAAGCCACAGACAGCAGAGATAATAATTGCAAAGCAGCGTAGTGGTGAAACCGGAAGCATAGATCTCAGATGGTTAGGCAGGTACACTAAATTTGCTGATCCTGAGAAGCATTATCAACAACAGAATTAGTTATATCATTTTGGCTGGCAGATTCATGATTTTCTTTTCCCGGAAACATGATTATGTCAGCCACTTCATTCTTTGAATTACCGAACTGTTCAAAAAAATCATTGGTAAGACGGGCAATATCAGGCTGCTCATAATCATTTTCAGGTGAATCATTATTATCAGAAGTATTATCGTTATTGCCGGCTTCGTCATATGCATTGTCATCAGAAACATTATCGGTATTGCCGGCTTCGTCATTTAAGCTATTCCGGGAATTCGCAAGCTCCTCTACAGCAACTGTGATTTTTGCAAGCTCCTCCTTAAGCTGGGCAATAGCAGACAGACGATTATCGCCCATATCCTTATTTTCCTGTGAAAGCTGCCCTAAGGCTGTATTGGATTTTTTCAACTGGACATACAGAGCCTTGGTTATGCGCTCTAATTCTTCATTGTCGTTCCCTGTAAGACCACCTGCAAGATTACCAAGAGTGGACTTGATGTATTCATCAAGCCTTTTGTCCTTCTCAAGCCTTATATTGTATATGGCAAGGAAGAGAGTATATACAGAGGCTATAAGAATGATGGAAACAGCTACAATAACGGCCGGCTTTTCCTTGAATTCAAGAAGACAATACACCCAGGCCAGAATGCAGGAAACACTTATCATACACATAGTTACAAAACGTTTATATAAATTGCTCATGGAGTACCTCCCATATTATCTGAAGTTTATTTACATATTCTAACATAATTCAATCGTCATTACTAGGGCAAAACTTTTTTTGAATGGGTGGTAAATATGTTGCCTTTATTTAAATATAAACGTATAATAATAAAAAGGTTTAGTAATTTTTTCGACAAAGGCGGGATGGTATGGAGAGAACTAAAGTATTGGTGGAATTCTACTCGGAGGAGCCATTGGAAAATATTATGGCAATGATAAAATACAGACCCGAGAAAATTATATTTCTAGGTCATAAGTATAATATGATTACCAAAAAAATTAATGATATTAAGCAATTCAGAGATCATAAATGTCCGGATGTGGAGCTTGAATTTATCGAGGTCCCTAAGGATGACCTTGATGGGGCAATAGAAATGCTGTCTGATATAATTAAGGATAATCCGGGTGTCAGATTTGAGCTTACCGGAGGAAGTGAGCTTATACTGATTGCCCTTGGGTGTATAGCGGCAAGGATGAATATAAGTAAGCTCAGAATTGACCCCTTTACCGGAAAAGAGATTGATATAGTAGATAATCATGCGGTAACCTCCGATTATCATTTTAATATCTCTATCGAGGAGGAAATAATCCTTCATGGAGGAGCCTTAACACCTCATACCGGCAGCTTTTGTGAATGGAAATTCACAGATGAATTCCGTGAGGATATAAGGGTTATGTGGGATATATGCAAAAAATACAGAGGTGGCTGGAACCGTTACTGTGCCATAATAGATGAGCTTAGAAAAAATACACCTAACCAGAGAGAGGGTTACGTTGAAATATACAAAAATCCGTTGGGAGAGGCAATCCATCTTTTGAAGGACCTTGAGGCACAGGGGCTTATAAGGGACTACAGTGAAAGCGGAAAAAAGATTACATTCAGATTCAAGAATAATATGATAAAGAGAGTCATTGGCAAGGCAGGAAATATATTAGAGCTCCATGTATACGAAGTAGCAACCAGAGACGGATATTTGTTCTCTGATGCTATTATCGGAGCTCATATTGACTGGGATGGGGAAATCCATGATGTGAATAACCCGGGATATGATACTATGAATGAGATAGATGTAATTCTTATGAGAGGAGTATGTCCTATATTCATTTCCTGCAAAAGCGGAAAGGCAGGAGGAAATGCACTTCATGAGCTTGAAACCGTGTCAAGGAAATTTGGTGGCAAGTATGCAAGAAAGGCGCTGGTTCTTGCCAAGGGCTGTGACGATACTACAGGCTCCATGTTTTTTAAGCAGAGAGCCAGGGATATGCATATATGGATAATAGATGATGTCTTCAGATTAAGTGATGAACAGCTTTTAAATAAGCTTAAGAGAATATGATAAATGTTTTTATTGACAACATTACAGAAAAAGTATTAATGTAAGTAGTGCAAAATGAGATAACAAACTAGAATAGCTTTATATAATGGCTTAAAAATATGGAGGATAAAAAATGGATATGTTGATACAGTGCTTATTATTGGCATTGGGCTTTGTAATGCTGGTTAAGGGTGCCGACTGGTTTGTGGATGGAGCTGCAGGAGTGGCAGACAGATTTGGAGTGCCCCAGATTGTAATCGGACTTACCATTGTAGCTATGGGAACAAGTGCCCCGGAGGCAGCCGTGAGCATAACAGCTGCCCTGAAGGGCTCTGCTGATATAACAGTAGGAAATATAGTCGGAAGCAATATACTTAATATACTTATAATACTTGGTATTGTTTCGGTAATTATAGCCACCTCGGTGGAGTCTTCAACAATAAAGGTAGATATTCCATTTATGCTGGCTATAACTCTTCTCCTTATTTTATTCGGGCTTACCGGCAATGAGATAACCAGACTTGAGGGAGTTGTATTTCTTGTTGTATTTGCAGGATATCTGTTCTATCTTTTTGTAATGGCAAAGAAAAATCGAAGCACAGAAGAGGACGAGGTGGAAAAGAAGCCTTTATGGCAGCTTTTGCTTGGAATAATTGTGGGTATCGCACTTATTGTGCTGGGAAGCGATGTTTCAGTTGATGCTGCAACAAAAATCGCTACCGAGCTTGGGATGAGTACGAGAATTATCGGACTTACAATAGTGGCATTGGGAACCTCCCTGCCTGAGCTTTTTACCTCTGTGGCGGCAGCCATAAAGGGTAAATCAGGAATTGCCATTGGCAATATAGTTGGAAGCAATATATTTAATATATTATTTGTTGTAGGTCTCTCATCGCTTATTACTCCGGTTGCATTTGCATCAAACTTTCTAATTGATACATGTGTATCAATTGCCGCAGGAATATTGCTTTGGCTGGGAGTATTTAAGACAAAGCTGCTGAAACGGCCGGTGGGAATTATTATGCTTCTTTCATATGCAGCATATCTTGTATATCTTATAGCCGGTTAGGTAAAGTCAGGAACATTTCTTCCTTCGTGGCATATATGTAATAAGAAACCAAGGGAATAGCTGGTGGCATATGGATGAAAGAAGGGAATCCTGTGAGGATATAATATATTCGGAGGAGTATAGAAATTATCTTATAAAATATGATAATGATTTACAGGGAGTATATGCAAATGTACAGCCGGATTGTGTTAATATAATTAACAGCCAGTTTCTGGTGGCATATAAGAGAATACAACCGGGTGAGAGTATTTACGCATATACATACAATTCGGTGCCAAAATGCTTTGGACTTATGGACATGACTGCCGTGGAGGCAGTGGGAGCTGACCTTGTGGCAAGACTGCCCGGCTTACAGCTTAGTGGAAAACAGGTGCTGATTGGATTTGTGGATACGGGGATTGATTATACCAATCCCCTTTTTGTTTCTCCTGACGGCAAGACAAGAATAGAATGTATATGGGATCAGAATCAATCCACGGAAAGGGAAGATATAAGCTATGAACCGGCGAGTGGAAAGAAAATATTTAACTATGGAAGAGAATATACAGGGGATGATATAAACAGGGCATTGAACAGTGATGACCCTGCTTCGGTAGTGCCCAGCGTAGATGAAATCGGGCATGGAACCTTCCTCGCCTCTGTTGCGGCAGGCGGCTACGATGAAAAAAACAATTTTATTGGAATAGCCCCCGAATCAGGGATAGCGGTGGTGAAGCTTAAGCAGGTAAAAAGGAATTTAAGAGATTATATGCTGATAAATGAGAATGCGGCATGCTATGGGGAGGATGACATTATCCTGGGTGTGAGATATCTTATAAGTAAGGCTGTAGAGCTGGGAAGACCATTGGTAATCTGTCTTGGCCTGGGAAGCAGTCAGGGCGACCACAGCGGGAGGACCAATCTTGAGCAATACTTTGATACAATTTCAGGACTGAGGGGGATATGCATTGTTACCGCAGGAGGAAATGAATTAGGCTTTGCCGGTCATTATTCCGGTAATAAAGGAGTTTACGGCGAGGATGGCAGTCAGGATATGGAGATTACAATCAGTGATATGGACAGAGGCTTTGTGATGGAGGTTTGGGGGAAAGCCCCTGATCTGCTGAGAATAGACGTTATATCTCCCACCGGTGAGCGGCTTGGTGATATATCTCCGGTTCAAAACGGGAGAAAGGAAACGAATTTTATCTATGAGGGAACCAAAGTAACTGTGGATAATGTTGTTGTGGAGTCAGGAACCGGAGATCAGCTATATATTATGCGTTTTGAGAGGCCCTCCAGAGGAATCTGGACTGTCAGGGTTGCTACGTTTAATAATACATCCGGGGCAGACTTTGATGCGTGGATTCCTATACATCAGTTTTTGAATTCTGACGTAAGATTTGTAAGACCTGATCCTGATATAACTCTATGTGCCCCGGGGAATGCCAGAGGAAGTATTACAGTGTCGGGATATAACCATGTAAGTAATTCATTATATATTAATTCCGGCAGAGGCTTTACCCGAAAGGATATGATAAAACCGGATATCACGGCTCCGGCAGTGGAGGTATATGGTGCATTTACAGGGAACAGTATTACAGGCCAAAGCCTTTTCACAAGAATGAGCGGAACAAGTGTGGGAGCGGCATTAACAGCCGGAGGTATAGCCCTTATACTTGAATGGGCACTTATAGAAAGAAATAATCCTGCCATATCCACCGAGATAATACGGCAGATGCTTATAAGAGGCAGCAGGCGGCTTACTAATGTAGAATATCCCAGCAAGGCGTGGGGATGGGGCATACTTGACTTATATGGAGCCTTTGGGGCTATAAGATATATGTAAAATGGGAAATCTTGGAGAAAAACACTAATTTTTGGCTTGACATAAAAAATAAAACAAGTATATTTATAGGTAGTATTATTAATACAGATTATCGGAGGTATGAAAATGATTTGCAAAGCATGCAATTTTGAAAACAAAGACGGCGCCGCATTTTGCGTCAGCTGTGGTAAGCCATTAACAACTGAAAATGCCGGACCTGTGGAACCTATGAAGGGTGACGATAAAACAGTAATGATCGATCCTGTGATTTCAGAGAATAAGTTAGATGACAGTGAGTCTAATACAACCGTATTAACAAATAACATGGTGAATACTCCGGGACCTGCCACACCCGGCTTTGGTGCAATACCAAATAATGCCCCAATGAACGGGATGCCAATGGGAATGCCAATGAATGGGACTCCAAACGGAATGCCAATGAACAATGTACCAAAAAAGCCTGACAAGAAAGCTAAGCCACCAAAGGCAGCCAAGCCACCAAAGGCTAAAAAGTCAAAGGGAACAGTTGCTTACATAGTAATATCGATTATATTGATTCTCGGTTTAATCGGAACAGGTGTATGGGGATATTTCCACTTTGATGGCAAATTAGATGATGCGGATAAGGAAAAGGATGCCTTAGAGGCTGAGCTTACAGATAAGTATGAGACAGCGCTGGCAGAGAAGGAAGTTACAATCGGAGAGCTTGAAGCAGAAAAGATCGGTTACGAAGATCAGGTGAATAACCTTAATAGTCAGCTTGAGTCAATGCAGACAAGTGCAGATGAATATTCAAAATATGATTCACTTATTTCATATATTACAACAAATGGAATACAGGGTTCATCTTCATTCTTTGCAAGCAGTAACGTAGTATATATTAACGGAAGTGCTCCGGCTGAGGTTAAGGTATACTATGGTGATGTTGACGGAACTGTATCATTTAAGCTGGATAATTCTTCAATAGCCAGCTGTGAATGGGGTGAAACATGGGAGAACAACGAAACTACAGCTACTCTTGTTATTACTCCTGTTACCAGTGGAACTACTAATATTCAGGTTACTAATACAACAGATGATCAGGTATTAAATATAATCGTAGTTGTAGAATAATAATATAATATATTGAAGCTATGAAAAAGGCATTATGGCATTGGCTGTAATGCCTTTTCCTTGTATAACTAAAAGCCTTATGGTATCATATTTATATAGATACAGTCGGTGGGTATTATTGGGCTTTTGGGGGTGCTGATATGGAAAAGGATTGGGTTGTTTTAAAGATTGATGAAAATCGTATGTGGGCCAGTCTTACAATAAAGATGCCTGAGGGCGATGAGCATCCCTATTTTTCTCCTGATTTTATTGAGAATTATATCAGGGGTAATGGTATAAAAACAGGTATTTTGAGAGATAATATTGAAGCCCTGGCAAATAGCGTGCCTTATGGAGAAGAGGTGATTGTTGCAAAGGGAAAGGAGCCGGTAAAAGGCAGAGATGGTTTTTATTCTTATATGGTGCCCCTGGAAGATTACAAGAATAAACCGACAATAAATCACGATGGATCGGTAGATTATTACAATTCTCTTAAGCTGGCAATGATAGAGGCTGACCAGGTGTTTGCCGTATATTCACCACCTACCGGGGGAGAATATGGATATACCATATTTTCGGAGATGCTGCCTCCGGTGAAGGGTAAGGAGCTTCGCCCATTAAGGGGCAGCGGTTTTTATACAGATGAGAGCAGGAGAACTTATAAGGCGAAATTCGGAGGAAGAATTTTCAGGCAGGGTGAACGCATTGTAATTGAGAAGGTCTATGTGGTTAAGGGAGATCTGGATATTGAACAGGGGAATATAAGATTTAACGGCGATGTAGAGATAAAGGGTGATGTGAGAAGCGGGCTTGTTATCCATACGGATGGAGATATATTTATACATGGTCATGTGGGGGGCTGTAACCTGGCAGCCGGAGGAAGCATAACAATTCAAAGAGGAGTCCAGGGCAAGGACAGATGCACAATTACGGCAGGACGGGATGTGGCATGCAGCTTTATTGAAAGATGCAGGATAAAAGCAGAAGGAAATGTGTATGCTGATTCAATTCTGGATTCTGAAATTATAGCAAAAGAAAAGGTAATTGTAAGCTCAAAAAGAGGACTTATCCTTGGTGGAAGCGTTCTTGGCGTTCAGGGCGTATATGCAAAAAACATAGGAAATGAAGCGGGAATTTCCACATGCATTACTGCCGGGAATATACAAGAGGATATTGAAGAGCTTGCCAGGATGGAGGAGAAAATTACCAGCCTCAAATCAGATATACAGATTTTTGAAAAGAATCAGAGAGTAATCGATACCATGGATGGTTCCAGAATAACCAGGGAAATAGAAAACATGAGAGTGAAAATAATCAGGGCGAAGGTTATGCTTATATCAGACCTTAAGAAAATCCAACAGGAATATATTATTCTGGAGGATAATATGTCAAGGGCAAAAAAAGAGGCAAGGATTTGTATCACCGGAATTTTGTATGGCAATATCAGAATAAGTATTGGAAGGGCATGGCTTGTAACAACAGAGGCAATTAAGGATATTGTATTTAAGAATATAAATAACCAGATTATTTCTTTGCCGGGAAGTGAGGAAGAATGTACGATATAATTATTATTGGGGCAGGTCCGGCAGGACTGTCCGCAGCTATATATAGCTTAAGATCAGGAAAAGAAGTATTGCTATTGGAGGAGAAAAATTATGGTGGACAGATTATTAATACACCCCAGGTTGAAAATTATCCCGGAATAAAGACTATTACAGGCTTTGATTTTGCAACAAATCTCTATGAACAGGCCATGGGGCTGGGAGCAAAAATAATATATGAAAAAGCAGAAAAAATACTGGACATGGGAGAAAAAAAGGTTGTAAAGACAACAAAAAATACCTATGAATGTACAAGCATTATAATTGCAACGGGAGCAAGGAACAGGCATCTTGGAGTAGATAATGAAGAAAAATTTGTGGGAGCAGGTGTTTCCTATTGTGCTACCTGTGACGGAGCCTTTTTCAAAGGGAAGGAGGTTGCTGTTGTGGGAGGTGGCAATACGGCTCTTGAGGATGCGGGATTTCTTGCAAATTATTGCAGCAAAGTATATCTTATTCACAGAAGAGACCGGTTCAGAGGAGAAAATGAACTGGTGCTTAAGCTGAAGGAAAGAGATAACGTGGAATTTGTATTTGACAGCAGGGTGATTGCATTGAAGGGAGAAGAACTTTTGCAGGGGATTGATATAGAAAATCTTGTTACCGGTCAGATAAGAGAGCTTAGTGTCAAAGGAGTATTTGTGGCAATTGGGCATATGCCGGACAATGAAGCGTTTAGCAATCTGGTTAAGCTTGATGACCTTGGATATATATGTGCAACAGAGGATTGTCATACAAGCACCGGGGGGATATTTACTGCCGGAGACTGCAGAACCAAGAGTATCCGACAACTGACTACTGCCACGGCAGATGGGGCTGTAGCCGGATTATACGCAAGCGAGTATGCAAATTGAGTATGAGATTTACAGTGAATGATATGATACGGGTAATTAAAAAACATTTGACATTACATTTTGCATATGCTATGTTTAAATGGAATATTAGGGAGTAGATCGCACCGTATATGGTGTTGTACTGTTCGTCATCACGTCAGACCGGTAAAGAGGTTGTCTGACCGGGCAGTATGCTTCTGGAGATACAGAATGGAACGAGACTTTTATTGTACTTTGTTGTGCAATAGGAGTCTCTTTTAATTTTACGGAAAACAAGTTTTGTTTTCTATAAGCCCGGAGCAGCCGGTAAATGCATAAGATATCCTATTTGTCACAATATACCTATGAAAGAAAATAGTAGGAGGTTCTTATGTATGAAGGAAAAAAATGTATGGAATTGTTCAGAACAGGAGCTGCTGAAGAAGTTCCATGTAACAAAAGAAGGCTTAAGCACAAAAAATGCGGAGGCCATACGAAGTGAAAAAGGGGAAAATATTCTTACGGAAGGAAAAAAGAAAAGTACCCTTCAGGTGTTCTTAGGTCAGTTTGCTGACCTGCTGGTTGTTATTCTTATTATTGCTGCTGCAGTATCAATGTTTTCAGGAAATGTGGAAAGCACAATTGTTATATTTCTTGTGCTTGTGATGAATGCTTTACTTGGTACTATACAGCATATCAAGGCACAAAAATCATTGGACAGCTTAAAACAGCTTTCCTCCCCTAATGCAAAAGTAATACGCGATGGTATAAAGCAGGAGATTTTATCCAGGGATGTGGTTCCGGGAGATATTGTTATACTTGAAGCAGGAGATATGGTTGTGGCTGACGGGCGAGTTATCCACAGCTATTCGCTACAGGTGAATGAAAGTTCCCTGACAGGAGAATCAACAAATATAGAAAAAACAGAGGGAATTATCGAAGGAGACGTGTCTCTTGGAGACAGAGTTAATATGGTGTATTCAGGAAGTCTGGTTACCTATGGAAGAGGAGAGATTCTTGTAACCGGGACAGGGATGGATACGGAGCTTGGTAAAATAGCCGATTTGATGAATAAATCAAAGGAAAGAAAAACTCCTTTGCAGGAAAGTCTGGACAAATTCAGCGCCCGCCTTGCCGTATTTATTATGGCTGTATGTATTCTGGTATTTGCCCTTTGTATGTACAGACAGATGACATTTCTCGACTCCATGATGTTTGCCGTTGCACTTGCCGTGGCAGCAATACCGGAGGCGTTAAGCTCTATTGTAACCATAGTTCAGGCCTTTGGAACGCAGAAAATGGCTAGGGAAAATGCAATTATTAAGGATCTTAAGGCAGTGGAGAGCCTGGGCTGTGTATCTGTTATATGCTCTGACAAAACCGGTACATTAACTCAGAATAAGATGACTGTTGTGGACATATTTGTGGATGGAAATGTATGCAAACCGGAGGAACTGGATATACACAATTCCCTGCACAGGTATCTTTTGTATGATGCGGTGCTTACCAACGATTCCAACATAGTCGAAGGTAAGGGTGTAGGTGATCCAACAGAATATGCATTGCTTGAGATGTTTAGGCGGGTAAGGGTAGCACAGAATTCATTTTTTAATAAACTTGGAGAGTATGACTGCGCCTTAAGACAGGCTATGGACAGGATTGAGGAGGTTCCCTTTGACTCTGACAGAAAGCTTATGAGTACAAAATATTCCATACATGGTATTCCAACTATACTTACCAAAGGAGCAGTGGATGTATTATTGGAGCGTTGCAGCGGGATTCGTTACAGTGATGGAATAAGACCTATGACCGAAGCTGAAAAGGAGTTTATAAGGCAGCAAAATCAGGAATTTTCCGAAAATGGACTCAGGGTGCTTGGATTTGCATACAAGGAGTCGGATGAGGTGTTAACACCGGGTGCGGAATACAATTATGTGTTTCTGGGTCTTGTTTCCATGGCAGATCCGCCACGACCTGAGTCGGTGGAGGCTGTGGCAAATGCAAAAAGAGCAGGAATAAAAACCGTAATGATTACAGGAGACCATAAGATAACAGCTGTGGCAATTGCAAAGCAGATAGGAATATATGAGGACGGGGATATGGCTCTTACAGGAGCGGAATTAGATGCTCTAAGCGATGAGGAGCTACAGGAAAATATAGAAAAAATATCAGTATATGCAAGAGTGTCACCGGAAAATAAGATCAGAATTGTAGAGGCATGGCAGGAGAAAGGCAATATAGTATCCATGACCGGAGACGGGGTAAATGATGCACCGGCACTAAAGAAGGCGGATATAGGTGTTGCCATGGGCATTACCGGAACAGAGGTGTCTAAGGATGCAGCAGCCATGATTTTGTCTGATGACAATTTTGCTACAATAATAAAGGCAGTATCTAATGGAAGAAATGTATATAGAAATATTAAGAATGCCATACTGTTTCTTTTGTCAGGAAATACTGCGGGGATTCTGGCGGTATTGTATACATCTGTAAGGGGATTGGCAATTCCGTTTGCACCGGTACATTTACTGTTTATAAATCTTCTTACGGATTCACTTCCCGCACTTGCTATAGGAGTTGAGCCTGCAGACCCGGATCTGCTGAAGGATAAGCCACGAAACCCAAAGGTTGGAATTCTGAATAAGGAATTTCTTGGCAAAATTCTTGCAGAGGGTGGGCTTATTGCAATAGCAACAATATGTGGATATCATATCGGGCTTGAAACGAGTGCGGCGCTTGCTTCTACCATGGCATTTGCTACCCTGACTCTTGCGAGACTGTTTCATGGTTTCAATTGCAGGAATGACAAATCCATATTAAAGCTTGGTTTAAAATCCAATAAATACAGTGTATATGCCTTTTTGGCCGGAGTGGTTCTCCTGGCTTTGGTACTGGGGATTCCTGCCCTGCATGGAGTATTCAGTGTTACCGGAATTACGTTAGCCATGGCAGGCAGAATACTGGCATTGGCATTTATGCCTACAATGATTATACAGCTTGTAAGAATTATAAGAGATAAATAGCAAGGCTGGATAAAATATCCGTATGTAAATTCAGGATAATAGTTTTAATATAAGTTTTATGTATAGATATAATATTAATTGAGCCTACTGTTGCATTGATTAAAATTAAGAGCCGGCCGATTCGTATCATATTACCGCAGGTAGGCTCATAAACTGTACAAACAGTCAAACAGAGGTTTGTATAGTTGAGAAAATATATTGAAGAAAGAGCAAGAGAAATAGGAGAATACATTGTAAATAATAATGCAACAGTGAGACAGGCTGCAAAAAAATTTGGAGTCAGCAAGAGTACCGTACATAAAGATGTGACACAACGGTTGGAGGAGATTGACCATATCCTTGCAAAGGAGGCAAGGAAAATACTTGATATCAATAAATCCGAAAGACATATAAGAGGGGGTATGGCAACAAAAAAGAAGTACGAAATATCGCATGTATAAAGAGGGGTCCGGCACAAAAATTCATGCCTTTATGTAGTCAAAATGTCTTGAATAAACAGATACTAATATGGCATAATACATTTAACGCAGATTAAAATACATGAAAGGATTTTTATTATGAAAAATCTGGAGACAAACGACTGGCTTTTAATTAACAGCATTATATACAAAATACATACAGTAGACAATGTGGATGATATGCGAAAACAGCTTTTAGAGCAGCTTAGGATGCTGTTGGATTTTGATGCGGCAGATTTTTATCTGTCTGCGGGGCATGGTGAAAAGAGTCTGGTAAGACCTGTATTATACAATTGTGAGAATGATTATTCGGATTTATATGATGGAATAGATTACAGCAGAGGAATTCTTTACAGTGGAAAAAGCCTTATTTACCGGGAAACTGATATAATATCTGATGAGGCAAGAACACGGACAGAATATTATAAAAAGGTATATAAGCCAAATAACTGGCACTATTCATTGCAAATGGTTCTTGCTCTTGAGGGAGAATTTGTGGGAGTAATGACTCTTTATAGAAATATCGGAAAAAATGATTTTTTATATGAGGATATTTTTGTGCTGGAGCAGCTTAAGGAGCACCTGGCATACAGACTATATAAGGAGCTGGAAAAAAGAGGAAGCATAAGTGAAAAAATGACTATAACTCAGGTTGTTGAAAAATATGACCTGACCCGCAGGGAGCATACGATATTGCATCTTCTTCTTGATGGTAAGGGAAATGCCGATATATGTGAGGAGCTTGCCATAACAGATAACACTTTAAAGAAGCATATACTTAACATATATAGGAAGCTGGGGATAAACAACAGGGTACAGATGTTTAAGCTGATAAAGGAAAAGGAATAATAAAAATACTTAATAAGTAGTACAAAAATGGTAATTTTTTTGTATTGATATAAATTGAAAATGGAATTATTATGCATGTAACAAAGTTAATTACATGGAAACAAGCAACGGAGCTGTCTTATAGACAACTCCGTTTTTTATTACCCTGATGAAAGGAAGATGCCATATGAAGGAAATAATAATGATAATCAGACCTGAGAAGCTTGAGGCAATGAAACAGATACTGGATGAAATAAACTGTGGTGGCATGACATTGTCTACAGTAATGGGCTGTGGTACCCAGAAGGGTATAACAGAGGATAAGGGAGTAAATGAGATAAAGGGCTTAAAAACCACAATTAATCTTCTTCCCAAGATAAGGGTTGAGGTAGTGGTAAATGATAAGGATGTTGAGCCTATTATAATGAAAACCCGTGAGGCCTGTGCCACAGATCATGTGGGTGATGGCAAGATTTTTGTAAGAAATATAGAAGAAGCAGTAAGAATAAGAACCGGTGAGCGGGGACTTAAGGCGTTGTAAAAAGCAGGTATATAAGGAATTAAGCGAGGTGATCTTATGGAATATATAGTTGAACTTAACGGGGTCAATAAGGTATATGGAAAAAACCATGTAGTAAAGGACCTGGAGCTTAAGGTTAAGGAGGGGGAGTTTCTTACCTTGCTGGGTTCCTCCGGTTGTGGAAAAACAACGACATTGAGAATGATTGCCGGCTTTGAGGAACCGACAACCGGCAGTATAAGGGTTGAAGGAGAGGCCATAGAGGAAAAGGAACCCTTTGAGAGAAATGTAAATACGGTTTTTCAGACATATGCATTATTTCCTCATATGACTATAGCGGACAATATTGCATATGGCCTTAAGATAAAAAGAGTTCCAAAGGCAGAGATTAAGACCAGAGTAAAGGAAATGCTGGAGCTGGTTCAGCTTTCGGGATTTGAAAAAAGATATCCATCCCAGCTGTCAGGAGGGCAGAAGCAGAGAGTGGCTATAGCCAGAGCACTTATTAACAGACCCCGGGTTCTTTTGCTGGACGAACCATTGGGTGCGTTGGATTTAAAGCTTAGAAAACAGATGCAGCTTGAGCTGAAGAACCTGCAGAAAAAGCTGAATATTACATTTATTTATGTAACTCATGACCAGGAGGAGGCTCTTACCATGAGCGACAGAATAGCAATTATGCATGACGGAATATTGGATCAGCTTGGAACTCCTTCGGAGATATACGAAGCACCAAAAACCAAATTTGTTGCTACATTTATAGGAGAAACCAACATATTTGACGGAACCGTGGGCTATATAAATGGTGATGAGGTGCGGGTTACAGTCGAAAATGGTTTTATAACAGGAATGGGACAGGATTTCAGGTTTGGTGAATATATCACAGTATCCGTAAGACCGGAGAAAATGAAATATTCAAAAACACCTGTAGAGGGCTTTGGAATAAAAGCCCAGGTAAAGGATTACATATATGCGGGCTCGGTAATAAAGTGTATTGTCAATCTGCCAAATGGAAATGAGCTTAAGCTGGAGAGACTGGCAGGCGAAAGTCTTCCTGAGCTGGGAAGCTCTATATATCCATATTGGAATAAGGAGGATGCAGTGCTTATACACAGCCATGAAAACAGTATATTCGAGGCAATGGATAATATTAAGCTTGCATGAGACTAATATTTTGGAAGAATTTTGGAAGAGGGTGAGTTTATGGAGCAGGATGAAAGAAGTAAAAAAATAATACGCAGGCACAGGTGGCGTTCCAATAATCTTCCTGCACTTGTTACAGTTGGACCGGTGGCTCTGCTGCTGATAATTCTGGTAGCTGTTCCACTTGTTTATGTGGCAGTAATGAGCTTTTGTACCACAGACAGGTATTATAATGTTGTATTCCAATTCAGCCTTGAAAACTATAAGAATCTGATGAGTGCGGATTATATAAAGATATATGTACAATCCATAGTTATAGCACTGCTGACAACAGTGATTTGTGTTCTTGTGGGATATCCGTTTTCATATTTGATTGCAAGGACAGAAAGCAAATGGAAGAGGCTGTTGTATATGCTTGTAATTATACCTTTCTGGACTAATTCACTTATAAGAATATATGGATGGAGAACCTTCCTCGGCACAAAGGGCTGGCTTAACTCAGCACTTTTGACTCTGGGAATTGCCGATGAGCCGGTATCCTTTCTGTTTAAGCAGGGCACAACAGTATTTGGTATGGTATATTGTCTTATTCCGTTTATGATACTTCCTCTTTATACCTCCATAGAAAAGCTGGATGGAAGTCTTCTGGAGGCGGCGGCAGATCTTGGAGCAAGACCTGTGAAAAGATTTTTTACTGTAGTTCTCCCCCTTACTTCAGGTGGTATTTTTTCGGGCTGCATAATGGTATTTATCCCCTGTCTTGGATATTTCTTCGTATCCAACATATTGGGTGGAGGCAATTCGGATGTTATAGGTAACCTTATAGAAAGACAGTTTAAAAGTGGAAATAACTGGCCGCTGGGGGCAGCGTTATCCATCATACTTATAATAGTCACCCTGATACTGGTTAAGATATATCAGAAAATTGGCGGAGATATGGATGAGCTGGGAGTTTAGCCGGCTGATATTAAGGGAGGTGAATGAATATGAACAGAAAATTAAAAAAATCCGGTAAAAAGCTTACACATACACTATTTATCATACTGGTATACGCATTTCTGTTTATGCCTATAGTGGTGGTAGTTGTGAATTCCTTTAATGCCACCACAAGGAAACCTTATCTTTCCTGGCAGGGCTTTTCCCTCGACTGGTATATAAAGCTGTTTGAAAATGATGAGCTTCTTGCATCCTTTGAAAATACCATGATAATTGCAATAGTCAGCACAGTACTTGCAACTGCAATCGGAACTCTTGGAGCAGTGGGAATGTACAGATACAAATTCAGGGGTAAGGGCATTATAAATGCACTTTTGTATATACCGGTGGTTATACCTGAGATAGTTATGGGAATTTCCCTTCTTGTGCTGTTTGCCAGGACAAATATTCCGCGGGGTATGCTTACACTTATACTTGCACATGTGACCTTCTGTGTTCCATATGTAATATTCAATGTAAGGGCAAGACTAAGCGGCTACGATAACTCTATTGAAGAAGCAAGTATGGATCTTGGGGCAAACAGGATTGAAACTTTTTTCAGGATTACACTTCCTGTCCTTGCACCGGGAATTGCCGGTGGTGCATTGCTGGCATTTACATTATCTATAGATGATGTCATAATAAGCTATTTTGTAAACGGGCAGACAAAGACATATCCGTTAAAGGTTATGGAGAGTATTAAAAGCGGTGTTTCACCGGATGTAAATGCCCTGTCAGCACTTATACTGATTGGTACAATTGTTCTGGTAATTTTAACCCAGAGTAATTTGTTCAATAAAAAATATAAAGAAAAATAAAGGAGGTAGCATTATGGTTAGATTAAAAAAGATAGTTGCATGTGCAGCAGCAGGTGTTATGATGCTGGGACTTCTTAGTGGCTGTGGAAACAGCAAGAACAGTGACGTCGGAAAAAACGGTGAGCTTAATGTATTTGTGTGGACTGAGTATGTACCTGATTCGGTATTCGATAAATTCGAAGAGGAGACAGGAATTAAGGTTAATGTATCTACATATTCATCCAATGAAGACATGCTTGCCAAGGTGAAATCTGAGGCAGAGGGAACATATGATATTGTACTTCCGAGTGATTATACAGTTGAACTGATGATAGAGCAGGGTATGCTTCAGGAATTGGATCAGAGTAAGCTTACCAATCTGTCAAATATCAGCGAGGCATATCTGAACCCATCCTACGATCCTGGCAATAAATATTCTGTTCCTTATCAGGGTGGTGTTGCGGCAATAGCTGTAGATACATCTGTAATTGACAAGGAAATAACAAGCTATGATGATTTGTTTGACCCATCATTAAAAGGTAAGCTGGTTGTACTTGATGATTACAGGGCAGTGATTGGTATTACTGCAAGAAGCATGGGATACAGCATGAATGAGACAGACCCGGACAAGCTTGCTGAGATTGAAGCTAAGCTGCTTACACTTAAGGACAATATAGTCCTGTTTGATTCTGACAGTCCAAAGAGTGCTCTTATATCAGGAGATTGTGCTGCCGGTATGATATGGAGTGCAGAGATTGCTCTTGCCATGGAGGAAAATCCGGATATAAAGGTTGTTTATCCTGAAGAGGGACCATATGTATTTATGGATAACTGGACTATTCTGAAGGGTGCAAAGAATTATGACAATGCTATGGAGTTTATTAATTTTATGCTGGATCCTGAAATTGCACAGATGGTTTCAGAAGAATTTCCATATCTGTGCCCAAACAAGACTGCTGTAGCAGCAATGGGTAAGGATTACAGCGACAACATAGCAAAGAATCCGCCGGAGGAGGTTATAAGTGCCGGTGAATATGTGGAAAATCTTGATAACGATACACTGGCAATATACAACGATATGTGGACAAAGCTTAAGAAATAGATATGTCCATTTATCTAACAGGAATGTGACAGCCGAAGGCTGATTAGGAGAAAATAGTCAGGTGGTGATACAGTGAGAATTGATTTTTTATACCTGGATGAAGAGGATATGATAAAGGCAGGGGTTCTGGACCCTGTTGCCTGTATAAAGACAATGGAGGATACAATGTCATTGTTTGGAAAAAAGGATTTCCTGTTAGGTGGGCCAAAGGGTGATGAACATGGCCTTCAGATGAATTTTCCGCAAAAGTCAGATATTGAGGGCTTTCCTCTTGATGATGGTCCTGACAGAAGATTTATGGCTATGCCCGCCTACCTGGGAGGAAGGTTTCATATTGCAGGACAAAAATATTATGGTTCAAACAGTCATAATACTGCACTCAAATTACCCAGATCTATCCTCATGGTAACCCTTTCTGATGTAGATACAGGGGCGCCAAAGGCGATTATGTCGGCGAATCTTTTAAGTGCAATGAGAACAGGTGCAATGCCGGCCATGTCGGCAAAATATCTGGCCAGAAAGGATGCGAAGGTTTTATCCCTAATAGGTCCCGGGGTAATAAACAAATGTGCTCTGATGTGTTATATGGAGGTGCTTCCACATATTGAAAAAATTAAGCTGCGAGGCAGCTCGGTTAATTCAAAAACTGCTATAGCCATGAAGAAGTTTATTGAGGAAAAATATCCCCGGGTTAAGGAGATAGTAATATGTGAAAGTCTTAAGGAAGCCTGCCGTGAAGCTGACGTTGTAAGTGAGGCAATGTCGGTAACCAGGGAAAATATGGAAGAATTTCATCTTGAATGGTTTAAGAAGGGAGCAACCGTATTCTCCATGGGATCATTTTTGTACAGGCAGTTTGATGATTTTCTCAATACAAAAATGGTGGTCGATAACTATGGGATGTACGAAAAATACATGAACAATTTTATTGCCCGTGGAGCTGTAGATGCCTTTGGAAATAAGAGAGAATGGGTGATAATGGGTATACATTTTGTGCATCTGGTACAGACCGGTAAAATCAAAAGACAGCAGGTTATCAATATAAGTGATATGGTAAATGGGTTGTCGGCAGGTCGTGAGAATGATGACGAAATTATAATGTGCAGTATAGGAGGCATGCCACTGGAGGATTTATCCTGGGGTTATGATTGCTATCAGAAGGCACTTGAGCTTGGAATAGGGACAAGCCTTAATTTGTGGAAGGAGCCATATATGTACTAGGGAATATACTTATTTTTAAGTATTTCTGGTATGATTTAAGTATAATAATGGGAAGTAAGAGTAATTGAATTAGGAGCCATAAAGCTATATTATGGCTACAAGGAGCAACGGAGCTGTTTGAAACAGCTCCGTTTTTGCATTTTGAAGTATATGAATGGATGACAGGAGGGATAAATATGGCATATCCAACAATAGATTTTCTATTTTTAAATGAAGAGGACATGATAAAGGCGGGAGTAAAGAATATGCCCCAGTGTATTGATGCCATGGAGGAGGTAGTTAAGTGTCTTAACCAGGGAGATTATGTTATGGGTGGAGAAAACCATAATTCCCATGGCAGCCAGGTCTCATTTCCAAGGACATCACCATTTCCGAATATGCCACTGGATGAGGGTGATGACAGAAGATTTATGGCTATGCCGGCTTATATAGGTGGTCCCTTTGATCTTATGGGAATGAAGTGGTATGGCTCTAATATGTCCAATAAGGAGAAGGGACTTCCCCGGTCTATCCTTACAGTTATGCTTAATGATAAAACAACAGGCGCTCCTCTTTGTCTTATGAGCGCCAACATATTAAGTGCAATGAGAACCGGAGCAATACCCGGTGTCGGGGTAAAATATCTGGCGAATAAGGATTCCAGAGTCTGCGGAATATGCGGACCGGGAGTTATGGGAAAAACCTCATTGGAGGCAATTATAACAGTGTGTCCGGGAATTGAGGAGATAAAGGTTAAGGGTCGTAGTAAGAAATCTCTGGATGCCTTTGTAAAATATGCCAAAGAAAAGTATCCGGATATAAAAAAAATATACAGTGTGGATACAGTAGAGGAGCTGGTGAGGGATACGGATATTATTTCCTTTGCGAATACAGGAGGAACCGATCCGTCAAAGTATCCTTATGTAAAGGGTGAATGGATAAAACCGGGAGCTGTAATTGTGGGACTTAGCTGTTTTGATATGGACAGCAGGGATATGGCAGAAAGGTGTACCCTTGTGGTGGATAATATGCAGCTTTACGATGCATGGTCTGAGGAATTTCCATATCCGTCCTTTGGAGCCAATAATATTATTGGTTCAAAGTTTACGGATATGGTGCATGACGGAATAATAAACAGAGAGGATATATATGACCTGGGAGATATTATATATGGCAAAAAGCCGGGGAGAATCTCTGAAGAACAGATATTTATTTTTTCTGTAGGAGGAATGCCGGTTGAAGATGTGGCATGGGGCAGTGTGTGTTACAACAGGGCAAAAAAGCTGGGACTTGGTACGATGTTAAGACTGTGGGATAAACCGGAATTGTCATAGAGAAACCATAAAGAGAAAGCCGGCGGGCAATTGCAAGGAGGGATATACATGGAAACCAGAATTGAAACTCATCCAATACTTGGAGAAACAAAGAAAGGAAAAAAAATCACATTTACCTTTGACGGAAAGGAAATGACAGGATATGAGGGCGAGCCTATAGCTGCGGCATTGAAGGCAGCAGGGGTTATGGTTCACAGATATACAAAGAAGGAGCATAAGCCCAGAGGAATCTTCTGTGCAATAGGCAGGTGTACAGACTGTGTTATGGTTGTGGACGGAGTGCCTAATGTGAGAACCTGCATTACTCCCCTAAAGGAGGGAATGGATATTAAAACACAGTATGGTGTGTCATCAGTACCCTTTGAGGAACAGTAAAATTCATAGGAATATGTAGGAAACTGTCAGAAGATAATCGTATAAAAAGGAGTGTGATTTATATGAAAAGATATGATTTGATAATAGTAGGAGCAGGACCGTCCGGTCTGTCGGCAGCAATAGAAGCGGCAAAAAGGGGAATGAAGACAATTATATTTGATGAAAATGAAAAGCCGGGAGGACAGCTTTTTAAACAGATACATAAATTTTTTGGCTCAAAGGAGCATAAGGCCAAGATACGAGGCTTTGTAATAGGCGAGCAGCTGCTTGCCGAGGCAGACGAGGCGGGAGTTGAGGTAAAGCTTAATGCCACAGTTATAGGTCTTTATCAGGACAAGGAGATAGTTGTTAAAATCGGAGAGGAAGTATGCCACTATAAGGGTGATGCCATAATTATTGCAACAGGTGCAGCGGAAAATATGGTTACATTTCCGGGCTGGACTCTTCCGGGAGTTATAGGTGCAGGAGCGGCGCAGACCATGATGAATCTTCACGGGGTAAAGCCCGGGCAGAAAATTCTTATGCTGGGTTCAGGAAATGTAGGACTTGTTGTATCCTTTCAGCTTCTGCAATGTGGCTGTGAGGTAGTAGCACTGGTGGATGCAGCTCCTAAAGTAGGTGGTTATGGTGTACACGCAGCCAAGGTGGCAAGAACAGGGGTACCCTTTTACTTATCCCATACAATTGTTAAGGCTGAGGGAGAGGAGTGCGTAACCGGTGTAACTATTGCACAGATTGACGAAAATTTTAAATTTATTCCGGGAACCGAAAAGCATTTTGACGTGGATACCATATGTCTTGCGGTAGGACTTTCTCCTATGTCCCAGCTTCTAAAAATGGCCGGCTGTCAAATGGAGGATAATCCTAAGCGGGGGGGTCAGGTTCCTATTTGTGATGAAAACGGAAGAACCTCTATACCGGGAATATTTGTGGCAGGGGACGTATCAGGCATTGAGGAGGCCTCAAGTGCCATGATAGAGGGAAGAATGGCCGGAATTACTGCCGCTGAATATCTGGGATATATGGATAAGGCTAGGCTTGATTCAGAAATAAAAGAGCTTGAACATGCATTGTCAGGTTTAAGACAGGGTATGTTTGCACCTCAGAACAGAGGTAAAAATATTACGGAGACAGAGGAGGGAATACAGGTTTCCCAAAGTCTGCTCACCAAGGGCTATGTCAGCGATGATGAGATAGAACGTTTTCCGGGAGTTACCCATTCAAAGGGGATTCATCCGGTTATTGAATGTACACAGAATATACCATGTAACCCATGTCAGGATGCATGTCCTAAAAAATGCATCAATATAGGTGATAATATAACCTCCTTGCCTAAGGTGCCCCGCCCGGAGGAATGTATTAATTGTGGAATGTGTGTTGCCTCCTGTTCGGGACAGGCTATTTTCCTGGTAGATGAGGATTGCGGAGACGGAACTGCTACAGTTACACTGCCATACGAATTTCTGCCTTTGCCTGAGCCGGGAACAAAGGGGGCAGGTCTGGGTAGAAATGGTCAGGAGATTTGTCAGGCTGAGGTAGTATCTGTTAAGAGCCTGAAGGCTTTTGACAAAACTAACCTGCTTACTATGAGAGTCCCTAAGGAATATGCAATGAAAGCAAGATTTTTCAAAGCAGAATAAGGAAGGAGATGCTTCATATGAATAAGGTAAATGACAGAACAAGAGATATAGGTCCATTTGTGCCGGCAGAGGATGATGATATGCTGATATGCAGGTGCGAGGAGATTACAAAGGGTGAGATAAGAAGGGCTGTCCATGACGGAATGTGGACAATGACAGAGATACGGAGGTATCTCAGGACAGGAATGGGACTTTGCCAGGGACAGACCTGTTCAAAGCTGGTTAAGGGAATTGTGGCAAGAGAGCTTGGAATTTCTCCTGCAGAGCTTGAACCGGCTACATCAAGAGTCCCTATGAGACCAATAGAAATGTATGTATTTGCAAATGAGGCAAAGGAGGCGGATGTCCATGAGTAGTAATGCAGAAGTAATTATAATCGGTGGAGGCATTATAGGGTGTGCAACAGCCTACTATCTTGCCAAAAAGGGCCTTAAGGACGTAATTGTGCTGGAGGGTTCAGACCATATCGGTAATGGAGGCTCATCCAGAAATGGTGGTGGCGTAAGACAGTCGGGCCGTGATGTAAGGGAATTGCCTCTTGTAATGTATGGAATCAAAAATCTGTGGCCACATCTTTCTGAAGAGCTGGAGGTGGACTGTGAATATCATCAGGATGGAAATCTGAGGCTTGGCAAAACAGAAGCCCACAGGGCAATTCTTACTAAGCTGGCGGACAGTGCAAGAGGGGTTGGACTTGATGTAAGGATGATAGACGGAGATGAGGTAAGACAGATAAATCCATATCTGTCCAGGGAGGTAACCTGTGCCAGTTATTGTCCGACAGACGGACATGCAAATCCTTTAACCACAACTCTGGGATTTTATAAGATGGCAAGGCGTATGGGAGTCAGATTTATTACCGGAGAACCTGTTAAGTCGCTGGAGATAATAAGGGGACGGGTCAGAAGGGTAATTACTCCTAATAATATATATGAGGCGGATAAGATACTTGTGGCGGCAGGCCTGGACAGCAGGCCGGTACTCACCAGTGTAGGCATTGATATACCTATGACAAATTCGTTGCTTGAGGCTTTGGTAACCGAGGCTGAGCCTCACATGTTTGATCAGATGCTAGGAACAGCCGAAGCAGATTTCTATGGACATCAGACAAAGCATGGCTCCTTTGTATTTGGAGGCTCATCAGGGCTTGAAAGGTACAATAAGGATAACGGAACTCCTGTTACCAACAGCAAAACTGCTCCCTGTATATGCAGGGGCATAATGAGGTATTTTCCGGATCTGGCCAAGGCGAAGATTGTAAGAACCTGGGCAGGCTGGATGGATGCCTCCTCAGACGGAGTACCTTCACTTGGAAAGGTAGACGAGGTGCCGGGACTTTACGTTGCCTGTGCGTTTAACGGACATGGATTTGGAATTGCTCCGGCAGCAGGGGAACAGCTGGCTAAGCTTATGCTTACAGATACAACAGATATTTCTCTTTATGATTTAAGGTATGACAGGTATAAAGCAAAAATATAGCCGGGTGTCAATTAATGTATAAAAATGTGTCAGAGAAAAAATGTAAGGGAGGAATAATGAATGAATAATTTTACATTTAATATCCCCACTGATATAAGATTTGGAAAAAACCAGATAGAATGTCTGCCCGGTGAACTGGCTAAATATGGGAAAAAAGTTCTTATGGTATATGGTGGAGGTAGTATTAAGAAAAATGGAATATATCAAAATGTTCTTGACCTGCTAAAGGATTTTGAGGTGTATGAACTGAGTGGGATAGAGCCTAACCCAAAGCTCTCTTCTGTAGAAAAAGGTGCCGGATTATGCAAGGAAAAAGGCATTGAGGTTATACTTGCTGTAGGTGGTGGAAGTGTTATAGATGCATCAAAGCATATAGCCTGTTCAGCCTGCTATGATGGCAGACCCTGGGATCTGGTGATGGACAGAAGTAAGGTAAAAAAGGCATTGCCTGTAGCTGTGGTGCTTACCATATGTGCCACAGGCTCAGAAATGAATTCAGGAGCTGTAATAAGCAATGAAGAAACTCATGAAAAGCTGGAAATTAACAGCCCTTTACTGTATCCGCGTCTTTCAATATGTGATCCATCATATCTGTATACGCTTCCGCCGGAGCAGACAGCGGCAGGTACGGCAGACATAATGTCACACATTTTTGAACAGTATTTTCAGAAAAATGATCAGGCGTATATTACAGACCGTATATCAGAATCACTGCTTATGACCTGTTTAAAATACGGTCCTGTTGCCATGAAAGAGCCGGATAACTATGAGGCCAGGTCTAATCTCATGTGGACCAGCACTCTTGCCCTTAATCATCTTATAACTGTGGGAAAGGGAGGAGCATGGTCAGTGCATCCTATTGAGCATGTATTAAGTGCGTTCTACGATATAACCCACGGAGTTGGACTTGCCATTCTTACTCCGGAGTGGATGGAATATGTCTTGTGCTCTGAAACGGTAGACAGATTTGCTATGTATGCAAATAATGTTTGGAACATAAAATGTGTGGACAAGTATAAGGCTGCCGGTAAAGCCATAGATATGACAAGAGAATTTTTTATATCTCTTGGCCTTCCGGAAAGACTAAGCCAGGCAGGTATAGGAGAGGATAGATTTTTGGAGATGGCAGGAGAGGCAGTAAGAACCAGTGGCATAAAGACAAAAGCTTATTATCCGTTGGATACAGAAGATGTTATGAAGATATTTGAAGCCTGCAAATAAGCAGGTATTAAATACATGCCCCGTAAGAGGCTGTCGCTTTAACGGTTTAAAACCGTTGAGGGGAGGCCTCTTTTTTTGTAGAAAATACTACTTTTGTTAGTGCCCACACCTTGATTTTGTAATATAAAATTTCAAAATATGAGACATTGCATATATACAAAAATCGTATTATAATAACCTAAATGTGGTTAAAAATACTCAGGTTAAATAATTGAGGTGCAATGATGAAATTTATACATATAGCCGATGTCCATTTGGGTGTCAGGCCGGATAGAGGAAAACAGTGGAGTAACCGGAGAGCAGAGGAAATACAGGAAAGCTTTGACAGCATACTGAATATATGTCAGGAGCAGAGAGTAGATATGCTGCTTATTGCAGGGGATTTGTTTGATGCTCCACCTTCTATGCAGCAGCTTAAGGAGTTGGATTACAAATTGAAAAGGCTTGACGTCACAAAAACTGTTATTATAGCAGGCAATCATGATTATATTGAAGAAAATTCCCCATGGGAGACCTACGAATTTGTATCAGACACAGTTGTATTTCCGAGGGATAAGGCTGCAAGGATATTTTTTGAAGATATTAATGTCTGTGTTACAGGATACAGCTACGGACAAAGAGAATACCGGGAAAGGCTTCTTGAGCGGATGAGACCGGGAAAGGAGGAAGCATACAATATCCTCCTGGGACATGGCGGTGATAAGCAGCATATGCCTTTTTCAAAAGAAAAGCTTGGAAGACTGGGCTTTGATTATGTTGCATTGGGACACATACATAAGCCTGCCCACATATTGAAAAACCGAATGGCATTTTCCGGTTCCCTTGAACCTATCTCTTACACTGACACAGGAAGAAGAGGATACATTCTGGGAGAAGTGGACGAGGAGAAAAATACCAGAATAACCTTTATTCCGACTAACAAAAGAAGCTACGTTAATATGGCATTAGAGCTTGAAAAGGGTTATACCAACGGAGAGATAGTCAGTGTAGTTGAGGATAATATCAAGAGCATCGGAGCTGATAATATCTATCGTATAATGCTTAAGGGAAATGTGGATGATGACCTGGAAATTAATCTCAGCAGCCTGATAAGAAGATACAATATCAATGAAGTAATCGATAAAACCCAGAGAGATTATGATATAGATGAGCTGCTTGAGATGAATGAAAACAACCTTCTGGGCAGGTTTATTAAGGCACTGTCGGATGAAGACAGTGAAGAGGATGATGAAATAAGAGCCAAGGCTATGAGATATGGAATAGAGGCCTTGCTCGGAGCCGGAGATAAATAATGTTTCTTAACAAATTATTACTAAAGGATTTTGGAAAATTTAATAATAAAGAGATTGATCTTAAGCCGGGACTTAACCTTATTTATGGTGAAAACGAGGCAGGAAAAACTACCCTGAAGGAATTTATTGTAGGTATGCTGTATGGCATAGATAAGTCCAGGGGGCTTGGAGCACGCCTTGATAATTATGAGCTTAGGAAGCCTTTGGACGGTAGGGGATTTTCAGGAAAGGCATATATAAATCACAAGGATAAAAGCTTTTTTATTGAGAGAAGCTTTTTAAGATATAATCGTAAAACCAGTGTTATGGATGTCAAGTCAGGCAGAGAGATTAAGCTTAGGAATAAGAATAGTCTATATGGAACAATGCTGGATTTGGACAAAAGTACATATGTCAATACTCTTTGTATAGGAGAGCACGGAGCAGCACCGGGAAAGGAGCTTGCTGCCGAGCTTATAAATTATCTTGCTAATCTTTCTACTACAGGATCGGCAGATATAGATAAAAGTGCTGCCGTCGAAAGACTGAAAAAGGAAAAGAGCAGGAACAATCCGGCTTCTGTACAAAAAAAGCTGGATGATATTGCTACTGAAATGGAGGATTATTCAAAAACAGATGAGCAATTAAGAGATGTAAGGACAGAGATTGCCAAGCTGGATGAGGAATTTACAATAGAGACAGCAAGAAGAAAGCGTGAAGCAAGAAAGCTGGTAAAGACCCAGGACGGAGAGGTTATATATGAGGATAATGAAGAGATAAATGCCAAGCTGGATAGTCTTGTCCAAAGCAGCGTTAACCTTAAATCCGAGCTGACCGATGAGGAGGAAAAGGAGAAAAAAATTACAGAAAAACCATGGTTTATTGCCCTTACAGGGATTTTTGTTGTGGGTATTATTGCGGCAATGGTATATATTCTTCCTTTCAGCGAGGGAGTCAGACAGCTCTTTGTAGTCTGCACTGCTTTGTTTGTTGTTGTTACAATAGTTGAGGATCTTTTTGCAAAGGGAGTATTTCAGGATGATATTACTACTCCTTCAGAGGAGGAATTCAAGCGGATTATCCGGGAGCTTGAGGATAGCATTACCCCTATGATTCAAAGTGAGGAGGATGAGAGCGAACAGGAAACCCAGATAGATATGTCCTTCGCAACGGAATATGCTGAAAAGAAATCAGAGTTGAAATTAATAGAAAAACAGCTTTTGGATAAGAAAAAGAAATATGAAGAGCTTCAGGACGAGTATAATGTATTTTCCTCTAAGAAGCGGGATATGGAAAAGGAAATCCGGGCTATAGACCTTGCCATTGATACCATTAATGACATGTCAGCCCGTATACACGGAGACCTTGGATTTCTCATTAATGATAATATTTCAGATATTGTATCAAAGATAACTGACGGAAAATACCAGGATGTATATCTTGATGAAAACCTTCATGTCATGGTTCGTGACGGAGACGGATATGTAGGAATTGAATATCTCAGTGCCGGTACAGTTGAGCAGATTTACCTTGCAGTAAGACTTAGCGTTGCAAGACTTCTGTGTAAGGATAAAATGCCTCTTATAATTGATGATATATTTACAAACTACGATGAAAAGAGGTTAATTAACACTCTTGATTGTCTTAAAACAATTGATACGGAGCAGATTATTCTGCTGACAGCTAATCCTCATATCGGAGATATGCTGGATGACCTTGATATGGATTATAATTATGTAGAGTTATAGGCAAAGCTTCACAACATTATGATATTAAAGATATATTTGTACACAAAAAAGCAGTGGAAAACATTTTCTCCACTGCTTTTTTGTGTCGCTATTCTTCCAGATTTATTGTGTCCGGGTTGTCTTTCTCATTAATCCAGGGACCTTTTGCGTAGAATATAATGGATATTGCTGTTGCAACGCACCAGCCTATAGGCCATGCACACCATATACCGGTAGCACCCAGGGCTGTTTTTGAAAAGCAGAAGGCAAAGACAACACGAAGAATCAGGTCGGTAAAGGTTGCAGCCATAAACTTTTTCATCATACCTGAGCCTCTTAATATACCATCGGCAATCAGCTTGGCAGATACTACGAAGTAAAACGGAGAAAGAATTCTAAGATAAACAATTCCTGTATCCATGGCAAGCTTTGTAGGTTCATCCATAAAAAGCTTAAGAACAATACTGCCACCGAAGAAATATAGGAAAAACAAAGGAATACTAAGCAGCCATACCATTTTTACACCGATTTTGAAGCCCTGTCTGATTCGGGAAAGCTTGCCGGCTCCAAGATTCTGGGCAGTATAATTGGAAATCCCGTTACCCAGGGTGGTGAAGGAGGTTACAACCAGGTTATTTAGTTTGACTGCGGCTGAATACCCCGCCATAACAGGAGCACCAAAACCATTAATTATACTTTGAATTATAATATTTCCAACGGAGATAAAGCTTTGCTGGAGTGTACTTGGGATGGCTATTCCTACAATTTCTTTAAGAATTCCCCAGTCAAAAACAGGAGCCTTTTCCTCGACAGGAATCTTTGCAAGCCGGAGAAATACAACAGCTATAGCCAGGATACAGCTCACTCCCTGGCATATAAAGGTTGCCCAGGCCACGCCTGCAACCCCCATATGAAAGGCTTTAACAAACAATATATCCACAGCTATATTAGAGACAGAGGAGACTGCCAGAAAAAAGAATGGAGTTCTGGAGTCACCAAGGGCTGAAAAAATACCTGTTGCCACGTTGTAAAAGAATACAAAGGGAAGCCCCCATGTATATATGTCAAGGTACAATTTAGAATCAGAAAATACAGTCTTGGGTGTCCGTATCATTTTAAGAAGTATATCTGAGCCTGCTATTCCGATAAGCATTAAAACAAAGCATATTACAGCCGTAAGTATACAGGCAGTATAAACAGCAGTTTTCATATCCCTATAATTTTTTCCACCAAACAGCTTTGAAACAATAACAGAACAACCCATATTACAGCCAAAGGCAAATGCGATGAAAATCAATGTTATTTCATAGCTGTTTCCTACGGCAGCCAATGCGTTTTCGTTGATAAATTTTCCCGCCACAAAGCTGTCGGCAATATTATATAATTGCTGGAAAATTATACTGCCAAACAAAGGCATACAGAATTTCCACAGTACTGTTTGTGGATTTCCCACAGTCAGATCCTTATTCATTTGAAATTCCTCCGTTTTATTGTTTTTTATCACAGGGTGTATTATAATCCCTTACAAGATATATGTAAAACATTATTTACTGGATATATATCAGACAATATACTTGAAATAAATGAGCAGACCCTATGAATTAAGCCATGAATATTACAGTGGAAAGAGGAAAACAGTGATTATAAAATATGATATACAAAAGAAATATATACAGCCGGAAATACATGTATGCTCAGATGTAAAAAATCTTAAAACTGTGGAAATATTTGATACCATAAGTCAAATCTATGAATTAAAGATAAGAGGATATGATGAAAAAAAACAGGAATCTGTAATGATTAATTCCACAGATATAATAAGGATATTTTGTGCCAGCAAATCGGTGTTTGCATCTACAGACAGTGGTACATACAAAATACGGGAACGTCTTTATGAGATTGAGAACAAGCTGGGGACAGGCAGATTTGTGCGGATATCTAATTCCGAGATAGTTAATATAAGGAAGATAAAGAGTCTTAATACAAGTCTGACCGGTACAATAAAAATGCAGCTTCAGGGGGATATAGAAACCTATGTTTCCAGAAGATATGTAACAAAAATCAAACAGACTCTTGGGCTTTAACTATTGATGAAGATTTCAGGGAGGAAAAGCATGATAAAAACAATGTTTAAAAGAATGATAAATTCATATTGCTATGCTGTGGCAATCACGGCAACCGTATACATATTTGTATATATGATAAAAGGGGATATTCCTATGCTTCAACAGTACAGGGAAAGATTTAATAATGAGGCCGGTGCATTACTTGTACAGCTTATGCTGATTGGAATCATGAGTGCAGTTCTGGCAGGAGGAACAATTATTATGGAAATGGAAAAGCTTAGTCTGGTGCTTCAAAGTGTATTATATTTTCTTGTTTCCAGTCCGGCATGGATTAGCGTGGCTTGTATCTGCTGGGGATTCGGAAGCTATATCCACAGTACGGTTACAACCACGATTTCATATATTATATCATACTCAATCTGCTGGATTATCCAATATAGATTATGTAAGAAAAATGTAGAGGACATTAATAAAGAGCTTAAACGGATGGGACAGTCATAAAAAACCACTTGTCCACGAAAACAGACCGATGGTCCTGATTTAATTTATTTGCGTGAAATAATATGTATAATCTGATTATGAAAATAACACATACGTATTAAATACGGAAAGGGGAAAAAATGGGAAATGCGGTTGAAATCAGTAAATTGAGAAAAGAGTATAATGGGAAGGCGGCTGTGGATGATATTGACATTCAGATTGAAGAGGACAGCCTGTTTGCCCTTCTGGGAGTAAATGGTGCCGGTAAAACGACTACAATTAAGATGCTCACAGGGCTTGTGAAACCTACATCGGGGGATGCAGCAATCTTTGGACACAGTATTGTCAGGGAGATTGACAGGGTAAAAAAAATAGTAAATATATCTCCTCAGGAGACCTCGATAGCACCGAATCTTACCGTAAGAGAAAATCTGGAATTTATGGCAGGAATATATGGCATGGATAAGGATGAAATCAGAAAAAGAGTTGAGGAAATGATAGAAAAGTTTTCTCTGGGTGAGGTAGAAAAGCAAAGGGCAAAAACTCTTTCCGGAGGATGGCAGAGAAAGATAAGTATTGCCATGGCATTGATAACAAAGCCCAAGGTGGTATTTCTGGATGAACCGACGCTGGGACTTGATGTGCTTGCCAGACGGGAGCTGTGGAAGGAAATAAAAAGATTAAAAAAGGAAGTAACCATAGTACTGACTACTCATTATATGGAAGAGGCTGAGGCCCTGGCGGATAAGGTAGCCATAATGGTAGAAGGAAAAATAAGGATGGCTGCTACAGTGGATGGGATATTGAAGGCTACGGAAAAAAACAACCTGGAAGAGGCTTTTGTACAGGTAGCAATGGCAGAAAGGTAGGTATTACATATGAAGGGTTTAATATTTGCAAAGAGGACAATGAAGGAAATACTCAGAGATCCCTTAAGCTACATTTTTTGTCTTGGTTTTCCGATTGTAATGCTTATTATCATGTCTATAGTTAATAACAGCATACCGGAAAAGGCGGATATGACTGTTTTCCGACTTGAAAAGCTTGCACCCGGAATAGCATTTTTTGGGCTTACTTTTATTATGCTTTTTATAAGTATACAGGTGTCCAAGGACAGATCTACAGCACTTATTATGAGACTCCACGCATCACCGATGAAATCATGGGATTTTATTGCCGGATATACATTATCGGTTGTAGCTCTTGCCGTAATACAGCTTATGATTACCCTTGCCGCATCACAGGTTATGGGTTTTGTTATGGATGAAAGGCTCTCATTTGGGGGAATTGCTTTATGTATAATATGTCTTATCCCATCAACTATAATGTTTATTGCCATAGGCATGATTTTTGGAACTCTGGTAAATGAAAAGGCGGCACCGGGATTATGTTCTATAATTATATCTGTTGTGGGAATGATTGGAGGCATATGGATGGACGTAGACAGTCTGAAGGGGACAATTTTAGGTGTCAGCAAAGCTCTCCCGTTTTATCATGGTGTAAAAGCTGCCCGTATGGCCCTTGCGGGAAAGTATAGTGACACAGTAAAGCCATTGCTCATAGTAACTGCCTGGATGGCAGGTATGTATATTCTTTCTGTGATTATAATGAAGTCAAAGCTTAAAAGGGATACTATGTAACCTGTCAGAGATTCACAAGGAATTTTGAACACATTCCCCGGTGGTTGAATAGTTGATTTTCAATTATTGCTGTGATATTATGTAATGAAATAGCGGGCAGATTTGCGGCTAGGAAATATTTTGTTTCATGGAGGGGAAACTATGGATTTGTCAAATTATCCCAATATACTTAATCTTTGCAATCAGTTGGGAAAGGTCAGGCAGAATGCGTTTAATAAGAAGCAATATGCCGCTGCGGAGGAGCAGTGGAACCGGTTTACTCCGGAGGAAAAAATGTGGATAAATAACGAGGCACAGACAGCAGTTCCCGTGCTAAAATGTTTTGTATCACCAAATTACATATTTGCCATTGACATGGCTGCTTTTTTCGTTATACCTGTCAGGGATACTATATGGGTTTATCCATTTGTATTTACCAGCAAGATGAATTTTATACCTTATGATAAGGCACATAGTCTTAGGCTGATGGATAGAAACGGAAGAGTGTATACACTGGGAGAAAAGCATACAGGGGGATTTTCTAAGAAACAGCCTTGTCAGGAGGCCATGGAAAAGCTGGTAAATGTAATATGGCCTCAGAGAAGGGGGCTTATCGTGGGTTGGACAGAACCTATAGCCCAGTCCATAAATAACAATTTTTCAGGGATAGTACAGGCTGTAGATACCAATAGCATGGTTCAAAATGCACAAAATATATAATAAAATGCAAAAAAACTCTTTTATTTTTTGAAAATGGAGTTATAATAGGCATTGGAAAAGGCCAAAGGTGGTTATATTTCATCACACTTGGTCTTTTTGTTTAGTGGAATGCTATATGGCAGTTCCACCTATATTATAAGGAGGTAGGCAAGATGACGTTAGCTCAAATTTTTGCTCTTATTATTTTTGTGTCTATGTTTGTTCTTGTTGTAATGGACAAAATTGAAAGACATATTGTAACTCTCGGATGTGGAATACTTACACTTATACTTGTATTTGGAGTGGGCATGCACAGCATGGACGCGATTGTAGAAACTCTTAATGTGAAGGGTATTTTTACTACAGACTTCTGGTATTCGGCAGGGGAAAGCGGAGAATCCACATCAGGTATTAACTGGGCTACCATAATATTCCTTGGAGGAATGATGATAATGGTTGAGGGAATGGCTAAAGCCGGTTTTTTCAGATGGCTTTGCATGAAGCTGGCCAGACTTGTGCATTATAAAACCATACCTCTTTTCATTACATTTATGATAATGTCAGCAATTCTATCCATGTTTATTGACAGTATAACAGTTATATTGTTTCTGGCGGCAGTTACGGTAGAGCTTGGCAAGCTGCTCAGATTTAATCCGGTGCCTATGATTCTTTCGGAAATATTCTGTGCAAATCTGGGAGGCTCGGCAACAATGTGTGGAGATCCGCCTAATATTATAATAGGCACATCTCTTGGATATTCCTTTGCGGATTTCCTGACAAATACAGGACTTATTGCAGGAGTCGGATTGATTTTTACGGTTGTATACTTTTATCTGGTATATAGAAAGGAGTTAATTGCCGAATCCAACGGAGAGATAGATATAAGTTCAATGCCGGAGCCAAAGGAGGCTATTACAAATAAGAAGGATTTTATCATAAGCAGTGTGATTTTTGGATTGGCAGTTGTGCTTCTGGTAACTCATTCCATGACACATCTTACTGTGGCATTTATAGGAACCTTTATTGCTATTATAACCCTTATTGGCGCAGGAAAAGAAATACCACACATACTCAAAAAGGTAGATTACAAAACACTGCTCTTTTTTACAGGACTTTTTATGGTTGTAGGGGGACTTGAGCAGACAGGTATTCTTGAAATAATTGCCGACTTCATTGAGAAGGTCAGTGGCGGCAATGTGTATATAATGGTGGCTATTATACTTTGGATTTCAGCCTTTGCCAGTGCATTTATTGATAATATTCCATTTGCTGCAACCATGATTCCTGTTATCCAGAGCCTTTCTGTTACATCAGGAGTAGATCTCAATATACTTGCATGGACACTTTCAATGGGAACTGATATTGGAGGAAGCGCAACACCTATAGGGGCATCTGCCAACGTAGTAGGAACCTCAGTGTCAGCTAAGAACGGCTATCCGATCGGCTGGGGAAAATATTGTAAGACTATGGCACCTGCCACTGTAATGGTAGTAGCAATATCTATGGTTATGATATTTTTACGTTATTGTTAAGGAGGGCATTTATGGGAAAACAATTTATAATTGCAATAAGCAGGGAATACGGAACCGGTGGTCATGAGATAGCAGAATATATAGCCAAAGAACTTGGCTTGGATATGTATGACCGTAAGATACTTGAAGGTGTAGCCAACGAGAACAATATTAAGATTGAATATCTTGAGAAATATGATGAGAAGCCACGTAATCTTGTTTTGTCAAGAAGAATAGGCAATTACTCCAATTCTATTGAAGAGGTTATGGCAGAAATGCAATTTGAATACCTTAAGGAAAAGGCCGCCGAGGGTAAGTCCTTTGTAGTAGTCGGCAGGTGTGGGGAGACCGTGTTCAAGGATTGCGAGGGACTTATATCCATATTTATTACAGGTGATCATGAAATTAAGCTTAAGAGAATAATGAACAAGTATGGCATATCCGAGAAGGAAGCAGAGATAAAAATGCTCCGCCATGATAAAAAAAGAAAGAAATATCACAATTATCATTCTGATTTTAAATGGGGTGATTCAAGAAACTATGACATTTGCATTAACTCCAATAAGCTTGGGGAGGAGAAAACTGCACAGGTTCTGGTTGAATATATTAAGGACAGAATGGAAGAATAAAATGCTGATTGACATTTAGAAACGTATTGATTACATTAGGGAGGAAAAACAATGATCAGAGTAGGAATAATGGGTTATGGTAACCTGGGGCGCGGTATTGAATGTGCTATTAAGCAGAATGATGATATGGAGCTTGTGGCTGTATTTACCAGAAGAAATCCGGATACAGTAAAGGTACTTACACCGGGGGTCAGGGTATATAAGGCAGAGCAGGCTATTGATATGAAGGACGATATAGATATTCTTGTTTTGTGTGGAGGAAGTGCTACGGATTTACCTGAGCAGACCAGGGAATATGCAAAATATTTTAATGTAATTGACAGCTTCGATACTCATGCAAGGATACCTGAGCACTTTGCAAACGTTGATGCAGCAGCTAAGTCAGGTGGTCATATTGCCATAATATCCACAGGCTGGGATCCGGGTATGTTTTCACTGAACCGCCTATATGCAGGGGCTATTCTGCCACAGGGTAAGGATTATACATTCTGGGGTAAAGGTGTAAGCCAGGGTCATTCTGATGCAATCAGAAGAGTAGAAGGAGTAGCTGACGGAAAGCAATATACAGTTCCTGTAGAGGCTGCACTTGAGGCAGTACGGGCAGGAAAAAATCCCGAGCTTACAACAAGGCAGAAGCATACAAGGGTTTGCTATGTGGTTCCTGAAGAGGGTGCCAATCTGGCAAAGATAGAAGAAGAGATTAAGAACATGCCTAATTATTTTGCTGATTACGACACTACAGTCAATTTTATTACTGAGGAAGAGTTAAGGGTAAATCATAGTGGGATTCCGCATGGAGGTTTTGTTATAAGAAGTGGTAATACAGGCTGGAATCTGGAAAACAAGCATATTGTTGAGTATAGCCTTAAGCTTGATTCAAATCCTGAATTTACGGCATCTGTAATTATGGCATTTGCAAGAGCGGCTGTCCGCATGAAAAACGAGGGGGCTGTTGGCTGTAAAACAGTTTTTGATGTGGCTCCCGCTTATCTAAGCCCTCTTTCGGGAGAAGAACTAAGAAAGACTATGCTGTAACAGCGCAACATAATCAGATTGTTTAAATAGCCGGCAACGTTCCTGTAGCGGTATGGTTTACAGGAAGCTGCCGGCTTCTTATTATGTTATATTATGGTTCCGCCGCCGACTACCACATTTTTGTCATAGAGAACTACTGCCTGTCCTTTTGTTATGGCACGCTGTGGTTCATCAAATTCAACCCGTAATGTATCTGCGTCAATCTGGGTAGCTGTGGCCCATTGTTCGTTATGTTTATATCTGACCTTTGCCTTTACCCGCATAGGAGTATATAGATTGTCTACAGATATAAGATTAATATTTTTTGCAATAAGAGAAGTGGAGAACAAATCCCGGTCTCTGCCAAGAACTACAGTATTTGTTTCAGGGTCAACTTTTACAACATACATGGGCTCCTTGAGAGATAATCCAAGCCCTTTTCTTTGACCTACGGTATATCTTATTATGCCTTTGTGCTTTCCGAGAACATTGCCGTCCAAATCCACAAAGCTGCCTTCAGGGTAAGTTCTTCCCCTGTAATTCTCAATAAAGTCGGAATATTTACCATCGGTTACAAAACAGATATCCTGACTGTCATGCTTTTTTGCATTAACCAGACCATGCTCCACAGCTATTTCGCGTGTGCGTGTCTTTGGAATGGAGCCCAGAGGAAAAAGAGTATGGGCGAGCTGCTCCTGTGTCATGGAATAAAGAACATAGCTTTGATCCTTGGTGTCATCGATACCCTTTTTTAACTCAAATCGTTTTGTTTGTGAGTTATACTCAATAATTGCGTAGTGTCCTGTAGCCACATAGTCACATCCAAGCTCCTTTGCCCGGTTTTGCAAATATTCAAATTTCAGCTTACGATTACATTCTATACATGGATTAGGTGTGATTCCGTTTTCGTATGCACACACAAAATTTTCCATAACACATTCTCTGAATCTGTCGGAAAAATTAAAAACATAATAAGGAATCGAAAGAGAGTATGCCACATTTCTGGCATCTGCCACATCATCCAGGGAGCAACAGGTGTGTTCACGGGAAAGATGGATATCCTCATTTTGAAACAGCTTCATTGTGGCCCCGATACATTCATAACCTGCATCCTTCATAAGGAAAGCAGCAACACTGGAATCTACACCGCCACTCATTGCTATAAGCACCTTCTTGTTCATATAGATAATCTCCTTTATCCGAGCTCAATCATTTTATCAATACATTTTCTGGCTTTTACAAGTGTGTCGTCATCAAGTATAATTTCTTCTCCTGCAGCAGATGTAAGGCATCTGTACACATCAGGGAGGGTGGTAAGCTTCATATCAGGACAAATCAGCTTCTTGGATATAGGATAAAAAAGCTTGCCGGGACAACTGTAGGAAAGGTGCTCTGCGATGCTGATTTCTGTGCATATAATAAATTCTCTGTGAGAAGATTCTGTGGCATATTTCATAATGGCGAAGGTTGAGCCTACAAAATCAGCCTGGGATAATACCTCAGGGGAGCATTCCGGATGGGCAAGAATCAGGGCATCAGGATGGAGAGCTCTGGAGCTAAGAACATCTTCCACAGTTATTGAGCCATGCACCGGACAGCCACCCTCCAAAAGGATAAGGTTCTTTTCGGGAACCTGCTTTGCAACGTAGTCTCCAAGGTTGCAGTCAGGAATAAAAAGTATATTTTTGCCCGGAAGAGCCTTTACAATCTTTACTGCTGAGGATGATGTAACACATATATCACATATGGTTTTTAACGCAGCTGTTGTATTGATATATGCAACTACTGTACAATCAGGATGTTTTTGCTTTTCAGACAGAATGTAAGATATGTTCATCTGTTCTGCCATAGGACATCCCGCCTGGGGATTGGCAAGAATAACCTTTTTATCGGGAGATAATATTTTTACGGTTTCTGCCATAAAACGTACACCACACATTATAATGGTTTTTTGTGGGAGGGAAGCAGCCCTTTGGGACAACTGGAAGGAATCCCCCACAAAATCAGCAATCTCTACAATGTCACGGCTTTGATAACTGTGAGCCAGTATGCAGATATCCTTTCTTTTCTTTAATTCAATTATTTCCTTTTGTAAATCCTTAATATTCATCATATGCTCCTTCGATATTGGTGTTTTTCGCAAAATTTTGCCGGTATCATAAGTGTGGTTAGTGCTTTTTCACATCTCCACGGCCGGTAACAATAGTATACCCTGCTCCGGAGACTCTTTGCTTCAGGCAATTTATACATTGGGCAGCTTCTTCGCCTGTACATATCTTATTGTCATAAAGGCTGTAAAGGCTTCTTTTGTCCACAGGAGAAAGATTTGGCATAACCACGTTAGCACCACAGTGTAAGCCCAATTCCCTGCCTTTTGGGTGAATTGTTCCCAAGGCGGTTGTGGCAGGTATGAGGGCAAATGGAAACATAAGCCTTAAAATGGAGATAAGACGCAGGGTGATTATGAGCTTACCGTTGCCAAATGCCGAAAAAGGTGTGTCCTTATGGGAGATAAAGGGACCTATGCCAATCATATCACGCTGCAGTTCTCTTAAAAAACTTAAGTTTTCCAGCATAGCCTCCGGTGTTTCATAGGGGGCGCCCACCATGAAACCGGAGCCGGTCTGATATCCGATTTCCTTTAGGTTATATAAACATTTTTTTCTGTTGTCAAGACTCATTTCCTGGGGATGCAGCAGACTGTAATGGCTTGCAAGGGCAGTTTCGTGCCGGAGAAGATATCTGTCGGCTCCCGCATTATAAAATGCCTTATAGCTGTCCGTGGAACGTTCTCCCAGGGAAAGAGTTATGGCACACATGGGAAAGTGGACTTTTATATTATATATAATATTACAAAGCTCCTTATCTGAGTATGATAAATCCTCTCCACCCTGTAATACAAAGGTGTAAAAGCCAAGTTCATATCCTTCACGGCAGCATTCTATGATGGATGCAGGAGTAAGCCTGTATCTGGTGAGATTTGAATTATCACGACGTATGCCACAGTAGTAACAGTTGTTTTTACAATAGTTTGTAAATTCAATAAGCCCCCTTATATATACATCCCTGCCGTAGTTCTCACGGCGGACCAGGTCGGCTTCATGAAACAGATAGCTGTCATTTTTGTCAAACCCGGATCCCTGACTTGTGCAAATTTCCGGTGAACAATAATCACTATCATTATAGAAATCCTGTTCCCTGTATATAAGTGACAGAAGCTCATTGCCGGGTAAACGGCAATCCTTTTTTAACTGATTAATTAAAGATACATATTCTTCATTCATATTTTTACCATAAAAATTAAAATCTAACAGGAGCATTGCTGTTCCACATTATAACATACAATATAGAGATGATAAAGAAAATTTGTAATTATAACAGCAACGTATATTGTATTAACGACATTTTTTGACGTTAGTAAACTTTTATTGACAATAGTAGATAAACTAATATATAATAATCTCTATTCTTGGTTACAATTTAAGTTGTAATCATAATTAATATTTAAAAATTGAGGAGGATTTATGGAAAACGAAAAGAAAAAACGTAATTCTTTTACGGGGTCTATAGGATTTGTTCTTGCTGCGGCGGGGAGTGCAGTAGGACTTGGAAACATCTGGAGATTTCCGTATCTTGCGGCAAAGGATGGGGGAGGATTATTCCTGGTAATATATCTTATTCTGGTACTTACCTTTGGATATGCCCTGCTTACATCTGAGATAGCTATTGGACGTAAAACAAAGCAGAGCTCACTTACTGCATATGGCAGGATTAACAAGAAATGGGGAGGACTCGGAGCTATTGCCAGCCTGGTTCCGTTTCTTATTATGCCATATTATTGTGTAATAGGTGGCTGGGTAATTAAGTATTTTATTGCGTTTTTAACAGGAAACGGTGCAAGTGCAGCGGGAGAAGGCTATTTCTCACAATTTCTTGGCGAAGAGATTTCTCCTATAATATACTTTCTGATTTTCCTTGCTATATGTGCAATTATTGTATTTCGAGGAGTTAATAAGGGTATAGAATCTTCATCAAAGATTATAATGCCTATTTTGTTTGTCCTTGTTATAGGAATAGCTATATTCTCCCTTACACTTAAACATACGGATGCTGAGGGTGTAACCAGAACAGGACTTGAGGGAATGAAGATATATATTGTTCCAGATTTTGACGGAATTACTGTAAAAAAATTCTTCGCAATACTTATTGATGCGATGAATCAGTTGTTTTTCAGCATTAGTGTTGCAATGGGTATTATGGTTACATATGGTTCATACGTTAAGGATGAAGAAAATCTTGGCAAGGCAATTAACCAGATAGAGTTTTTTGATACCTTTGTGGCTGTTCTTGCAGGTGCGATGATAATTCCGGCAGTATATACATTCAGTGGTGTAGAGGGTATGTCTGCCAGTGGTCCGGGACTTATGTTCCAGGCATTGCCACATGTATTCAAATCCATGGGCTTTGCGGGTAACATTATAGGCTGCCTCTTTTTTGCCATGGTATTTTTCGCAGCACTGACCAGTGCGGTATCTATTATGGAAGCGGTTGTTTCGGGACTTATGGACCATTATCATTTTTCAAGAACCAAGGCATCGGTTATAGAGGGGATTGTTGCCCTTATAATAGGTGTATTTGTATGTCTTTGCAATAACAAGCTTGCATTTAATGTTAATCTTCCTAACGGAAGCAGCGGATCATTGCTGGATATCCTGGACTACCTGAGTAATTCAGTGCTTATGCCTATAGTTGCCCTCCTTACATGTATCCTTGTCGGATGGGTTGCAAAGCCAAAGACAGTTATTGATGAGGTGGAAAAAAATGGAGAAAAGATGGGGAGAAAGGTTCTTTATATTGTAATGATAAAGGTTCTGGCTCCTATATTCATGGTAATTCTTCTCCTGGGTGCATTTGGTGTAATGTAAACATTTTGGTTTGTTTAAAATCGGATTATAGACATTTGACTTGTTTTTCTCAAGTAAAATGTCTTTAATTCAATGGTTAAAACCAAATTGAACAAAGATTATTGAAGAAAATCTTATTTTTTGTTATTATGCTGTAGGAAGTTGGTGAGGTTACTCCCTAGTGTATTTTTAGAAAAGATTATTTTCTGATACTCACTACACTTTATAATTGTCAGCATATGAAAAAAGAGATGTCTTTCCCCAAGAAGGCATCTCTTTTTTGCATAAAAATTTTGTGAGTCTGCCTGTGTGCATTTTATAGCACAGGTTTATCATATACCGTATTTATTACCGACAGTATTTATTGAGTGGTATTGTTTTGTATCCGGTTGTGAAAAAATGAAACCCTGTGTATAATATGTGTCAGTATAGTGTAAGTATTTGAATTTTTTGTATAGGAGATATGCAGATGGAAAAGAAAGAACTGGTATATTACAAGCTGGATGAAGTAGATGAAAAAATTCTTACCATACTTCAGGATGATGCCCGTACATCTTTAAAGGATATAGCCAAACAGGTTTTTCTCTCACCTACGGCTGTGGGAACAAGAATTGATAAAATGCTGCAGGAGGGAGTTCTGGAAGGATTTACTACGAAGATAAATCCCGAAGCAATGGGACATTACATAAAGGCATTTATTAATCTTGAGGTGGAACCGGAGAGAAAGAAGGAATTTTATCCTTATATAGATGGTATACTCAATGTAATTGAGTGTAACTGTGTAACAGGAGAATATTCAATGCTTATTGAAGTGAGATTCCCTACTACCACTGAGCTGGATCATTTTATCGGAGAACTACAAAGATTCGGAAAAACGAAAACTCAGATTGTATTTTCTACCTGTGTAAAGCACAGGTGCAAATATTGGAGAGGCAATACAACGGAAAACGTAATATCAGATAAATAATATTTTTTTCACAAAATTTAAGGAATTCCTTATTTACAACATTTAAGCACTGTAATATAATATTTTCTACGGTGGTTTTTACCGAAATTTTCTTAGGGAGGAAAATAATAATGTCATATGTTGATGAGATTTACGAAAGAGTAGTAGCAAAGAATCCTGGTGAGACAGAATTCCATCAGGCAGTTAAGGAAGTATTGGATTCACTTAAGCTTGTTATTGATGCAAATGAGGCAGAATATCGTAAGATATCCCTTCTTGAGCGTCTGGTTGAGCCGGAGAGAATTATTTCCTTCAAGGTTCCTTGGGTTGATGACAATGGTAATGTTCAGGTTAACAAGGGTTACAGAGTGCAGTTTAACAGTGCAATAGGACCTTACAAGGGCGGTCTGCGTTTCCATCCATCAGTTAACCAGTCAATCTTAAAGTTCCTTGGCTTTGAGCAGATTTTTAAGAACAGTCTTACAGGACTTCCTATTGGTGGTGGCAAGGGTGGCTCTGACTTTGATCCTAAGGGTAAGTCAGACAGAGAGGTTATGGCATTCTGCCAGAGCTTTATGACAGAGCTTTGCAAATACATTGGTGCTGACACAGATGTTCCTGCCGGTGATATCGGTGTTGGTGGACGTGAGATTGGTTATATGTTTGGCCAATATAAGAGAATCAGAGGTCTGTATGAGGGTGTGTTGACAGGAAAAGGACTTACTTGGGGCGGTTCTTTGGTACGTACCCAGGCTACAGGCTATGGACTTGTTTATATTGTTGAGGAAATGTTAAAGGACCTCGGAAAGTCTATGAATGGACAGACAGTTGTAGTTTCAGGTTCCGGTAACGTTGCTATATATGCAACAGAGAAGGCACAGCAGCTTGGTGCCAAGGTTGTTGCTCTTTCCGATTCTAACGGATATGTATATGATCCTGAAGGAATTAAGCTTGATATAGTTAAGGAAATAAAAGAGGTACGACGTGGAAGGATTAAGGAGTATGCCGATGCAGTTTCTTCAGCTAAGTATACTGAGGGAAAGGGTATCTGGACTATTCCATGTGATATAGCTCTTCCTTGTGCAACACAGAACGAGCTTAACCTTGAGGATGCAAAAACACTTAAGGCTAATGGATGCTTCCTTGTAGCCGAGGGTGCTAATATGCCATCTACAAGAGAGGCTACTGATTTCTATCTTGAGAATGGTATCTGCTTTATGCCTGGTAAGGCTGCTAATGCAGGCGGTGTTGCTACATCAGCTCTTGAGATGTCACAGAACTCAATGAGACTTTCATGGACATTTGAAGAAGTTGATGAGAAGCTCCAGGGTATAATGAAGGGCATTTATGCAAAGGTTTCAGATGCTGCCAAGCGTTATGGTGTTGCAGGCAACTTTGTTGCCGGTGCGAACATCGCAGGCTTTGAGAAGGTAGCAGATGCTATGACAGCTCAGGGTATTGTATAATAGCTGATTTTAGTAATAGTAATATAAATTGAAAAGAGAAGGGGCTGTCGCACTAAGTGAGCATATCAAAGAAATTAGTGCGGCCCCTTTTTTCTATGTTAAGACAATATATAAGTTATGTAATTCAGGCACACTTTCGCTGCTTTCACCTCGCAACGGGTACTAAATTCGTGCTTTGCGCTCATTAAGTAATGGGGGGCTTAAAGCACCTGAAACAATATGAATTCATATATCGTCTTGTTTAGTTTATAAGGGTACCGCAATCTACATTTCATAATGCTAACATAATAAGCACGAATAAACACACATATATTCTAAAATAAGTAAAACCCCGGATTCGATAAGAATTATATATTAAGATAATGTTCAGATAGCGTTCAGATATAATTCAGATAAAGCTCTGACAAAATTTTGTTTAATTCAAAAATAAAAGAATAAAACAATAAAGAAATAATACAATAAAACAATAAAAAATAGAAAAATAAAAAAATAAAAATTTATGGTTATATTTTCTGTTTGAGCAGGGTTATATATAATGTAAGATTTAGTATCTGTTTTATCAGAAAAAGCAGGATTTTTCTAAGCGTGTGCTTAGCGGAGTAATATAAGCTGTGGGTAGTGGCTTATATTATGCGGGATACTATCCGAGGCTGAAAAGGGATTCCCGACCTTTTCATAAAAAGAAACCGGGACATAAAGTAGGATTTTGTAGGAGCTGCCACAGGCAGCTCCGAAAGTTTTTTATACGCTAAAACATATATCATAAAAGGCAGACAGCCGGAAAAACCCCATCATACGAATAATAAAAATGTTGTATATACAACGAAAAAGTATTAAATGTGAAAATCTGTTTGTAACAAAACATCCGTCGCACAAAATAAAAATGTTGTATATACAACGAAAAAGTATTAAATGTGAAAATCTGTTTGTA